>WBZO01003101.1_pt1 | contig 15426 bp, 11 predicted proteins | sample 5204261 | NCBI WGS metagenome assembly WBZO01 (sample SAMN12412400, study PRJNA552823) | activated sludge metagenome | isolation source: activated sludge from anammox sidestream of wastewater treatment plant... | place: USA: North Carolina | collected 2017-09 | reverse complement strand
CTTCATCGGCTTCATATTCCATGCCGGTAGAAACAAATTTTACGTGATCGCCTTTGCTGATCTTTCCATTCATGATGCGATAGTAAACTATGATACCGCGGAATGAATTGAAAACACTATCGAATATCAAAGCCTGCAAAGGCGCATCAGGATCACCTTCAGGCGGAGGAATTTTTTCAACTATAGCTTCAAGAATTTCTTCCACTCCAAATCCTGTTCTACCGCTTGCCAGCAATACTTCTTCAGGCTTGCATCCGATAAGTTCAATGATCTGGTCTTTCGTTTCTTCAATCATGGCGCCATCCATATCTATCTTGTTGATGACGGGAATGATCTCAAGGTCATTGTCAATAGCAAGATATAAATTGGAAATGGTCTGTGCCTGTATTCCCTGAGTAGCATCCACCAGCAGTAAAGCACCTTCACAGGCTGCCAGCGCACGGCTCACTTCATAACTGAAATCCACATGGCCGGGAGTATCAATCAGATTAAGAATATACTCCTGACCGTCTTTATGTTTGTAATTGATCTGGATCGCATGGCTTTTTATGGTAATCCCTTTCTCCCTCTCCAGGTCCATGTCATCCAGCACCTGATCTTTCATTTCTCTTTCATTGATCGTATGCGTTGTTTGCAGCAGACGATCGGCCAGGGTGGATTTTCCATGATCAATATGGGCAATAATGCAAAAATTACGGATGTTCTTCAACACTCTTTATTTAGTGGCGGCAAAGGTAGTTAACCCAACTTTTGCAATTGCAAAATTTCTGCTCTGATGTCCTGAAAAATCAACAATAAAGTCCATTTTTCCGGGTTGAGCGTTGTTGATCGGCAACATTACGATCAAAGTAGAATGAATTAACAAGGACAAGCAATGCTTCCACGGCTTTCAGACAGGCTTTGTTATTTTCTTAAAATTCCCGATAAAAGGTTTTAAACAGTAAAATCTTATCGAAATGATCTTCTTCAAAAAATTATGATCACCAAAAAAAAGGATCAAAAAATATCTTTAAAAAAAATCTTTTTAAAGAAAAAGTAAAAAAATTCCTGATAACGAAAAGATATAAAAATTTTGAAATAAAAGCTGTCATTCCATTGGAGAAGCCAATAATCTTTTCATGTGCAGATCCGGTATAAATTCCACAATCAACTAACATCCCGAAATTAAATTTCATGTCAGGATCTTTTGAATGTAAAATCTCCTTATTTTTGATTCAAAACATTACTTGAGATCAATTGACTGAATAGAAGCTGCAACGATCAAAGACCTCTGTGATAATCTCTCAATTGATCGTAAAAGAGTTCCGAAACCCGATCAGAAAAATTCTCCCGGGAAATATTGAAGACAATTTGGCCCCTGAAAACTATAAAAGGCTGCTGATAACTTTCATTTTATATAGTAAACATTAAACTATGACTCACCTAACCTCACTACTAACAATACAAAGCAATGCTGCCCTGATATCTTTCATAGTAGGTGCTATTGTAGTGGCAGTGGTCATCTTTCTGATGGCTTCCGCTTCCACCGAAGAGGATAAAATGTCCGTAAAGCACAAAGTGTATAAGCTTCGGGGCCGGTATTTTTTTGTACTGGTTCTGTGTATTGTTGCCGGCCTCATTATCACACTTCGTCTGCTGCCCTACCCAAAGTTTCAAAGTGAAGCCGAAGAAACCGTAACTATCGTAGGAATACAATGGGCATGGAAAATGGCTCCCGGCATATTTGACAAAAGCCCTGAAGAATTTACGGGTACCGGTGAGATAACACTCCCTGCCAACAAAAAGATCAAATTCCTGGTTACATCAACCGATGTAAACCATGACTTTGCAATATATAATGATAAAGGCGTTCTGGTAGCTCAGACACAAGCCATGCCGGAATACCAAAATCAACTTGAATATGAATTTCCCGAAGCCGGAGAATACCATGTTCTCTGCCTGGAATTTTGTGGCATGGCCCACAGTATTATGATGGGAAAGATCCATGTTAACTAAAAAAAATCATGCTATGTTACAATTAAGCCCTCTCGAAATAAAAAAGAACAGAAAATTTATTATTGTCTGGATCGCTACCTTCCTGGTGGTTTTCCCGTTGCTCATCGTATTAGGACTTTTAATGCGCCTGAACCAGGGTGAAATGATCAACCTGGGTATGGATAAATTCTATGTATTAATGACTTTGCACGGACTGGGTATGGCCGGGTTATTATTCAGTACGGCTTTTGCCGGCCTTTGGTACCTCCTGGGCACCCGTCATGTAAAACTGAACCTGGGAGTAGGATATTTTGTTTATTTCCTGATATTGCTTGGCGTGGTTGGGCTGACGATCGCCACACTGATCGGAAAATTCGGGGCAGGCTGGTATCTTTTATATCCTCTCCCTTTTAAGAATGCAACATGGCCTGCCTGGTCAACCGGGCTTTCCATTATTTCATTGATCGTGTTGGGTGTGGCCTGGCTTATCGGTATTCTTCATGTCTTGTATGCATTGGCCAAAGAATTTGGAGGAGTAACGAACCTGCTGGGCTGGCAATATTTAAGCAAGAAAGAAGTGAAAAGGGAATTACCTCCTATCGTTATGATCACAGCCATCAGCCTGATACCCGGAGTGATCGCTTATCTGGCCGGTGCAGTATTCCTGATCATGTTTTTGATGCAGTATTTTGAGCCCACACTGACCTTTGATATGCTGCTGATGAAGAACCTGATCTTCTTCTTCGGGCACACTTTGGTCAACATCACTTTGTATTGTTGTCTTGGATGGGTGTATGCCTTATTACCCGAATACACTCGTCGCAAATGGGAGACCAATAAGGTGCTGGTATATTCATGGAATGCAACATTCCTGTTCATACTGTTCGCTTATTTTCATCACCTCTATATGGATTTTGTTCAGCCGATAGGGCTTCATTATGCAGGGCAGTTGGCCTCTTATTTCAGCGCTATACCTGCCACCGCAGTCACCATGTTCGGTGTCATCACCCAGGTTTATCATTCTAAGATGAAATGGGGAATTGTACCTACCTCATTCCTGATCGGAGTAGCAGGTTGGGCCATCGGAGGCTTTTCTGCCGTTGTGGATTCAACCATTCATGTGAACACCGTTTTTCATAATACACTTTGGGTACCGGGCCACTTCCACACTTATATGCTGGGTGGTGTTGTACTATTCCTTTTCGGATTATTCTTCTATCTCTCCCACACCAAGGAAGAACAACAGTCGGATAAAACAGCTAAATTTGGGTTCTGGCTCTTTGTGATCGCGGCACACAGCTTCATTGCCATGTTCTACACCGGAGGGATGAACAGCATCCCAAGAAGATATGCTGATTATAAAGGCATACAGATAGAATCTACTCATACCACCGGTGCATTGCTGGCAAAAATTGCTGCAGTATGTATCTATTTTGTTCTGGCAGGCGTCATCATCATGTACATTTCATTACTGATCAAGCTGAGCAAAAAGAGAAATACTCCCGCGGCAGAAGTACAGGGTTCTTAATGGCTTTCATAGCGCTAAGAAATATTGATGCAATAAAAGCATGTGTGTATGAAAAAGATCTTGATACCCGTGGCTGCCCTTGCTATATGCCTGTTTGTGATCGGTAAATGGACATTCGGATTTTCTGCTTTCACTGTTTTCACATACACGCTGAAAAAAGCAGGCGACCTTCCAAGAGTTTTTCCGGATCAGGCATTGATAGATCAGGACGGAGAGGTCTTTCATCTTAAGGATAAGCACAAATATGTATTGCTGAATTTTGTGTACCTGAATTGTCCTTACGTATGTCACAAGGTGAATAACCAGCTGGAGCATATCTATCACATGTTCGACAGCGCCGTTGTACCATCCCAACTGGAACTGGTAACGGTAAGTTTTGATATCAGTAATGATGATACCAGTAAGATCAGAAAATACCGGGAATATTTCGGGCCTGATATACCCGGATGGACATTTGCACTACCCTATCAGTCTGATCAGCGGTCTTTCGATAAATTTCTTCATAATGTCGGGATATGGAAATACACTGTTCCTTCCACCGGCATTATCAATCATTCACTCTACCTGTATCTCATTGCTCCTGATAATAAGATCATCAAAGTGTTTGATCCGGCAAGAGACAAAGACAATTCTATAGTAGAACAAATCAATTCGTGCCTCAGAGAGCAACCGATATAATTTTTATCCTGATAATACTTGGGCTGGCATGGATGATCTCTTATCCATTGAATGAATGGTTTTCCGAAACCATGCCCCGTCATCAACTGATGCAGTTACCTGCCATGTTGCTGCTTGGAATAATTACGGGTTTTCGTTATTCCCGGTACATTAAAACCGGGATTCCGTGGGGGATAGCCATTCTTATTCTCATTATGTTCTCGCTTATATTCTGGATGCTTCCTCACTCCATTGATATAGCGGTTATCAATCCTTCTTTCAACCGCATTATGATCGTAAATATGTTTGTGGCAGGTTTCCTGGCAATAACCGTCCTCCGGCAAACTCTCTTTGAAGCCAGGATCATTTTTTTAGGAATGGTGTCCGTAATGGTCATCGCCACCGGGATCACACTTATCACCTTTGATATTCTTTTATGCAGTTCCTTCAACATTGATCAGCAAAAAGCAACAGGCCTTCGATTGATCATTGCCGGGATTGTTTTTTATGCAGGTACGCTTGTCATATTTTTTAAAAACATAGGAAAAAAGAAAGCCTGAACCAAACAGGAATTTTTACGGCATCATAAGTGCCACAGTTAAAGCCTGACCAGGAAGCTGCTTAAATTAAATTACAAGTAGAGTCACCTTAGGTTATTTTACTATCTTTGCGCCTCAAAAATTTATGAATATGAGAAGATATTTTTTTGCAATCATTCTTACCGGCCTGACCGGAATTTTAAATGCACAGACCTCAAAAGGTGACTGGATGGTAGGCGGAAGCATAGGACTGAACACCAGTAATAAAAACACTGAGATCAACTTTTCACCTACTGCCGGCGGTTTTATTGTCAACAATCTTGCCGTTGGAGGTGAATTCTTGGTTGACTACACCAAAACAGGTGATGACAAAGTGACCAATTTCGGATTTGGCCCATTTATCCGCTATTACTTTACCAATGCCAATGTAATGCCTATTGTGCAGGGAAGTTTTGGATATGTTAGCCAGAATATCAAAAGCAATCTTTCAAGTTCTACCAATAACGGATCCCATTATTTCCTTGGAGGCGGAGCTGCCATATTCGTCAGCAACCAGGTTTCACTGGATATCCTGATGGGATATGATCATACCAAGTACAGTGATTTCGACGGATCAGGCGGATTCAAACTCAATATCGGCTTCCAGGTTTATCTGCTGAAACACCAGGTAGAAAAAATAAGAGGAGAGAAATAATTTCAAAGGAATCATCCATCACCCGGAGGCTGTCTCAAAAGTTAAGATAGCCTCTTTTTTATTCGTATTCTTTTACGAACAGGTTATCTGTTTATGCAGCCCGGGTCATCGCGAGGAGCGCAGCAACGAAGCGATCTGCCTTCGAGTGCAGTTTGCTTCGGCAATTTTCGTAGCGCAGGTCATCGCGAGGAGCAAAACGATGAAGCGATTTGCCTTCGAGTGCAGTTTGCTTCGGCAATTTTCGTAGCGCAGGTCATCGCGAGGAACGAAGTGACGAAGCGATCTGCCTTCGAGTGCAGTTTGCTTCGGCAATTTCCGTAACGCAAGTCATCGCGAGGAACGAAGTGACGAAGCGATCTTCTTCCTTTTATTGCCTTGCAAAGACCCAGGCTCTTTTTTGCAGCCCGGGTCTACCGGCCGTGTTTCATAGTTGTTGAATGAATCATTGGTGAAGTTCTATTGTTCCAACATCAGTTGCTTTGCCCTTATTTACCGTGATATTACTGATCGTTGTGTCGGCATATCCGTTCCTGCCTTCAACAGACAGATCATAAGTTCCCGGCATCAGTCCTCTTATTTTAAACATTCCGGAATACCAGGGCCATGCATAGGCAGTGTCCGTTGCATTAAATGCTTTTACGATCCCGAATGAACGGAAAGGTTTTACCACTCCTTTTATGGCGCCGAAGTTATGAACGCTGAATGGCCTTAGCACAGGGAATAACCAATATTCACCACCATACCGGAATATCGAACGCCGGAGATCGAAGTCAAGATAGAGCTGAAAATTGTTGGAAGAAAGCGAATCGAGATGCTCTCTCCGGATATTAACAAAAACAAAATTGAAATTGCCGATCAGATTGAGCGGATGCATTACACTGTCCACCATCACGCTGTCCCTGTCACCAAGTGTGAGTTTGATCCTTTCTATTTTCCCATTGATCAGGAAACCGCTCGCCAATAAAGTATCCAGGCCATTCCGCAAAGTCAATAAATCATACACACCCGGATGAATATCCAGAGTATCCCAGTATTCACAACGATCATTTAACCGGTCATGATGATCATCACAACCCGGGTAATCATGATCGGGATCTCCATTGCGTTGGCAGGTATCCACCTTTACGGCTATGCTGCGGATATCTATGAGCGCTTTTTGAAAATCGTAAGGGCCGTCAGAAAGCATAATCGAAAGTTTCATTTTCCCGGGTGGAATAATGGTTTCATTTGTAATAGATGAATCTTTCTGACAGGAATAAAAAATGAATACGGCAGCCAGTATCATGGCAGCGCCTGACAAGATTTTGATTTTAGTTTTCATAAAAAACATGTTTTGTCTTGAGTTCGGAGTAATTAGTTAAGGGGAGAAAAATTATCTGATAAGTGTCACAAACCAAATGCCACACAAAATTGAAGAAACTAAATGTGCAAAGAAAGTCATTAACCGGGCGTTAATGTAGCATTAAAGGCCCGGTTACCGTATTCCTACGATCCATGTCTGGCATTAAAAAATAATTGGGAATAAAAATGCCCGATTTAAAAAGTCAACTATTTTTATTTAGAAAGTATATCCGTAATCCTTTTAATGAAGGCATCGGCATAATACCTCATCCCGATATCATTGGGGTGAACACCATCTACCGTGGCATCTATATCAAAACCGATCTCTTTACTGCTGATAAGATAAAGTCCTTTTACTCCTTTCTTCTTCAGGCTGTCCACCACTCTTTCCTGCACTGCGCTTGAGATATCTGCAGGGATGTAATAAGCCGTATCAACGATCCCCTCTGATCTGCTTATACTGTGTGCCGAGAGAAGAATAGGAACATCAGGATGTTTTTCCCTAATGCTGTTGATCGAATTCACAACACGTTTTGTCAACTCTTCATCAGTGTAAACATTGCCATGCACCAGGTTGGGAATACAATCCAGCACATAAAGCCTTGCATCAATCTCATTGATCAGGTCAATTACTTCAGGTTCTAATCTTCCATTTCCCGAAAAGCCGAGATTTATAACAGGGCAATTAAAATGTCGTTCAACGATTGAAGTCCATGCAAGCCCGGGACGGGAAGCGCATCCACCCTGCAAAATAGAAGTTCCATAAAATACGATCGGCTTTTCTTTGGCTAAAGGCAGCGGTTGAAAACGAGTGCCTTCCGGTACGCCTATTTCCATCCAGGTCACTCCATTGTACAGGGGAAGGAATAATCGGAATTCATAATCGTTGTTACCGGATGCAGCGTCCACCTGCATATCCATAAACCTATAAATAACCGTATCACCAAAAGAACGCTTTCCCGGAGCCCACTTCCAATTGCCCTTATGATCCAATACAAATAGATCCACACCGCTCACTCCCGTGGCCGGCATGTGCTGCATGGCAAAATTTTGTTTGTTGGTAGTGCCATAACGCACAATGATGTTGTTGGCATTACTCATGAATTTGATATACAACCCTGCAGTGTGACGGGACAGCTCCCAAACCTCTTTCCTCACTTTCTCTTCAGCTTTTGCAGGCAAGCGGTCATAAAAATCTTTTACGGCACCCGGCCATGCCTGGCCTTCCAGAGTGGGAAAATTATTCCGGGCAGGATTCCACCATGAATACTTATTGAGATCCTGTGCAGAGAGAATGTTGGTAAGCAATAAAAAACAAAAGAAAGAAAAAATAGCTCTTTTTATCATCTCAGTAGCTTTTCTACAATGCTACATCATTTTGATCAAACTATGTCAGGTTCCCGGCTTTTATACGGCCACGTTTAAAAAGTCAGAAACCATAAAAGAATTATAAACGAAAAAAGCCGGAGTAATTCCGGCATTTAAAATAAACTTACTCAAAGGCGCTTCTTAATTTCAGAAGCTGAGCATCACTATTCGTGCATTCCGCTTGCCTTCCAGTCTTTCAGCACTTCAATGGTGCTTTCACTGAGTTTTGCTCTGCGGTTAGGCATGAACCCGCGGTCGGAAGGATTCAGTTGAATGCGACGCAAAATATCGTCAATATGTTTACTCACCGAAGCATAACTGTCCAGCGGTTCCTTGTTTCCTCCCTTTGAAGGAAAATGACAGGGAGCACAATTGGCTTCGATGATCTCTTTGACGTTGGTTTCATAACTCATTGCCACTGCTTTCTTAGCGGACTTTTTTGAAGCGCTGCAATAGCTGAGTGTGAATGTCAACCCGGCTAAGGCAACAAATACCATAGTTTTTTTCATTTGTGTAAAAGATTAAGGAATAAAAATATCACTTAAGATCAGATAGTTTGATACCATTAAAAAAAATCCTGCTCCGTTCATGTATATTTGAAAATATTTGTTGAAATGAAAACAGGACTAACTTTTTTCTTACTCATTTTATTGTTTACAGGCTGTCAATTGTTTGAAAAGAATAATACCGGATCTGAAAATGAGAAAGATCAAACGATTGTGGAGAAGACGATCATCCCGGTAAAAACAGCCTGCATTTTGTCAGAACTGTCTTATTGCAATGATCCTGAAAATAAAATACCACCATACCTGCCCGGGTGGAAAATTGCCTGGGAGCCTGTTGCCGTCGGAGGAAATTTTGCATTTGTTGCTACTGACGGAAATATTCAGGTGATTGCCATACGCGGCTCCTTACTCGAATTCAGTGAAGCAGCCATGAGCAACTGGTTGTACAATGATCTGAATGTTGCCCAACAAAAAGAATGGAATTATGCGGATTCTGGTTCCTCTGCAAAGATCTCCGCTGGTTCTTATTTCGGTTGGGAAAACTTGAACAAACTAACAGACAGTGCTTCAGGAAAAAATCTTTGGGATTATTTGCAAACCATTCCTGCCGATGCGCCTGTTGCTGTAACCGGTCACAGCCTCGGAGGCAATCTTGCTTCTGTATATGCTACTTATTTGTGGTGGCGGTGGAAGCAGGAAGGGCATGAAAGAAAAAAAATGAACGTGATCACGTTCGCAGCGCCGGCAGCAGGCAATAATGCTTTTGCAGAAAGTTTCAATAAAGCTTTTCCCAACTCATTGAGAATTGAAAACAGTAATGATATCGTTCCTAAATTCCCGGTGACAGATAAGATAAACGGATTGGGTAAATTATTCTCGCCTTCACCGGCAGCCTCTTCTGTTCAGGTTGGTTATAAAAATCTGACGGTCGGCCTTTCGAATGTTTTTACCATAATGGGTACGGCAATGAATGTACTCCGCATCACCAATGGAATTTCTCCTTATGTACAAACGAATGGTGACGGAACGATCATCAATATTCCATTGTCGGGGAAGAATAATTCGAACAGTGCCACCGATTGGTTTGCAGAGGCGGGCTACCAGCATAGCATGGTACAGTATTCAAAAGCATTCGATGCACCTGTTATTGAATGTACAGGCAATTGAAAAGTAGAAAATTAACAGAACAGTTTTCTTTATCATCTTCTTTCAGCGAAAAGAATTTTTTCGGGATCAAACTTATCGGAACAGGGAAACGTCTGGAATCTATTCCGGATTTCAATAAAAGGTAGTTTGATACTAGTCCTTTGGTACAGGTAATTGGGTACAAAGGGTATTTTACTTATTTTTGCGGCCCTGTTAAAGGGTATCGGCCCAGTAGCTCAACTGAATAGATCATCCCGACCGCAGCGTCGGGAAGGTTTCAAAGTTGAACTACAATAAAAAAAATCGGCCCCGTAGCTCAACTGAATAGAGCATCTGACTACGGATCAGAAGGTTTCAGGTTTGAATCCTGACGGGGTCACCAAGCAACTCGGAGAGAGTTGCTTTTTTTATGCACCATTGGTCATCGCGAGGAACGAAGTGACGAAGCGATCTTTTTCCTTTTATTGCCTTGCAAAGACGAGCAGTCTTTTTTTGCCGCGTTGGTCTTTGCGAGGAGCGAAGTGATCTGCCTTCGAGTGCAGTTTGCTTCGGCAATTTTCGTAACGCAGGTCATCGCGAGGAACAAAGTGACGAAGCGATCTTCTTCCTTTTATTGCCTCGCAAAGACGAGCAGTCTTTTTTTGCCGCGTTGGTCATCGCAAAGACCTGCAGTCTATCCAATGTACAAACCAGCCTATCGTAAAACTACTAAGAATAAAATCTTAAGAATATTATAAAAAATATTGAAAATGTGTTATTTTGTGGCACTTTAATTCTCTTCTAAGAATAACCCCGGGCATAACCAATTTACCTAAGAAATTCCTGTAAGTATAATTCTGATTAGCAGAAATGATAAATCTAAACAGGAAGGCTATGCATAACGATGTGGGAAACGTGAGCATGAAAAACGGGCTTTTGTTTTTTTATCCTGAAATAACCGTAGCAGATCTGTAAACATATCTGTGAAAAGGTGTTTCAGCGCTATCAAATCTCCTTTAAGAAACCGGTAAAGAATCCATCTTCTGATTCTGAGTATCCATTTCTATGATTAGCTGGGAAAAGCTGATCCATGTCCGGTGAATATCATTCGACCGGAAACGCTATAAAATTGACTGACCGTATAAATTAACTATGAACGCTGGCTTTGGAAATCATACTGCACCAAACCCTGTGCGAATACTTCTGACCAGGATCATAAAGATCTTTCTTTCTATTCCTCTCCTGTTTGCTTTATTTTTTTCCACTGCATCACAAAGCCAGATCGTCATTAATGAAGTGGGTATTGCACCTTCCGGAGGAGATGGTTACCATTTTATTGAACTATACAACAGGGCGGGTTGCACAATTGACATCGGCTGTTATACGGTGGTATATAATAGCGACGCCGGATCTGGAGTTGGTTGGACAATTAAAATCCCTACTGGCACCACAATCACTTCAGGAGGTTACTATTTGATTGGTGGAGTGTCCGGAACTCAGGGTGTCGCAGTTGGTAGCTCAGGCTTTCCTATAGCAGGTGGAACATCTTACCCGTACTTAGGAACACCTGCCGCAAATCTCAATATTGGTGATCAGGCTGTATTTCCCGGAAAAGTTTGGGTGAAAAATTCCACGGCGCCAGGGCGATTGACCAACTCCGGCGGCCAGATTACTTTATTGAACAGCACGGGTACAATCGTTTCTTCTGTTTCTTACAATAGTGGCTATGTGTCCGGGGCATACCCGATGAGTTCTTATACCACTTGCAATCCTTCAGGAAATACCCAGGGGAATAATAATATCACTGCTCCCGGCGCTGCTACTCAAAATGTAAACGGAACATTTTCTTCTGGAAGTGGAGATGCACAAGGCATTTACCTTACCCCAGGCGGCACTTACGCCACAGAAAAGCAAATTTATTTTAGCCCGGGACAATCCAATGCCAATGGCGGATTAACTCAAATTGGCCATGCAAACCCAGTTTCTATAATTGCAAGCAACAGCGGCCCTGAATGTGAATACGAAGATATAAATCTCAGTTCTGGCGCATCCGGCGGAACAGGCACACTGAATTATACATGGAGCTTTGCCAGCAGCATTTTTGCCAATACAGCCAAAACTACTCTTACCAATGTCAGCACTGCAGATGCAGGAGTTTATACAGCAACTGCAACTGATTCTTTTGGCTGCTCTGCCAGCGCAACTACCACAGTAGTTGTTAACCCTTCACCAAAAAAGTTTAATGTTACGAGCAACGCAACAACAGTTTGTAATTCCACAGGAGTAACCATTGGATTAGATAATTCAGAAGTCGGAGTTGATTACGAAATAATATTTGATGGGGATTTGTTAGGCCTGGATGCAGTATCAGGAACTGGTGGTCCCATTCAATTTGCACCGGTAGCAAACTATTGGGGATCTCACACATTTGAAGTCATCGCCACAAACAAGACTATTAATTCCTGCACTGCAATGATGAACGGAAGCATTACCGTTATGTTTCTTGTATCTCCTGCTAGCCAAACAATTACAATTAGTCCCGGACCAACTGTTTGTGAAGGAACTCCTATAAATCTTATTGTTCCTCCCCCACCCGTTTATAATAGTTATCAATGGTATTTGAATGGCTCTCCAATATCAAGTGCTACCACATATAATTATTCGCCTGCTGCAAGTGGCAATTACGGAATTATTGTAACAAATAGCAATGGTTGTCCATCACCTATGTCCGATACGAATATTGTGATACATGCCAGGCCATTGCCGAGTATCAACGGGCCTTCTTTTGTTTGTATAAATTCGACATCCATCTATAGTACGGAAGCAGGCGCTTCAAATTATTCATGGAATGTATCAGCAGGTGGCAGCATCACAGCCGGAAGTGGCACTAACTCCATTACGGTAACATGGAACACCAGTGGCCCAAAAACAGTGAGTGTAAATTATACAGATGCGAATGGATGTACTGCAGCTTCAGCAACTGTTTATAATGTAACGGTGAATGCAGCTGCGAATGCTTCAGCCGGAAGCAATTCCCCTGTTTGTTCCGGTACTACTTTAAATCTGACAGCAACTGGTGGAGCCTCTTATAGCTGGACAGGACCAAATGGGTTTACCTCAAGCTCACAAAATCCTTCTATAACAAATGTCACTACTAACGCTTCCGGCGATTATACAGTAACTGTAACAGACGGTAATGGCTGTAGCGCAACTGCGACAACAAATGTTGTAATAAATCAAACACCTGTTATAAGCGCATCTCCATCTTCACAAGTTGTATGTTCAGGAGAAAATTTTGCACCTATATCAATATCTATTTCAACGAATATTCCTGGAGTTACTTACTACAGTTGGACAAGAACCAATATTTCAGGTAATTTAATCGGGATGGATCCCTCGGGTCCTACCGGAACATTACCCGACGCATTAACCGGTGCTTTAACAAATACTACCACTTTAGTACAGAATTCAACATTCACCTTCACTGCAATAAGCGCTACCGGATGTCTTTCTAATTCGACAACTGCTACTGTTACAGTCAATCCACCTCCTGCTGTTGAAGCAATTACCGGACCCGGCAGCGTTTGTACTGGCAGCACTATTACCTTAAACAATGCTACAGCAAATGGTGAATGGTCAAGCAATGATCCCTCAATTGCTTCTGTAAATCCAACAACAGGAGTAGTAACAGGTAATGCAACCGGAAGCGTAGTGATTACTTATACTGTGACAAATACTACTACCGGCTGTAAAAATTATGTAACAATTGGGATAAGTGTTAATCCTTCTCCCGTCATTAATCTTAATGTGACGGGTGCTACTTCTTATTGCCCGGGAGGATCGAATACTTTGACTGCATCCGGGCTTGCCACTACTCCGAACACTTTATGTTTTACTAACAATACGCTGCAGGAATTTAAATGCTGCACCGGCGTTCAATATCAGACTATACCAGTATCAGGTATTCCTGCCGGCGCCACTATTACAGGAATTACATTAACTGCGAACGTTGACCACCAGAGAGACCGGGAGGTTGCCTTGTACTTATTAGCTCCGGGCGGATCATTAGGAGGTGCTTATCCTTATACCCGTTCTGGACCTGCAATTGTGCTTGTAGATAGTAAAGGAGGCACCGGCCAAAATTTCAGAAATACGATATTCTCAGATGCAGGCATAGTAATGCCCATTACAGGGGCCCCATATACGGGAACATACCAACCTGTAAATTCATTTGCTTCGCTCATTACACAAGTAAATGCTTCAGGCAATTTCAATAACTCAGGCGGACCTGCTATTAATACCTGGAGGTTTGGTTTTATTGATCACTCCAATTCAGGATATACGGGTGTTTACCGGAATGTCACACTTTGTATTACTTACACAGTCAATGAAGGAACTTATACATGGTCGTCTGATCCTGCCGATCCGGGCTTTAATCCAACAGGTCCGGGACCATTTACAGTAAATCCCACCACCACCACCACCTACACTGTCACCGGTACTGCGCCCAACGGGTGTACTGCATCCCAAAATGTAACGATCACCATTCTTCCTACACCAACTCTTACATTAACATCAGCAGCGGGTACAGATAATCAAACTGTTTGTGTAAACAGTCCAATCTCTCCAATAACTTATACGGTTGGTGGTGGTGCAACAGGAGCAAGTATTTCATGGTCACCTTCTGCACCGGCTGGTATTAATTATACTACCGGTACAATTACAATCAGTGGCACACCAAGTGTAGCCGGCACTTATACTTATACTTTAACTCCAACAGGTGGAAGTTGTACTGCCACTCCAATAACAGGAAAGATCACCGTAACCACGCCGCCAACTACAAGCGCAAGCCCCACTTCAGTTTGCCAGGGAGGAACGGTTACATTGACTATGACTTCGGATTGTTCAGAAACATCTACAGTCGGAGCTAATTATCCGGGAACAGCTTCCACTAACGGCTCAGGAGCAACTTGGACTAACCCGAACAGGATCTTTTCTGCAGATGGAAGTGCAAGTACAACAGGAAATATTGCAAACAATGGCAACTCCCGAAATCTCATTGCTACAAATTTTGGCTTTAATATTCCGGCAGGAGCAACAATAACTAATATACAAGTTGAGATCGGCAGGTATGCAAGTGGAAACGGCATCAGAGACAATGCAGTACGATTAGTTATTGGGGGTAGTCCAAGTGGTGTTGGTTTGGGAACAACGGCAGTATGGCCAAATGGGGCTACAAATCAATCTACAGCTACTTACACTGGCTCACCTGCAACATGGGGCATAACTCTGACACCAGCTCAGGTAAATACAACCTTCGGAGTATCAATTTCCGTATATAACAATGGAGGTGGTACCAAGACAGCTTCTGTAGACTTTGTACGTATCACTATTACATACAGGGTCAACGGCATCATCAATTGGTACACGTCAGCATCAGGTGGAACATTAATTGGCAGCGGTTCGCCCTTAACACTTAATGGCAGTTCTACACCTAATACAAATGTCCCCGGTACTTACACTTACTATGCTGAATGTTCTGCAGCGCCAGGATGCAGGAGCGCAGTGAGTTTTACTGTGAATCCTTTACCGGCACAACCAACGATAAGTGCGGTTACTCAACCAACATGTACCGTAGCTACAGGCAGTTTCACTATTACCAACTATGACGCTTCTTATACCTATACTGTAACT
>WBZO01004336.1_pt1 | contig 15432 bp, 12 predicted proteins | sample 5204261 | NCBI WGS metagenome assembly WBZO01 (sample SAMN12412400, study PRJNA552823) | activated sludge metagenome | isolation source: activated sludge from anammox sidestream of wastewater treatment plant... | place: USA: North Carolina | collected 2017-09 | reverse complement strand
GAGCGGGAGAGAAGCATCTGCGACATCATCATCATGGAACTGGACACCCTGGAATCCCAGCTTCCGGTAAGTCTTGATTTTTTCATCAAAGGTGAACGAGGTCCGGGTAGCAGGTCCAAATGGATCAGCTCCCTCATGGATATTCCAGGGACCAAATGAGAAACGGTATTGTGTGGATGAACTGTTTGCGGCCATTAACCAAATCCTCCTTTTTAGTGTTCACATCGACATCCCCCGATCGAACTATGCGGAGGGGCAGGTGAAACCACCCCGATCCTGAATCGAGGGTCCATGCATGCGGGATTGTCGCAGATGATCATGCCAGATCTCCAGCCTCCTACCAAGGGGAGGATTGATGGGGCGACAGACAGGCAGCGGACTGTTAAAATGAGAGATCATGTCATGGCGGCTGATACCAGATGGCTGACAACAACCTGGCGGATCCGGAAGCGGCGCTGCAGGCAGGCTCGAAGAACTTGAGAGCCGCACGTCTCGAAGCGCTGTATGATCTTTCGCTGGCAATCTTCTCGGCTGTCAGCATCGACCAGCTGCTCGTGGATGTCATGGAGCGTGTCACCGGCATCCTGGGTGTCGACCGTTCCACTCTCTTTATTGTCGATCGGGAAGAAGGAATACTCTGGTCCAAGGTGGCGCAGAAGACCGATCCGATCCGGATCCCGTTGGGGAGCGGGCTTGCCGGATATGTGGCCTGCTCGGGCGAGGTGCTGAATATCCCGGATGCCTATGCGGATGACCGTTTCAACCCTGAAGTCGACCGGCGAACAGGATTCCATACAAGGAATCTGCTCTGCATCCCGGTCAGGAATCGTGAAAATGAAATCATCGCAGTGATTCAGGCGATCAATAAAAATGAGGGGTGCTTCGACCGTGAAGATGAAGGCTTCCTCTTCGCACTGTCGGCACAGATCCAGCTGGCGATCGAAAACGCTTCACTCTATGAGGACCTGAAAGAGCTGTTTGAGTCAATGATGGAAGCACTGGCCTTTACCATCGATGCGCGCCACCCCACCACCGCCGGGCACACACTGAGGGTCCGCGACTATTCACTCGCCATCGCCCGTGAACTGGGGTATCCGGGAAACGACCTGGAGATTCTGAATTATGCGGCATTGCTGCATGATTACGGAAAAATCGGGGTCCCGGAGGCAATTCTGACCAAGCCGGGCAGGCTCACCGATGCAGAATATGGGAGCATGAAAAAGCATGTCGTGTTCACACAGGAAATTCTTCAACGGATCAAGTTCGCGCAGCGATTCAGAGATATTCCGGCGATTGCCGGCCAGCACCATGAGAGGGTCGATGGCGGGGGGTATCCCGGCGGACTCACCGGTCCGGAGATGCACCCAATGGCCCGGATCATGGCGGTCGCGGATGTGTTCGATGCCATGACATCGGTCCGTGAGTACCGACAGCCCGCCGATCCGGATGAAGTTCTTGCCATGTTAAGGAAAGAAACCGGCACCCATTTCGATCATGAAACAGTCGAGGCCTTCGCGCGCTATTACGAACGGAGCCATCTTGGCGATCAGATTCGCCGAAGAAACCAGATGGCGGCTGTGATGAATTCCGAGCCGTCGGGCAGACCATCGGGTGAGCTGGCAGACCAGGCTCATCTTCCGGCCAATCCGGCTTGACCCTCACAGGCACATGACTCCTGGATACAGCAAGACTGTCCCGCAACCCGATTCGGCAGCTCCGAAAGATCATCAGGTGCGCAATATGTTTTCACGCATCGCACGGACCTATGACCTGCTCAACCGGGTATTATCTTTCGGACAGGATCAGTACTGGCGGAAATATGCGATCGGAAAGCTTTCGATTGCCTCGCCCGGTGAGGTGATTGACCTGTGTGGCGGGACAGGAGATATGACCTTCCAGCTGCTGAAGCAACGCCCGGAAGATCAGGCCACACTCACTGATTTCGCCCTTCCCATGCTGTCTATCGCCAGAAAACGGATGGAGTCAAATGGCAGCTGTGCAGAGGTTGCCTGCGCGGATGCCCTGCAGCTCCCATTTCTTTCCGAAAGATTCGATGCCGCCATGTGCGCGTTTGGAATCAGAAACTGGCGGGATGTCGAAGTGGGCCTGAAGGAGGTTCATCGGCTCCTCAAACACGAGGGGGAATTTGTGATTCTGGAGTTCCTGCGATCAGGCAACCGCAAGGTGGAAACGATCAAGAAGCTTTATCTGAGGAACATCCTTCCCTGGATGGGATTTCTCGCATCCGGGAATTACCGGGCTTACCGTTATCTGGTGGACTCGATGGAGCAGTTTTACTCCGATGAGGAGTTCCAGGCGATCATTGAAAGAAATGGTTTCAGCATCAGCCATAAGAAGCGTTTCTTTCTGGGGGTCTGCTGGTGTTATGTTCTGAAAAAGACAGGCGAAAGGATGGGATGAGGGATGGCATTTTCCGGTCTTGTATATCAACTCCCGATTGTTCGGGGAGAGGTTTCCGAACCGCCCTGCCATCTCTGCCCCGCGATCTGCTGCCAGTATTTTGCTCTGCAGATCGATACACCGGGCAGCCGAAAGGATTTTGAAAACCTGCGCTGGTACCTGATGCATGAACGTGTGCATGTGTTTGTCGATGCGGGCAAATGGTATCTCCAGGTCTGGAATCCCTGCCAGCACCTGCTTCCGGATCAGCGTTGCGGGATCTATGAAACCCGTCCCGATATCTGCCGTGAGTATGGGGTGGATGAGAATCAGGCGGTCAACTGCCATGCCACCTCCGAGGCCAACTCCGAATATGAAGTCTTGTTCACTGAGGCCTCGCAGATAGAAGACTACTACCGGAATTGGCACAACAAGCGTTACGGGAAACGGAAGCGGTCGCGGAAATGATATTCCCTCCTTCTCGAGGTAGTGCTCACGCCCTGATTCCACTTGTTGTGTTGTGTGGAGCCTTTGCCCAGTCCACACCTGCCTGCGAGTTCAATTTCTGGGATCTTTCTGTTGAGCAGAGGATTCTCCCGAATCTGCCAATCCCTCCCCGAATCTCCAATGAAACCGCGGAACGGAAAGAGGCCAGAAGGCATGATCTGGAGGCACTGAAAAAACGCCTGGCTCAGAGGGCTTCTCTCCGCCAGGAGGCCTGGAAAGCAGAAGAGGGTTCTTCTGCCACACTGACCGCCATTCACAACCTGGTTGAAAATGGAAAACTCGGTTTCGCCTTTATTATCGATGCGAGTGGAACTTACCGGCTCGAGATCAGCGCTCCCAAAGGGCCGGACCTTGGGCCTTTCACTATCGGGATCGACCAGGAACCTCCCGGCAGGATCGATCCTTGGGGGGAGAGAAATACTTCCTGCATCTGGATTCCAATGGACAGAAATTTTCACCTCAGCAAAGGGGAGCACCTGCTGTTCATTGGCCAGTTATCTCCTCAGGATCCACCGATCCGCCTGATGTCATTCCGCCTCAAACCAGTGCCTCCGGCAAGGTAAGGAACAGATGGATTCCCACCCAACAGTTCGGTCAACATGCCGCCTGTTTTCTCTTCTCTCTCTGATTGTCCTGGTGTGGACCTGGAGCGGGCATCTGCATTCGCCGGACTGTGAGATCAACTACCGGACAGTACGTTCGCTGGCGGAGGGAAAGGGATATGCGGTCCCACCCTACCCATCGGGGTTTGGAACGCGCACAGGCCTGGATGGAAATGAATACCCGCAGTATGGCCCACTGCAACCTCTCCTTGCAGTTCCACTTTTTCTGCTGGGAAAAACCATGAGCGGCCTGGTTCCCCCTGAATGGCTGTCCGCCCAGGAACAGCGTCTGTATCGGACTGTCAGCTTTTACCGGCCGTCGACAGGTGGAGGCTCCAATTTCGAGGGCCTTTATCCCATCGATCACAAGGAGAGAGTCTGTCGATTGATGGTATCTCTGTTCAACCCGCTCATGACCTGGCTGACAGTCCTCCTCATCCTCTTTTTCGGGAAGACCCTTTACAACGATGAACTGTCCGGATTGATACTGGCGGCCTTTTACCTGTTCGGGACGATTGCATGGCCACACTCCCGCCCTTTTTATACCGAATCTCTCGCAACTCTATGCCTGCTGGGATCTCTGCTGCCGGCCTGGAGGATGGGGCAAGAAACGGGCTGTCAGCGGCTGGTGGCCAAGGCAGGGGGTGCAGGGGCATTTCTGGGGCTGGCGGTTCTCGCACGCCTGGATTCGGTGGTGGCTGGCCCGGGATTATGCCTGGTTGGAATTGCATCGCTTTACAAGGTATGGCAGGCCCGTGGGGGCAAGGCAGCTGCCACAGCTCTCCTGTCGGGCATAGCCGGCTGTGTGTGCCTGGTTGCGATTCATCCTGTTTTGAACTGGCTCCGGTTTGGATCGGTTCTCGCATCGGGATACTCCGATCAACCGGAGGGGATCGATTTCGGGATTCCATTCTTTGACAGCCTCTGGATTTATCTGATTTCCCCAGGCAAAGGGATTTTCGGGTATTCGCCACCCCTTCTGGCCGGGCTGTTCGCCTGGCCTTTGCTCTATAAAAGGGAGAAGTCCCTGGCATTGGGATCCCTGTTGATCGGCCTGGGGTATCTGCTGGTGATCGGGCGCTGGCAGAATCTGGGGGGATGGTGCTGGGGGCCACGCCACCTGTTCCAGGTGACCCCTTTCCTGCTGCTGCCGCTTCCGCTTCTCCTCCAGAGAGTGAAATCCCCGCAAGACAATCCGGGAAAAAACCTGCTTCTGATGCTCGTTCTGGTTTTGGGGATTGTGGTGCAATTCTGGGGGGTGCTGGTGGATTACATGTGGCCGCTCGATCAGACCCTGCGAGGTCTTTCTCCTGGAGAGGATACAGCCCGTGTGCTTTCCGCCGGTTATTACGGACCTGTACTTCATGCCTGGGCCTGGAGGCTCGATCCCGATCCGGATTGGTTTCTGTATGACTTGTGGAATTCCGGAAAAACCGGAGCGCGTTTTGTGGCAGGCGGGATCGGGTCGGTGGGATTTGCCCTTCTGGTGCTTTTCTTCCTGTCCCTATGGAAGATTTACCGGAAGAACCGGCCTGCCGGAATTCACTGTAACAGCTGAGGCGGCTCGCTGGACTGACTCAGCTAAGCTGAAAACAGATGGCCACTGCCCACCTCCCCGGAACCTCTGAAACCGGGAGTCCTCCAGGCAATGCCCCAGACCTTAATGAATGAAGATCAGTGTAATCAGAATGAACAGCGGGATCAGGATGCCGATCGAATAAAGCATGTATCCGAAGAAACTCGGCATTTTGATGCCGGCCTGCTCGGCAATGCTTTTCACCATGAAATTGGGGCCATTGCCGATATAAGTGTTGGCTCCCATGAACACGGCTCCGAGCGAAATGGCAATCAGAAGCGGAACCGGGATGGTGCCGGTTGTAGTCTGGACTCCAGACATCAGCTGGTCGGGATTGGACCAGGGCAGTGTTCCGGCGGTCTGGAAGAAAACTACATAAGTGGGCGCATTATCGAGGAAGCTCGATAGCACGCCTGTCGCCCAGAAGAAGTGAGCCGGAGTAGCCAGGCCGAGCTGAGATCCCCGTGCATTCAGAATTTCAATGGGAACCTGCATGGTGATGAATATCCCGATGAACAGGCAGGCCACCTCACCGATGGCGGTGAAGTTGAAGTTATTGGCTTCCCGGATGGCTTTCCGGGTCAGCACCATCGACAGGCCAGCGAGGAGTATTTGTGCCATTTCTCTGATTCCGATGGGGAAAAGATGCGGAACTGTCCACCCGAGCAGAACCTTTCCGGGAACCAGCAGGGCCACACACAAAACAACTCCCAGGAGGAGAGCAAAGTTGTGCAATCCCTGAATCCGGATCGGTTCTTTTGTGGTTGCATCCTGGAGAATGGACTCCGGTGGCTCCTTCTTCCATGCCCACAAATCCCAGAAGAAATAAACCACCAGCAGAAAGACGAGACAGAAGGCCCATTCAAAGACCAGGTGGAAGGTCCACAAAAAAGGGACCCCCCTCAAGTACCCGAGGAAAAGGGGTGGATCCCCAACAGGAAGAAGGCTGCCGCCGATATTGCAGACGATGAAAATAAAAAAGACGACTGTGTGGACCACAAACCTCCGTTCCTGGTTGATTTGAAGGAGAGGGCGGATCAACAACATGGCCGCTCCTGTGGTTCCAATGAAACTGGCCAGAAGGCCTCCTAAAGCGAGAATAAAAGTGTTGGTCTTCGGGTGGGCGGGAACATTGCCACTGACCGATATTCCCCCGCTGATTACAAACAGGCTGAACAGCAGGACAATGAATGGAATGAAATCATCGATGACTGCATGGCGCAGCATGGCGAGAACCGCGTCAAGCCCTGTGTCGGTGGCATGACCGCCATGAGGAAATCCGAAATCCCGCAGCCAGTAGTAGGCAATTGTGACCACCCCCAGAGCAGCGGCCACAAGCAGCTTGCTGGAGTTGTGTTCCCACCAGTGGCTCAAGGATGGAACCAGAGGAAAGATGGCGATAGCCAGCAGCAGGGCCGCAAATGGGGTGATCCATGCGGCGGAAGGAATCTCCCGAAGCCCTGGATTCTGGATGCCGGCATGTGAATCTGTGGGTGATGACTGGCTGCTGCCGGCTGGCTTCTGGAGGACTTCCACAGAAAGGCTCGAATGAGCGCCAGTGGCACCCTGGACACCTGAAGCAGCCAGATCGGGAAGGACAGCCGGTTCAAATTGGACAGGAGTTGTCTTGAGAACCACTGTGGTGGTGGAAGATGACTGGGTGAAACCAGGATCAGCGAACAATCCCAAAATACAGAAAACCGGGAACAGGAGTGGAATATACTTTCTTTCAACAGGCTGCCGATAGACAGAAAAAAACAGGGATTTCATTAAAAGATGCCAACCTCCACAATGGGTGATCCAACGCAAGCCGCATTAATCTAACGGGGAGCGGGATCACTGAACAGGCCAGTTGGAATCACATCGATAAAAAAATCACCCGGGATCTGAAACATTTCTGTGGGGGTGGTTGCCTTGTTGGACACGAAATCTTCTGTGAAAATCAGCCTGTCAGAAAAGCAGGACACATTCCCTACCAGTTGAGAGTCCTGGTAAAGGATACTACGATTCAAAAATCACCCAGGAAGGTTGGATTTTGCATGGATAAAAAAGTGTGGCATTCAACGACAGTCATTGGACTGCGCCACAACGGACAGGCTGCCATGGCGGCCGATGGCCAGGTAACCTTTGGCGATACAGTAGTCAAAAGCACGGCACGCAAGGTTAGAAGGCTGTTCGATGACCAGGTGCTGGCCGGGTTTGCGGGAGCCTCGAGCGATGCTTTCACGCTGTTTGAACGGTTTGAGGCCAAGCTGGATGAATATAATGGGGCATTGGTGCGCGCCGCTGTGGAGCTCGCTAAAGACTGGCGGCTGGATCGCGCCCTGCGAAGGCTGGAGGCGATGCTGGCGGTCATGGACTGCGAACATTCCCTGATCATCAGCGGGAATGGGGATGTGGTGGAACCGGATGATGGCATCGCAGCGATCGGCTCTGGAGGCCCCTTTGCCCTGGCTGCAGCCCGTGCGCTGATCCATCATGCCCCGTCATTATCCGCGGCAGACATGGCCCGGCAGTCATTGGAAATTGCTGCTGATATCTGTATCTTCACCAACCGGAATCTGACTCTCGAAATCCTCGAACCCCCGGAGGGTGGGGCGCCATCCTCCCGCCCTTCCCGGCCCCGTGCCGGAAGAAAGTGACTGATAGAAATGGCTTTGAATCCGTTGGAAAACGAAAAAACACCCCGTGAGATTGTCGAGGAGCTCAATAAATACATCGTCGGCCAATACGATGCCAAGAAGGCTGTCGCGCTTGCGCTGCGCACACGCTGGCGGCGGCTGCGGCTGCCGGAGGACAAACGGACAGAGATATATCCCAAAAACATTCTGATGATTGGCCCGACAGGCGTGGGGAAAACCGAGATCGCACGGCGCCTGGCGCGCATGACTGATGCTCCCTTCCTTAAAGTGGAAGCCTCCAAGTTCACTGAAGTCGGGTATGTGGGCCGTGATGTCGAGTCAATGATCCGGGATCTGGTGGAAGTATCGGTGAATCAGATGCGCGTGCGGCGCCAGGAAGAGTGTGATGAAGAGGCGCATCGTGCGGTTGAAGAACGCCTGCTGAACCTGCTGCTGCCCCCGGCGCCGATGACTTACAGCACACTGCAGGAGGTGTCCCCTTCCCCGCATCAGCAGACAACCCGTGAAAAACTCCGGACCATGCTGCGTGAGGGGAAGCTGGAGGATCGTGAGGTTGAAGTTGAATTGCCGGAGAGGTCGGTGATGGTGCAGGGATTTATCCCGGGAGCGGGAATGGAGGAAATGCAGTCCAACCTCCAGGAAATGCTCGACAAGATGATGCCTTCGCGCAAGAAAAAACAGGCCATGAAGATCTCCGAGGCGCGGCCCCACCTGTTCCAGTCCGAGCTGGAACACCTGGTGGATGAGGAGGCGCTGGTCGGCCAGGCCATCTCCCGTGTGGAGCAGGCCGGCATCGTGTTCCTCGATGAAATGGACAAGATCATCGGGAATGGCCAGGGATCCGGGCCGGATGTGTCCCGGGAAGGGGTTCAGAGAGATATTCTCCCCCTGGTGGAAGGTTCGACAGTCAAGACCAAGCATGGGTTCGTCAATACAGACCACATTCTGTTTATCGGGGCGGGAGCGTTTTATGGAACCTCTCCCAGTGACCTGATTCCGGAGCTGCAGGGACGGTTCCCGATCCGGGTGGAGCTGGACTCACTCGGAAAACTGAATTCGTCCAGATCCTGAAAGAACCGGAAAATTCACTGACCAAGCAGTACAAGTCGCTGTTGGAGACAGAGGGAGTCCTGGTGGAATTCGAGGATTCCGCGATCGATGAAATGGCGGAAATGGCCGCTGAAATCAATGATAAAACAGACAACATCGGGGCGCGCCGGCTGCATACCATCATCGAGAAGGTGATCGAGGAAATCTCATTCATCGCTCCGGAAACCCCCGGGAAGAAGTTTGTTCTCGATGCCAAGCTGGTTCGTGAGAGGCTGTCCGAAATTGTCAAAGACCAGGATCTTTCGAGGTATATCCTCTAGAGTCCTGTTTTCGAAATGGAAAGGGTAAGGAAATTGAACATGTCTTCGAGATTCATCCCATGCCTGGTTCTGTTCCTGATCATCAGCCTGTTCGGATGCGCCCCGCGTGAGCCTCAATCGACTGAGCAGAAAAGCTCCGAAGCCCCATCGAAGCTGCGTATCGCAGTGATTCCGAAGGGCACCACTCATGAGTACTGGAAAACGATTCATGCCGGTGCAATCAAAGCGGGGAAAGAGCTGGGTGTGGAGATCATCTGGAAAGGCCCACAGAAGGAGGATGACCGTGAGCAGCAGATCCAGGTGGTCCAGAATTTCACCACATCCAATGTCAGCGGCATTGTGCTTGCACCACTGGATGCCAAGGCTCTGGTCAACCCGGTACGGGAGGCCACACAGGCAGGGATTCCTGTGGTCATTATCGATTCCGGCCTCGAAGCAGAAGTCGGGAAAGATTACATCAGTTATGTCGCCACGGATAATTACCAGGGGGGGGTGCTGAGTGCGAGACGCCTGGCTGAAAAAATGGGCGGAACCGGAAAAGCAATCCTGCTGCGTTATCAAGAAGGATCGGCATCAACCGAACTTCGTGAAGCCGGGTTTCTCGACACGCTCAAGAAGGAATTTCCGAATATCCAGGTGGTTTCCGACAATCAACATGCCGGGCCGACCACCGAATCCGGAATGCAGGCTGCCCAGCGCCTGCTGAGCCAGTTCCCGGATATCCAGGGATTTTATTGCCCGAATGAATCCAGCACTTTCGGGACACTTCGCGCTCTTGAAGTCGATGGCCGTGCGGGGAAAATTGCCTTCGTCGGCTTTGACAGCAGCGAAAAGCTTGTCCAGGGAATGCGCGAAGGCAAAATCCATGGGCTGGCGCTGCAGAACCCTCTCAAGATGAGCTACCTTGGGGTCAAAACCCTGGTCTCACACCTTCATGGAGAGAAAGTGGAGGAAAAAATCGACACCGGGGTGGTCATGGTCACCCCGGAGAACATGGACCAGCCAGACATCAAAGAGGTTCTTCTACCGGATCTGAGCCAGTATTTAAGTGAGTGATTCTTTCACTTAGCTTCTCAAGTTGTTCATCGGTGACAAACATTTGCCTGCCTTTGATGGGTGTCACATGACCGCGTGATACGATATTCCAGATAAATCCGACATCCCAATAAATTGTATCAATCCGGGGTGAACTGGCCTCAATACTGCGAAGGGTTCTTTGAAATTCTTTCAGATTGAAAGGTGTCCATGATGCGCTTCCTCATCGCCCTGCTGTTTGTTCCAGTTCTTGCATGTGCAACTCCGGTCCATTTTTCAGGCATATATCAATCTCCCATGGGGGATGAGAGCTCCCTTCCCGGGTATGAAAACCAGGACTTGAGCACCTCGCCCATTGAACCCGGCATCCTTGACCTGATTGTACAAATCATTCCAGAAGGCGGAACATATCTTTACGAAAGCAATCGGACCTATTATGAGGTTCTGGCAGGGGTCACTCTGTTTCTGCTGGATTCGATGGGAGGGCCCTTGAGCCAGGTTTCTTTTTCTGAGAGCCGTTCGGGAGAGTTTGTCACCCCATTTATGTTCCGCGCCAGCCTGGCTTATGAGGTCATTCCATCGGCATTCGAGCTGTTTTTCGCGGGGCGTGATGCCCGTATGGAATGGCAGGTGAGTTTTTCTCCCCAACCTGTCGCAATGACAGCCATGAATAGCCGATCCATGGTCCCTGAGCCTACAACAATACTGACTGTGGCAATTGGGGCCAGTGTTCTTTTCACCCGCCGCCGATCGGTTTGAGCCAGAGGGTTGAAGCGGGATCTTTACTGCCCATCGAGGGGTGAAGGTTCATCCACTTCAGTATAAAACAGCGCGGTGGCATCAATCCCCTGCCTGAGGTTATTCTGCATGACACGGCTCGGCAGGGGTCCCCATGCCATCAGAGCGGCAAAGCCGAAGAGCAGGATAAAGCCCAGAATCAGGCGCATCACTTTCATTCAGGGCGATACCCGTTCGAACAGAATTCCTCCAAATGCCAGCCAGGCGGCAAGCAGGCTGAGCGCAAGATTGAAGGTCTGTCCGATCAAATACAGATAGATCGGCTTGCCCCCGATCATCTGTCCAGCGAGGGCTTTGAAATTCGATTCAAGGCCAATCGCCACAAAGGCCATGCAGAAAAGCCAGCCGCGAACATTGGCGGTCATCGGTTTTATGATCTGTTTCTCGACTGCCTCAGGCGAACCAAAAATCGGAACCAGGACAAAAGAAAACACCAGTGAGGCAGCCACAAAGCCGAGGATAAACTTCGGAAGCCGCACCCAGACCTCCAGAAGGGAGGGTCCATGGCCGGATGAATCGCGCTCGACCGATGTGACCCAGAAGAGTGCGATTGCAAATGCAATCACACCGATCAGGATGTTCTGGATCATTTTGACCACAGCCGCGATATCCCGGGCCTCATCACCGAGGAAAGCCGCCGCGGCGACCACTGCCCCGGTGGCATCGATAGTTCCCCCCAGCCAGGCGGCTCCCACCCGCAGATCCATCCCGGTTGTTTGAACAATACCCGGCATGACGATCATCATCAGCACTGTGAAGATCATGGTCATGCCGACCCCAAGGGTCAGGTCTTCTTTTGTCGCTTTTGAAGCAGCAGCGGCGGCGATGGCTGCAGAAACTCCGCACACCGAGGTGGAGGCGGCAATCACCATCACAAAGGGGCGGTTGCTCATTCCCAGAACTTTCACTCCGAACCAGTACATGAAGACCACACAGATCGGAACAACAGTCCAGCCGACAAAAAGCCCTGGCGGCCCGAGTTTGACCAGGTTTCCGAAAAGGATTTCAGCCCCGAGCAGAACAAGGCCTGTTTTGATGTAGAGTTCCGATTTCACGCCTTCCAGGAGCCAGCCGGGAACACCGACTGTGTTTGAAATCAGCAGCCCGAACAGCAATGCCCAGAGGGCATAAGGAAGGTCTTTGGCCTTGATGGCAACCTGGCCCTCCAGAAGGAAAGAGGCCTCCGCAAGCAGCATGATGACTGTGAAGCCCAGGAGGAATGTCCAGATCCGCCCGCCCAGGACCCGCACACAGCTCATGAAAATCAGCGACAGGCCGCCCCACAGAAACAGGAGTGATATAAAAATATTTCCTCCATCCTTGGTGGTGTAGGCATCCAGCGGATTCGTGGTCCAGGTTCCGATTTTGGGAGCATGTGAAACCAGGCCTGTCGCTGCCAGGATCAGGATCAGGACTCCAATCCACACCGACCACCAGTCCTCGGATTTGAGCGCAGAAACTTTTCCCCCGATTGGAATGAATTCTTCTGAAGTCGTCATAATGAAATCAGACTTTAAAACTGACGAATCTGTTTGTCACCCGGGGCAGCGGGCCCAGAAACACACCTGTCCGGGTCGCCGTCACTCAAACAATCGTATCCCTATTTTGCAAGGCCCAGGAAATCGACCAGGTCATGAGCATTGATCTTCCCATTCCGGTCAAAATCGAGGCTGGGGGGGATGCCGCTGGTTGACAGCCATTTTTCCGAAAGCAGCATCATGTCACCCGCATCCACACTGCCGCTGAAATCAGCATCACCGGGCAGAAAGCTGGTTGCGGGTATCAGGAGCGGGATGGAGTTGGGGGCAGAAGAGGGTCCCATGTAAAGAAGGATGTCGTAATTCTGAGGTTTGTTGAAACTGGCCTGAATCTGGACAGGAAGGGGAGTATCTGCTTGAAGCGCTCCGGGCGATGAGAAATTAATTGAAACATTCTGTCCCTGGACAAGATGATTGGCCAGTGAGTATACCGCTGGCTGATCGGAGAGGAGGTTGGTATACACAACAATGAAATAGAGGCCATCCGGTGGAAAGGGGATCTCAATCCTGGATTCCAGCCCTGAAGAATGGCCGTACATCACCACCTCCTCCGGCGTGTAGTATCCATCCGGTGGGGTGCCATCGGCTCCGTCACGAAAAACCGCGAGCTCGGCTATTCCCTCTGTCAGCACCAGATCGGTGCGCATGTACGCACAATTGGACACAGGAACAGACCACCACCAGAAATCTCCGGGTGCCTGCTCTTTGTCTTCGGCCAGCACGGAGGGCTGGGAAGGGCCATATGCGGAAACAGAAAAATCCGGAACAGCGAGAGTGGAGGTTATTGTCACTGTTTCTTCCAGCTGGGGTGTGGCAGTCAGGAAGCCGAGCGGATGAGGCTGTACTGTCAGCCGGCCGCATTCGAGGGTGAACGGAAGAGCGAACCTTTTTCCGGAATGAAGCACATTCTGAAGAATCAACCCATGCAGGCCATCCCGCAGCGGGGCAATCACATAGTCCAAAGGGCCTCCGGAACTGGTGTGGAAAAGCCGATTCTTTTCGAAAACAAGACGGGCGCCCCCGATCGGGGTCAGTGTGCCCAGGTCGAAATCAGGGTGGTAATAGGAAGAGTCCGGGTTGGAAAAACCATCTTTGACCGGCCCCAGGATGATTGTGTCGATATCCGAAGGGGGCGGATCAGACCAGCTGGTCCTGGTGAGAAGATAGGAGCCTTCAGGCGGGTTTTGGGCATCCACGAAAAAGATCCGGCTGTCACCCAGACCCCGCCTATCATCCCATGCGCAGCCGCCATGAAGTGCAAATCTGTCATAAGGCTCTCCGTTTCCAGTCGCACCGGAAATGGTGACCTTGCCCGTTGCCAGGTCAGCAGCCACATTGACTGAGACAGGGATAACAGTCAATTCTGCCGGGCCACCAATGTCTTTGGCATGGGCCGGAGTCAATAGAATCTTTGCCGAATGAGAGCCATAGGGCTGATCCGGGGGGAGCTGAACTGTGGCGTCCAGGGTTGCTGTCGAATCACCAGGAATCATCAGGGTGGAGATGCTTGTGCTCAGCCAGGGGCAGTCTGTTTCCTGGAAGAAGCGCACACGGACCCGGATTCTTGAGGCAAACCCCTCGGGTGGCCCTTTATAATGCTGAATCCCGATCCAGATGCCGTCATGCATTTTCGACAGCGGTTTAGCAATGGACATTTTAAGAGTGGTGCCCTTCACAAAGCCTGCATCGAAGCGCATATATTCACCCGTATCGATCTCATTCGCTTCAACCAGCCCTGGGACTGCCCCGAGAGAATCGTCCACCAGCCTCCCATCGCGGTCCCAGTCGGTCCAATCATAAGCCAGCAGGATATAACGATTTTCCGCCGGTGGTTTGAGTGTGCCGGGATCCCCTGGCACAAAGTCCGTATCGAAATCCTCGAAGGGGAAAATGGCCTCGATGATCATGTGATCCGTGCCTGGAGGAATCGTATTCACTCCGGGACCTTGGAGAAGGTGCAGGTAATGCGGCTGCCTGGCATCATAGGCCTCCAGGGGTGAGGCGACAGTATCGATGGTGAAATCGGTGTGGGCAAATTCCTTTAATTGTGAATCCTTAATCTGGAGGCTCACCGGTGTGGATGCAGTATTCGCCACCTGGAAAGAGTGCTGATGAGCATCTCCCGGATAGGCAATCGTTGAATAAGCCGGGTGATTCTGGCCACGGTAATTTCCGGCGATCAGGAGGGGCGGTTCGACAAGGATCCCCTCCTGGCCAGAGGCAAGCGCCACAGCCCGCCCGGCATGAATTCGCCCGGCTCCCTGGCGAAACACATCGTAATGCAGATCAGACGCGGAGTTCATCAGGATTTTGCGAACTGTATGCGGGCCAGGCCATGTCCCATGGGACTGTTTGTATGCCTGAAACACCAGGGCTGCAACCGCGCAGGCTCCCGGACCCGCCAGGCTGGTACCAGAAAATGAACTCCAGGCTTTCCAGCCATCGTGTACTGCATTGAGTGGCCGATCCCCGCTGACTGAGGAACCATTGGCAACCAGATTCACACCCTGCTGGCCATCGGACAGCAGACCCAATGAACTGAAACTGGCAATTTCACCTGAAAGGACCTGAGTCATGCTCTGGATTGAATCAAACACATTACCGGTATCGAATGTGGTGCAGGCGCCCACCTTGATAGTGTTGAATGCTATCGGCGAGAATACTGTTCCATATCCCGGTCCCGAATTCCCCACAGCTTTGACCCAGGCGGTTTCTGGTGCAATTGTCCTGTTCAACCAGTCGATAAACCGGCTGTAAAAATCCCAACCCTCGGCTTCGGCATAGTACACATAGCTCTGGTTGACGATGTTGGGTTCATCTCCAGTGTTTGGGAGTCCATCGTAACCCAAAGCACAGACCAGCTGGAAATCAGTCTCGAATCCGGAAAGACCGGGGCCCATGGCTATGATCCGAGCACCTCGGGCAGGACCCTGGACCATCCCGTCTCCTGGCCCTGAATAGGGC
>WBZO01004335.1_pt1 | contig 15433 bp, 7 predicted proteins | sample 5204261 | NCBI WGS metagenome assembly WBZO01 (sample SAMN12412400, study PRJNA552823) | activated sludge metagenome | isolation source: activated sludge from anammox sidestream of wastewater treatment plant... | place: USA: North Carolina | collected 2017-09 | reverse complement strand
GTGCATACGTATTTTGTTGTTTCATAGCTTAAAGATACGATTATTTATTGTATTACAATGAATTATGCACAACATATTTTTATATGTTTATAAATTTCACCTATATTCTTAATCGCACAACGGGTATTATATAATAACTTCTGCTAACATTATGACGAATAGAAGAAAGTCTTGAAGAAGTGAAAGCCCCGAGCGTGTGCTTCGAAGAGCTCAGTATGCCATTTAGAGACGCCGGACTGTGGAGTTCCTATTACAAAAAAAGCGGAATAACTACTTAAGCTACTCCGCTTTATTAATAAAACTACTCACTCCATGTTAATTGGTAATTTTTACAAATGGTTTTATCCATAGTTTGTCGTCTTTGATGATGTAGATACTGTATTTGCCATTAATCAAATCTTCGGTTTTGATTTCAGTTGTTTTATCTTTCAGTTCACCGTTAAGAATGACTTCACCTACACTATTGACAATATAGTAGGTTGCGCTCGTGTAATTATCCGGTAACTGGATATTCATATAAAACAAGGTTGGATTAGGGTAGAGTCTAACAGCGGTCTGAGCCGGAGCAACCTGAATAATGCTCTGTCCTAGATTAAGGCCAGGATTTTTGAAGATTCTTGCATTGATATTAGTTTGGATATCGCCTGATAAAAGCGTTACTTTCGCCATGTTTGGAATAGTAGATAGCGATGCTTGTTCTGATTTTTGATCGACAATCTTCATTTCAAAACCATCTGGGTGCTCAAACATTACTTCATATTGGCCAGCTTTTAAACGATCAAAGATGTATTGACCATTTTTGGCAGTCAGGGTTGAACCTATCCAGGAAATATGTTGGCCTTTGATTTCAAACAAATCAACTGTCAATCCTTCAATGAAAGCTTCACCAGGATTTTGAATCTTATCCATATTTTTGTCTTCCCATACTAAACCATTTATCGAATGACTAAGTATCAAGCCACAGTCGTAATGGTCGTGATGATCGTTACTAGATATGTTGATATTTTGTATCAAATTACCGATGACATCGGAATCTTTTGCCGGATCACCACCTTGTAATGGAGTAGTTGCGATATAATCATCAGGAATTTCAAATTCAAGCTGATAGCTTCCCGGATCAACCTGAGGGAATCTGTAAAACCCAGAATTGTTACTTGTAGTCTGTTTGAAAACACTATTGCCTACAACGTCAGTTCCAGTTAAAAACACCATAACGCCATCCAGTCCCGGCTCACCGTTGTCCTGAATACCATTTTCATTGGTGTCAATCCATACAAAGTCACCCAGACTTCCTGGTCTAACCAATCCTGCATCTATATTCTGGATTGTATCTCTACTATTCAAAGAAATTTGCACAGTGCTTCCTTTGATAAAATCAGAATCAGAATCATTACTTCCTTGATGTGCTTGAGTTAAATTATACCCAATAGGCACGACAATAGATATAGAATAATGGCCAGGAATGATATTGTTAAAAGTATAAAATCCATCTCTATTGGTTCTAACGGACAGTTGCTGAATCGTATCGCCTGCATTCGTGATGCCATTCAATCGTAAGGTGACACTGGATACCCCATCTTCTCCTGCATCTTGTATTCCATTGGCATTTTTATCATGCCAAACAAAATCTCCGATTAATCCTTTATAATAAATGCCCCCATCTGTATGATTGATCGTATCACCACTACTGATTTGTATTTGGATCTTACCGGTCAAGTCATAATCAGAATCACGAGTAGGGTCAGTGCCTTTTTTCTGACTTGTCATAGAGGACTGAGCAGGACGTGAAATCTGGATTGTATAATTTCCTGGAGATAAATTAAGTAGTTGATAATAACCCAGCGAATCCGTTGTTACGGTTCGATTGATATCGTCATTTGACCCTGTTTTTCCATTGAGAGAAATGAGAATGTCTTTTAGTCCTAATTCTAAACTATCCTGAATACCATTTGCATTTAGATCATGCCATATTTTTCCGGTTACTATTGACGATTTAAACAATCCAAAATCCAGATCATTGACATCACCTCCATTATAAATAAAATCGGTGACGACGCCATCCACTCCATCAGAATCTAATGCAGAATCACTACCTTGATTAGAAGCTGTAAATCTAAAGCCTGCAGGAGCTTCAACCGTTATTTGATAATTTCCGGGTAGAATGTCTTTAAAACTGTATGTCCCGTCAGCGGCGGTCATCACGGATTGTTGAACTGGTATCCCTGAGTTTGAAGTGCCTGATAATCGTACGGTGATGCCTGCTATTCCCGGCTCTCCTGCATCCTGAATGCCATTGGCATTTATATCTTCCCAAACTAAATCTCCTATGTGTTGCATAGAAGCGATAAACATTCCTGCATCCATGTGATCAATCAATACATTAGGGTATAAAATTATATCTTTTGCTCTTCCATCAGCGTTCACATCACTATCTGTGTCAGGACTTCCTACTAAAGGTATAGTAAACTCGTACGAATCAGGATTTTTAAATTGAACTTCATAAGTGCCAATGGAAAGCTTTTCAAATAGGTAGGCGCCTGTATTGTCGGTCAAGGTTGAACTGATCAGTATTGGTATTGATTGTTCGATTTTGTATAATGTGACTTCTACATCTTTCAACCGAGGTTCTGCTGACTCTCTGATGCCATTGTGGTTAGTGTCTTCCCATGCCAGACCACGGATACCAGCCCATTTGTAAAGACCGCAATCGAGATCTACTCGAAGATCATCACTCTGTAAAAGTATGTCATTAATAGAATTTCCGATGACATCTGAATCCTTTTCTGGATTTGTGCCTTGTAGAGCAGGAGACGTGGTGTAGGTATCTGGAATGTTAAATGTGATGTCATAAGTACCCGGAAGTAATGGCCCGAAATTATAGGAGCCTTGTGCATTGGTTATATTTTGAACATTAACATTCGTACCAAACATATCTATTCCGGTTAATGATATTGAAATGCCAGAAATACCGGGTTCGTCATCGTCTTGAATGCCATTACCATTCACATCCTCCCATACTAAATCACCAATACCACTGAATTTTACAAGACCTGCATCTAGATGACTGATATGTTCACCACTTGATAACTTAACAGTTACAGGACTTCCTTTAGCAAAATCAGAATCTTTTGTATCATCATTACCTTGATGAGCAAGGGTGATTTCGTGGTTAGCTGGTGTCAATACAGAAAGGTTATAATCACCCGGAACAATTTGTCCAAAGTTAAATATCCCATTGTCGTCAGTAACTTCAGTCAACTGAATTTTTCTACCATCACCGGTAGTTCCTGAAAGGGTGAGCGAGACGCCTTTAATCCCGGGTTCTGTATTGTTCTGTATGCCATCAGCATTAATATCGTGCCAGACAAAATCACCTACAGATGCAAATTTATACAGGCCAAAATCAATATTTGATAGATGGTCGTTAAATCCGAGGTGGATGAGATCAGTTCTGCCGGTTGTAGGATGTGCATCACTATCCACATCTGAACTGCCCTTGTGCAATGCCGTAATCTGATAAGTGCTCCCGGTATGGACTTCAATGGTGTAGTTACCGGCTTGAAGGTTATTGAAGGAGTACTTGCCTTGAGCATCAGATATAGTCGTCGCTTGAATAGGATCCCCAGAAAGCGTGGTACCAGTGAGGCTGAGCCGTATTCCTTCAATCGCAGGCTCATTAATGTTTCTAATGCCGTCTGCATTCAAATCTTCCCATACCATCTGGCCGATGGAAGCATTAGCTTGAGTTACAAACCCGGCATCCATATCTATGTTGTTATCGTTACTTACAAGAGTAAATTCGTCGGTACTGCCATTGATGTTGATATCACTGTCTGTGGCTTGATTGCCTGCATTTTTAACAGTAGGGACGAATCCTGAAGGTTCTACAAATTGTAATTTATATTGTCCTGGTACCAGTTTTTTAAAATTATATTTACCATCTTCATCTGTTACTGTAGTTGTGTTGACGCTTCCATGAGGTGTCTTTCCTGTCAGGGTGATCTGAATGCCTTCAATTCCTTTTTCATTAGAGTCCTGAATACCATTGCCATTCGCATCATTCCATACAAAATCTCCTAAAGCTGCTCTACGAAATACAGGAGCATCAATATTACTGATGACGGTGCCGCTAGTTAAGCTCGCAAGGTTATTTATACTTTTAGAAAACTCATAAGCGGCAAGTAATTCGAAATTGATTTGATAGTTGCCGGGATGCAGTCCGCTAAAAGCATACCTACCATCTGCACCGGTAAATGCATCTAAACTTACGCTTCTACCATAGAGATCCGTTCCGTCCAGGAGTACTCTAATGTTTGGTAATGGAGGTTCACCGTTATCAAATATGCCATTGGCATTCATATCTTCCCAAACAAAACCACCAAGTCCGCCTGTTTGTACCAGTCCTGCGTCTTGAGTAAGGTCTTGATTTGCGACATGGATGCTCCATTGATTACTGTTTGATGGTAAGTCTGAATCTTTGTCTGGTGCGTTATTGGCCTTAAGTCTTGTAGCTATAAAATCGGTAGGGCGATTCAGTGTGATGGTATAATCGCCAGGAAAAACATTGGTGAACTGATAATGACCATCCTGATCTGTGACAGTGGAGAGTAGAAGTGGTGTTCCATCCGGATGTACACCTGATAAAGTCAGTTCGATATTGCTTATACCTGGCTCTCCGCTTTCCTGAATACCATTGGCATTGAGGTCATGCCAAACAAAGTCTCCTATAGTCACAGCCTTGATGAGCCCAAAATCAACATCATTTTTCAACACTCCGCTGAGGATATCTACAAGGTCTGATACTCCATTTATTCCATCTGAATCTTTATCGGTGTCCACTCCGACATATGCAGGCGAGAAGGTATAAGTTGAATCAGGGTGAATACTAACTTGATATTGTCCGGGAATCAGATTATTAAAATGATATATTCCACGATTGTCTGTGGTGGTTGAAGTAGTTACTGCAATGCCTGTTCCTGTATGACCATTGAGGTGAACTGGAATGCCTTCTATACCTAGCTCGTTAATGTCCTGAATACCATCAGCATTGAGGTCATGCCAAACAAAATCACCGATACTGCCTTTTTGATACAATCCAGCATCAACAGAAGTGACCATTTGTCCACTAATAATTGATATAGATGCACTGCCTGCATTGTCAAAGTCAGAATCTTTAGTGGGATCATTGCCTTGATGCTTCTCAGTTACAAACATATCGGATGGTATAATTATCTGTAGGGTGTAATTGCCCGGCAACAATTCAGTAAAAGTGTATTGGCCGGCAGCGTCCGTAGTGGTTGATTTGGAGAAAGAACTACCTTTGGAGGTTGTACCTGTCAATGAAACCTCAATACCTTGAAGCGGAGGTTCTCCTACATCCTGAATACCATTTGCATTCAAGTCGTGCCATACTTTATTGATGATAGTACTGTATCTGAGCAATCCAAAATCAATATCATTCCGGAAGTCGTCACTCAACAATACAGTATTGTCCACGATGCCGTTATCACTGTCAGAATCTATTGTATGGTCATTGCCTTGCTGGGCGATGGTCATTACATGTCCTGCAGGAAGTTTGAGATACACTAAGTAATGACCCGGAATTAGGTTTGAAAAACTATATTTTCCATTCAAGTCCGTCGAAGTAGCCAGGTTTACCAAAGAACCATCTCCTGTAGTACCTGAAAGCGTGATGTTGATTCCCTCAATGCCTGGTTCACCTATGTCCTGAATTCCATTGCCATTGATATCTTCCCAAACAAAATCTCCAATAGTGCCGTATTTATATAAGGCTGCATCTTTGTCAGTAATGTGTTGATTGCTGCTAATAATAATATCACTAATGAAGCCATTGACTACATCGCTGTCTTTATCATCACTTGTTGCTTTGGGCTTTGAAAAGTGATAATCTTGAGCGGCCTCGATACTGATTTCATAGGTCTCAGGTGTTAATCCTTCGAAAAGATAATGTCCGTTTTCGTCGGTAGTGGTCATAGCAATCATAGTTTTGATTCCATTTTCTTCTTTGAAGAGTTGAAGCACAACACCTACAATGCCCGGTTCTCCTAAATCTTGTACACCATCAGCATTGAGGTCATGCCAAACAAAATCACCGATACTGCCTGGACGATAGATTCCTGCATCGTAGGTTTTAATGTTTTGACCAGAGATAAGATGAATGTCTGAAATGACACCATCCACAACATCACTATCAAACTCGTCATCACCTATGTTGGCCTTGGTAAAGAGGTAACCTGTTGTATTACCAAAACTAAGGCTGTAGTTACCTGGATTTAATGATTCAAAAGTATAATGACCGTCAATATCAGTTGTTGTTTGCCTTGCAACGTGTGAACCATCTCCTTCCACTCCATTGAGTAGGACCGTGATGCCTTCCACTCCCGGTTCACCTATGTCCTGAATGCCGTTGCCATTGATATCTTCCCAAACAAAATCTCCAATACTGATCTTACGGTAAAGCCCGCCATGAATGTGTTCAATATTATCATAGGCCAATGGATACAGTCCAGTCTTGCCGTCAGTATTGATTTTAGAGCTGGCATTGTTATTTATAGGATTGAGGAAAGTAGCATAATAATCTTGTGGTATATCCACATGAACATAATAAGATGCTGCAGGAATACTGTCAAATACATACTGACCGTTAGCATCAGTGATGGTGGACTTAAATAGTTGGCCATTTTTACTAAATAAATCTACGCGTATATTTTTTATGCCTTTTTCGGACTGGCCAATCAAACCATCAAAGTTATCATCCTCCCATACGATACCTTTCACACTTACCAAAGGTGTGTAACCAAAGTCTATGTGTTCGATGTTCTCTCCGATATCTAAGGTTATCAATGCGGTTGAACCCAATACAAAAGTATGCTTGATGTCACTGTCCACTTCGGGATTTTTGCCGGTCTTGGTGATGAAAAGTTTATTTTTTAAAGTGTCGGCTATGATATAATATTTACCTGCAGATAATTTTGAAAAAGCATATTGTCCAACTGAGTCACTCCACACGGAGTCCACTAGAATGCCATTTTCAGTATATAATTTTAATTGTACCTGAGGGAGATCGTCATCATCACTATCCTGAATATGATTATTATTCAAGTCTGCCCAAACGCGTCCTGTGATGGATGATGACTGACAATCTCTATACAGTATATTTCTGCAGCAGGTACCTGCAAAACTACCATCTTTATTATAAACATCTACACAGATTTCATATAGACCATATTGTGTTGTAGTAATATCTAAATCAATAGTTTGGTAGTAAGGAGATGCAGAAACGATTTTAAATCCTTCAGGAAAATCCCATACATAAGAGCCAAAAAGTTCGTATTTATCAATGTAAAATGTCAAACTACTGCCATCACAAAATGAATAGGGTGGTGTGTAGTCCACAATGATTTGGATCTGATCGATTTCGATATCAATGGAGTCTTCTGTGATAGTCCTGATTTGAAGCTGGAAACCAAAATTAGGACTATTGATATCTTCGGTAGTCCATGAAGCGCCCCATGTATCTATAGCATTGCCATACATCCAAACTGCATCTCTACCGTCACGTCCTTGACTCCAGGCATGCTGTAATTTTGCTGTGTTTTTCTTATTTTCACCTTTGATTTCACCATTTTTATCCAGCAAAAAGATCTCTACTTCATCGATGTTTTTATACATAGAGGATCGGCCTTCTATCATCAAAGTGATACCATTGATAGTTGCGCCCTCCGGAAGATTAAAACCAAATTGGTTGCCGGTGATTTGTCTTGATCGAGAAATGTCTGATAGAGTGATAGCTGCTTTGACATCATCTGAAAATTTGACATTTTGTAGGTTGTGCCATTGAGTAAAGTAGGGCGAATATACTTCGCTGACGTGGTTTGTACTTCTGGATACGGAACGAGCTTTTGGTTCTGTACTTACTCCGATAGGACAAACTGTAGCCTGTGCATAAACGTGTCCCAGAAATGATGTGCTGTATAGTACCAGTAAGGTCATAAATCGACCAATGGTGGTGAGAGTGAGTTTCATATTTTGAGTGTTTATTATAAATATTTTAAAATGATATTTATAACTCTATCATTTGGGGACAAAAATAAATAATATTTTCTAATATATATTCAAATTTATTGTATTTATTTTCTAAATAATAACTATGTTATAGATTATAAAAATTCAAATATGAACAATGTTTATGACTTTATATTAGATATATAAAGCAAATAGACAGTAATATATATATGTAATAAAATACTAATATAATAAAATAAATGTATATTTAAAAGAACTAAATCAACCATTAAATATTGGAAAAAATATTATTTGTAAAGCCATTATAGCAACACAGGTTGACATTGTTCATCCTATAATGTCTGATCTATCAGCAGCTGGAATGGTGGAAGGTTGCTCCTGATATGGTGCCTGAAACGCTATAACTTCCTTATAATGGCTATGAGAGTAGATTTATATACAAGGTGTTGAGCAAATGAGCAGTTTCTGCTGATGAAAAATTATGCCGTACATATTCATTGCCAAACATAACCAATTTTTGATAGAGCGTACGGTCATGTAAACGACGGATAGCTTCTGCGATTTCATCCGACTTATATGGATTGACATAAAAACCACCTGGGCCGCCTGCTTCAGGCAGTGAAGATGTGCCGGAGGTAATCACAGGTTTTTTCCTGAATAAAGATTCAATAACAGGAATGCCAAAACCCTCATAAACAGATGGATATATCAAGCAAAAACTCTGATCGTAAATGGCCATCAAATCTACATTTTTAATATGGCTTAGCATATAAACTTGATTTTGTAGTTGATGATGTGCGATGAGCTCTTTTAAATGAAAAATGTAATCATTGTCTCCACTTCCTACCAGTACGATGGGTTTTCTGAATTTTTCTTCCAGCAGCGTGTAGGCTTTAATGATTTCCATCACACCCTTCCGTTCTATCAGCGAACCAACGTAAAGGTAGTAATCTCGCACATTTTCAGGCAAAATGTCAGGCTTTGGAGTGTATATGGCTCCTGAAGTGAAAATTTCATTACATGATTGATATACGACAGATATTTTTTGTTCCGGAATATGGTATAGATCTTTTAAATCTTTGGCGGTACTTTTGCTGATAGCGATAATATGGTTTGAACGTTTTACACTGCTCTTGTACTTATGATGGTAAACATTCCGATCCCACCACCCAAATTGCTCAGGAAATCTTTCATATATCAAATCGTGAAAAGTCAGCACTTTTTTTATCTCTTTGTTCAGGCCAAAAGGGATTTCGTGACTCAATCCATGAAAAATATCCGGCTTCAAAGCATTGATTTCCTTTGACATACCGTACGTACGCCACAAAGGATTCCATCCTTTTGGAGTATGGATGATAAATTTTTTACTATCAAAAAAGTAAGCTGTCTCTTTATTTTCTACGGCTTTAGGTGTGAATAAATGATATTCATAGCCGGAGTAGAATTTTTGCATATTCCTGACCAGTGTTCGACTATAATTCCCCAGACCTGTGAAATTATTAAAAAGGCGTTTCGCATCAAAAGCCAAGACAAGTTTAGAAGCCGTCGTGTCCGTATATTCCATACAATGGAGTTATAACCGTTAGAGAGACAATTTTTTGTTAAGTATTGTTTTAATATTGGGTCGATTTTCAAGGGATAAAGACACAAGCTATCAAATTAAAGCTGGTCATTTACCCATACTTGGGTTTGCTACCAATAATGTAGTAAGTGGAGCATATATATCTTTACTCGATGCTATTATTACGCTAAACATTTACAACTATGATCATTTTAGAACGAATCCGCTGAAGCGAATATTTCTAAAGTGTCATACAATGAATGATCGAGTTTTTACTTTTACCAACCTTTCTAACCTTGGGTATGTTTAATGAGCAAGCATTATATATTTCAGTAAATGAAATCGTATTGATGTTTTATTGGTATCTGTATTGCATTAATTTATATTTTAATAAAAATCATAATATATTAAATTTATGGAATTAGGAATAGGAATGTTTGGAGATATGAGTTTTAATTTTGAAACTCAACAATATCAAAGTGCTTCCGAGAGACTAAAAGAAATTATTGAAGAAGTGAAGCTGGCGGATGAGCTAGGTATAGATAAGTTTGTGATGGGTGAGCACCATAGGAATGATTATGCAGTATCAGCACCTGAAATCATGCTGGCAACCTTAGCCGGTGTAACCAAAAGTATCAAGCTTTCGAGTGGTGTCAATGTTGTGAGTTCGGCAGATCCGGTAAAGTTATATCAAGATTATGCTATGATTGACCTTATTTCAGGCCAGAGAGCTGAAATTATGGCAGGGCGAGGCAGTTTTATTGAGTCATTTCCACTTTTTGGTTATAATCTTCAGGATTACAATGAACTATTTAGTGAAAAATTGCAGTTGCTTCTTGAACTCAGATCAAAAGAACGGATAACATGGCAAGGTAAATTCCGAGCTCCTATTCAAAATCAGACCATCTATCCACGACCAGAGCGACAGATTCCTATTTCCATAGCTGTTGGCGGAACGCCTGAATCAGTACATCGCGCTGCTAAATTAGGATTGCCGATTGTTTTTGCCATCATTGGCGGGATGCCTATACAATTCAAATCGCTTATTGATTTTTATAAAGAAACCTATCTAGAGTATGGTCATGATTTAAATAGTATGAGTATAGGCATACATTCTCATACATTCATCGCAGAATCGAAAGAGATTATTTTAAAAGATTACTTTCCGCGATATGCGCATTCGATGAATAAGATCGGAGGAGAGCGTGGATGGACCAGTAGATATACACAGCAGAGTTTTGCAGCAGGAATGAGTCCTCAGGGAGCACTTTATATGGGAAATGTTGATGAAGTCACTGAAAAAATTATTCAAACCCTGGAAATGTTTGATATCAGACAATTTATTGCCCATATCGATGTTGGGGGTCCAACTCATGCTCAGATGTTGAAAACCATTGAGTTGTATGGTACAAAGGTTGTCCCTGCGGTAAGAAAACACTTTGAAAGTCGATAAAGAACATTTGAATATGTTTCCGTTTTTTTTTATAATACACTAATTATCTTATTTTTACCCTAAAATAATCCCTTGGAGTATAATTTTTTTGACCATTTGTTGGCCTTTTTTATCATGGTGATCCTTCCCATGATGTCGCTGCGTTCAGGTCCGCCGGATAAGGATTTAATAGCCTTTTTACCGCCTAAAAAACATCTTTTTTATACCAATGGTCTGGTACTTTTGATCGGAGCATCATTAGTACTTACCGCATGGAATATCAGTGGTCGACCATGGCATATCTTTGGTTTTAAGTGGCCTATTATTAATAATACGGTCATCTGGGCGATTGTCGCTGTTGTGGTGCTGTATGTAGGCGATGTTGTTGTGAGCTTGATTTTTAAAGATCGCGAATCTCAGAAAATTGAGGAAATATCCTATATTATTCCTCAGACGTGGACGGAATATAAACATTACATATTTTTGGCATTGGCCGCAGGCATAGGTGAAGAAATCGTTTATAGAGGATATCTCATGAATTATATTCTCGAAGTGGGCAAAACTTTTGAGTTTGTGTGGTGGATGGCTCTGATTATTCCTGCATTGGCATTTGCTACTGGCCATATTTATCAGGGATGGCTAGCGGTGATCAAAATTTTTATCATGGCATTGTTGTTTGGGATTATATTTTTGTACTCAGGCTCGCTATTTATAGTCATTGTACTGCATACTTTGGTTGATCTGGTATCAGGCATGGCCGGCATTTTATTTGCAAAATCTGATGATAAAAAATATCAATTTCAGAATGCTGATGAAGAAGAATAGCTTTTAAATAAGGGAAGAAAGAGACCTTTTTCAATAAAATGTTACTAAAATCTCGCCAAAAAGATATCTTTAAGTTTAATTTTACATTGATTAAGTTTTATTTTGGGTGATTAATAATTGAGATAGGTAAGGTCGAGAAGTGGTGGTATCCAAATTTATAGATGAATAGCTTTTCTTGTTTCATATCATAGCGCTCTAGGATATGTGAATAGTAAACCATACAATATGACTGCAGCTTTCAGTAATGTGACATACTGGCCTGAATGGGCCAAAGCGTCTTCACTATATGAAGTCAATATACGCCAATATACTCCGGAAGGCACTTTTGACGCTTTCAGTCATCATCTGGAGCGCCTGAAAAATATGGGTGTGGATATACTTTGGTTCATGCCGGTTTTTCCTATCAGCACTACCCGCCGAAAAGGTAAGCTCGGTAGTTACTATGCAGTAAGTGATTATAGAGCTGTCAATCCTGAACTGGGTTCAAAAGCGTCTTTAAAACAATTGATTGATCAAATCCATGCATTGGGTATGTATATCATCATAGACTGGGTACCTAATCATACTGGCTGGGATCATGTTTGGATGGAGCAACACCCTGATTTTTACACCAAAGATATTTCGGGTAAAATATCCGAACCCCTTGATAATACTGGCAAGTCAATAGGTTGGACAGATGTGGCAGATCTGAATTATGACAATCAGAAGATGAGGCAGACCATGATAGAAGATATGATTTATTGGCTGACAGAAATGAAAGTCGATGGCTTTAGGCAGGATATGGCGATGTTGGTACCGCTTGATTTCTGGCGTGAGGTTTCTGATGAGTTGAGAGTAGTTAATCAAGATGTGTTTATGGTAGCTGAGTCCGAAGAAGCGGAACATTTACGTTCAGGATGCTTTCATGCTATTTATGGCTGGAATGCCCACCACTTATTCAATTCTATAGCTCAGCACAAAGCACCTTTTCGAGTCCTGGATGAATGGTTGAATGTTTACAATAATATGAATTTGCCGGGTAGTTATATGTTTTTCACGTCTAATCATGATGAAAATTCATGGTCTGGTTCGGAAATAGAACGTATGGGAGAAGCACATCAGGCTTTTGCTGTGGTATCCTTTACATTGAGTGGAATTCCTCTAATTTACTCCGGTCAGGAAGAACCGATTCCATACCGACTCAAGTTTTTTGATAAGGATTTGATTGATTTTCGTCATTTTGCATATGAAGGTTTTTATAAATCGTTGCTGCAGCTCAAACGAGACAATAAGGCCATGTGGAATAGCTACTTTGGTGCTCCTGTGCAAAGAATAATGATCGATAGTCCGATTTTTGCCTTTGAGCGTGAAAAAGATGATAATAAAGTTTCAGTTTTAGTCAATCTTACTCCTCAGCACCAAAAAGCAGCTTCTGATCGTGTGATATCTGGAAAAAATGCATTTGATCAAAGTGAAGTGTATTTTGAACCTGGCCATGAGATTCAATTACTACCCTGGGAATGGCTGATAGTAGTGAATAATAAGTAGTTAGAAATAATCAAAATTCCGGACAATTGTTGTGTGTAGCAGCTTTACAAGGGCCACACCACAGTTTCACAATTTAGAGGTCAGTAGATCAATAATCTTCCGAATTACAATTATTTTCAATAGTATGTATGGTTAATTGTTGGCTTATCTTATATTTGTTGCCGGCATACATATCTATTGAGCAGTTTAAATACAATCTAATGAAAAAACCCTTATTGTCGCGTGCAGCTATCTGGAATATGAGCGTTGGATTTCTTGGGATTCAGACAGGGTTTGCCCTGCAAAATGCCAATGCTTCACGCATATTACAGACACTCGGAGCGGATACCGCACATTTAGGATGGTTCTGGTTAGTGGCTCCGATCACAGGTATGCTGGTACAGCCGATCATCGGCCACTACAGTGACCGCACATGGACAAAAATGGGAAGAAGAAAACCTTATTTTTTATTGGGAGCTATCATGGCATCGATAGGTTTGATAATGATGCCCAATGCAGGGCTTTTTACGGCTATTTTGCCTGCTTTGTGGGTAGGAGCAGGTATGTTGATGATCATGGATATTTCTTTTAATATATCAATGGAGCCATTTCGTGCGCTAGTAGCCGATAAGCTTTCGACAGATCAACGTACAGCAGGATTTGCCATTCAGACAGTGTTGATTGGGCTCGGTGCAGTGGTTGGTTCATGGTTGCCTACGATCTTGGTCAATTGGTTTGGTGTCGCGGCTGTTTCACCTACAGGCGGAGTGCCTGACAATGTTATTTATTCGTTTTTTATAGGCGCCTTGCTATTGATGGCTGCCATATTATGGACGATTTTTACCACAACAGAATATAGCCCGGAAGAACTAGCCGCATTCGATGACGGAAGTATGGCTGAAGAGCCAACAAAATCCGGTATGTTATTGACATCAATATTTAAAGACATCAGTAAGATGCCACACACTATGCGTCAATTAGGACTTGTTCAGTTTTGTGCCTGGTTTGCCTTATTCGGAATGTGGGTGTACAGTACACCGGCGATCGCCGAACATGTTTATGGGCTAGCTGCCAATGATACACAATCACCTCTCTATCAAGAAGCAGGCAATAAGGTAGGTTATATCTTCGGCATATACAATTTAGTATCTGCGGTATTCGCATTTGCTTTGCCGTCTATAGCTGGAAAGATAGGCCGGAAATATACCCATGCATTGGCATTGCTTGTAGGCGGACTCGGTCTCATATCTATCTATTTTATCAGTGATCCAGACTTGCTGATATTCCCTATGATTGGTGTCGGCATTGCTTGGGCGAGTATTCTTGCTATGCCGTATGCGATGCTAGCAGGTGCTATTCCTGCCCATAAGATGGGAATCTATATGGGTATTTTCAATTTATTCATCACCATTCCTCAGATTGCAAATGGTCTTATCGGTGGGCCCATGTTAAAGTTTTTCTACAATGGTCATGCCATTTATGCGCTCATCATTGCTGGGATATTTATGTTGCTGGGTGCAGTAGCTTCTGTCTTTGTAGATGATAAAGACGATGTCGCATTGCAAAAAGGATAATTTGCATCATCTGGCTCCAAAGATAGCACTCCCAACCCGTATCATGGTTGACCCTTCTTCGATGGCTATTTTGTAATCACCCGACATACCCATGGAAATATGCTTGAAGACTTCACTTTCGTGGAAAAAACGTGCTTTTAAGCGATCAAAATATTGCTTTAACCTTCTAAACTCCTCTCTAATCTGGTCGGTATTATCAGTAAATGTAGCCATACCCATGACACCGACTATCTGTATGCCTGATAATGGACGCTGCTCCATATCCGTTAAAATACTTTCAGCCTCTTCGATGGACAGTCCAAACTTAGTCTCTTCATCGGCGATGTGAAATTGAAGTAAAACAGGAATGACCCTTTTATTTTTCCTGACTTGTCCAAATTAGGTCAGCAAAAAAAATTGTGTATAATTTGGGTTAAGTCTTGAGGAATTTCAGGTTTTAGGATCAGTTCTTTATTGGTTATTTTATCCAATAATCTTCCACTTGTTACT
>WBZO01004332.1_pt1 | contig 15444 bp, 14 predicted proteins | sample 5204261 | NCBI WGS metagenome assembly WBZO01 (sample SAMN12412400, study PRJNA552823) | activated sludge metagenome | isolation source: activated sludge from anammox sidestream of wastewater treatment plant... | place: USA: North Carolina | collected 2017-09 | reverse complement strand
GGGGCGTCCTCATCCGGGGTGCCCGGGCGGACCACGAATCGCTCAGCGGCGGCACTCAGGTCGCCCGCGGACGCCTGCTGGAGCGTGGCCTCATCGAGGAGGTCGCCATCCATGGTCCACTCCCGCAAGATCGCCTCGGCGATTGCCCGGGGATCGGGCTGGTAGGTCCCTTCGTGGATCTGCCTGCGCAGATCCATCACGCGGCGCGTGCGATCGTCGAACGGCACCGGCTCCGCGTCCCGGGTCACTTTCGGTTTCGGTCTGGTGTCTGCCATGTGAACGTTCTCCGCAGCAAGGTTACACCTGAGTTAACGGCAGGGAACTCACGCGCCTTCAGGGGCTCTTACAGGGTTCTGTCGGTTTATTCACAGAGGTTCATGAGGGTTTACCCGAGCGGGGGGACCTCAACGCGCCACCGTGTCCCGGCGCGAAGCGACACGATGTGGTAGGCTCGATAGCAGAGCACGCTGTGGCGTGTCGCGGTACTACCTCTAGGCTGCTCCATGGTTGCGGTGATCTGAGGCGGTTCCCCATCGGCCCTCACTTCGCTCACCAATTCTACGGAGTCCATTTTTCTGCTAACCCATCGCATACCTTCTCCCGTCGCGGGACCCCGCGCCGGCACGCCCTCGCAGGCGCCCACCAGCCCCGAAGTCACCAGTTCATTCAAGGACCTTGGCGTCGCCAACGACCTCGTCCAGGTCCTGCGCCGCGGCGGCATCGTCGAACCCACACCCATCCAGACGCTTACGATTGCGGAAGCCATCAACGGCCGGGATGTCTGCGGGAAGGCGCGCACCGGGTCGGGGAAGACGCTCGCCTTCGGCCTGCCGCTCATCGAGCGGACCGGCCGCAGCGCGCCGCGCCGGCCCCGCGCCCTCGTCCTCGTCCCCACGCGTGAACTCGCCACCCAGATCCTCGAGGCGCTGCGGCCGCTTGCCGTGGCGCGCAAGATGCGGCTCGGCGCCATCTATGGCGGGACGTCGATCAACCGCCAGGCGGACATGCTTCGCGCCGGCGTCGACATCGCCATCGCCACCCCCGGCCGCATGTTCGACCTCCTCCAGCGAGGCGCGCTCACGCTCGCCGATATCGAGATGGTCGTCATCGACGAGGCCGACCAGATGGCCGACCTTGGCTTCCTGCCGCAGGTCGAACGCATCCTGGACCAGGCGCCGGAAGGCCACCAGACGCTGCTCTTCTCGGCGACCCTCGATGGCGCCATCGGGACGCTCATCCGCAAGTACCAGCACGACCCGCTGCACTTCGAAGCGACGAGCGAAGACGAGCCCGATTCCGCCATGGAGCATCGCTTCATCGGCGTCGACTTCGGCGATAAGACGAATGTGGCCGCCGCCATTACGGCCGGCCCCCAGCGGACGATCATGTTTGCCCGCACCCAGCGCGGCGCGGAGCGCATCGTGCGCGACCTTGGCCGCGCAGGCGTCGAAGCCGGCGTCATCCACGGCGGCCTGAGCCAGCCGAAGCGCGAACGGGCGCTGCACGCGTTCTCGCGCGGCCACGTCCGCGTCCTCGTCGCCACCAACATCGCGGCTCGCGGCATCCACGTCGACGGCATCGACATGGTCGTCCATCACGACGCGCCGGAAGATGCGAAGACCTACCTGCACCGCTCGGGGCGGACGGCGCGCGCCGGGGCGGCGGGCCTGGTGGTCACGCTCGTCGAACCGGGCGAGGTCCGGGCGATCAACCAGCTCCGCCGGGAAGCCGGCGTCCGCGAGGCAGTCGTGCCGATGGGCGCTTCGGACCCTCGCCTTGCCGACCTCGGCGCGTGGGCGCCACCGTTGGACGACCATACCCAGCGGCCCGCCCCGGCGAACCGGGACTATGCCTCGCCGCAGGGTGGCCAGCCATCCGGTGGCCGCCGGCGCTCGCCCCAGGGTGGATACGGTGGCAACCGCAGGCGCTACGATGCGCTGAGCGGCCCCAACGCCCGCGGGCGGGGACCCCAGGGCGGCCCATCTCGTTCGTTCCAGCGCTCCAATCGGGGCGAAAACCAGGGCTAGCCCTGGACGACCACACGGCACCAACGGAGGAACGCATGGCAAAAGGTGAAGCAATCGAAGTCGAAGGTACCGTCACCCAGCCTCTGCCGAACGCGATGTTCAAGGTGGAGCTGGCGAACGGGCACGAAGTCCTCGCGCACATCAGCGGCAAGATCCGCAAGCACTTCATCAAGATCCTGACCGGCGACCGGGTCCTCGTGGAGCTTTCGCCCTACGACCTCACCCGCGGCCGGATTACCTACCGGTTCAAGTAGGACGCACCAGACGGGGCGGGACTTCGGTCCCGCCCTTCTACGTTTCCGGCTACTCTCGCGGCAAACCGAGACCGCGGGTGGCGATGACGCTGCGCTGGATCTCGCTCGTACCGCCCTCGATGGTGTTGGCCACGCTGCGCAGCAGCGAGTAGTGGTACCCAAGCGCCGGCGAGCCCGCCTTCGCGGCCTGCCCTTCCAGCCCGAACACCTGCACCGCCGTGGCGGCGATCCGCTGTTGCATCTCCGCGCCGAAGAGCTTCGCCATCTGGGACTCCCTGGTTGGCGCGATGCCCGTCTTTTCCTGCTGCGAGGCGATGTAGTAGGCCATGTTTCGCAAGAGTTGGACGCCAATCGCGTGCTCCGCCATGCGGTGGCGGACTGCGTTGCTGGTCGCGCCTTTCATGGTGCGCAGGTGCGCCACCAGGTCGTCGACGGTCCGGCGCGCGTTCGAAGTCGCCCCGATGGATGAGCGTTCGAAGTCGAGGCCCACGGCCACGTTGTACCAGCCCCGGTTCTCCTCGCCGACCAGGTTCGCCGCCGGGATGCGGACGTCCTCGAAGAAGATCTCGTTGAACTCGTGCGTACCGGCCATGTTCGTCAGCGGCCGCACCGTGATGCCCGGCGTGTCCATCTTGATCGCGAACGTGGAGATGCCCTTGTGCTTGGGGGCGTTGGGATCGGTGCGGGCCGCAAGCCAGCCCCAATCGGCATAGTGGCCAAAGGTTGTCCAGACCTTCTCCCCGTTGATGACGTAGTCGTCGCCGTCGCGCACGGCCCGCGTCTGCATGGCAGCCAGGTCCGAACCCGCAACCGGCTCGCTGTAGAGCGTGCACCAGAGGTCGGTGCCATCGGCGATACGAGAAAGGTACTGCTCCTTCTGGGCGTCGGTGCCATAGAGCATGACCACCGGACCAACCCACGCGACGCCCATGTTCACCGTGCCCGGGACCCCGTGGTAGGCCATCTGCTCGTTGAACAGCATCTGCTGCATGGGCGAGGCGCCGAGGCCGCCGTACTCGCGGGGCCAGGGGAGCGCGAGCCAGCGCTTCGCCGCCAGCCGCTTCATGATGTCGCGTTCGACGGCGAGCCGGTCTTCGAGCGACTCGTGTTCGACATCCCAGCCCGACGGCAGGCCATGCGCGATGAAGCCGGTCACTTCGGACTGGAAGGCGGTCTGTTCGGCCGTGAGCCGGAAGTCCATGGTGGTATCTCCTGCCGTTGCGCTAGTCGTCGTAGTGTCTGGTGAGGGTCAGCAGCCTCTTCCTGCCGCCAGGCAGGCGCTCAAAGGTTACCCGGATCGACCTGGTTACGTATGCGGTCCAGCTGCCTTCGAGCTCACCCGCAAGCTTGTGAACGCGGAGAGACGGGTGCTGGTCGTTCTCGTCGAGCAGGGCGAGAGCTTTCTTCACGGCACTTCGCTCGGCGGCGGAGAACCGGTTGTTCAGCAGATCGTCGACAAACCGGACCGCGAAGTCCAGCGATGGGAGGTACTCATCCACCCCGGCCTTCCAACAGCTGATCCAGTTCCTCCTCGGAAAGCCGCCTGACTCTGCCGGCACGCGAGTCCTCACGCGCGCTGCGCATTCGCTCGATGTGCTCGGGCGAGTAGGCCCAGGCGTCGTCGCGCCGGATGGTGATGACCGGTCTCAGCACCAGTGCATCCTCACCATCGAGTTGCTCCACTTCGAACTCCGCCTCTCCCTCCAGCCGCAGCAGCTTGCGGAGCGACGATGGGAGAGTGATCCTGCCAGTCCTGTTCATTGAGACACGCGTTGCCATTGCGCTACTTTACCACATTGCCGAAACGACGGGTCGATCCTGTGGCCGAATGGTTGGTGCAGCCCGTCCGGCACCCGGCCCGCACCCCTATAATCCTCCCGTGCCAACAGCAGCTCCCGGCAGACCCCGCCTTGTCGTGCTCGACTCGCACGGCATCCTCTACCGCGCCTTCTTCGCGTTCGCCAATTCCGACCACCCCCTCATGACTTCGAAGGGCGAACTCACCTTCGCGGTGCACGGGTACGCCGAAACGCTCATCCGCGTGCTCGACCTGTTGAAACCGACCCACATCTGCGCGGCCTGGGACGCCCACGGCAAGACGTTCCGCCATGAGGCAAGCGAAGCCTACAAAGCCACCCGCCGCGAGACTCCCCCCGAGCTCCTGAAGCAGATGGCGCGGGTCCGCGAGATGCTCGACGCCTTCAACATCCCCATTTTCGAAGTGCCCGGCTACGAGGCCGACGATGTCGCCGGGACTATCGCCCGCAAGGCCGCCGGTCAGGGGGTCGAAACCTACATCGCCACGCTCGATACCGACCTGGTCCAGCTCATCGGGCCGAACGTCAACCTCTTCATGTTCCGGCCCTACCAGCGCGACACCGTCGACTACAACGAGCAGCGCGCCGCCGAACGGTACGGGTTCAGCCCGAAGTACATGATCGACTACAAGGCGCTGAAGGGGGACACGAGCGACAACGTCGAGGGCATCAAGGGAATCGGCGAGAAGACCGCGACCGACCTCATCCGCCAGTTCGGCGGCGTCCCCCAGATCTACGAGAACATCGAGCTGGTGCGCGGCGCCGTGAAGCAGAAGCTGCTCGACGGCCGGGAGATCGCCTTCCGCAACCTCGACCTCGTCACGATCCACACCGACGTGGACATCGACTTCGACCTGGATGCCTGCCGCGTACAGGACTTCGACCGCGAGCGCGTGGCCGCACTCTTCCGCGAACTCGAGTTCCGGATGCTGGCGCAACGGCTCGATGAAGTGCTCGGTTCGGCCAAACCGGACACCACCGTGGAAGACGCCACCGAGACCGCCTACACCACCGTATCCACTCCCGCCGCGCTCGCCGAACTGGCTGCTACTCTGCGCGGAGCCGGATCGTTCGGGTTCGCGGGCATCTCGACGACGGGCGACACCTCCCACCCGATGGTCCTCGGATTGGCGTTTTCCACGGCGCCGGGCACGGCCTGGTACGTCCCCGTCGGCCATGCGCCCCGCATCGATGGCAACAGCGAGCAGCTCAAGTTCGAGGCGGTGCGTGACGCCCTCGGGCCACTCCTGGCCGACCCGGCGATCAAGAAGACCGCCTACAACACCAAGTACCTGCTGCACCAGCTCGAACGCAACGGCATGACGCTCACCGGGTACGAGTTCGACGTGGCGATCGCCGCCTTCCTCCTCGGCGAGACCTCTTCCCAATTTCAGGCACTGGTAAACGAGCGCCTCGGCATCCAGATAACCACGCTGCAGTCGCTCACCGGAACCGGCCGGAACGTCACACCACTTTCGCAGGCCGACATCGCGGACGTGGCCCCGTATGCGTGCCAGCAGGCCGACATGCTCCTGCGCATCCGCCCGCAGCTGGAGGAGCAGCTCAACGAGCGCGGCCAGTGGCCCCTCTTCGCCGACATGGAGATGCCGCTCATCCGGGTGCTCTACGGCATGGAGAAGCTCGGTATCGCCGTCGACGTGGCGGTCCTGCGCGAACTCTCACGAGCGATGTCGATCGACATCGACAAGGCGGAGCGCGAGATCTACTCGACCGTGGGCCACGAGTTCAACATCGGCAGCCCGAAACAACTGAGCGACATCCTCTTCGGCGAGCTCGGCCTGCCAAAGACGCGCAAGACCACTCAGGGCTACAGCACCGACCAGCGCGCGCTGGAAGGCCTGCGCCCGGTTGCGCCGATCATCGACCTCATCTTCCAGTACCGTGAACTGACGAAGCTGAAGTCGACGTACACGGACGCGCTCCCGGGGACGATCGCCGAAGACGGGCGCATCCACACCGACTTCCAGCAGACGGTGGCCTCGACAGGCCGGCTGAGCAGCACCAACCCGAACCTCCAGAACATCCCCGTGCGCACGGACACGGGCCGCGACATCCGCCGCGCGTTCGTCGCCGCCCACTTCGATGACCCGTGGTTCGTCGCGGCCGACTACTCGCAAATCGAGCTGCGCGTGCTCGCCCACATCACCGAGGACGACGGTTTGATCCAGGCGTTCCTGGCCGACCAGGACATCCACCGCGCGACCGCGGCGAGCGTGTACGGCGTCGAACCGGGCGACGTGACCCGCCAGATGCGTGACACGGCGAAGATGGTGAACTTCGGCATCGCCTATGGCATGGGCGAGTTCGGGCTCGCCAGCCGGACCGGCATGACGCGCGAAGAGGCGGAGGCGTTCATCACGACGTACTACCGGCGCTTCCCGGGCATCGCCATGTGGCAGCAGACCACGCTCGCATCGACGCGCGAAAAGGGCTACGCCGAGACGCTGTTCGGCCGCAGGCGGTATCTCCCGGCCATCCGCAGCACGAACTTCCAGGTCCGCTCGGCGGCCGAGCGCGAAGCGATCAACATGCCCATCCAGGGCACGGCCGCCGACATCATCAAGGTCGCCATGATCCGCGTGGACGACGAGCTACGGGAACGCCAGCTCCGCAGCCGCATGATCCTCCAGGTGCATGACGAACTCATCTTCGAATGCCCGGCTGAGGAGGTCGAGGCGATCCGCGAGCTCTCGGTCCGGCTGATGCCGGGCAGCCTGCAGCTGAAGGTGCCGCTCAAGGTGGATTTGAAGCAGGGCCGCAACTGGGGCGAGATGGAGTAGGAGGGCTCTACAACCGTGCCGCGAGGAACTCCCGCGTGGCGTCCGTCCCCTCTGGCGGCACTTCGGCGTGGAGGCCCGGGTAAGCGTGCAGGCGCTTGTCCTTCGTCCCCAGCAGGTCGAATAGCTCGAACGCGCCGTCGCGGCCAAAGCGCTCATCGTCCCATTGCACCACGAAGAGCACGGGGCACGAGACGCGAGGGGCGTCGTCCCGGTGACGGTCGCCGAACCGGCCGCGAACAGCGCTGGCGCCCGTGAATCCACAGAGTCCCAGGACAGCGGCCTTGATGCGCGATTCGGCCGCGACGAACGGCAGTCCCAGCATCGTGCCCATCGAAAGGCCCCAGTAGCCGACGCGCTCACCGTCGATGCCGGGCAGTCCGATCAGCGCGTCGAACGTCGCCTGCCAGTCGGCCACCATCCGGTCAAAGGTGTCCGGCCGCTTCCACAGGGCTATGTAGTCCGGGTGACCAGCCGGGTCTTCGGTGGCGACGATTGGGCCGCGCTCGCCGTGGTCGATGGCGTCGATTGCGGCGGCGGCGATGCCATGACGCCGCACGAAGCGCCGCGCCAGGGCGAGGCCGTTCGGGTTGCGTTTTTCGCTCTGCCCGCCATGGCCGATGAGCACGAGCGGGACCGGCCCGGTGACTTCGGCCGGTGCCCAGAGGATCCCCGGGATCAGGTCGCCGCTCCGCTCCACGAAGAAACCGCGCTCGGTGACGCCCATGCTCGTGGTGCCGCCATCTCGCCATTCCATGCGTGCACACCTCCGGTCCGATGCCCGATTTTGCGTGACTGTAACCCCTACTCCGCCATTCCGCCCATCAATTGGCATGCGCCGGACTCTATACTCGAAGGATGCGCATTGCCGTCATCGGTGCGGGCGCAGCCGGCCTCACCGCGGCGTACCGGCTCACCGGGGCGGGGCATCGCGTCACCGTGTTCGAAGCAAACCCGTACGTCGGTGGCCGCGCGCACACCGAACACTTCGGCCCCGGACACCTCCTCGATACCGGCGCCGGCTGGCTCACTTCAGCCTACACGCGCACGCTCGCGCTCTTCGAAGCGCTGGGTGAGCGGGACAGGCTCCAGCCGATGCGCGCCAGCGCCCCGGGCGAACTCCTGGTGGATGGCAAGGTCTACCTGGGCACGGGGCTCCCCCGCACGCCGGCCGGGGAACACCTCGTCCCGGCGGAAGAGCGCGAACGGCTCCGCAACTGGCTGCGCTGGCTCGAAGGCTATCCGCCCCTCGGTTTCCGCACCTTCAACGACCACGAGACCGCCGAAGCCCACCTGGCGCCGGTCAGTCCGGCCGCGGCACGCTACCTCTTCGCCCCAATGTTCGAGGGCCTGTTCGCGCCGCTGGCCGAGCAGTCGGCGGAGTTCCTGCGCTCGTGGATAGCCGCCAGCCGAGTCCAGTACTTCCAGGTGCACGAGGGCATGGACGCACCGTGGAAGCGAGTCGCCAGCCACCTGGACGTGCGCCTCAACGCGCGGGTGGAGATGATCCGGCAGGGCGGTACGCGCATGGAGGTCGTCGCAAACAGCATGGGTACCGAATTCGACGGCATCGTCGCCGCGGTACCCCCGCCGATGGGCAAGCGCTTCGTGACGCGGGCGATCGAGCCGCGTTGGGTCGCTCAACTCGATTACGAGCAGGTCCGCTACTCCGGCCAGTGCAGGCTCTACCTGGCAATGCCGGGCGAGGCACCCGCGCATGTCCACCGGCGGCCCCTGCCCATGGGGCTGATCGCCAGCGTGGAGTGGCAATCGGGCGGCCAGGGAGCCTGGGGGAAGTGCCCCGACGGCTGGCAGTGGGCCCTGATCTGCGGCAACGAAGCCCATAACAGGCACCTGGCGAACCTCCCCGATGATGAGGTCGCCGGCCACCTCTGGACCGAGGCCGCAAAACTCGCGCCAGGGTTGCCAGCGCTGAAGTCGTGGAATGTCCGCCACGTCATCCGCTGGGAGCATGCGGTGCCGGTGATGGCGCCGGGCCACTTCACCCGGATGGCCGCCTACCAGCGGCGTCCGCCGCTGGTATTCGCGGGCGATTGGACGCACCAGGCGTGTATCGAAGGCGCCGTGCGTTCGGGCGAGGCCGCCGCCGAAGCCTTCGGGCCAGGGTAGCCGCCCGGAGAGCCCCCTGAACGTGTAGAATCCGCCCGCAATATCCGGAGGCTCTTCCCATGCGATTCCAGGACACACCCGATCTGGCGACGTGGCGCACCCAGGTGCGCTCGTTCGTCGATACAAACTGGCGGGCGAACGCCAAACCGAACGAAGACGAGGACTCGATGGAGGGACCGACCGACGAGTCCCGTACGAAGGTCTGGCTCGATAAGCTCGCCGAGAACGGCTGGCTTGCGCCGGCATGGCCGAAGCAGTACGGCGGTGCCGACATGTCTGTCCTGGAGCAGTTCGTGCTCAACCAGGAGTTGCACGAAGCCGGCGCGCCGACCAGCCGCCAGATGCTCAACCTGGTTGGCCCCACGATCATGCTCCACGGCACCGACGAGCAGAAGGCCGAACACCTGCCGCCCATGCTCCGCGGCGAAGTCGCCTGGTGCCAGGGTTTCAGCGAGCCGGGCTCGGGGAGCGACCTCGCCTCGCTCCAGACGCGGGCGACCCGGGATGGCGATGATTATGTCGTGAACGGTCAGAAGATCTGGACCTCCGGCGCTCATCGTGCCGACTGGATCTTCATGATGGCCCGCACCGACCCCGATGCGCCGAAACACCGCGGCATCAGCTACCTGCTGGTGAACATGAAGCAGCCGGGCATCACCGTCCGGCCGCTCATCAACATGGCGAATGGCCACGTCTTCAACGAAGTCTTCTTCGAGGACGTGCGCGTGCCGGTCCGCAACCGCATTGGTGAGGAGAACCGCGGCTGGTACGTGGGTACCACGACGCTCGACTTCGAGCGTTCGAACATCGCGCGCGCGATCGCCGCCCGCAAGAACGTCGAGAAGCTGGCGAAGTACTCCAAATCGCGAGATGCGGCCGGTCAGCCCATCACCCGTTCGTACAAGCTGGAAATCGCCGACCGCGCGATCGAAACGGCCATCTGCGAACTGCTCTCGTTCGTGGTCATTTCCATCCAGGCCCGCGGTGGCGTCCCGAACATGGAAGCCAGCATGTGCAAGATGTACGGCTCCGAGCTTTCGCAGCGCATCGCGCTCACGAAGATGCACGTGACCGGCATGAAGGGCCAATACCGCCGGTCGGATGGACTGGAGCAGGCGCTAGGCGCGAGCTCGGCCATGGAGTACTTGCAGGTGGTCCCGGCGACCATCGCCGCGGGCACCAGCGAGATCCAGCGGAACATCATCGCCACGCGAGGCCTCGGCCTGCCGCGCGGTTAGCAGGCGCGCCCATTTCGAGTGCCCCTCCGCGCCCGCCCGCGGGGAGGGGCATTCGCATTCCAGGGAGACCGAACCGATGCCCGACGCGAACAACCTCGAACTGCTGGAAGACCTCATGGCCCGTCAGCGGGCGATTCGCAGGTTCACGACGGAACCTGTGGATGACGCGCTGGTGGCGCGCATCCTCCGCGCAGCCTCGCGCGCGCCGAGCGCCCGGAACGTCCAGCCCTGGCGCTTCATCGTCATCCGCGACCGGGAAACGAAACGCCAGCTCGGGGCGATCTTCGATGACCTGGGAGCCCGGCTGTACGGCCAGGGCGCCCCGGACCGCACACCGTGGGAGGAGGTGCCGGTGCTCATCGCCGTCTGCTCCGAATACGCCTTCGGCGAGGGCGAGGCCGCGATGGCGGCACTCGGGGCGTCGATCTACCCGGCGGTGCAGAACCTCCTGCTGGCAGCACAGGCGGCCGGCCTGGGCGCCGTGCTGACCACACGATGGAAGTCGAGGGAACCGCAGCTCCGGCCGCTGCTCGGGCTGCCGGAAACCATGCCGGTGCACGCCATCATCCCCATGGGCTGGCCGGACCGCGCCTACGGGAAGAACCGCCGCCGACTGGTGCGCGAGGTTACCTATCGGGAACGCTTCGGCGAGCCGTGGTGACGCTCAGCCCCCGCCGATCGCCGGGACGATCGTGATCTCGGTGCCCGGGGCCACCGTGTCGTGCAGTGCCAGGGCGACCACCTCGCCGTTCAGCGCGAATGCAAGCTCGGGGCGTAGCCGACCCTCCTCCACCACCCGGTCATAGAAGCCCGGACACCGCGCGTCGAGCGCGCGCAACACCTCGCCGATATTCGAGCCATCTACCTCTAACTGCGACGACCCCCCGCAGTAACTGCGGAGGGTCGCCGGGATGATGACCAGCGCCACTACGACAGCCCGTTCAGCTCCTCGACCAGGCGTCGTGGAGACATCGGGAGGTCGGTGAAGCGGTGCCCCGTCGCGTCGGCGATGGCATTCGCGATGGCGGCGAGCGGGGGCACGATCGGCACCTCGCCCACGCCCCGGACGCCATACGGGTGACCCGGGTTCGGCACCTCGACCAGGATCGTGTCGATGTTCGGCACGTCGAGGGTGGTCGGCATGCGGTAGTCGAGGAAGCTCGCGTTCGCCAGCCGGCCTGTCTCGTCGTAGAAGTACTCTTCGTTGAGCGCCCAGCCGATGCCCTGGACCGCGCCGCCCTGGATCTGGCCCTCGACGTACGACGGATGGATTGCGGTGCCGACATCCTGGATCGCCGTGTAGCGGAGGATGGTGACCTTGCCGGTGTCGGGGTCGACCTCCACGTCGACGATGTGGGTAGCGAACGCGCCACCGGCCCCACGGGCAAGGAGCGACGCCTTACCCGCGATCGGGCCGCCCGTGCGGGCGGATTGGGCCGCCATCTCCTTGAAGGTGAGTTCCTTCGTGGAGTCCTTCGTGCACCTGAGCACGCCCGCCTCGTAGACGACGTCCTCCTCTGCCACGCCCCAGAGCTTCGCCGCACGGGCGACCATCTGGCGGCGGATATCCATGCCGGCTTCGTAGACCGCGAGGCCCGACGCGAAGGTGGTGCGGCTCCCGCCGGTCACGTCGTTATGTCCAATGGAGTCGGTGTCGACGACCGAAGGCCGGATGGTCTCGTAGTCGACGCCGAGGGTCTCGGCGAGCTGCATGGCGAGCGAGGCGCGGGTCCCGCCGATGTCCGTCGAGCCCTCAATGAGGTTGATCGTGCCGTCCGAGTTGACCGCGACGACGACGCTCGACTGCATGCCGCCGTTGAACCAGTAGCCCGAGGCGACGCCGCGGCCACGGTTCGGGCCTTCGATCGGCGAGCGGTAGTGCGGCGAGTTGATGGCCGCCTCGACGACCTCCTCGTTGCCGATGCGGGGGAACGCGATACCGTTGACCATCCGCGTGCCCTGGCGCGAAGCGTTAACCCTGCGGAACTCCAGGGGGTCGATCTTCTGGCGCTTGGCCAACTCGTCCACCACGCTCTCGATGGCGAAAGCGGCGGCGGGAGCGCCCGGAGCACGGTAGGCGGCCGTCTTCGGCTTGTTCACCACCACGTCGTAGGCGTTGATCTGGAAGTTGTCGATGTTGTAGGGCGAGAGCATCGTCATCGAGCCTGCGCCAACCGAGGACCCCGGGAACGCGCCCGCTTCGTAACAGAGGGTGGCCTGGACGGCGGTCAACCTGTCGCCTTTGGCCGCTGCCTTCAGCTTCATGCACGTGCCGCTCGTGGGGCCCGTCGCCTCGAAAACCTCGGCGCGGTTCATGCTCGCCTTCACCGGGCGGCTCGTCTTCTTCGAAAGCAGGGCGACGATAGGGTCGAGGTAGATGGGTGTCTTGCCGCCGAACCCACCTCCGATCTCCATGGGCACGACCTTCACGTGCGAAACGGGGAGCTTCAGCACCTCTGCCACGAGCCCGCGCACGGCGAATGCGCCCTGGGTGCTCGTCCAGATGGTCAGCGTGCCGTCCGAGTTCCAGTTCCCGGTAGAGCTGTGCGGTTCGATGTACCCCTGGTGGACCATCTTCGTCGTGAACTCGCGCTCCACGACCACGTCGGCATCGGCGAAGGCGGCTTCGATGTCGCCGCCTTCGAACTTGTTGTAGCTCGCGATGTTCGAGGGCTTATCGCCGACTTCGCGGGTCATCAGGGTCTTTGTCCGGCGGGCTTCGTTCAGGATTGGCGCATCGTCGCGCATGGCGTCCCGCACATCGAGGACGGGCGGGAGCACTTCGTACTCGACCCTGATCTGCGCGAGGGCGAGTTCGGCGACGTGCGGACTGGCGGCGGCCACCGCGGCCACCGCGTGGCCGCGGTAGAGCACCTTCCGCGAAGCGAGGATGTTCTCGCTCACTTCGAGAAGGTTCACGGCGCTCTCGCCGAGCTCTTCCATCTTGTCCGCGGCGGTGGGCAAGTCCTTGTGAGTGAGGACCGCCAGCACGCCCGGGTAGTTCTCGGCGCCGGTGGTGTCGATCGAGAGGATGCGGGCGTGGGCATGCGGGCTGCGCAGCACCTTCGCGTGGACGAGGCCGGGCAGGTGGATGTCCGCGCCGTACTGGGCCTTGCCGGTCACTTTTTCGACGCCGTCCGGGCGGATTGGCCTGGTGCCGATGACGGAATAGGCGGGGCGGTCGACTGTGGTCATGCTACTTCGCCTCCTGCATGTCGTTGGAGGCCTTCATGACGGCCTTCACGATCTTGTCGTAGCCGGTGCAGCGGCAGAGGTTGCCGGCGAGCCAGAACCGCACGCGCTGCTCGTCCGGGTCCGGTTCGCGGTCGAGCAGTGCCTTCGCCGACATGATGAACCCCGGCGTGCAGATGCCGCACTGGAGCGCGGCCTCTTCGAGGAAGGCCTGCTGGAGCGGATGGAGCTGGTCCCCATGTGCCAGCCCTTCGATGGTGGTGACCTCGGCGCCCTGCGTTTCCACGGCGAGCACGCAGCACGAGTTCACGACGCGGCCGTTCAGCATCACGCTGCAGGCGCCGCAGTTGCCGTTGTTGCAGCCTTCCTTGGTGCCGGTGAGTCCGATGTCGTCGCGCAGGACTTCGAGGAGGCTCTGGCGCGGCTCGGCCAGGAATTCGATGTCCTCGCCGTTCAGGCGCGTCTGGATGTGCATCTTTGCCATGGGCTAGCGGGCCTCCCGGTAACGCTGGAGCGCCCCTTCGAGCGCGCGGATGGTGAGAATCTTCGCGAGGTGTTTGCGCTGCGCGATGCCGCCACGCATGTCGTCGATGGGCGTGGCAGCATCCGAGGCGGCGGCGCCGGCCGCCGCGAAAGCCTCGGCACCCGCCGGCTTGCCCACGAGCGCCGCGACCGCGCCCGGGACCATGATCGGTGTGGCCGCTACCGCACCGAGGGCGACACGCGCACCCTCGATGGTCGAACCATCGGCGGCCAGCTCGATGCGTACGCCGGAGCTGGCTACGGCAATGTCCATCTCGTTCCGCGGGATGAAGCGGTGGTAGTAGGCGGCGGACCTCTCGGGCTGAGCGGGGATGCGGATGCTCACGAGCAGTTCGCCCGCCTGGAGCGAATTGCGCCCCGGGCCGGCGAAGAACTCCTCGACCGGGATCTCGCGCGTGCCGGCTGTCGATGCGATGGTCAGCCGGGCGCCCAGCACGATCAGCGCGGGCGATGAATCGGCCGCGGGGCTGGCATTGCACAGGTTGCCGCCGAGGCTCGCCCGCGACTGGATTGCCGTACCCCCGATGATGGAGGCCGCGTCGACCAGTGCGGGGAGCTTCGCACGCACCTGCGGGTCTTCGTAAACCTGGGCGAGCGGGACGGCCGCGCCGATGTTGAGCGATCCATCCGGCTGGAAGGCCATGGCCATCATTTCCGGTATGTGCTTCAGGTCGATGAGCTGGTCGCAATGCTTGCGGCCCTCCCGCAGCTGGACGATGACATCGGTGCCGCCGGCCAGCATCAGCGACCGCTTCCCGTTCCCCAGGGCCGCGAAGGCCTCCGAGAGCGAGCGCGGCGCAACGTAATCGAACGCTTCCATGCACCATCCTTGGGTCAGGGATGTGTCCGCAGGAGTTCCCCGGGGGGTTGCGAACGTTCTGACAGTACAAAGGATCATAAGGCGCGCGCCACGCCCTGTCTTGAACAGCTCATTGGAACGCAGCCGCTAGAATGCGTCCGCATGAAGCGCACGTTCCTTCTCGTTCTCCTCGCGGCCGCTTTCGCCATCGGCATCTCGCCGCGCCAGGCCGCACACGCGGACGAAGGCTGGACGATCACGCTGCTCGCCATCGAGTACACCGTCGCGAAGGACGGGACAATCACTGCCACCGAGACCATCAGGGCTGACTTCGGCTCGCTCCAGAAACACGGGATCTTCCGCTACTTCTACGAACGGGTGCCCTGCGGCGACCCGATCGCGGAAGCTCAGCAGCCCATCTACAACTGTCCCTCCGGCTACAACCGCGAATACAGCTACGACATCAAGAGCGTGACCCGGCTCGACGGCAGCAAGTGGAAGTACGAGGTCTCGCGCGGAGCCGGCAAGGTCACCGTGAAGATCGGCGATGCCGACATCTTCATCTCCGGCCCCCAGGACTACGTCATCAGCTACACGGTGCGCGGCGCCCTCGATGCCTATGACGACCATGGCGAACTCTACTGGG
>WBZO01004330.1_pt1 | contig 15448 bp, 12 predicted proteins | sample 5204261 | NCBI WGS metagenome assembly WBZO01 (sample SAMN12412400, study PRJNA552823) | activated sludge metagenome | isolation source: activated sludge from anammox sidestream of wastewater treatment plant... | place: USA: North Carolina | collected 2017-09 | reverse complement strand
GCCCGATCGGCTGGGTATGTGAGTGCGGCCTGACGTTGAATTTCGTCGCTGATGCGGCGGTCTGCGCCGAATGCGGCAAAAGGTACGAAGCTGCCGGCGACTCTATCCGGCGCAGGTTTTGACTGCCGCCCTCCGCCCCATTCCTGAAGTTATCCACCATCCGTCGCGACCTCACTTCCCCTTAATAGAAAAATCCTATACACTGACTCCAGGGGCGTTTGTTGGTCGCCTCTGTCGTAAATTTCTTGTCACACTCATGTTCAGGAGAAAAGACTATGTCCAAGCGTTCCGTAAGCATCCTTGTGCTGGTCGCCATTCTGTTGGCCGGGCTGCTCCCGGCCGCGGCCCAGACCGACTGCGATTTCGCCGGTGAGATTTACATCGGCGTGATCGCCTCACTCACCGGCGACCGGCCCAAAGTTGGCCAGAGCACCGAAGAAGCTGCCCAGATGGCCGTTGATGAGGTTAACGCCGCCTGCGGTTTGCAAATCGATGGGAAGAATTATGAAGTTGTGATTCTTGTCGAAGATAGCGAGTCCAAGGGCGAGTCAGCCGTCGCAGTAGCGACCCGCCTGATCGTGGATGAGGATGTCCTCGCCATTATCGGCCCGCAGGCCAGCGTGGAAGCCGTCCCCGCCGGCCAGGTCGCTAATGACCGTGAGACGCCCATGATCAGCCCGTGGTCCACCAACCCGGCCACTACTTTCGACCGTCCCTGGGTCTTCCGCGCCGCCTTCCTGGACCCCTTCCAGGGGCCGGTAGTCGCCGGCTTCGCCCAGGAAGAATTCGGGGCGAAGACCGTCGCTGTGCTGTATGACATCGCCAGCGACTACCCCAAGGGGCTGGCGGAAAACTTCCGCGACGCGGCCATAGCCGCCGGCATGGATGTTGTCGCCTTTGAGAGCTTCTCCACCGGCGACACCGACTTCAGCTCCCAGCTCACCAACATCATCCAGGCCCATCCGGATGTCCTCTTCACCCCGCAGTATTACAACGAAGTGCCGTTGATCGTCCAGCAGGCCCGCCAGCTCGGCTACGAAGGTCCGATCCTGGGCAGCGATAGCTGGGGCACGCCTGATCTGCTCGATCTGTGCGGCGATGCCTGCAACGGCGCCTTCTTCAGCACGCACTACTCGGCGGATATCGCGACCGACGTGGCCCAGGCGTTCATCTCCAACTACGAAGAACGCTACGGCGCCAAGCCCGACGATGTCGCCGCCCTGACCTACGACGCTTTCCACATTCTCTTCCAGGCTATCACCAACGCTCAGTCGCTGGATAAGGCGGACATCCGCGACGCTCTGGCGGACATTGAGCTGTTCGAGGGCGTCACCGGCCTGATGAGCTTCGATGAGCAGGGCGACCCGATCAAGTGCGCCGTGATCCTCCAGATTGTGGATGGCGCTTTTACATTCTACGACTCGGCCTGCCCGGCTGGTTTCCCGCCGGAATCGACTGAAGAGCCGGCGTCGTAATCTGTCGCTATGCGTTGAGCGTCCCGCCCAGCAATTGAGTGGGACGCTCTTCTTTCTACTGTGCGCTACCTTGCGGATCAGTGCTGGATGGTGTTCAACCCGTCCCGGGGGGATAACCTGCCCCATCCGGATGATCGGATCGGCCCCGTCCAACCAGATGAACCTTCGGAGCACCACACATGGATATCAATTTCTTGTTGCAGCAGTTCATAAATGGCCTCCAGTTAGGGAGCCTTTATGCACTGGTCGCCCTGGGCTATTCCATGGTCTACGGCGTATTGCTGCTGATCAACTTCGCCCATGGTGATATCTTCATGTTCGGCGCTTACATGGGGCTGTTCGGCTCAATCGTGCTGGGCTGGCCCTTCCTCCCCACGCTACTGCTTTCCATGGCTGTCACTGGCCTGCTGGGCGTGACTATTGAGCGCGTAGCCTACAGGCCGCTGCGCAAAGCCTCCCGCCTGTCAGCGGTGATCACAGCCCTGGGCGTGGGATTGCTGCTGGAAAACGGCATGCTGGCCCTGACCGGCGCTGATCCGCGCAGCTACCCGACAGGCTTCGTCAGCGATCAGGTGTACACTATCGGCGGCCTGAGCATCAGCACTGTCAAAATCCTGATCATCACACTGGCCCTCGTGCTCTTCCTGGGGCTGTATTTAATCGTCCAGCGCACCAAGTGGGGCATGGCCATGCGGGCTATCTCGTATGACAAATTCGCTGTCCCGCTGATGGGCGTTTCGCAGAATCAGATCATCGCGCTGACCTTCTTTCTGGGGACCAGCCTGGCTGCGGCAGGCGGCATCCTGTGGGGGACGGCCTTCCCGGTGCTCAGCCCGTACATGGGCATGCGCGTCGGCTGGAAGGCTTTCATCGCGGCGGTGGTGGGCGGCATCGGCGATGTGCGCGGCGCGTTTGTCGGCGGACTGCTGCTGGGCTTTGTGGAAATCTTCGTGGTCGCGCTCGGCCAGCCGTTCGGCATCTCGTCCACCTGGCGCGATCCGATCGTGTTCGCCCTGCTGCTGATCATCCTTGTTGCCCGCCCGACCGGCATCTTCGGCGTGGCCCGCCGCCAGAAAGTGTAGGGATACACCCATGTTCGACACACTTCGCAGAGGCCTGTCACGCCTGATGGCGCCGGTAATCGGCCGGTTCCGACGTACCACGGTCATGGCTTTCCAGATCGGCTTTCTGATTGCCATCGGCCTGGAAATGGCGGTGGGAGCGAATTTCGCCAGCCTGATCGGCTTCCGCAAAATCCCCAAATTCTTCGGCCTGGTGGATATTCTGGAACCGTTCAGCGGCCTGGATTTCTCCGGCATACTGGCCCCGTTTTTCCCATCGTCGAATACCATCTCTCAGCAGCCCATTCTGGATTCTCTTCAGGCCGTGGAGAAGTTGATCGGTGACTTTATCTCATCGTTGTTCTACCACGGCGCGCGCAACCCCGGCTTCCTGGACATCCTGCTGCGCGTCCTCATCTACGACGTCGTGATCTTCGTGATCCCGACGATCCTGATAGCCCTGGTGCTGCGCGGCGCGGTCTCCTGGTTTCTGGACACCATTCCGCGCACAGCCGGGATAGTGCTGTACCTGATCTTGCTGTACACGATTATCATGCTGTGGGGCAACGACGGCGGCAGTCGCCAGCTTATCCTGATCTACATGGGCATCAACATCATGCTGACCGTCAGCCTGAACCTGGTCAACGGCTACATGGGTGAATTTTCAGTCGGCCATGCCGGGTTCATGGGCGTTGGGGCCTACATGGCCGCCGTCCTGAGCATGCGTCTATTCACCAACAGCAGCCTTGGCCCGGCCGCGCTGGGGACGGACGCCGCCGGACCGATCGCCTTCATCGGCGTCCTGATCGCGGGCGGCATCGCGGCGGCCATCGTCGGCCTGCTGGTGGCCTTCCCCTCCTTCCGCACGCGCGGCGACTATCTGGCTATTGTGACGCTGGCCGTCAACTTCATCGTTCAGGGTGTGATCAACAACATGGAGGCGCTCGGCGGCGCGCGCGGGTTGAACGGCGTCCCGCTATGGACCGATCTCACCTGGATTTTCGTCTGCACCCTGCTGTCGATCTTCGCCATCTACGCGCTGGTCAATTCCACCTTCGGCAAGGGCATCGTCGCCATCCGCGAGGATGAGATCGCGGCCAACCTGATGGGCGTCCCTACCCGACGGCTGAAGCTGGTGGCATTCCTGGTATCGTCGTTCATCGCCGGCGTGGCTGGCGCGTTATTCGCTCACCAGCTTGCCTATGTCAACCCCGGCAACTTCGGCATTCTCAAATCAACTGAGGCGCTGGTTATGGTCTACCTGGGCGGTATGGGCAGCGTCAGCGGCTCGATTATCGGCGCCGGCATCTTCACGATCCTGATCGAGGCGCTGCGCCCGCTGGCCGTGCTCAAATGGGTGGTTGTCCCCCTGATCCTGATCATGCTCATGATATTCCGCCCCCAGGGGATGTTTGGCTTCCGTGAGATGAAGCTCAATCTGGGGCTGCGCCCGGCGGTCCGCGCCGCAGTAGACAGGGAGGCCAGCGATGCCGCTGCTACAGATTAATTCTCTCACTCACACTTTTGGTGGCCTGCGCGCGGTCAGCGACTTCAATCTGACCCTGCAGGGCGGCGAGCTGATCGGCCTGATCGGGCCGAACGGCGCTGGCAAGACAACCATCTTCAACCTGGTCACAGGAGCCTACCACGCCAGCAAAGGCGAAATCCTTCTGGAGGGCGTGGACCTGGTGGGGAAGCCCCCTCATATCATCAACAGCATGGGGATCAGCCGCACCTTCCAGACCATCCGGCTGTGGAACCAGATGACCGTCCTCGATAATATCCGCGTCGCTCGCCATCACCTGATCCGCTACAACCTGGCCGATATCTTCCTGCAGCTTCCGCGCTACCGCCGCCAGGAGCACGAGTTCGAAGAGCGGGCGATGGAGCTGCTGCGCCTCTTCAAGCTGGAGCGCTATGCCCAGGCTCCGGTCAACAGCCTGCCTTACGGCGCCCAGCGCCGGGTGGAGATCGTCCGCGCCCTGGCTTCCCAGCCCAAGATTCTCCTGCTAGATGAGCCGGCAGCCGGGATGAACCCGCAGGAAATTGAAGAGCTGATGGGCTTCATCCGCTGGATCCGCGACGAATTCAAGCTCACCATCTGGCTGATCGAGCACCAGATGCGGCTGGTGATGAACATCTGCGAGTTCATAGCCGTGCTGGACTTCGGCGAGACAATCGCCGAAGGGACCCCGGCAGAAATCCAGAACAACCCCAGGGTCGTCGAAGCCTATCTGGGAGAACAGGGGGAGGTGGCCTGATGCTGCTGAGTGTGCAAGGGCTGCACGTTTCCTACGGCGCCATCAAGGCCGTGCACGGCGTGTCCTTCGAAGTGGGCGAAGGCGAGATCGTCACTCTGATCGGCGCCAACGGCGCGGGCAAATCAACCATCCTGAACACCGTAGCCGGCCTGATCCGGCCCGACCGCGGCCAGATTATCTATGACGGGATCAGCATCGGCAGCCTGGACGCGCATGCCATCGTCAAGCGCGGGCTGGCCCTTGTCCCGGAAGGGCGCCGCATCTTCGGCAACCTGACCGTCTACGAAAATCTGCGGCTGGCCGGATTCCAGGTGAGCCGCGAGGAGCTGGAAAAACGCATCCGCCGCGTGTTTGAACTCTTCGAGCGGCTGGGCGAACGCCGGAATCAGCTTGGCGACACGCTCTCCGGCGGCGAGCAGCAGATGCTGGCCGTCGGGCGCGCCCTGGTCACCGGCGGCCGGATGGTGCTGCTGGACGAGCCGTCGATGGGCCTGGCCCCGATCCTGGTCCAGCAAATTTTCGGCATCCTGCGGGAGATCAACGCCGCCGGGACGACGATCCTGCTGGTGGAACAGAACGCCCACATGGCCCTCAAGATCGCCAGCCGGGGGTACGTGCTGGAGACGGGCAATATCGTGCTATCCGGTTCCAGCGGCGATCTGGCCCGCAACCCGGAGGTGCAGAAAGCCTACCTGGGCGGCTAGGCGAGATGTGAAGACGCTGCTGTACGGGCGTTCAATTGAACGCCCGTACACCCCACGTTCGACAAGAGCCAGAGTACAACCATGACAATACCCGGAGACAGCTATCAATCCCCGTTTTCCTGGCGCTACGGGGGCGAGGAGATGCGCCGCCTGTGGTCAGAAGGCGAAAAGCGCCGGCTGTGGCGGCAGATCTGGGTGGCGCTGGCCGAGGCGCAGCAGGCTGCCGGCCTGGTCACAGCGGAGCAGGCCGCCGACCTGCGCGCGCATATGGGCGACGTGGACCTGGCCCGCGCGGCGGCGATCGAGGCGGAAATCCAGCACGACCTCATGGCCGAAGTGCGCACCTTCGCCGAACAGTGCCCCGTCGGCGGCAAGATCATCCACCTCGGTGCAACCAGCATGGACATCTCCGACAACGCCGAAGTCCTGCGCCAGCGAGCCGCCCTCGACCTGATTCTGGCCCGCCTGGACGCGCTGCTGGAGATGTTCGCCCTCCAGATCGAGCGCCGGGCGGGAGTCGCCTGCATGGGCTGGACGCACCTCCAGCCCGCCGAGCCGACCACAGTCGGCTACCGGCTGGCCCTCTACGCTCAGGATCTGCTGGCCGATCGGGCCGATCTGCGCCGGCTGCGCGCGTCGCTGCGCGGCAAGGGCTTCAAGGGCGCTACCGGGACCGCCGCCAGCTATGCCCAGCTTCTGGAGGGGACCGGCATGACCGCCGCCGATCTGGAGGCCGCCATCATGTCTCGCCTGGGGCTGGCCGCCTTCCCCATCGCCGCGCAGACCTACCCCCGCCGTCAGGACTGGGCGCTGGTCAGCGCGCTGACCGGGATGGCCGGGACGCTCTACCGCTTCGCCTTCGACCTGCGGTTGCTGCAAAGCCCCGCCTTCGGCGAATGGGCGGAACCGTTCGGGGAACGGCAGGTCGGGTCGTCGGCCATGCCTTTCAAGCGCAACCCCGTCCGGGCGGAGAACATGGACAGTCTGGGCCGTCACCTGGCCGCCCTGCCCCGCGTGCTGTGGGACAACGCCGCGCACAGCCTGCTGGAGCGCACGCTGGATGATTCCGCCAACCGGCGCAGCGTCATCCCGGAGGCTTTTCTGGCCGCCGACGAGATGCTGCTCACAGCGGCGCGGATTGTGCGCGATCTGGGCGTGGACGAACGCGGCATCGCGGCTAACATGGCCCGCTACGGCGTCTTTTCCGCCGTGGAACGCGTCCTGATGGAAGCCGTCCGCGCCGGCGGCGACCGGCAGGCGCTGCACGAAGTCCTCCGCCGGCACAGCATGGCCGCCTGGGAGGCTGTCCGCGCCGGGGGCGAAAACCCGCTGCCCGACCTGCTGGCCGCCGACACGACAATCACGGCGCTCCTGCCGCCGGATCGCGTGCGAGAGCTGCTGAATGCGGTACACTACACGGGCAGCGCGCCGGAAGCAGCCCGCGCCCTGGCCCGGACCATCCGGGAGCAGCTTCGCGCTCCACAGGAAGGCTGACACCATCCGCAAGCAATCGGGCGGGCGATCTTCGAGATGCTGGCTGGCTGCCGGCCCGCGCTGATCCCTTGCTCATCGTCCGGTATTTGCGTTTCGCCAATGAGATAAAAACTGTTATGGCACTTCCTCTTCGTCTGGCCCCTTCTCTGCTCGCCGCCGACTTCGCCCATCTGGGGGATGCGATCAGCGCTGTCGAAGCGGCGGGCGGCGATCTGCTGATCCATGTGGACGTGATGGACGGCAGCTTCGTGCCCAACATCTCCTTCGGCCTGCCGGTGGCGGAAGCCGCCCGGCGGGTCACGGCGCTGCCGCTGGATACGCACCTGATGGTCGTGCACCCGGAACGGCACATTGAGACCTTCGCCGCCGCCGGGGTGACCGGCCTCACCGTCCATGTGGAAACCTGTCCGCACCTGCACCGTGTGGTGCAGCAAATCCGGGAGGCCGGTGTCAGGCCCGCGGTAGCCCTCAACCCGGCTACCCCGGCTGTCATGGTGGAGGAAATCCTGCCTTTTGTCGATATGGTGCTGGTGATGACGGTCAACCCCGGCTACGGCGGCCAGAAGTTCATGCCGGAGATGCTGGATAAGGTCCGCCGTGTGCGCGACATGGCCGACGCGCGCGGCCTCGCGATCGATATTCAGGTCGATGGGGGTGTTGACGCCCGGACGGCGCCGCTGCTGGTGTCGGCCGGGGCCAATGTGCTGGTCGCCGGCACGTCAATCTTCCACGCGCCGGGCGGCCCCCGGGCCGGGATTGAAGCGATCAGGCAGGCGTGCCTCGCCGTCTGACAGAGGCTTGTCGGGCAGTCCTTACCTGCGGAGATTAGCCTCTGCCGGCGCGCTAGAAGCCCCGGAGGCGCCGATCTGAAACCGGCCAGCCCGCGGCCAGTCGCGCCGCTGTCGCTTCCCAGGTCCGGACCCCGCTGAGGGCGTCGGCGGCCTCTACGTTGCAGGCCCCCACCGCGCAGGACCAGCGGATAACTTCTTCCGGCGGCAGCCCGCGCAGCATGGCCGCCAGCAGGGCGGCATAGGCGGAATCGCCCGCCCCGGTCGTGCCGACGACTTCCACCTGAAAAGCCGGATGATATTCGCGCCGCCCCGCCCAGAGCGCGGCGTCCAGATCGATCCGCTTCAGACGTTGGAGCTGCGCCAGGTCCGGGGAGGTATACAGCACCGCCCCCAACTCGCTCAGCTTGAAGCCGGTCACCACCGCTCCCAGCTCCAGCAGGTCCCCGGCCAGGCCATCCAGATAAGCGGCATTGGCGAAAGACAGCACATCCCCTCCACAGGCGTCATAGTCAGCCCGCCGCCACATGAACATGATCTCGTTCAGGCTGGGGACGAAGATATCGATATATGGCAGGGCACTGCGCAGCACTGCCGGCCAGTCCACCCGGCCGCTGGCGCCGGTCGGATCGGGCATCGACATATCGAGCGAGGTCACGACGCCGGCCTCCTTAACCCGGCGAAAGATGGCAGCCAGTTCCGTGCCGCCGTTATCGGTCAGGCGGGGCATCATGGTCGGATAGCCCAGGTGAAAGAGCCGGGCCTGTGCCACCTGATCGAAATCAACGTCGTCCGAGCAAAAGTTTTCATTCGTGCCGGCGCTGTGCAGAAAGATGCGATCCACCCGCTGGGGGGAGAGAATCACTGTGTAGGCGCTGGCTTCCCCCGGCAGCACGCGGAGGCCCTGGCGCAAAGCCGGATCGCGCGCCTCAATCACGCGGAGGATCATCTCGCCCACCATATCATCGCCCACTGAGCTCATCAGGCTGACGCTCATCCCCAGACGATGCAGGGCCAGGCCGGTATTGGAGACGGCCCCTCCCGTAGCGATAGTGAGCGGCCCGATCTCGATCAACCGCCCCGGTGTGGGGAGGATTTCTAGCGGGATATCATCCATCTGTGGCAAAATATCCAGGCAGAGGTGACCGCTAACGATAATATCCGCAGTGGGTGAGGGAGTTTGAGGCATCATTCTGTTCGCTCTTTCGGGGCGACTCGCCCGGTACCGGTACAGCAGGCGTACAGTCGGGACATTGCACAAGGGCACGGCGTGATCTTTTACCTGGCCCACACCGAAGGTTGTCCGCTACAATTCTACATCATCAGGCGCAGCCCGTCCCCAAATCCGAAGAGCCGTTCGGCTGTTCTTGCCTGCCGGTTACCAGGCGGCGCACCCGGCCACGAGTCGCCCCCTGTCGCGATTTTCCAGACAACCTGATCAGATAAACAGAAGGAAAGGAAGTTCTATGTCCGACATGCTCAGGGGAACAACTACCGAGCCGATTATCGACCCGACCCACGATCTGATCTTCCGGGGCCGCAGACGAACAGCGCTTGACTCTATTTTCTCCCCGACCAACGTCGCCGTGATCGGGGCCAGCGAGCGCGAAGGCAGCGTGGGCCGCACAATCTTGTGGAACCTGATCGGGTCGCCCTTTGGCGGGACAATCTTTCCCGTCAATCCCAAGCGCTCCAACGTGCTCGGCGTCAAAGCCTACCCGACGCTGCGGGATGTGCCAGAAAAGGTCGATCTGGCGGTAGTCGTCACGCCTGCTCCCACCATCCCGCCTATCATTGATGAATGCGCCGAACTCGGCATCCCCGCCGCCATTATCATCTCGGCGGGGTTCAAGGAAATCGGCCCGGCCGGCGTGGAGCTGGAGCGCCAGATACTGGTCACCGCCCGCCGCAGCGGGATGCGCATCATCGGCCCCAACTGTCTGGGCGTGATGAGTCCGGTCAGCGGCCTGAACGCAACCTTCGCCGCCGGCATGGCCCGCCCCGGCTCCATTGGCTTCATCAGCCAGAGCGGCGCCCTGTGCACCGCCGTGCTGGACTGGAGCCTGCGCGAGAATGTGGGCTTCAGCCACTTCGTCTCCATCGGCTCCATGCTCGATGTGAACTGGGGCGACCTGATTTACTACCTCGGCGATGACCAGCGCACGCAGGCTATTGTGATGTACATGGAGACCATCGGCGACGCGCGCGCCTTCCTCTCCGCCGCCCGCGAAGTCGCCATAACCAAGCCGATCATCGTGATCAAGCCAGGCCGCACCGCCGCCGCCGCCAAGGCCGCCGCCTCCCACACTGGCTCGCTGACCGGCTCCGACGACGTGCTGGACGCGGCCTTCCAGCGCTGCGGCGTGCTGCGAGTCGATACAATCGCCCAGTTGTTCAACATGGCCGAGACGCTGGCCAAACAGCCGCGGCCGCACGGCCCGCATCTGACCATCCTGACCAACGCCGGCGGCCCCGGCGTGCTGGCCACCGACGCCCTGATCATGAGCGGCGGCAAGCTGACCGAAGTCTCCTCCGAGACGATGACCCAGCTTAACGATTTCCTGCCCTCGGCCTGGAGCCGCAACAACCCGATCGACATCCTGGGCGATGCGCCGCCCGATCGCTACGCCAAGGCGCTGGAGATTGCCGGGCATGACGAAAACGCCGACGGCCTGCTGGTCATCCTGACGCCACAGGACATGACCGATCCGACGCGCACCGCTGAGGCGCTCAAGCCTTACGCGCGCATCCTGAACAAGCCCGTGCTGGCCAGTTGGATGGGCGGCGCCAATATCGAAGCCGGCGAGCGCATCCTGAACCAGGCCGGCATCCCCACCTTTGAGTACCCGGACGATGCGGCGCATGCTTTCTCCTACATGTGGCAGTACGCCGATAACCTGAACACCCTGTACGAGACGTCGGAATTTTCCGCCTCAGCCGAGGGCGAAAACGCCCCCGACCGCGCCCGCGTGGAGGCGATCATCAATACGGCGCGCAAGCAGGGGCGCACCATCCTGACCGAGATCGAATCCAAAGAGGTGCTGGCCTGCTATGGCCTGCCGATCATCCCCTCCCGTATCGCCACAACCGAGGAAGAAGCCCTCAAAGCGGCGGAAGAGTTCGGCTATCCTGTCGTGCTCAAGATTCATTCTGAGACGATCACGCACAAGACCGATGTCGGCGGCGTCAAGCTCAACCTGGGCACCGCGGACGAAGTCCGCGCCGCTTACCAGGGTATCCGCAACGCCGTAGCGGAGAAGGTCGGTATCAAGCACTTTCAGGGCGTCAACGTCCAGCCCATGATCAGGGTCGAAGGCTACGAGCTGATCATCGGCAGCAGCATCGACTCGCAGTTCGGGCCGGTCATGCTCTTTGGGACCGGCGGCTCCCTGGTCGAGGTTTACAAGGATCGCGCGCTCGGCCTGCCGCCCCTGACCAACGTGCTGGCCCGCCGCATGATGGAGCACACCCGCGTTTACACCGCGCTGCAGGGTGTGCGTGGCAAGAAGGCCGTGGATATGGACGCGCTGGCCGCGCTCATGGTGCGCTTCAGCCAGCTCATCACCGAGCAGAAATGGATCAAGGAGCTGGACATCAACCCGCTGCTGGCGTCGGCTGATCGTTTGCTGGCCCTGGACGCCCGCGTGGTGATTTACGGCCCGGAAGTGAAAGAGGAAGAGCTGCCGCGCGTCGCCATCCGCCCGTACCCCTACCAGTACGCGGCCCCCTGGACAACGAAGAGCGGCGAAGTCGTCATGATCCGGCCGATCAAGCCGGAAGATGAGCCGCGCATGGCGCGCTTCCACGAGACGCTCTCCGAGCACACAGTCTACATGCGCTACCTGCAAAAGATGCACCTCAACCAGAGGATAACCCACAGCCGCCTGTCGCGCATCTGCTTCAACGACTACGATCGCGAGATCGCGCTGGTGGCCGAATGCACGCACGAGCCGGATTGCGCCATCATCGGCGTCGCCCGCCTGAGCAAGATACACGGGACCGAAAACGCCCGCCTGTCCATGGTCATCACCGATCAGTACCAGGGGCAGGGGCTGGGCACGGAATTCCTGAACCGCCTGATCGCCATAGCCCGCGACGAGAAAGTGGGCCAGATTGTCGCTTACCTGTCGCCGGACAACCTGCCTATGAAGCATCTCTTCGACAAACTGGGATTCAAGATTGCCGACGAGACGGACGAAAAGGAGATGCTGTTCGCCAGCCTGAAGTTGTAGGCAGGGCCCGCTCACTATGAAGGAAGGGACTCCCTCAGCAGGTGTGAGGGAGTCCCTTCTTTTTCCAGGCCAATTGGAAGATGGGGCGCGCCAGGAGCACAGCCATCCCGGCGTACAAAAACGCGCCGGCGGGGAGGCCGGCGCGCACTGGCGAGCATCATGGGGGGAGGAGACGCTCAGTCCAGTTCGACATATTCCAGTTCATTGGAGGCCGGCGCAGGCGCGGTGGCTGCCGGACCGGACGATGGCGCGCGGGCGAGCGCTGGCGCTTCCGCTCGCGCCGGGCTGACCGTCCGCGTAGTGCTGGCCCGCCCGCCCCCGGCGGATGCCGGGCGGCTGAAGGGGTTGGCCGCGGCTGACGGAGCAGAAGGCTCAGGCAGCGCACTCCCGGCCCCAGCAGCGCTCGTGCGGCTGAAAGGGTTGTTCGCCGTCTCAACACGGCCCGGGGAGGCAGGCTGTTGCGCCGCCGGCGCAATCGGCTGGAAGCGTTCCAACTCAGCCCGTCCGGCAGAATGATCGATTGCGCTGTGCTCACCCCCCGCCCCGCGCCCGAAGTAGTCGCGCTGGGCCGCTCCCCAGTCGCTGTTCCGGGCATAGGAGGAGGAGGTCATCGGCTGGACGCGCTCCGGGAGGCCGGGGCGGGCCTCCGGCCCGGTTACGGCAGACCGGCTGTAAGCTGGAACCGGCGCGCTCCCATGCGCCGGGCGCGGCTCGTAGCGGCGAGCAGCCCCCTCCACGATGCCCACCTGACCGGCGCGGCGGTCCGCGCTGAACAAATGGTCGCCAGCGAAGGCGAAAGTGCTGACGATCAGGATACGGGTGAAGAAGACCAGGCCGGCGATGAAGATCGATCCGTAGTGCAGGATATCGGCGCGGCTGAGCAGCTCGTTGCCGAGGATCGGGTTGGCCGAAAGGGCGCTGCCGATCGCCCACCAGGTCATGAGCGCGTTCATGCCAGCCCCCAGGAGCCAGGCCCCGGTCAGCAGCCAGATTTCCTTTGGCTCCTTGCGACCGGTCTCCGGCGTGAACAGGCGGGACAGCCCGGCGAAGTCGATGCTACAGAAAGCAACAGCCAGGATCGTGGCCCAGGTGGCGATGCCCAGCGCGTTCTGCAAGCCGAACAGCGTCTCCAGCGCGTACTCCGTCGTGGCGAAGTTGAACAGCTCAAATGCCGCCAGCGCCGCCAGCATGATCAGGCCGAGCCACAACCCGCGCCCCGTGATCCGCGCGCGGGCGCGGCGCAGGCCGTCCAGCAGAGTGAAGTTGGGTTCAAAGGTCGTCGAGGCCATAACTGCCCATCCTTATACAGACGGAAAGAGAACGTATGTTCTATCTCGTATTCTGATCATACTACCAGAACGCACGTTCTGTCAACTGATTCGTGAAACTGACGGGCCGGCTGCAAAATTCGCGGCAGGAAATGGGACTATCAAAACGCCGGGAGGGTCGGGGCGGAAGCGAACATCCCTCCTGACATCTCTGGCAACCGCAGTTTTGCCCGGCGCTAATCGAAGTCAGTCGGCCATTCGGGATGCCTGGCATGGGCGAAGCAGCGTGCAATCTGCTCCGGCAGCACCCGGCCGGTGGAAAGCTCCGGCAGGTCATCGGGGGAGAACCAGCCGACGCCGCTCGTCTCGATGCTCACAGTGGGCGCGCCGCCGGTCAGCTCGCACAGGAAGAACAGCTTGTAGACGTAGCTCGGGTGGGGCGGGTGCGGCCAGCGCTGCCGGTCGTAGACGCCGATCAGCTTGACCGCGCGGGCCGTATAGCCGGACTCTTCGACAATCTCGCGCTCCACTGCCTGGCGCGGGGAGTCGTAAATATCAGCCCAGCCACCGGGCAACGTCCACCGGCCCGCATCCAGCACTTCCTTCACCAGCAGAATCTGGCCGTCTTTGATGACCGCCCCGCGCACATCGATCTTGGGCGTGGGGTAGCCGATATCGGCCACGATCAGATCGTGCAGCGTGGGCAGGTCGGCGCCGGTGTACTCAGCCATGATCTCGGCGGCGATCGCCTGCAGCGCCTGGTAACGCTCGCGGTCGAAGACGCCTTCGGTGTAGGTCAGCCCGGCCTGGGCGATGGCCCGGACGCGGTTGGCCCATTCCAGCCATTTGGGATCGATCATGGGAACTCCTTACCCGGCAGGTTGACCCTCAGAAAGGCCTGTGTTATAACGCCAAAATCGCTGAGTCGCAGGGGAACTGATATGCCAGAATCGCAGAAGCCCTATTTCTTCATCAGCTATGCCCGCCACGACGCTGAGATTGTACACCCGATTGTGGCTGGCCTGATAAAACGCGGGGTGAACGTCTGGATGGACCAGCAGACGCTGACCGCCGGTCAAAGCTGGAAAGCGGAGATTTATCAGGCGCTGCGCAATGCCGCTGGCCTGATCGTATTTGTGTCCGAAGCCAGTATGGCATCGGAGTGGGTAGCGACGGAGATTTCGGCTGCCGCTGCCAGCGAACAGAGTTTCATCACGCCCGTGATTCTGGAACCGGTCAGCACACTCCCACGGGCGATCGCCAACCGACAGTGGGTCGATGTGAGCGCTTTGACCGGTCCGGAGCAGGTCAGCCGGGCCGTGGACCTGCTGGTGCGGGCAGTCACGGTCTATCAGCAGACATTGCCCGCGCGGCCTGCCCCGGCCATGAGTGAGCGGGAGATGGCCGCCCTGGCGGAAGCGACCGCTGAGGATCGGCGGGGTGGGTCCGCGCCTGCACCGCCAGAGGAACCCCCGCGATCGGTCTTTGTGGTGCACGGCCACGATCTGGCCCTGCGGGACGAGGTAGAAGCGTATCTCACGACCCTGGGCGTCGAACCAGTTGTGCTGACCAAGATCGCCAATGATCAGTTGTCGCTGCTGCAAAAGTTCCTGACCTGGAGCCGTGACGTGCGCTTTGCCGTCGTCCTGATCTCCGCCGACGACTTTGGCGCGTCGCGGCGGCAGTATGAAGCCCCTGATGTGGGCGACCGGGCGCTCCAATTCCGGGCGCGGCAGAACGTGATCCTGGAGTTGGGCTTCTTCTACGGCTACCTGGGATGGGAGCATGTCTTCGTCCTGTTCAAGCCATCCGAGCGCGTCTTTCCTAACTTCGAGCGGCCTTCGGACCTGGACGGAATTCTCTTTGATGAAGTGGACGCAGACGGGAAGTGGAAGGATATCCTTAAAGGACGGCTGAAGCAGGCGGGATTCAGCTGTTAAGGCGGGGAGCAGGGAGTGAGAAGTAGGCAGTAGAGGGAAACGGGAATCGACAGAGGTCGGCAAGCGCGCAGAGAAAGCAGGAAAAATCAGGCAGCCCGACCTGCAACCATACCCGCCTGCTGTACGACTCGGCAAGGGGCTTAAGCCCTTTGCCTCTGGTCACCACGCCCTCGCCTCTTCCCCACTCCCCACTGCCCGTATTCGTTCAGCCTGCCTCCCGCGCTA
>WBZO01004329.1_pt1 | contig 15449 bp, 14 predicted proteins | sample 5204261 | NCBI WGS metagenome assembly WBZO01 (sample SAMN12412400, study PRJNA552823) | activated sludge metagenome | isolation source: activated sludge from anammox sidestream of wastewater treatment plant... | place: USA: North Carolina | collected 2017-09 | reverse complement strand
ATTGCACAGCATCGCGCCCCGTGCCAGCACCCGAAGCGTAGACTGTGCAGTGCCCTCAACCGCCTGACCGTCCAGCGAGAAGCGTCCTTCAGGCCTGTACCCTTCGCCGCTGACGTGCAAAGTCTGGTTGTCAACCACTACGCGCACGACGGTCATTTCGTTGGTGGTCAGGGTGCCGGTTTTGTCCGAGCAAATCACATTGGCGCTGCCCAGTGTTTCCACCGCGGCCAGCCGGCGGATCAGAACGTGCCGCCGGACCATCCGCTGCATCCCCAGGGCCAGTGCGATTGTCACGATCGCGGGCAGCCCTTCCGGGACAGCGGCGATTGCCAGACTGATAGCAACCATGAATAGCCCGATGACAGCTTCCTGATGCACCGGCATGGCCAGCCATGCGCCAATATCGTCAACCGGCGTCGCATTAATCAGGCGAAAGACGCCCACCAGAAATACGATTGCGCAGATGACCAGCGTGATATAGCCCAGCCATTTGCCAAGTTGATCGAGGCGTACCTGAAGCGGGGTGGGCGGATCTTCCTGACTCTGGATCATCTCAGCAATCTTGCCGATCTCGGTATTCATGCCCGTGCTGAAGACAATACCGCGCCCGCGCCCATAAGAGACCATGCTGCCCATGAAGGCCACATTTTTGCGATCGCCCAGGGTGACGTCTGCATTGAGCACACTGTCCGGCATCTTGGCAACAGCGACTGACTCGCCAGTCAGTGGAGATTCATCAATAGTCAGGTTGTAACCTTCGGATAGCCGCACGTCCGCCGGGACGTAGTTGCCGGTATCCAGCAAGGTGATATCCCCAGGCACTACTTCCCGACTCGGGATTGTCTGGAGCTTCCCGTCGCGAAGCACCCGCGCCTCGGGTGCCGTCATCTTCTTGAGGGTGCGCAGGGCGGCTTCCGCCCGGCCTTCCTGTACGACGCCGAGGACCGCGTTGAGGATGACGATAGCCATAATCGCCAGTGTGTCGGTGTAACCCTCATTAGTATAGGTGCCGACTATGGCGGATATGATTGCGGCGACGATCAGGAGGATGACGATGAAATTGTTGAACTGGGCAATAAGCCTTTGAAGTAAAGTCGGAGGTGGCTCCTCCCGGAGTTCATTCGGGCCATATTGCGCCAGGCGGCGGGCCGCTTCATCTTCGGTGAGGCCGGTGACAAGGTTGGTGTCGAGCTGACTGGCTACGGCTTCTGTAGACAGGGCATGGACATGCAGTTCGGACACGGGGTCTCCTCTTCCGCAACGAAATCAGTTTGCCTGCAGATAGATGACGGGCGGTACAAAAACGGTATACAGAACTGCTTGAGAGCCTAGATTAATCTGCCCTCCCGTAATGATCAATGGTCGGCTGTACACACCCCCAAATGTTCGGGGGAGTCGAGATGAGCCGGATGCCACAGCAAGTGAAAATGACAGCCTGATCGGGCTGGCTAATTGTACTCCTTCCGGCTGGTTTGTGAATAACCTCGCAGCTTCTGGCCGACGTATTTTGCCCTTCTGATTTGGCACAATTGGGCAATTTGTCTATAATATGAATATATAGAATTGGATACAGTGCACATCATAAGCGAGAGAGCAATTGTGACAATGAGCACAAGGTGGCCAGAGATATTCCACTAACTTCGGGCAGAAGAGTGCTCTATTCTGATAATAAGGACCTGTACTGGCTGTGCTGCTATTCGTGCGAAACGCTTGAATTAGGGAAGGAGCCCTGATGGCCACAGGCACGATCGTAATTAACGAAATCCGTTGTAAGGGCTGTACTCTGTGTACAACGGTTTGCCCCCAGGACATTATTCATATGGACACGGGGCGTGTCAATGAAAAGGGATATACCCCGGCTATACTGGTTGACCCCGATCAGCGTTGCACAGGCTGCGCGATTTGCGCAGTGATCTGCCCTGATGTGTGTATTACGGTGTACCGCGACATCCCTGCGTCAAAACTGCACCGGAATGTGGCGTGAGGACATCCAGCATGACTGCACAACTCATGAAAGGGAATGTAGCTATCGCCGAAGCGGCTGTTCGGGCGGGCCTGCAGGCTTATTTCGGCTATCCGATCACCCCGCAGACAGAGCTTCTTGAGCACCTGGCGATGCGTATGGTAGAGCTTGATCGGGTTTTCGTACAGGCGGAGAGCGAAGTCGCGGCCATCAACATGGTTTACGGGGCGGCCTGTGCCGGTGTCCGCACTATGACTTCGTCATCCAGCCCCGGCGTCAGCCTGATGCAGGAAGGTTTCTCCTACATCGCGGCATCTGAGATCCCCTGTGTTATCGTAGACATGATGCGCGGCGGACCGGGGCTTGGCAATATCCAGCCATCACAGGGCGACTACTTTCAGGTCACACGATCTGCGGGCCATGGCGATTATCGCCCGATAGTGCTGGGGCCGGCATCAGTACAGGAGGCGATCGATCTCACAATCCTCGCCTTCGATCTGGCGGACAAATATCGCCACCTGGTGTTTGTGGTTGGGGATGGGTTGATTGGACAGATGATGGAACCCGCCGTGATGCCAGAGATGCGGCCGATCCGTCCGCACCCTGACTGGGCGGTAGATGGGGCTGTTGGACGCCCCAAACGAATCATTACGTCGCTCAACCTGACTACCGAAGGATGCGAGCAGGCCAACAAGCGGATTCAGGCGCGTCTGCAAATTATTCGTGAAAACGAGCAGCGTTCGGCTGAATATGACACCGAAGACGCGCGCATCTTGATCATCGGTTATGGCACAGCGGGGCGCGTTGCCCAGTCATCTGTGAAGATGGCCCGGCAGATGGGCCTGCCGGTAGGGCTGCTGCGCCCGATCACTTTGTGGCCATTCCCGGAGGACCGGCTGCGGTCCCTCGTGGACAATGGTGTTGAGGCGATTCTGGTTGTGGAGATGAACGCCGGTCAGATGATTGAGGATGTCCGGCTGGTTGTTGGCCGTGACGTGCCGGTTGAATTGCATGGCCGGATGGGCGGTGCTGTCCCGCTGCCTGACGATATCGTCGAACAGGTACAGGAGATTGCAGCCCAGATTGGCTTAACCCGCGCAAGTGTTGTATAGCCCCGAAGGAGTGCTATGGTGACACTACAGGATGAGTTGGTGCGGACAGTTGTATATGAGCATCCCAAGGCATTGACTGAAGTTCCCACACACTACTGCCCGGGGTGTACACATGGTATCGCTCATCGCCTTGTGGCTGAAGTGATCGATGAGCTGGATATTCGTGAGCACACGGTCGTTGTGGTGCCTGTCGGTTGTGCCGTCTTCGCCTACGATTACTTCAATCTGGATGGGGTTGAGGCCCCCCATGGCCGCGCCCCGGCGATGGCGACCGGGATAAAACGCTCCCTTCGGGATCGTATTGTGTTCACCTACCAGGGGGACGGCGACCTGGCCGCTATTGGCACGGCTGAGATTATCCATGCGGCAGCGAGAGGCGAAAATATCACGACGGTGTTCATCAATAATGCTATCTACGGCATGACCGGAGGGCAGATGGCGCCGACGACGCTCCCCGGCCAGCAGACGACCTCTTCGCCGCGGGGGCGCGATATTCGCCTGGCCGGTAACCCGCTCCGGATAACGGAGCTACTGGCGCAGATTGATGGCACCTGTTACGCGGTGCGACGATCGCTGCACAGCGTCAGGGAGATCCGGCGCGCTAAAAAGGCGCTTATGACCGCATTCAGGACGCAGGTGAACGGCCTGGGCTTCTCAATAGTGGAGTTGCTCTCCTCTTGTCCAACGAACTGGGGAATTACGCCGCCAGATTCGCTCAAATGGATCGAGGATAACATGGTGCCGTTTTATCCGCTGAACGACTTCAAAGTCAGCGATAGCGTTTTGACCATGGAAAGCGGAGCGTAGAGCGATGGAGGAAGCTGTCATCTTTGCCGGGTTCGGAGGGCAGGGCGTTCTATTCTCAGGCCAACTGCTGGCTCATGCTGCTATGGCCGAGGGGAAGTATGTCACGTGGATTCCGTCCTACGGGCCGGAGATGCGAGGGGGCACTGCCAATTGCACAGTGGTCGTCAGCGACGAGCCAATCGGCTCCCCATTGGTCAGCCGGTATAGCGTGGCAGTGGTATTCAATAACCCCTCAATGCTGAAGTATCGCAGCCTGGTCAAGCCGGGCGGCTTGCTGGTCGTCAATACCTCTATTGTGGAGGCAGTGGCTGAGCGAGACGACATCACTGTCCTGTCCATCCCGGCCACATCATCAGCGAGCGACCTGGGCGAAGTCAAGCTGGCGAATATGATCATGTGCGGGGCTATGCTGGCGGCCCGCCCTGTTGTCTCCGTAGATACGCTGCGCAGCACCCTCACCGCCAAATTGCCCGGCGGCAAGAGGCACCTTCTGGAAGTGAACCTGCGCGCGGTGGAGGAGGGTATCGCCCTGGCCAGGGGACAATTTATGCCGGCCTGACGGGGCTGAGTGCCTGTTGGATATTCGCTCTGACGAATTACGAGAACTGACACCGCAGATATCCTGCGGTGTTTTTGTTGTCCGCGGCATCCTCGTTACAATTGGGACACCTGATGACAGTCCCTTTGAAGAGGAGAGCCACCCTGATGGATCGAGCTGAGGCCTGGGCGCTGGTCACTGCCCATACCCGGTCGCTTTCTTTGCAACACCATATGCTCGCTGTAGAGGCGGCAATGCGCGCATATGCGCGGCGCTTCGGTGAAGATGAGCAGCTATGGGGTGTCGCCGGGTTGATACATGATTTTGATTATGAGGAGCATCAGGATATGGATGCCCCCGACGGGCACCCGGTATGGGGTATCCGCTATTTGCGAGCACAGGGAGCTGATGAGCGCATAATTCGCGCTATAGAGGCGCACGCTGCAGAGCGCACCGGCGTCAACCCGGCCAGTCTTATGGAGAAGACGCTGGTCGCGGTGGATGAGCTGACCGGCTTCCTCACCGCAGTTGCGCTGGTCCGCCCGACCAAAGATATCCGCGATATCACCAAGATCAAGTCAGTTCGAGATAAATGGAAGGATCGGAGCTTCGCTGCGGCCGTGAACCGGGAAGAGATTGAGCACGCCGCCCAGGCTCTGGGGGTAGACCTGTGGACCGAGCACGTCCCGCTGGTCCTGGAGGCGATGCAAGCGATTGCCGCCGATCTGGGGCTGGATGGATCAGCGCTGGCTCCGACCGGGTGAACAATGCGGGAGGGAAGTGCTGCGTAGAGGTGTTTCCTGATGCGCTACTTGTCGTAGGCGAATAACGTGATCGTGAAGAGATCGCCGATCGGTACCTGACCCGGCGTGCGTAGCTCCCACGTGCCAGAGCGCGGTCCACCACGGCCGCGCGGCGGCGTTGTGCCTGTGAAGTTCAGCGTGACCTCATCAGCAACCTCGACGCGGTTTCTGATGAAGATGCGCGGCCCCGCTCCAAAGGATTCGCCTTCCAGAAAAGTGAGCGATGTATTGCGCTCCCAGGCGCACGTCCCGGTGTTGAGCAGCGTGATGTCAAACGAAAAGTCGGTGTCCGTAGGGATGAAGACACGCTCCCCCTGACCAGTGTAAACAGGATAGTACTTGAGCTGCTCGTCACCCTGATCAGGAGGAATGATCGCGTACTCGAAGTTACAGGCTGCGATGGTCGCGGTCATGTCGGCCGCCATTAACGTAGACTGGACCAGGGTCTGCGTGATGTCAATGGTGGGGGTGAGCGTCAGCGTCGGCGTCAGCGTAGCAGTGGGCGTGGCAGATGGCGTCGGCGTGGCTGTCGGGGTGTGCGTAGAGGAAGGTGTCGCCGATGGGGTGATGATCGGTGTAGCAGTTAGCGTTGGTGTTGGGGTCAGCGTCGCGGTTTCCGTAGGCGTATCCGTAAAAGTAGGCGTGTAAGTGAGCGTCAGCGTCGGCGTAGGGGTGAGTGTGCTGGTCGGCGTTTCGGTAGATGTTTGAGTGCTGGTTGCCGTTGGCGTCAGCGTTGCAGTGGGAGACGATGTTGGCGTCGGGGTTTCCGTAGGGCCAAGGGCCACGGTGAGGACGCCATTGTTGAAAGCCCAGATGGTGACGATAAGCATCACGCCGATCAACCCCAGCAGTATCCAGGCCATCCGGCTTGGGCCGGCCCGGCGCGAGGCCGGGAATGCTTCGGCAGGAGGTGGGCCAGCCGGCGGGATCGCAATCCCGCCCGGTGGGGGAAGCGCACCGTCATATCCGTCGGATTCTGCCGGTAAATCCACGACATAAGCTGCTGAGCCGCTCATGCCCTGGCGAATTGCCTGTAACTGATCCACCATCTCCCTGGCCGTGCTGAAACGATCGTCCGGTTCTTTGGCCATCGCTTTGAGAATGACTTTTTCGATCGTCTCAGGCAGTTCCGGCGCGCGGTTACGGGGGCGGGGGACAGGTTCGTTCAGGTGCTTGAGGATCGTCGCCAGCGGCGTATCCGCTTCAAATGGGAGCTGGCCGACGCACAACTGGTACAGGATGACCCCCAGCGAATAGATATCGGAGCGTTCATCCCCTGCCTCGCCCAGACCCTGCTCTGGCGCCATATAGGCAGGTGTCCCGACCATCCCGCCGCTGGCGGTGAACTGGACGCCGGTGACGATCTTGGCGATGCCGAAGTCGGTCAGGACCACCCGGCCATCGGAGTCAAGCATGAGATTGGCCGGTTTCACGTCGCGGTGGATCATGCTCTGCCGGTGTGCATAAGCCAGAGCGGAACCGGCGGCCTGGACGATACGCAGCGATTCATCCAGGGGAAATAGTTCGTGCGATGTGCTTAGCTCAAAGAGGCGCTCCTTCAGCGTCGGCCCCTCAATAAGCTCCATGACCATGTAATAGCTTTCGTTGCCTTCATCGTATTCGAAGTCATAGACCTGTACGATGTTGGGGTGCTTCAGCTTGGCAACGTTCTGGGCCTCTTTCTCGAAGCGTGACTTGAACTCCGGGTCGTCGGCCAGAAATGAATGCAGGAGCTTAATCGCGACAAAGCGGTCGAGGGCGGGATGATAGCCGCGGTAGACTTCGGCCATGCCGCCGCGTCCCAGGCGTTCGACGATTTCGTATTTGCCGAGAGTCTTTCTGGACACGGATGTCGCTGAGCCTTATTGCTCGGAGGCGAAACTGTTATGGAGTATACCTGAAATCGCCCACCGTCTCAACCGTCCGCATCGGCGCCCGATCATGCCTGTGGCCGGGTGTCGATTTCACGGGTGTTGGGGGCCGGGATATTGAAGGTTATTTCGCGGATATCCTGCGGTTGCGTGCGCTCGTCATAGAAGAGCTCAACGCGTACGAGATAATCGCCCGATGTGTCTTGCAGGCCGCGAATGTGCAGCGTGAATTCAAGTCTGGGCGTCATGGTTTCGATGATGCTCATTTCAGCTACGAGAGGTCCGTCGATTTTCCGCGCGTATATCTCCAGATTAGGACGCTCGATAAAGGGCGTGATGTTCAACGCGAGACGCACCCGACGGCCGTCCGGATACGGCTCGACTATCAGGGCAGCGATTCTTGTATCTTCACGTGAGCGTGGCTCTTCATCCGAATCGAGCCAGAAGATGCTATCTGACAACGGATTTTCCTTATAATGAATGGACAATAAGCCGGTAAAGGCGCGACGGTTACTCTTCTTCCCAGCGCGCTTGCTGCCGCAGCGCTGCCAAAGCAGACAGGGCCGCTTGCAGCAGGTGCTGAGGCACCAGCAGATGATCCCTCTTGTAGGCCGAATAAGCCATAACAGGCACCTGTGCAGCAGCCAGAGCCTCACTGACAGCAGCCAGAAAACCAATCATTGTATGTTCCAGCGGCAGCGTAAAAGTGATCAGCGCATAGCTGTCTGATACAACGCTGCCGGGAAGCCGATCGGAAAAATCTACGAGTTGTTCTTCCGGTAGAATGAGGGTGACCTCATCGGAATCGGCCAGAAGCCCACAGAATGGGGTAGCGCATTCTGCCAGCACACTCGCGGCGGCTAGCAGGGCGCGTGGCGGCAGGTGCGCCAGGCGATAGCGTTGACCATCAGTGACGATCTGTGTTTTATTCAGGGCCTGGCGTACGGCATCGTTCATGGCATCGGTTATCGGATAGAAAGATCACTTCGATTGCAGCGCCGGACTTGTCTGGATGAAAGGCGCTCCTGTTATGATTTCAACGCTGGTTATCCCGGGGGCGCACCTCCGATTATATACGACCAGCCTGCCTTCGTGAATATGGGGTATGCTGGGATTATCGTGCTCGACGCCGGGCAGGATGCAGAATCGGGCTTTTGATGAGATGGGAGAAGATATGGGCGCTGTGGATCAAGGAGCAGATGCAACAGCGGGGCGCTGGCTGGTTATCCCGCGCACACTTTGTTTTGTCACCTCTGGCGATGAAGTGTTACTCCTCCGCCGGGCGATGACCAGGCGTGTCTTCCCCGGAAAATATAATGGAGTAGGGGGGCATCTTGAGCGAGACGAGGATCCACTTAGCGGCGCACGCCGCGAGATTGAGGAAGAGACAGGTCTCCGCGTCCGCCACGTCCAGCTATGTGGCATTTCACATATTGACACGGGACATTCGAACGGCATTCTGCTGCTAATCTTCCGGGCGGAAGCGCTAGATCGAGAGGTGCGCGACACGCCGGAGGGGCGCCTGGAATGGGTGCCGCGATCGCGGCTGCTGGACTATGATCTAGTTGAAGATCTGCCGCTGATTTTACCACGCGTGCTGGATATGCAACCTGGCGAACCGCCATTCTTTGTGCACCTGAGTTATGATGCGACCGATCAGGTGCAGTTAAGATTTGCCGGGGCCTGAACGAGATGGTAGTCCAGACCGTGATAGCGAGGCCAAACAGCCCCCTGAAGCGATCTTTCAGGGGGCTGCCGTCTGTTCGACTCTATGAGTCTGAAATGCAGGTGTCTTACCGCGGCATATCACGTACCGCAGCGTAGGCCGGGCGCGCTCCAGTTGGCCCGACTAGCGCCCACAGGCATTGTTCCGATGCCGCCCCTGCTGCCTGGCAGAAGTTCAGGTTCCACAGCAGCATCGGACCGACATAATTGAGGGACCGCCCCAGTGCATAAGCGCGCACTATATAAGTTGCTTGCTTATCCAGGCTGGTATAGGCCACGAACTCATAACCGGCTGGCGGCGCGCTGCCAGTATCAGCGTTGGTCCCCCAGCCAAACTCTGTCGCCCAGATGAAGGTCTGCGAGTCGCCAGCGGCCACCATGATGCGACGGTAATCCTGAAGCGTCTGGAGGAAGAAGAAGCTCGGGTGATCATCATGGGTCGGCACGCCGGGCGTATTGTTGCAGCAGACGGAATCTGGCGGGTTGGCCCATCCGTTGGGATGCGCCCCGATAGCATCGGAATATCGCGCCAGCCCGTTGGCATACATACCCTGCAGGTAGACCCGATCGTCAATGGCATTCACACCATCGTTGAAGCCCGTCGGGGCCAGACCGCCGGAGACGACTATCGCGGCCGGATCGGCTGCCTTGATCGCGTTGTAGGCCAGGCGCAGCATTTCCATGTACTGTGCCGCGCTGATGGGATGCGAGCGGCTGTTCCATTCGCGGCGCAGATTCTGCTCGTTCCAGATTTCATACGCATCGACGCGCCCGCGATAGCGCTGAGCCAGCGCCCCCACAAAGTTCGCGTAAGTCTGGAAGTCAGCCGGTGGGCCGTCTTCTACATTGCTGTCGCGCGCCCAGGCCGGCGCTTTCACCACGCTGAACAGGATGCGAACACCGATTGAGTCGAGCGTGTTCACCATCTGATCCAGCGCACCCCAGTCAATGTTACCCTGGGATGTCTCATAGACTTTCCACTCGATCTGCTGCTTCACCCACTGCATCCTGAGTTCGGTGATCTGGCTGGCGACCTGACTCTGATTCTGGCCTGGCAGGTGGACCTGTATGCCATAGGCAAACCCAACGCTTGGCGACGTGCTGGGAGGCGCGGGAGGCGCCGGAGTGGTGCCAGGGGCCGGAGTCGCCGGCGGCAGCGGGGCGCCACCAGCGCAGGGCACGACGAGGGTCTGGCCAGCGAAGATCAGGTTGGGATTGGCGATATTGTTGAAGGAAGCCAGCGTGTTTACGGTTGTGCCGAACCGCAGAGAGATGCGAAACAGCGTATCTCCGCGTTGCACGACATAGGTACAGGTCTCAGGCGGCTGGCCCGGCGTAGTGGGAGTAGGGACAGGCGTCACGACGGCCCCGCCCGCTGGGATGACAAGAACTTGCCCCGGGAAGATCAGATTAGGATTGACGATGCCATTGGCCTGAACAATAGCATTGACGGTAGTACCGTACTGCTGGGCGATGCGAGTCAGGTTATCGCCCCGTTGGACTACATATGTTTGTTGTTGTCCCTGGGCGCTGGCAATGGCCCCGCCAATGGAAAGCAACAGGATCACCAGTAGTATGACTATGGGCGCACGTCGCATATCTCTATCCTCCTGTTAGTGGCATTGTCACCCTGTCCCATGATATAACGAATATAGATCAAACGCCAATGTCTATGCAGGTTGGGTGCATGCCAGATTAGGGACATTTTTTCGGCGTAACCGGAGCACATCGCGATAGCGCGCCGGGGAATCCTGTAGAATAGATTCGAAGTTTCTCGACAACTGCGAATCCTGCCCCGAATCTGGAATACGCCCTGCGTTGGAGGATCGAGTCTACCCAGGAGAGATATATTGTGACGGCTTTTCGGAATTACAGGCGGCAGTGGGCCACGGTTGCGGTGGCCTTTGCGGTTCTGGCGGCGATGCTGGCGACCGTATATTCGGCGCAGGCACAGACTAAGATGCTCTTCTGGCGCCAGTGGAACGTCTCTATCAGCGATATTGATACTTACGCCAACCGGTTCAGCGTGGCTGAGATCCATGATATTCAATTCCAGCGTGGCTCATTCAGTTATGGCTACCGGACTATCCCAATTAACGATCGGCTGGAGAGGATCATCAACGTACAGGTCAGCGAAGGCGAAACCCCCCTGGTACAGAATTGCACGCAGCAGCCAGGCACTTTTTGCGTCACTGAAGACGGCGAGGATCTCAATATCCGATACACCTTTTTGCGGCCGGCTGAGAATGAGCGCCGTACATTCACGGTCAGATACGAGGTGGTTGGAGGTCTGCGTTACTATGAAGGGGGCGATCAGATTTACTGGTACGCGATTGCCCCGGACCATGCATATCCTATTGAAGAATCGGTTGTCACAGTGCGGTTCCCGTCGGATTTTGCCCCGCGAGAGGACGACCCGATTGCGACTTACGGAGTGCCAGCGAAGATTGTCCGCCAGGACGATCTGGTGACCTTCACCGCCACTTCGTCTATTGCCGCTGATCAGTCGCTGGAGGTGCGCATCCAGTTTCCGCATAACCCGGAGGGGCGGGTAGCGGACTGGCAGGCCGCTTTCGACAGGCAGGCGATGTGGGGGCCCTGGATCAACCTGCTGGCCGGTGGGGTGTCCCTTCTGATCGGCATCCTGGGGCCGTTCGCCGTCTACTATGCCTGGTGGCGCTATGGCCGCGATCCAGAAGTGGCTGTTGCGCCGGAGTACCTGGCCGAGCCACCGTCCGATCTGCCGCCGGGCGTGGCTGGAACCTTGCTTGATGAACGGGCCGATATAGCTGATATCATCGCCACACTGGTTGATCTCGCTCGCAAAGGCTATCTGGTTATCGAAGAGGAGCGCCGTTCCGGCTTTTTGGGATTGGGGTCGTTAACTGAATTTACACTCAAGCGGACAGAAAAACCGATCGATCACCTGCGTCGATATGAGGTGGCGCTGCTGAACGCGGTGTTCGGGGGTAAGGACGCTGTCTCCATGAACGCGCTCAAGAATAAGTTCTATAAGCGTATCCCTCAGATTCAGGAGAAGATTTACGACGAGGTGACTGGGGAAGGCTTCTTCGATCGAAGCCCACAGGCCGTGCGCAGGCGATGGACTAGCGGCGGATCCGTCTTGTTGTTCATTGCGGTGGCCGCCGGCTTCTTCTTCATGATGGGATCCTTCCAGTATCCAGCGCTTCTTTGCCTGTCAACAGCGCTCGGCATTCTGGCCGTAGTGATGATGATTGCCGGGACGCAGATGCCGGCCAAGACTGTGCATGGCGCTGAAGAAGCGGCTAAATGGAGGGCTTTCAAGGAATATCTGGCCAATATCCGCCAGTATGCTACGGATCTGGAAGGGGCGAGCGATCGTTTCAATGACTATCTACCCTACGCTATCGCGTTTGGCCTGGAACGTTCCTGGGTCAATACGTTTTCACAGGTGACGACCACGCCTATTCCCTACTGGTACTATCCACGCTACCTGGGCGGCCCCTGGGAGGGTGGCTACGTGGGGGGAATGCCGGTGGATATGCGCCAGCCAGATTTTAGCAGTCAGTACCAGGGCCTTTCTCTCGATCGCATGTCCGGGGGCGTGACGAGCGGCCTGAATTCGATGTCTTCTGGCCTGTTCTCGATGTTGAACAGCGCCTCGTCAACATTCACCAGCCAGCCCTCTTCATCGAGCGGAGGCGGCGGCTTCAGCGGCGGCGGCGGTGGCGGAGGCGGCGGCGGTGGCGGCAGTGCCGGGTTTGGATAGGCCGGTCGCAATAGGGAGGCCTTTGTTTTCCGGAAACAGGGAGAAAGGGAACGCTCGTGAGCAGTGGGAGAACTGTTGGCAGCGTCTTGATCGTGGTCGGCGTTATTGTTGCCATCCTTGCGGTAGCGTTTATGCTCAGCGGGGTGAGTGCCGGCCAGTTGACATCATCTGGCGCGATTCTTGGGCTGGCGATTGCTCTGCTGGTGCTGGTGGCTCCGCTGGTCGGTTTTGGCATCTTCATGGTGATTGAGGGAGGGAAGGACGCTCATCGGCGAGCACAGGCGGAGCGTCAGCGCCAGTTGTTGGATATTGTGCGCAGCCGGGGGCAGGTGAATATCTCCGATCTGGCTCTGGAGATGCAGGCCAACCAGGATGAGATTCGAGCTATTGTCCATAAACTGGTTGGGCTTCAGGTCTTCAGCGGATATGTGAACTGGGATAAAGGTGTGTTGTACTCCAGCGAGGCCAACAAGCTGCGGGAGCTTAAGCAATGTGAGAATTGCGGGGGCGAGATCGCGCTGACAGGAAAAGGCGTTGTAGCCTGCCGTTTCTGTGGCACAGAATACTTCCTGAGCTGACTATGCTTGCTGACATTCCTGACTGCATCTGGGATCGTGCAGGGGGAGAAGTGTCAGCCAGAGCGGTTGCCCCTCGTCGCACTCTATTGTATGCTAGGGAACAGCCCGAGTCATTCGCTGGATGCAGAATGGCATGTCGTGAGTTTTGCTGACTTAAGGAGATGATATGAGCGGAGACCTGCTTGAGCGCATTATCAATCAGCGCGGTTCGTTCGAAAACCTGATGACGCGGATTCCGCTGTTGGGAGACAAAATCGAAAGTTACTACGACATGTCTGCCCAGCGCGATGCCGACCGGATCATCCGGGATCACATTGCGAGTCAGCTCCGGCAGGAGATCAACCGGATGGCTGCCGCAGAGAACACCATCCTCGACGGTGGTGGCCTGGCGTATATGAGCAAGACTCGTTCCGCCAAACAGAGATTCCAGACACTGGCTGACCGGATCGGCACCGCCGCCCCTGGTTACGCCTTCACCGGCGCATTGAAAGTCGGCCAGGCTGAACTCGGCCAGATTTATGCCTTTGACGAAGCCATGCTCGAATATGTCGATAAGATTCGTCAGGCTGTTGACACACTGGTGGCGGCGGCGGGCGCGGGAGAGGGTATTGAGGAGGCTCTCGCTGCTCTGAACAGCGTGGTCGCCGAGGCCGGGCAGGTATTTGACGCCCGCAAGAACGTGCTCAACGGACTGAATTCGTGATAGCGCTTCGTGTAACTCACACAGGCACGGGTTGACTTTAAGGAGATAAAGCATGGCGCGAATTATCGATGTTATCGATCATGTCAATGTGATGGATGACGAGCTGACATATCGCGAGCCTCAGCAGGGCGGCGGCGATTGGCGCATGGGATCGCAGGTGATTGTTCAAGAGAGCCAGGCGGCAGTTTTTGTGCGCCAGGGTGAAGTACTTGATATGCTCGGCCCCGGCAATCACACGCTGTCTACGGCGAATCTGCCCCTGATTTCTGGCCTGATCGGGCTGGTGACAAGCGGCCGCAATCCATTCACGGCGGACCTCTATTTCGTGAATCTCAAGGATCTGCCGCAGGTTCCCTGGGGGACCAACCCGCCGATTGTGATAGAAACTCCGGGCAAAGGGCTTGGTGTTGCTCTTCTCGTCACGCATGGCGTGATTGATATCGGCATTGATGATCCTGTCCGTTTTGTCAAGCAGTATGGCGTGGGCAAGCCGATGCTGCGTATCGACGACGTGAGGGATCGTATTCAGTCCATGCTGCTGGGTGAAATCGGGGCGCTCCTGTCGCAGTCCGGGGCGTCGAGTGTGCCCGAGGCCAACCAACTGCTGAGCGATCTGGAAGGGGCCATGCTGGCCCGGCTGAATGACCAGTTCGCCGCGCTGGGGATGCGTATCAAGGCATTCGAGTCCAAGCCTTTCACCGCCAAAGATGCCAGCATTGATGAGCTGCGGAATTACATCAGCATTGAGGCGTATGAGCGTGTTCGCCGGCTTGATATTGCTGAGTCGGCGGCCCAGAACCCCGGTGCAGGGGGGACTCTGGCTGGCGCTGGATTGGGGCTGGGGGTAGGGCAGGCGATCGGGGCGACCATGAATCCCGATCAGGCGGCTATACAGCAACAATTGCAGCAACAGCAGATGATGATGCAGCAGATGATGATGCAGATGATGCAGCAGAATCAGCAGCCTCAACAGCCGGCCGCACCTGCCCAGGCTGCGCCTGCCGCCGCGCCACAGACCAAAGAAGAAATCCAGGCCATGATCGACAGCCTGGATATGCGCTTTGCCAGGGGCGAACTCAGCGAAGATATGTATAAGCGCCTGGTCTCCAAATGGGAGGACAGGCTGAAAGAGTTGTAGCCTCGTCCAGCTTCTCTTCGTAGTAACGTGAGCAGGCCCGCCTTATCTTCGCGGGCCTGTTGATTCTATCAGCTCTCTGGCAAGCGGCACTTCCAGATGATCGCTCCCCGCCACCGGGACACGCGCAAGCGTAACCGGATCGTAGAGGCCGATATCAAGCCGCCAGTCACCTGGTGGGATATCACCGGGCAATATGATCGTGTAGACATCGCGCCTGATCCGGCCTGCCTCCCAGTGAGTGGCGGTGACCGGGTGATCATCCTGAGTCCAGATGGTCCATCCGGTATCCGGCTGCGGCGGACCGACCAGGTGGACGAAGCCGTGGAGAGGGGCATCGGGTATGCGCAGCGGCTCCCAGTACAGGATGATCCGCAGGACATGGGCGTCCAGGCGATCGATCTGCCAGTCAAGGAGTGAGCCGACCTGTCCGAAGATGATCGGCGTGCGCCGCCGATACTCA
>WBZO01004328.1_pt1 | contig 15450 bp, 12 predicted proteins | sample 5204261 | NCBI WGS metagenome assembly WBZO01 (sample SAMN12412400, study PRJNA552823) | activated sludge metagenome | isolation source: activated sludge from anammox sidestream of wastewater treatment plant... | place: USA: North Carolina | collected 2017-09 | reverse complement strand
CCCGCCCGGTCAGCACCAGGGGTTGGCTGACTGACAGGCGACAGATCAACAGCAGGGCACCCGAACCGAGGCCAGTCGCTAACGCGGGTCAGCCCGCCAGTCAGCCAAACCAATCTTCACAGTCGCTGCGAGGAGGGCACGACGACTTGTTGTCGCTGCGAGGCGGGCACAAAGGTTATGGCTCCGGAATCGGGGACCAGTGGTACGAATGGGACTGATCGTGCGACAGATACCCGCCGACCGGCGCGACCTGCGAGTCACCAACGCCGGCAGCTCACTCGCCCCACACCATTGACCCACCCCCCTCGTCAGGGATGATGGAGCCGTGGCTGATGACATCAAGCGCGGGAGTGCCCGCCGCAACGCAAAGCTGGCCAGCATTCCGGTCGGCATCGCGGGGCGGGCCGCGCTGGGCGCAGCCAAGCGGCTGACCGGCAAGTCCAAGGACGAAGTCAACGCCGAGCTCATGGAGAAGGCCGCCAACCAGCTCTTCAGCGTGCTCGGCGAACTCAAAGGCGGCGCCATGAAGGTGGGCCAGGCCCTCTCCGTCCTCGAGGCCGCCATCCCCGAGGAGTTCGGCGAGCCCTACCGCGAGGCCCTGACCAAACTGCAGAAGGACGCCCCGCCGATGTCGGCGGCCAAGGTGCACCGCGTCCTCGACGGCCAGCTGGGCACCAAGTGGCGCGACCGATTCCAGTCCTTCGACGACGATCCCGTCGCCTCGGCCAGCATCGGGCAGGTGCACAAGGGCGTCTGGCGCGACGGCCGCGAGGTGGCCGTAAAGATCCAGTACCCCGGGGCCGACGAGGCGCTGCGCGCCGACCTGAAGACCATGCGGCGGCTCACGTCCGTGCTCAAGCAGCTCGCCCCCGGCGCGGACGTGCAGGGCGTCGTCGACGAACTCGTCGAGCGCACCGAAATGGAACTGGACTACCGGCTGGAAGCCAACAACCAGCGGGCGTTCGCGAAAGCCTATGACGGACATCCGCATTTCGCGATCCCGCACATCGTCGGCAGCGCGCCGAAGGTGGTGGTCAGCGAATGGATCGAGGGTAAGCCGCTGGCAGAGATCATCCGCGGCGGCACCCGCGAGGAGCGCGACCTCTCCGGCACACGGCTTTTCGAGCTCACCTTCGACGCCCCCGCCCGGGTCGGCATGATGCACGGCGACGCGCACCCCGGGAACTTCATGCTGCGCGACGACGGCCGGATGGTCGTCATCGACTTCGGTGCGGTGGCGCCGCTGCCCAACGGTCTGCCCGAGGAGATGGGCATCATGATCCGGCTCGCCATGCACCGCGAGTACGACCTGCTGCTGCCGACCATGGAGAAGGTGGGCTTCGTCCGCAAGGGTGAGCAGCTGTCGATCGAGGCCATCGACGAGATGCTCGCGCAGTACGTGGAGCCCGTTCAGGTGCCGGTGTTCCACTACACCCGCAAGTGGCTGCAGAAGCACGCCCAGTCGAACATGGAGCGCGCCCCGCAGCAGCTGAAGATGGCCCGCCAGATGGACCTGCCGGCCGAGCTGGCGATCCCGCTGCGGGTGATCGCCTCCAACGTCGCGATCTCCTGCCAGCTGGATTGCCATGTGCCCGTTCGGGAAATGGCCGAGCGGCTGATCCCGGGCTTCGCCGAGCCCGAACCGGTGATCTGACCGGCACGACGCCGATGATTGCAGCCGAGATCATTGATATCAGGACCGCCGAGTTGGCCGGATTGACGGTGCTCACCCGGGACAAGGACTTCGATCTGATCGCTGAAATCACCGGACAACCCGTCGAGCGACTGTCGGTGATCTAACCTTCGCACATGGGTCGGCGACTGGTCGGGGGCGTGCTGCTGGCCCTGGTGAGCGCGGCGCTGCTGATCGTCATCTGGCCCACCTTCGGCAACCTATGGTGGCTGACGTTCGTCGCGTTCGTCCCGATGTATGTGGCGCAATACCGGGTGCTGCCGCGCCGGTGGAGCGGGCTGGCGGTGGGCATCGCCTTCGGCGCCTACTACTTCGCGCTGTTCCTGCACGCGAGCTCGGTGCTGTCGATCGGTCCGATCATCGGGATCGGTGTCGCCGCGACGGTCGTCGGCAGCCTCATCGGCATGTTCCTGCGGCCCTTCGCCGAACGCAGCAACTACCGCTGGTTCGTCGTGCAGCTTCCGCTGATCTGGGTGGCCATCGACCTGTTGATCCAGAACAACGAGATCGTCGGCACCTACATGTGGATCGGCTACCGGCTGGCCCCGGTTCCCCAGCTGGTGGCGCCGGTCAGCATCACCGGCACGCCGGCGCTGAGCCTGCTGATCCACGTCGTGAACGCGGCGGTGGCCCTGGCGGTGATCGCACTGATCGACCGCGTCCGTCCCGCCGACGTCCCGGTCCCCCGCCGCGTGCTCACGTGGTCAATCGCTATTCCCGTTGCGGCCGTGGCGGTCTGGACGGCCACCAGCCTGCTGATCTATCGCGACGTGACCAACCGGATGGGCCCCGCAGTCCGCGTCGCCGCCGTGCAGCCCGGCCTGGACAACGCCACACCGGGGACACTGATCTCGGCGGGGAACATCACCCCCGGCCGCAGCGAAGACCAGCGCATCGAAGACCAGATCACCCAGCTCGAAACCATGACCCGAGACGCCGCGGCCAAGGGCGCGAAAGTCGTTGTCTGGCCCGAGGAAACGCTGAACTACGACCCGCGCGTCACCCACACCGGCTGGATCCCGGCCCTGGTCCGCCAGACCGGGGTGTACCTGGCGATGGGCTTCACCCCGGACGCCAACGACGGCGCCGCGCCGAACACCGGCCTGCTGTGGAGCCCGCAGGGCGAGGTCAAGGTGGTGTACCTCAAGTCCAACCGGGTGGTCGTCGAAGGCGAGAAGTTCCCCCGCGGAACCGAATACCCGACGGTGAGCACCCCGTTGGGCACGCTGGGCATGATCATCTGCTTCGACATCGACTTCCCCGACGGCCCGGCCCGCAAGACGGCCCGCAACGGCGCGCAGATGATCCTGGCGCCCAGCATCGACTTCGCCTCGGTGGCAGACGTCCGCGCCGCGTCAACGGCGTTCCGCGCCATCGAGAATCGGGTCGCGATGGTCAAGGCCGACGTCGCGTGGGACTCGGTGATCGTGGCCCCCAACGGCCGGGTCGTCGATGCCACCACGGTGCACGACGAGCGCGGCGGGCGGGCCCTGTTGGTGGCCGACGTCCCCTTCGGCCCGCGTGGGGCGCCGTTCACCCGGTTCGGCGGGGTGCCGTTCCAGTGGCTGACCTACGGCGCGCTGCTGCTGCTGATCGGGGCCATGGGGGTGTCCGGGCGGCTGCGCCGGGCGGCCACACGCGCCGGCGCAGCCGCCCGGGACGCCTAAGCCGCGACCTCGTCCTTGCGCGGCCGGCCGCGAGGCCGCTTGCGCGCCAGGACAACTCCGCGGTCCAGGATCTCCCCGCCCCACACGCCCCAGGGCTCCTCGCGCTCGAGGGCGGCGGTCAGGCACTCGCGGCGGATCGGGCATCCGCCGCACAGCGACTTGGCCAGCTCCAGGTCCGACGGGTCCTCGGCGAACCACAGGTCCGCGTCGGTGGCGTGGCACGGCAGCAGGGATTCATCGAGCCGGGACACGGACATTGGTTCACCTCTCTCTACAGGCAACAAAAAAGGCCACGAACTTGGATGTCCGTGGCCTGGAGTGTGCGTTCGCCTAGGTGACGCTCCAGTCCACGGACAGACGGGCGGCGGCGTGCTGGCGCGCGACGGCGAACATGGCAAGCCCTCCTTCAAGTCGTGGATTACGTCGTCACCGAGGGTAGTGGGAACCCCACTGGCGACACAAGCGATTTTCTGACCAGCGACTTCACGCCGCCCGACCACGTCGGGCGGCGCGCAGCCGTGGGCACGCGATTACGCGCGCAACTCCTTGGCGAGGTCGCCGAAGATCTCGACCCACTTGTTCATGTCCTCGTCGGTGTGCATCAGCGACACCAGCCACTGATCGTCCATACCGGGAGGCGTCAGCACGCCGCGGTTGATGCCCCACAGCCAGCCGAGCTCGGCGGCGTGGAAGTCGGTGACCAGCTTCCAGTCGCGGTAATTGCGAATCGGGGTGGGCGACCAGGTCACCGAACCCTTGACGCCGAAGCCGACGGTGTGGGCCGGCAGCTCGTACTCGCGGATGATGGTGTCCATCGCCTCCATGGCGTTGTCGTTGACCTGCTCGGCCGCGGCCAGCGCCTGGTCGGTGGCGACCTCGTCGACGGCCAGCGCGGCGGCCATGCACAGCGGGTTGCCGTTGTAGGTGCCGAAGTGCGCCATCCGGTTGTCGACGACGACCTGCATGACCTCCTGGGTGCCGCCGAACGCGGCCAGCGGCAGGCCGCCGCCGATGGACTTGGCCAGGGTGATCAGGTCGGGCTTGACCCCGAGGCGGGCGGCGGCGCCGTGGGCGCCGGCGGTCAGGCCGGTCTTGACCTCGTCGAAGATCAGCAGCACGTTGTGGTCGTCGCACAGCTTGCGCACCCCGGCGACGTAGCCGGCGTCGGGCAGGATGATGCCGAGGTTCTCGATCACCGGCTCCATCACCACGCAGGCCACGTCCTTGCCGTGCTCGGCGAGCTTGCGTTCCATCTGACCGAGGTCGTTGTAGGCCACCGTGTGCACGACACCGGGCTCGACGTCGAACGGCACCTGCGGAGTCGGGTTGTCGGCGGGGCCGATCTCGTCGATACCGGGCTTGACCGACACCGACAGGCCGTCGTACCCGCCGTGGTAGCCGCCCTCGATCTTGATGATCGCCTTGCGGCCCGTGTAGGCACGCGCGGCGCGCACCGCATACATCGTCGACTCGGTGCCGGAGTTGGTGAACCGCAGCATGTCCAGGCCGAAGCGCTGCTTGAACCGTTCGGCGACGTCGGTGGAGATCGGCGACGGCGTCACGAACAGCGTGCCGATCTCGTCCAGGGAGTGCTTGACCTTGTCGACCACGGTGGGGTTGAGGTGGCCGACGAGCATGGCGCCGAAGCCCATGGACAGGTCGAGCACCTGACGGTCGTCGCAGTCGGTGACGTAGGCGCCGCGGGCGGACTTGACCGCCATCGGGTACGGATCCCAGTACTGGAAGCTGCTGGTCACGCCCAGCGGCAGGGTCTTGGTGGACCGCGCGGCGTGGTCGGCGGAGCCGACGGTGGTCTTGGCGTAGCGCTCCCACTCCTTGGCCATCAGCGCCTCGACCCGGTCCGGGTTCAGCGGCGTGAAGGACTGCGGCAGCTGCCGCCAGCCGGCGGGGTCATGGGCGGGAAACGCGGTTGGGGCGTCAGTGGTCAGGCTCATCAAATTCACCTTTTACGCAGTGGGAATGTCCTGCGGGGAGCCTACTTGGTCGTCGTCGTTCTCGTGCAGGAGTTCTCGCACAGAAGGCCGGGTTCCGTAGGGACGCAGCATCGCGCTGGCCGGGCGGGGCCGAACCTTCATCGGCCACCAGAACCACCGGCCCAGCAGCGCAGCCAGCGACGGCGTCATGAACGACCGCACCACGAGGGTGTCGAACAGCAGGCCCAGCCCGATCGTCGTCCCGATCTGCCCGAGCACCCGCAGGTTGGAGAACACGAACGAGCCCATGGTGGCCGCGAACACCAGACCGGCCGCCGTCACCACCGCGCCGGTGGACGCCATGGCCCGGATGATGCCGGTGTTGAGCCCGGCACCGATCTCCTCCTTGAACCGGGATATCAGCAGCAGGTTGTAGTCCGAGCCGACGGCTAGCAGCAGAATCACGGCCAGCGCCTGCACGATCCAGTACAGGTCGATCCCGAAGATCTTCTCCCACACCAGAACCGACAGGCCGAACGAGGCGCCCAGTGACAGCGCGACGGTGCCGACGATCACCAGTGCGGCCACCAGGCTGCGGGTGATGAACATCATGATCAGCAGGATCAGGCTCAGCGCCGCGATGCCGGCGATCAGCAGGTCATACTTGGCGCCGTACTGGATGTCCTTGAAGGTCGACGCGGTGCCGGCCAGGTAGATGTTGGACCCGGCCAGCGGCGTGCCCTTGATGGCCTGGCGCACCGCGCGGTCGATCCCGTCGACGTACGAAATGCCTTGCGGCGTAGCGGGATCGGTGTCGAGGGTGACGGTCATCCGGGCGGCCTTGCCGTCCGGGGACAGGAACATCGACAGGCCGCGCTTGAAGGTGGGGTTGTTGAACACGTCGGGCGGCAGGTAGAACGAGCTGTCGTCCTTGGCCTCGTTGAACGCCTTGCCCATCGCGGCGGAGTTCTCCAGCGCCTCCCTGGACTGCTGCAGCAGCCCGGTCTGGGTCGAGTAGTTGTTCTCCACCAACGACTTACTGCGTTCCTGGATGGCCAGCTGCTCGGGGATCAGCGCGAGGATCTGCGGTTGCAGGGCGGTCATCTGGTCCAGGGCGACCGAGATCTTGTCGAACTGGTCGTTGAGCTCGTCCACCCCGTCGATGGCGTCGAACAGCGAGCGGAACGTGTAGCAGATCGGGATGTCGTAGCAGTGCGGTTCCCAGTAGAAGTAGTTGCGGATCGGCCGCAGGAAGTCGTCGACGTTGGCGATCTTGTCGCGCAGGTTCTTGATCGCGTCGCCGGTGTTCTTGAACTCCTGGGCCTGGTTGTTGGTGGCGTCGGACAGCTGCTGCTGCAGCTCCGCCTGCCGCTTGAGCAGGTCGATGGAGTTGGTGATCTCGGCGACCTGGGTGAGCAGGTCCTGCGCGCGGGCCTGCTGGAAGGGCAGGCTCTCGGACTGGATGCTGCTCTGCAGGCTCATCTGGAACGGGATCGAGGAGTTGTCCAGCGGAGTGCCCAGCGGCCGGGTGATGGACTGCACCATCGCCACGCCGGGCGCGGCGAACACCGCCTTGGCGACCTTCTCCAGCATCAGCATGCCGGCCGGGTTGCGCAGGTCGCGGTCGGACTCGATCATCAGCAACTCGGGGTTGAGACGTGCCGCGGAGAAGTGCCGTTCGGCCGCGGCGTAACCGACGTTCGACGGGGTACCCGGCGGCAGATAGGGACGGACGTCGTAACTGGTCTTGTAGCCCGGCAGCGCCGCCAGCCCGATGAGCGCGACGCCGATCGACACCGCCAGCACCGGCCCGGGCCATCGCACCACCGCGGTTCCGATGCGCCGCCAGCCCTGGGTGCGCATCGCCCGCTTGGGGTCGAACGCCCCGAGGAAACTGCCGAGGGTCAGGATGGCCGGCGCCAGGGTGAGTGCGGCCAGCAGCGCCACCGAGATGCCGATGGACGCGGGCACGGCGAGGCTCTTGAAGTACGGCAGCCGGGTGAAGCTCAGGCAGTACACCGCGCCGACGATGGTCAGGCCCGAGCCGAGCACCACGTGCGAGGTGCCCTTGTAGGCGGTGTAGAACGCCTGCTCCCGGGTTTCGCCGGCATGCCGGGCCTCCTGGAACCGGCCGGTCAGGAAGATCATGTAGTCGGTGCCGGCGGCGATCGCCAGCAGTGTCAGCAGGTTCGTCGAGTAGACCGACAGGCCGATGATGTTGTTGTGCGCCAGCACGGCGACCACGCCGCGGGCCGAGGCCACCTCGATGGCAACCGTCACCAGGGTGAGCCAGACGGTGGTGATGCGGCGGTAGACCCACAGCAACATCAGGGCGATCACCGCGAAGGTGATCATGGTGACCTTCTTGGAACTCTTTGAGCCAACGTTGAATTGGTCGGACACCAAGGGCGACAGGCCGGTGACGTAGGCCTTCACTCCGGGCGGCGGCGTCGACTCGTCCACGATCTTGCGCAGGGCGGCGATGGACTCGTTGGCCTTGCCCTCGCCCTGGTTTCCGACGAGGAAGATCTGGGTGTAGGCGGCCTTGCCGTCGGGGCTCTGCGAGCCGGCGGCCGTCAGCGGGTCGGCCCAGAAGTTCTGGACGTGCGAGACGTGCTCGGTGTCGGCGTTCAGCTTCTCGATGAGGCCGTCGTAGTAGGCGTGCGCCTCGGCGCCCAGGGGCTGATCGCCCTCGATGACGATCATGGCCGCGTTGTCGGAGCTGAACTCGTTGAAGACCTTGCCGATGTGCAGCATCGCCTTGAGCGAGGGGGCGTCCTTTGCCGACAGCGCCACATTGTGCGCCTCGGCGACCTTCTCCAGCGGTGGCACGCTGGTGTTGGTGAAGGCGGCCAGCCCCATCCAGGCCAGCAGGATGGGGACGGCGAGGCGCCGGATGATCTTGGCGATCATCCGGACTTGTCCAGGCAGTAGGTGTAGGCGCCGGGGGCGTCGACCCACTTCTCGACCTTGACCACGCCGTCGATGGTGATGCGGCAGCCCACCGAGCCGCCGTCGCTCTGGGCCATGATGTTCGCGATCACCGCGGGGGTGGTGGTGGACTCCTCATACGCCCACGGCAGCGACGCGGAGTCGATCATCTGCGGGTTGGCGTGGACGTCGGTGTAGCTGATCCGGGCGGTGGACCCGGGGTTGCCGAACACCTCGAGGCGGACGTCCTTGGGGCTGAAGGCGGAGATCTCGCCGGCGCCGCCGCCGGGGGTGGCGGTGTTGACGTGCGCGCCGAAGAGTCCGTGCAGGCGGTAGACGGCGAAGCCGGCGGCCCCGATGACGAGGGCGGCGACGATCAGCATCCAGGTCTTGGAGACCACCCGGCTCATCAGTCTGCGCTTGCTCACCCGCCCCGCCTTTCTCACGGGGAACGGTACCGGGTGAGCCGCGGCCACCGTGGCGTCTATCGGTCCTGCACGTGAAGCAGGTCGCGGACGCTGGGCCGGGTGCCGTAGGGCCGCAGCATGGTGCTGGCCGGTCGCGGCCGCACCGTGAGCGGCCACCAGAACCAGCGGCCGAGCAGGGCGGCGATCGACGGCGTCATGAATGAGCGCACGATCAGGGTGTCGAAGATCAGGCCGACGCCGATCGTCGTGCCGATCTGGGCCAGCACCATCAGGTCGCCGAAGGCGAAGCCGCACATGGTGAAGGCGAAGACCAGCCCGGCGGCGGTGACCACCGAGCCGGTGCCGGCCATGGTGCGGATGAGCCCGGTGTTGAGGCCCGCCCCGATCTCCTCCTTGAACCGGGAGATCACCAGCAGGTTGTAGTCCGAGCCCACCGCCAGCAGGATGATGACGGCCAGCGCCAGCACGATCCAGTAGAGCTGGATGCCCAGCAGGTGCTGCCAGATCAGCACCGACAAGCCGAACGAGGCGCCCAGCGACAGCACGACGGTGCCGACGATCACCAGTGCGGCCACCACGCTGCGGGTCACGAAGACCATGATCAGCAGGATCAGGCTGATCGCCGCGATGGCCACCGTGATGAGGTCGTTGTTGGCCATGTCGCGGGCGTCCTTGAAGGCCGACGCGGTGCCGCCGATGTAGACGCCCGAGCCGGCCAGCGGGGTGCCCTTGAGCGCCTCCTCCGCGGACTGGCGGATCGGGTCGATGTGGGAGATGCCGCGGGGGGTGGCCGGATCGCCGTCGTGGGTGATGATCATCCGGGCGGCGTGGCCGTCCGGTGAGAGGAACAGCGCCAGGCCGCGTTTGAACTCGGCGTTGTCGAACACCTCCGGGGGCAGGTAGAAGGTGCTGTCGTCCTTGGAGTCGTCGAACGCCTTGCCCATCGCGTCGGAGTTCTTCAGCGCCTCCTGCTGCTGGGCGAACAAACCGGTCTGGGTGGCGTAGTTGGCCTCACTGAGAGCCTTGTTGGTTTCCTGACTCTGGATCTGCTGTTCGACCAACTCCAACTGCTGCGGGATCAGGGCCAGCAACTGCGGCTGCAGCGCGTTGAGCTTGTCCAGGCTCTTGGTGACCGCGTCGAACTGATCGGTCAGATTGTTGACGCCGTCAAGCGCGTCGAACAGCGACCGGAACGTCTGGCAGATCGGGATGTCGAAGCAGTGCGGCTCCCAATAGAAATAGTTCTTGATCGGCCGGAAGAAGTCGTCGACGTAGGCCACCTTGTCGCGCAGGTCCTTGATCGTCGCGGAGGTCTCCGCGAAGGCCTTCACCTGCTCGTCGGTGGCCGCGGTGGCCTGCTGCTGCAGGTCGTACTGCTGCTGCTGCAGGCCGTACTGCTGGCGCAGCAGGTCGATCGCCTTCGAGATCTCGGCCACCTGGCGCGCCAGGTCGGCGGCGCGGGCCTGCTGGAACGGCAGGCTCTGCAGTTGCGCCGAGGATTGCGCGCTCATCGCGAAGCCGAGGGAGGTGTGGTCGAACGGGGTGCCCAGCGGCCGGGTGATGGACTGCACCATGGCCACGCCCGGCGTGCGGAACACCGCCTTGGCGACGTTCTCCAGCACCTTCATGTTCGCCGGGGTGCGCAGGTCCTGGTTCGCTTCGACCATCAGCACCTCGGGATTGAGCCGCGCAGTGGAGAAGTGCCGTTCGGCGGCCGCGTAGCCGACCTTGGCCGGCGCCCAGTCCGGCTGATACGGGCGGGCGTCGTAGGAGGTCTTGTAGCCCGGCAGGGCGAGCAGTCCGATCAGCGCGACCGCGATCGAGGCCACCAGGATCGGCCCGGGCCAGCGGACCACCGCGGTGCCGATGCGGCGCCAGCCGCGGGTGCGCATCGCCCGCTTGGGGTCGAACAGCCCGATGGCGCTGCCCATCGTGATGACCGCGGGCGCCAGGGTCAGCGAGGCGACCAGGGTGACCAGCACGCCGATGCCGGCGGGGATGCCCAGGCTCTGGAAGTACGGCGTCTTGGTGAACCGGAGGCAGAAGATCGCGGCGGCCACCGTCAGGCCGGAGCCGATGATGACGTGCGCGGTGCTGCGGTACATGGTGAAGTACGCCGCCATCCGGTCCTCGCCGGCCTGGCGGGCTTCCTGGTAGCGGCCCAGCAGGAAGATCGCGTAGTCCGTGCCGGCGGCCACGGCGAGCAGCGTCAGCAGGTTGGTGGCGTAGGTGGAGAGCGGAACGATGCCGAGATGCCCGAGCAGGGCGACCACCCCGCGGGCCGCGGCCACCTCGATGGCGACGGCGACCAGGGTGAGCAGTGCGGTCAGGATCGAGCGGTAGACGATCAGCAGCATCACCGCGATCACCCCGAAGGTCAGGCCGGTGACCTTGATGTGGCTCTTCTCGCCGACCGCGAACTCGTCGGCGACGAGCGCGGCCGGGCCGGAGACGTAGGCCTTCACCCCGGGCGGTGCCGCGGTGTCGGCGACGATCTTGCGGACCGCTTCGACGGACTCGTTGGCCTGGCTGCCCCCGGAGTTGCCGGCGAGGTACACCTGGATCTGGGCGGCCTTGCCGTCGTTGCTCTGCGCGCCGGCCGCCGTCAGCGGATCACCCCAGAAGTACTGGACGTGCTGGACATGCTCGGTATCGGCCCGCATTCGCTCGACCAGCTGGTCGCCGAAGCGGTGCGCGGCGTCGCCGAGCGGCTGGTCGCCCTCGAGCACGAGGGTGACCAGAGCGTCGGTGTCGTACTCGCCGAACACCTTGCCAACCCGTTTGGCGGCGATCGTCGACGGCGCATCCGGGGAGGCCTGCGCGACGTTGTGGATACGGCCGACCTCTTCCAGCTGGGGCACCAGGGCGTTGGTGGAGGCGGCCAGCGCGAGCCAGAAGATGGCGATCGGGATGCAGAGCTTGCGGATCAGGTTGGGAATGCGCGGTGTGCGCTCGGTGTGCTTGCTCATCCGGATTTGTCCAGACAGAAGACGTACGCGTCGGCGCCCTGGGAGGACTGCTCGACCTTGACCTCACCGTCGATGGTGATCCGGCAGCTGACGGCGGACCCGTCGGTCTGGGCCTGGATGTTGGTCAGCACCGCGGGGGTGGTCGTCGAATCCTGGTACGACCACGGCAGCGGGGCGTCGACGTGCTTGGGTGTGGCGTTGACGTCGAGGTAGGTGATGGTCGCCGTCGCGCCGGGGGTGCCGAACACCTCGAGCTGCACCCGCTTGGGGTTGAAGGGCACGATCTGATCGGGCATGGCGCCGGACGCCCCGGAGTCGGCGCGCTTTCCGAACATGCTCTGCGTGCGGTAGACCGCGAACGCGGCCAGTGCGACGACAGCGACGGTGAGCAGCACTATCCAGTGCTTTCTGGCCAGTCTGCCGATCACAGTCTGCAGACAGTACTGGTCAGTACTCTGCTGCGCAGCGTTAGCCCCGCAGACCGGGCAGGAGAAAGTCGTCGACCAGAGAGCGGACGGTCTTGCGGGTGCCCGGGCTGTCCTTGATCACCGCCCGGTACACCAGGTATCCGGGCAGCACATCCCACAGTTCGAGGTTCACGGCGGCCGCGTCGATCTCGCCGCGATCCACCGCGCGCTTCAGGATCTCCCGGGTCAGCGCCCGGCGGCCGGTGAGGAAGTTCTGCAGGGCGGTGTGCAAAGCGGGGATGCGATTGAGTTCACCCAGCACCGCGCGCATGGTGGCCGCGTGCTCGCGGGCGTGGCCGCAGATCATGTCGCCGAGCGCCACCAGGTCACCGCGCAGCGTGCCGGTGTCGGGCGGGTCGTCGTCCTGCTGGATGCCCTCGATGAAGGCAGCGAGCACGAGTTCTGCTTTGGTGGGCCAACTCCGGTACACGGTGGCCTTGCTGGCCCGTGCCTCGGCGACGACGTCGTCGACGGTCAGGCCGTCGTAGCCGCGTTCGCGCAGCAGTTGAAGGGTGACCGCGAGCAACTCGCGCTCGCGGGCCGACCAGGTCATCGGGGCCACGCTAGCGCCTCGCCTTGACCAGTTCCAGAACGTCGGCGCCGAACTGCTCCAGTTTGCGGGCGCCGATGCCCGGGATGGCCACGAGTGCGGCGTCATCGGTGGGCAGCGACTCGGCGATGGCGATGAGCGTGTTGTCGGTGAACACCACGTAGGCCGGGACGCTGAGCTCGCGGGCGGTGGCCAGCCGCCATTCCTTGAGCTGGGCGAGCAGTTCCTCGTCGATGTCCACCGAGCAGGTTTCGCAGCGCCGCAACATGATTGACGGCGTAGTGGTCAACACGGCGTTGCACACCCGGCAGCGCGGAGTGGCGCCGCGCTGACGCTTGGGCTTGTTGGCCTGGGCCGGGTCGACGCGGGTCTGCGGGGCGATACCGGTGAGGAACCGCGACGGTTTGCGGGACTGCCGCCCGCCGGGCGCGCGGGCCAGCGCCCAGCTGAGCTCGAGATGCTTTCGGGCGCGGGTGATTCCGACGTAGAGGAGTCGACGCTCCTCCTCGACTGCCTCGCTGTCGGGGCCGTGCGCCAGGGCGTGGGAGATGGGCAGCGTGCCGTCGGCGAGCCCGACCAGGAAGACGGCGTCCCACTCCAGGCCCTTGGCGGCGTGCAGCGAGGCCAGCGTGACACCCTGCACGGTCGGTGCGTGCCGGGCATCGGCGCGGTTGCGGAGTTCGGCGACGAGTTCCGGCAGCTGGAGGTCCGGGCGGACGGCGACCTCCTCGTCGACCAGTTCGGCCAAGGCGCTCAACGCTTCCCAGCGTTCCCGGGCCCGCACGCCGGCGGGCGGTTCGGCGGTGAGGCCGAGTGGTTCGAGGAGGGTGCGGACGAGTTCCGGCAGCGGTCCGTCGGGGTTTCTTTCCGCGGCGCGCTGCAGGGCGACGAGTGACTGGCGGATCTCCTGGCGGGAGAAGAAGCCTTCTCCCCCGCGCACCTGGAACGGGATACCGGCCGCGGTGAGCGCCTCCTCGTACACCTCGGACTGGGCGTTGATCCGGTAGAGGACCGCGATTTCGGCTGCGGGCGTTCCGGATTCGATGAGTTGCTTGGCGGCGCGGGCGACCGCGGTGGCCTCGGCGACCTCGTCGGGATGTTCGCGGAAGAGCGGTTCGGGACCGGGCGGGCGCTGGCCGACCAGGTGCAACTTGCTGCCGGCCATCCGGCCGCGGGCGGCGGCGATCACCCGGTTGGCCAGCGACACCACCTGCGGAGTGGAGCGGTAGTCGCGTTCCAGACGGACCACCGTCGCGTCCGGGAACTTGCGGGAGAAGTCCAGTAGGTAGCGGGGCGAGGCGCCGGTGAACGAGTAGATGGTCTGGTTGGCATCACCGACGACGGTCAGATCGTCGCGTCTGCCGAGCCACGCCTCGAGGACCCGCTGCTGCAGGGGGGTGACGTCCTGGTACTCGTCGACGACGAAACACCGGTAGCGGTCGCGGAATTCGGCAGCCACCGCGGGGTCGGTCTCGATGGCGGCGGCGGTGTGCAGGAGCAGGTCGTCGAAGTCCAGCAGTGCGACGCCGTCCCGGTTGGCCTTGAGGGCTTCGTAGCCGGCGTAGACCGCGGATATCTTCTGGGCATCGAGGGGTATGTCGCGGGAGCTTTCTGCGACGGCGGCGGCGTAGGTCTCCGGGGTGATCAATGAGGCCTTGGCCCATTCGATTTCCCCGGCGAGGTCGCGAACATCGTCGGTGGAAACCTGAAGGCGGGCCCGGTTGGCGGCCTGGGCGACTACGGCGAACTTGCTGTCGAGCAGCTGCCAGCCGGTGTCGCCGACCACCCGCGGCCAGAAGTACTGCAGTTGCCGGCGGGCGGCGGCGTGGAAGGTCAGGGCCTGCACACCGGCCACCGACGCCCCGGAGTTGCCGGCGTCCATGGCGCGCAGCCGGGTCCGCATCTCGCCGGCCGCGCGGGAGGTGAAGGTGACGGCGAGGACCTGCCCGGCGGCGACGTGGCCGTCGGCGACCAGGTGGGCGATGCGGTGGGTGATGGTGCGGGTCTTGCCGGTGCCCGCGCCGGCCAGCACGCACAGCGGGCCGCGGGCGGCGAGCACGGCCTCACGCTGTTCGTCGTCGAGGCCGTCGAGGTAGGCGGCGACCGGCATGGGCTCCATCTTGGCAGGGGGCGCTGACAGCGCCGCCTCGGCGCGCAGAGGGGCTAGGTTGAAGCCCTATGAGCGACTCACTGGTGATGTACTCCACCGTCTGGTGCGGTTACTGCAAGCGGCTCAAGACCGCGATGAAGGCGTCGGGGATCCCGTTCACCGAGGTCGACATCGAGCACGACCGGGAGGCCGCGAAGTTCGTGATGTCGGTCAACGGCGGCAACCAGACCGTGCCGACGCTCAAGTTCCCCGACGGGTCCGCGCTGACGAACCCGAGCATCGCCCAGGTGAAGGCCAAGCTGGGCGGGTAGTCCGCCGGCCCAGTCCCAGGGCGTGTTAGTCCGCCGCCCCAGTCCCAGGGCGTGTTCGTCCGCCGCCCCAGTCCCAGGGCGTGTTCGTCCGCCGCCCCAGTCCCAGGCACCACATCTGCACCAGCTGGAACGGGTAGACATTGTTGCCCGCCTCCGCGCGACAAGTGATGATGTCGCCCACCTCCGAGCGACAACGGGGTGTGAGCCAGGGATCCGCCGGGCGGGGCCTGCGGGGGCGGGTGGCGACCTTTGGCAGCCGAACTGCTGATGCTCCTATAGACGTCAAGTGGCGGTGTTCTGGTCGAGTTGTTGTCGTAGGTGTTGGGTGCGGGCCCAGATTTCGCGGGTGATGAATCGTTTGAGGCAGCGCATGATTTCGGGTTTGGTTCT
>WBZO01004327.1_pt1 | contig 15450 bp, 10 predicted proteins | sample 5204261 | NCBI WGS metagenome assembly WBZO01 (sample SAMN12412400, study PRJNA552823) | activated sludge metagenome | isolation source: activated sludge from anammox sidestream of wastewater treatment plant... | place: USA: North Carolina | collected 2017-09 | reverse complement strand
CCCCACACGCGGAAGTCCCACACGGCCGGCTTGAAAACAGGCACCGGGCCGTAATGCAGAACCGGAAATTTCAACGTGAGCGACTGACCGGGTGGCAAACGTCCTTCCCGGCGGACGCGGGCTTCCTCCTCGCGGCGGTCGAGACCTTCAGATGAGAACATGGGATACTCCTATAAAAAAATAGAAGATGATATTCCATAGACTCGCACGAAACGCGGGATGTTACCCCGGCAATCTTACCAAATATCCGCCTTCCCTGCCCCGATTTTGCTCCGGAAACTCGCCCGGGCGCAAGGGTAAAAAAATCTTATAATTAACCTCATCCACGGCGGAGGGTTCATGCCAGCCACAAAATACAGCTTCAAAGAACGTCTGCGCTACGCCTTCGATAACAGCATTTCACGCAGTCCGCTGATGTTGATCATCTGGCTGACGTTCGTGGCGATTTTGATTGTGCTTCTTTCTCTTTTAGCGCTATACATCTTCCACATTACATCGCATAACGAATCCAGTTTCTTCAATACCTTTTGGAATGTCCTGTTCCAGACGCTGACCCCCAACCCTGTGGAACCGGAAGATCAGCCCATCCTTTACCTTTTGGCGATGCTGGCGATCACCTTCATCGGCCTGTTCCTTGTGAGCATCCTGATCGGCGCGTTGAACAACACCATTCAAGGCAAAGTGGATAACCTCCGCAAGGGCCGCTCGCTTGTGCTCGAGCAGGATCACACCGTCATCATCGGGTGGTCGCCGCAGGTCTTTACGATCATCTCCGAATTGGTCATCGCCAACGAGAGCCGCGAACAGGGCGCGGTCATCGCCGTTTTGGCGGAGCGGGAAAAGGTCGAGATGGAGGATGCGATTCGCGGCCGCATCCCCAACGCCAAAAACACCAAAGTCATCTGCCGCTCGGGGAATCCGCTTGATCTCAACGACCTCGAAATTATCAGCCCGCATACGGCGCGCTCCATTATCATCCTGCCGCAAGGCCCGGATCCGGACTCGCACATCATCAAATGCGTACTGGCGATCGTAAACAACCCTAAGCGGCATGCCGAGCCTTATCACATCGTGACGCAAATCCGCGACTCCCAAAACATGGAGGTGGTGCGGATGATCGGCGCGCACGATTACGTGCTCCCGATTCTGCCCGACGATTTGATCGCGCGCGTCGTCGCGCAGACCTCGCGTCAATCCGGACTTTCAGTTGTGTACACCGAACTGTTGAATTTCAGCGGCGACGAAATTTACTTCGCCGGCGCCGAAGGGTTGACAGGCAAAACATACGGCGAGGCGCTTTTGGCTTACGAGGATTCCTCCGTGATGGGTTTGGAAAAAGCCAACGGCAGAATCAAGGTGAATCCGCCGATGGATACACCCATCGAATCCGGCGACCGCATCTTTGCCGTCACGCCTGATGGTGACACGATTCGCCTCTCAAGACTCGACGCGCTTCCCATCGCTGAAAAGGCCATTCGATCCGGCCGCGCCCCGCGCAAACGTGCCCCCGAGAAAAGCCTGGTCCTTGGTTGGAATCGTTTCGGCGCGGTGCTCGTGCATGAATTGGATCATTACGTCGCCCGAGGCTCGCAGTTGACCGTGGTCACGGATCCGTCCATTACCGAAAAACAGATTCGCGCAGAAGCCGGGCGGCTGACGAATCAAAAGCTCACAGTAAAAACGGGCGATACTGCCGACCGCGCTTTGCTGGAGACGGTGAAGCCTACCCGTTATAATCACGTCATCGCGCTGGCGTACGATCACCTCGACTTGCAGGAGGCGGACGCGAAGACACTGGTCACGCTTTTGCATTTACGCGATATGGTCAGGCTGGATGAGACGCCGTTTTCCATCGTCAGTGAAATGCTCGACCTACGAAACCGGGAACTGGCCAAAGCCACCAAAGTGGACGACTTCATCGTCAGCGAGCATTTGGTCAGTTTGATGACGGCCCAGCTTTCCGAAGACCGCGAACTAATGTCCATTTTCGAAGAATTATTCGACGCGGAGGGCGCAGAGATCTATATCAAACCGGTCAGCGGATACGTAACCACGGGGGAACCGGTCAATTTCTATACGGTGGTGGAGGCGGCGCGCCGCCGCGGCGAGACCGCCATCGGGTATCGTTTGATGCGGGAGGCCGACAGCGTGGAAAGATCCTACGGCGTGCATACCAATCCGCGCAAGTCCGAAGCGGTGGCGTTCGATCCCGAAGATAAGATCATTGTGCTGGCAGAAGAATAAATTCATCCCAACGAACAAAGGGGTTCTTTATGGCCGAACAACAAAAGACTCACATTCTCGACGACCTGCCCACCGACGTGGACGCGCTGGATTTCTCGCCGTACGTCAACACGCTGGTGGATATCATCACCTCGCCGCAAACGCAAACGCCGCTCACGGTGGGCGTCTTCGGCACGTGGGGTTCCGGCAAAACCTCGCTGATGCGAATGGTGAACAAACAGTTGCCGAAATCGTTCCGCGCTTCGTGGTTCGACGCGTGGATGTACAGCCGTGAAGAAGATATTTGGCGCACGTTCTTACTGCACGTGCTGGGCACGCTAAAAGACGCGCTACCCAAAGAAAAAACTGCCGATCTCGATAAACTGACCGATCTCGAGGACGCGTTATACCAGCCGGTGGACCATGAAGGGAAAACCGGCGACCTGACCATCGAATGGGGCAAGTTGGGCAAAGGCGTAGCCGAAAGCGCGGTGCAAGTAGGCCTGGCCTTCTTGCCCGGCGGCACAACGCTCAACGATCTATTGAAAGAATTGCGCAAAGCCGAGAAATCGGAGGAAGCCATCGGCAAGATCGTCTCGGCCTTTCACCGCGAACGCACGCGCGTACATATAGACCAGATCCGCCTGCTCGAACAGTTTCAACAACACTTCGGCGAGCTGGCCGAGGAATATCTCATCAAGAAGAATCTGCGGCTGGTCGTTTTTATAGACGATTTGGATCGCTGTCTGCCCGAAAAAGCGGTTGACATTTTGGAGGCGATCAAGGTCTTTGTGGATACGCCCGGTTGTATCTTCGTCATCGGCATGGATCAGGAGGTGATCGCGCACGGGGTCGAGGTCAAGTATCGCGACCTGTCCCTTCAAACCCCATCCGAGGATGGACAGCCCCACTCCATGATCAACGGCGGGCGCTATCTGGAAAAGATCATCCAACTGCCGTTTCAAATTCCGCCCATCTCGCAAACCGATCTTGGCAAGTTCGTACGCGGCCTAATGGATAATTGGCCGCATAAAGATTGTCCGTTGGTCTTCGCCGAAGCGTTTAACAATAACCCGCGCCAGATCAAACGAACGGTCAACCTGTTTATGATGCTCTGGCAGTTGGCGCAAAAGCGTTCGGCCAAGACCCAAAACCTGATCAAACCGCTAAGGCTTGCAAAAGTGGTGGCAATTCAGGGTTTGTATCCCGAGCTTTATCAACTTCTGAAGGAAACGCCGCGTTACTTGAGCGACCTGGAAGTTTATTATCGCGCCCGCTACGCCGGTGAAACCAATATCGAATGGGACCCGAAGCAATCCTTGGCGCAACTGCCCCCCGCGCTCGCCCCTTACGTGAACCGCGAAACCATTCGCCACATTCTGGTGATGAACCCGCCCAAGACCCCCGACGCTAATTTCACCGAATTGAAGCCGGACGAATTACGCGTCTACTTCACCCTCGCCCAACGGGCCGAATCGGTTCATATCGGACCGAAGCAACTGGCCTACCAGATCTTCGAACCCCAGCTTATGCGGATTCCAGCGGGACCGTTCCTAATGGGTTCCAGCCCCAACCAGATCGTCAACATCACCGACGAAATGCTGGAAACCGAACGCCTGCGCCGTGAACGGCCTCAGCACATCGTGGAACTATCGGAATATTTCATCGGGAAATATCCGGTGACCAACCGCGAATATCAACTCTTCGTGATCGACTCAGGTTTCCCGCCTCCGCCCGGCTGGAACGCCAATCAATACGCCGAGGAAAAGGGCGATCATCCGGTCGTCAACATCAGCTGGGAAGCGGCTGTGGCCTATTGCAAATGGTTGAGTGAAAAGACCAACAAGCAATTCCGTTTGCCCACTGAAGCGGAATGGGAGAAAGCCGCGCGCGGCGTGGACGGGCGCATTTATCCGTGGGGCAACCAGTTCAGCGCCAATTACTGCAACACTTCCGAAGCCGGCATTCAAGATACGACCCCCGTAGGACAATTTTCGCCGCACGGCGACAGTCCCTTTGGCTGTGCCGATATGGCGGGCAACATCCTCGAGTGGTGCGCTGATTGGTATAATGAGGAAGAATACATCGGCCGGGCCGAAAAATCCGTGAAAGACCCGCAGGGGCCCGAAACCGGAACATACCGCGCGTTACGCGGCGGCTCTTTCGTATTAAATCAATGGAACGCACGCTGCGCGGTGCGTTTCCGCCTCAACCCTCAATTCTGGTTCGATTTCGGATTCCGCGTCGTCGTCTGAAGAATGAATCGACCAATTCGCAAATTTAATCTCAAATCCATTTCGGCGCCTGAATGGTTCGCGATCATCGCCATACTGACCGGCGGACTGGTGATCGTCTTCATGACTCCCGTCAGCGCGGGCTATGACGAGGAAACGCATCTAGCGCGCGTCTGGGAAATGTCATCTTTTCAATTCATCCCCAACGCGAGCCTCGGCAACCAACAACCCTTCCCGGCCATTTATTATCAGCTTTCCTATCGCCGCCAAAAAATGGTCGAACCGGTTACGCCCGAATTCCTGACCCATATTGCCAGCAAGCCCATCGACGCCAACGATTACATCTACGGCGACTTCCAGACGCGCTCGGTCTATTCGCCCCCGTTGCTGTTCCCGCAAGCGATGACCATGCGCTATCTCGGACGGTCTCTCCACCTACCTGCATTGACAGTCTTCTATGCCTGCCGCGCCGCAGGGTTATTGAGCTATCTCATCCTCGCCTGGCTGGCGATTCGCACGATCCCATTCGGCAAATGGGTGCTGGCTGTGCTCATCGCCGCACCGATGACGTTATTCCAGGCTGCCACTATCAGCACGGACGCGATCACAAACGGAATCGCGTTCCTGTTCGTCGGAGGCAGTCTCGGCATTGCCAGCCGCAGTCAGATCGATTGGAAACGCTGGTGGGTACTGGTCGTGTTGTTCTTCATGCTCTTTTGGGGCAAAGTCAACCTGGTTTTTCTCGCGCCTTTGCCGTTCATCCTCATTCCTGCCTCCAAATTCAAGATGAAAGCGGGGTACGCGCTCCTGCTGTTCGCGGCGATACTCCTGCTGGTCATCGAGGTTGGCGGATGGAATCTACTAGCATACACCAGTTATCTTGGTTCCCTCAAGAGCACGGAAGGCTTGAGCGCAAGCGGACAAACTGCCTTCATTTTGCACCATCCCTTCACGTTCATCAAAATCCTGTTCGACAATTTCATCGCTAGCACCGGCGAATACCTGCGCGGCTGGCTGGCCTTGTATGGCTACGATTATTGGCCGGTCCCGTCCCTGACGATCATCTTGTATCCATTGGCCATCCTCGCCGCGCTGCTTTATAAATACGATGATCAACTTCCCGATCTCAAAACGCGTATCACATTATTTGGTTTGTTTATATTGGGTTGCATTGGCACAGTCTCTTCGCTGTATCTCTCGTTCACACCTGTGGGCAGTCCGTTCATCCTCGGCGTGCAGGGACGATATTTTATCCCGATCATGCCCCTCCTGTTTCTGGCTCTGACTGGATTGGCCGCGTTGGAGCGATTCCGCAAACTCGGCGCCTGGATTGGTTCCTTCACATCCGCCGGATTATTGATTTATCTTGTTGGGCTGGTTCTTTCGTATCACGTGGTCTGCGGTTCTGAATATTACCGCACTGGCTTGTGTTACCTGCCAAATTACAAGAATTGGGCGCCAGACCAACGTTATTCCCCGCCGATCTCGAATCAAGTTACGTTGAAGCAGGAGATCCTTCCTCGGTGCAATGATCTCACTTCCATCCGCGTGTGGGTGAATTCGTCCGGCTCGGCTATCAATGCCGTTACCGAATTCATCGTGAAGGCTAATGATAATCAAGTAACAGCACAAAGAACGATCTCCGATCATGAACTGCCGGATGGCAATTGGTTCGCGCTGAACTTCGCTCCCGACCCAAGCTCGCTTGGAAAGCTATACACCCTGACCATTCAAAGCGATGACCCTGCCAGCGTGAACAGTTTGAAGGTTTCCTACTCTCTTAAACCCGAATATACGGACGGCAAATTGTATGAAAATGGGCAAGCCGTTCCGCAGGACATGATTTTTCAATACGGTTGTGCGGCGGGCCTACAAAAACTCTGGCAGGATTTCAACACTCGAATAAACTGACGCTTTCGATATAATCGAACGGAGTCGCTTCCGCGAAACGTTAACTACCTCGATCAATTGCCTCGCGCCCGGTGTAGATGGATCGCACGAGGCGTGGGCAATTTGCGCGGCCTGTACGTTGATGCTTCGAGCCGATCCCAAACATAAGAAGAAGGGCTCATATCAAGAAAAAAGAACTCGGCGTAAAATATGTCGAGTCTTCGAATCCTTATTTACTTGGAATCGATTCCGCGCTGGCCTCACAGCCGCGAAATCGTTTGCGCTCAGCGAAGGAAGAACGACAGCACGATCAAGATCGCGAAGAACGAACCCGCCAGAATCCCAATGCGCTTCAAGTCGCGCGCGACGTGCGAGTAATCGGGATTGAACTCGCCGCGCGTCGGCATCATGGTGCCGCTGGCCGGGCCGGTCGAGCGGCTGCCGGAAGAACGTCTATTTTTCTTAGCCATTTAAAAACTCCTAATTCAAAAGTTTTGCAAAAACTACAATGCGTTCCGAATCCACCAGATACGGATAGCATGAAATCAACGTAACCGTTGGGTCCGAAGTGGGCGCCATCACTTCCACTTGCGTCGGCTTGACGATCACCGTGCGATCCACCGCGTAGGCGTACTGCCTCTGCTGTGTGTATAGGATGACCTGATCGCCGGGCTGGAGACGGTCCAAATAACGGAACAATTCACCGTACACATCGTTATGCGCCGAAAGCACCACGTTCCCATCCTCGCCCGGGTCCGCTGAACCGATGTGTTGGCCGACTCCCTTCTTTAACTGATCCCAGGCATCTCCCTGCACGATGGGCGCATCCACCTTGAGCGCCGGGATCTGAATGCGGATGGCCTGATCCACGGAAGGGGGCGGCGGGGGGATATTTGCCAGCGATTGCACCATCGGCCGCAAATGCTCGGGGATTTCCGTTTCATTCGGCTGTGTATTTCCGTTTGCATCCGGCGGGGTGTGGCCGGAGGGCAGTACCACGGCCATGACCAACGGCGTCGGCGTGGGCGTGACCGGGTTGAGCGCGGCGGCCACTTCACGGTTCAAGTCGCGCAATAACCCCAAGCCGCTGACCAGCACGCCTACCAGCCCGATGACAGCCGCTACTTCAACGACCATCAGCGCACGATCCATGAAACGGCGCCGCGGCACCGGCGCAACGGCGGATTCACTTTCAGTAAGCGTATCCACTACCGGGGCGGAAGGTTCCGTAACCGACATCTCCGGCGTCACATCCGCCACGCGGCCCGTACGGCGGAAATGTTCAAGGCGCTCTTTGCGCGCGCCGCGTCGTCTCTCCACCAACAATCGGCGCAGTTCCTCCACGGACAAATCTTCGAGCGCTTTACGGCGGGGCATGGCGATGGGATTATACCGCAAGCCTTGGGGCGAACGGACGTAAGAGAACGGCGCACAAATCAATCTCAATATAAAAATAGACTTGATTTTAGAATGCAATTCTGCTACAATATAGAACGTTTATTCTAATACGTTGGGGATGTTTTTTTTAGCAAGGAGAGAGAATGAACGACGAAACGTTCGAGGATATTCAAGCCGGTTTGAAAGAGAAACGAGCGAATTTGGAGCGCTGGCACGAGACGGCCCCGGAGGAAAAAATGCAATGTCAACTATGTTCGGGAACTGATACCGCGTTCCAGGCCCATTTAGATTCGATCGACAAGACCCTCGAGCAGATCGACCGCGGCGAATATGGCGTCTGCGAGGTCTGCCACGAAGAGGTGGATCATAAACTCCTGCAAATGGATTATACGGCCAGCGTCTGTCTCGGCCATTTTACAGACGCGGAACTGCGCGAACTCGAAAACGAATTGGAACTATCCCAGATCGTTCAGCGCGCCCTCCTGCCCCAGGAAGCGCCGTCCATCGCGGGGCTGAATGTTGCCGCGTTCAGTCGTCCCGCCCAGATCGTAAGCGGCGATTATTTCGACTTTCTGCAGTTCAAGGACGAAGCGCACGGCTTTGTCATTGCCGATGTAAGCGGGCACGGCGTATCGGCGGGCATGTTGATGACCAGCCTGCAAACGGCGTTTCACACGCTCACACCCGATTCCGATTCCCCGGCTCAAGTGCTGGAGCGCATCAACCGCCTCTACATTCACAATATCAACATGACCACCTTCGTTACAACGTTCTTCGGCAAGTTCGATCCGCAGACGCGCGCTTTGACGTATGCCAGCGCGGGCCACAACGCGTATCTCTACCGGGCCGCATCGGGCGAGGACCTGTGGCTTGGTCCAACCAGCCCAGCAATTGGCCTCGTGGAGGATTTTTCGGGCCGCCTGGCAAAAGTCGACCTGAACTCAGGCGACCTGCTGTTGCTTTATACAGACGGCGTGACCGAAGCTTTCAATTCCCAGCGCAAACAGTTCGGCGAAGAGGCGCTCGCCGATATTATCCGCCAGAACCCGAATGCAACCGCCGAGGAATTGATCGCCAGAATCATGCAGGCACTCAACAACTTCGTGGATGGCGCTTCGCTGGAGGACGATGTGACCTTGGTAATTTGCAAGGTAGACTAGCCCGCGCCATTGTCAAAACCATGCGGGATCGTTATAATGTCAATCCTTCGGGCGGGTAGCTCAGCTGGTTAGAGCACTGCGTTGACATCGCAGAGGTCGCAGGTTCGAGCCCTGTCTCGCCCACAGGAAAGGCCCCTCGGGGTCTTTTTTGAATCCATGGCGGCCTGTTCAAATTCGGGTAATTCCTTGGATTCATCACGTCGAATATCATATTGAAGCGCAGTATCCGAATTTCGAGATAAGGGTTCTAATAATCAGGAAGTTAAATAGTCTCAACTGCAAAGGAGCAAACAATGTTCATTGATTACCTTACACTCATTATGATCAACCTGGTTGCCGGCACCGTTCTGTTGGCCTATTATCTGTGGAAAGGCATAGATGAGGCCGATCAACGCCCGTATGCGGCGGCATTTTTTGTAACCGGTCTGCTGGGTTTGATAACCGGCTTGCAACTCTCATTCACATGGCCTCTGCCGGGCAGTTTCAACGTCGGCTACGGAGATGCGACTACGCTCTTCGGCGTTGTCTTCCTCGGGACGGCGCTTGCGCTCTGGCAGGGCTGGAGCCTGGTTCCGGTGGCGCTCTACGCCTTCTTTGCCGGAGTGGACGCTATTATCGTTGGCCTGCGCCTCTATTCGCTACAACTTGGAAAGGAACCTCTGATAGCCGCCGTTGGCTTTATTCTCAGCGGCTTGGGCGGCGTAAGCGCTTTTCCTTTCCTACAGTGGTTCAAAAACAATAAGCTGGCTCGTTGGATCGGGATCATCATCCTGCTTGCGGCCGCCGCCATTTGGGCCGTAACTTTTTACGCTTCCCTGTGGGATCACATGGCAAGCTTCGTTAAATGGCTTCCGCCCACCATGACAGGCGGGCAGTAGATTCTTCAGACTGCTTGACAGCGCTTCGAACCGGACTATAATTACGAACATATCCCAAAAAACGCTTTGACCGGGACGAGTAAGCGGCTCCCGTTTCTGACAGGGAGAACAGGCCGATGACTGAGAGTCTGTTCCAGAGAACCGCCGTTGAAAACCGCCCGCGAGCATGAAACTGAAAGCTTCGGCAAGTAGGTTGAACGGTTTGCCTCGTTATCGGCTCAAGAGATGCGTTAGCTTCATGGTTCATTAGTTGTGTAGCGCAGGCGATCAAACTACAAAACTAAAGCACTGCGAAACCAATGCAATTCGGGTGGAACCGCGTGAAGAAAAAACTCGCCCCGTGTTTTGGGCGGGTTTTTGTTTTAATTCGCCCTCACCCTGGCCCTCTCCCTACGAGAGAGGGGAAATAAAGAGGGAGGCCGCTATGACCGGCAATACTCGATGGCGGCTCGGAGGTTGGTGACTGCTTTCCTCCGAGACGCGCGAATGTCCAAGAAGCAGTGACCAAACCGAAGTCAAGAAAGGAAACGAGAATGGCTGAACAAAAGCAAGAACGATATGAGGATTCCTTCCTCTATAAAATCCGGCATTCCAGCGCGCACATCATGGCTCAGGCGGTGCTGGAGATGTTCCCCGAGGGCAAGATCACAATCGGTCCGCCCGTGGAAAATGGGTTTTACTACGATTTCGATTTACCGCGCTCGCTTACGCCCGAAGACCTGGAAAAGGTCGAAGCGCGTATGCGTGAGATCATCAAAGGCAAACATGCTTTCATCAAGGAAGTGGTTTCAGCCGACGAAGCGCGCAGGATCTTCGCCGACCAACCGTATAAACTCGAGTTGATCGAAGGACTCGAGAAAGGCGGATTCGACGAATACGGGAATCCGCTGAACGTCAAACCAGAAATCTCCATCTACAAAGACGATACCTTCGTGGACCTATGCCGCGGGCCGCACGTGGACAATACCTCGCAGATCAATCCGAACGCCGTCAAACTGATGAACGTGGCGGGCGCTTACTGGCGCGGCGACGAAAAAAATAAGATGCTTCAACGCATTTACGGCACAGCTTGGGAAAAGCCGCAAGAGCTTAAAGATTATCTGCACCAGCTCGAAGAGGCAAAGAAGCGGGATCATCGTAAACTCGGCAGGGAACTGGAAATCTTCACGTTCGATGAGGAGGTCGGTCCAGGCTTGCCGTTGTGGCTGCCGAACGGCGGCATCATGATCGAAGAGTTGGAAAAACTCGCCAAAGAAATGGAAGAAAAGGCTGGCTATCTGCGCGTGCGCACGCCGATCGTCTCCAAGGAGGATTTGTTCTACCATTCGGGGCATCTGCCGTATTATCTCGAAAGCATGTACCCTGCGATGGAGATCGAAGGCGTGAAGTATTACGTCAAGCCGATGAACTGCCCGATGCACCATAAAATTTTCGGGTCGAAAGGACGCTCATACCGCGACCTGCCGATCCGCCTGGCGGAATATGGGACGTGCTATCGCTACGAAAAATCGGGCGAGTTGTTCGGGCTGATGCGCGTCCGCTCGATGCAAATGAACGACGCGCACATATACGTGACGGAGGATCAGTTCGAGAAGGAATTCCTCGCCGTGGTTGACCTGTATCTCAAATACTTCGAGTTGTTCGGCATCGAAAAGTACGTGATGCGACTATCACTGCACAGCAAAGCGGGACTCGGCAAAAAGTACGTGGACAACGAACGCTTGTGGCTGAAGACGGAAGATATGGTTCGCCGCGCCATGGACAACGGGAACATCCCGTATGTGGAAGCGGAAGACGAAGCCGCGTTCTACGGTCCGAAGATTGACGTGCAGATCTGGAGCGTGATCGGGCGCGAATTCTCGCTCGCCACAAATCAAGTGGACTTCGCCCAGCCTGCCCGCTTCGACCTGAAGTTCACGAACAAAGACGGCAACGAGGAAATGCCGTTGTGCATCCACCGCGCGCCGCTTTCGACACACGAGCGCATGATTGGATTCCTGCTGGAGCATTACGCGGGCAACTTCCCTGTCTGGCTTTCGCCTGAGCAGGTGAGAGTGATTCCAATCACGGATGGGCAGAACGAGTACGCGGAAAAAATCGTCGCGCAGTTACGCGAGGCGGGCGTACGCGTCCACGCGGATCTGTCCGCTCAGCGCATGAATGCCAAGATCCGCTCGGCGCAGTTGATGAAAGTGCCGTACATGCTCGTCGTTGGCGATAATGAGATGAAGGCAGAGCAGGTGTCGCTGCGCGTGCGCGACGGGAGCCAGCAGAATAATATTCCGCTAAGTGAGTTTGAGTCTCGGGTGAAGGATCGGATTGCGCGGCGGGCGAAGGAACTTTGAGAGACTGGAGACTTGTCCTGAGCGAAGTCGAAGGATTAGAGACTGAGAATTGGAGAGATTAGAATCTCCCGTAATTAACAGAAAAGAGCTTAAACACGAAGGACACTACGGACACAAAGGGAGGAAAGGGATGAAGTTTACAAGCGTTCTTCCTTCGTGACCTTTGTGTACTTTGTGTTTAAAAATGGCGGAGGGCTGTGAGGCTCTCCGCCATTTTTATTTCTGAAAGTTATCGTCCCCAGCCTTCCACCATTCCGCTCACTTGATTCAACGCAATCGCCTCGCAGGTGAACGGGTTGACCAACACTGGTATATTCTTGTCGTTGGCATCCCGCGTGTTGACGATCAGCCACTGTCCGTCTGGTCCCCAAACCGACGCAAATGCGGTCGCAACTTCGGGTTCCACGATCAGTTTGCGTTCCGAACCGTCCAGCCGTGAGATGAAGATGCCCCAATTCATCTCGCCAAACTCGCGGTCGGCGAAAACGATCCATTGTCCGTCGGGTGAGAGCGCCGCGTAGCCCGCCTTATTGTGGATCGTAAATAAATCCTTCGCTACGCCGCTTTGCAGGTTGTAAGTTTTGAGATCGAATCCATCTCCGCTCAAAACGCTGTACACAACGGTCTGATTATCGGACAGCCAGCCCACAGGCGCGATGACTTGCGCGGCGGGGATAGTTACTTGTTGCAATCCCGAACCGTCCGCGTTGACCACGTATAAACCAAAGGTGGTCGTGAACATCATGCGGCTATCATCCGCCGACCAGACGATTCGATAACCATCCATCCCAATGGCACGGTTTTCGCCATTCAGAAGATTATGGATATGAATCCCATCCTCCACGCTATAAGCCAATCGGGTTCCATCAGTTGAAAGCGAGGGCCAGGTTACGTTCCCCATCTTGGTGGAGGTTGTTCCATCCAGCGAATTGACATATACAGCGGGCATCAAATTCCCGTCGTTGACCGTCGTAACGATTTTGCCGCTCAACCCGACGGGAAGCGCGTCATTCCGCCCAGCGAGTTGATTCCACTTTTCAAGCGTGAGACACGCTCCAAGTTCTGGCGTCGGCGTCGGCTCCAGACTCAACGGCGGATTCCACTGTACCTGCCACGGACCATTGACCACCAACGGCATCCAGAATTCGATGGAAAAACGGTGTACTCCCGTAGGCATGTCCTTATAAAACACTCCCGTAGTGAACAAAGTTGGGTCTACAGGACCGCCTCCGCCACCGCCTCCATCGCCACTGCATATCATTGGCTCGAAAGGAACCGCGTCGTTCACATTTGCCGAAACATCGGGAGTGTCAGTCGAAAAGTTGAAATTGACGGCGACTCCCTGACACGAATCAGGAACCGATTCCAAACTTACAAACAGCAGTCGAACGGTGTGTCCCTCCACCTCAATCTCGCGGTTGACCTCCGCTATTTGTCCGACTTGCGGATTCGGACCGAAATCAATCTCGAAGTCAACGGGCGGCGCGGCAGCGCTCGTCGTGATGGAAGGAACGCTCAACGTCAACGGTCCGACGAAATTCTTGCGATTCGTGCGATAAGACCAAGGGGCGTTATGCTCGCCATACGGCGCATCGAGCCGTACCGCTTCGAGGGGAATTTGCTGACCGCCAGCATCCGTCAATGTGGGAGCGACGGTATCCAAGACCAGACCCTTGCCCGTCGGGAAAGCCGAGGCGTCCCAAGATAGATTCCCCGTAAACACAAAGCCATCTTCAAGTTCAACGACGTTGTCCAATTGGAACGTGAATCCGTTCCGCGCGGCGACGTTGGAAAGCGCGGGCGGAACCGCCTCCCCCGTCCCTGTGACGGATGCGTTGACCGTCGGCAACACCGTGATGGGAGCGAAAGTCATCTCTGGCGGCGCGGGTTTGAGATGGAAAGTAATCTCCCAGTTTTCAGGCGCGGCGCCAAGCGGCATATTTTGCAAAACAGGAATCACGAGCGTCAACTCGTTCACATCCTGCGGCACAGACGGAAACGCCAACCTCCAAACATAGTTGGGCCATCCGCCCTCCGTTTGTACTTGATTGATCAAAGGTTCGGGTGTGCCTTCATAACCCGCGTCGATTCCTTCCTTCAAAATAGTTCCATCGGGCAAACGCAGGAAATGCTCCGAACCAAAAGGTCCGCCGCCTTCGCCTTTTGAATTTGCCGCTTCGATCATCAAGCCTTCGGTCTTGTACACGATGACCGTTCGCTCAGAATCCACAACCGCCTGCTCGATGCTGACGGTGATCCCCTCACGCGTCACAGCCACAGGCTCTGCCAACACGCGCACAGACGAAGTGTCCACAAAGCCGATCCCAGGAATGAACCCCGTCAATTTGCCAATGGCATAAACAACGCCCGTCAACAGAGTGAGGGCGAGCAAGATCGCAAGAACCATAAATATAGGTCGAGCGCGAAGAGTCATCATCCAAGTTCTCCTTTCGAGTCGAGCCGCGATACGCGGTATCAAATTCACGTCCTCCGGCACGCCGCGCCGAGCGATGGATTCCAACGCGTCCTTCATCCGCTTTTCGTTCATTCATCGCTCCTTTCGGCGAGCAGACCGCGCAGGCGTTCACGCGCCGCGTTCAACAACCACTTCACCGTGCCGACCGCCGCGCCCGATTCCTCCGCCATCTCTTTCTCGCTCATCCCCAAAAAATAACGTTGGACAACGACCGCCCGCTGACGCGGCGACAACTTCCGCATCGCCTCCCAAATTTCATTTTGGATTTCGAGCGACTCCACCCGCTCCTCGACCGACTCGACCCTCGCAACCAATTCGGCAAATATGGACTCATCCGCTTCATCCCCCACCTCAACCTGCCGCGCCGACTTCTGCATTATCTTCACCGCCGCGTTGACCACGCTCCGCATGAACCACGGCTCGAAGGGACGCGCTGAATCGAATCCACGAATGGCGTGAAAGGCGCGGATGAAACAATCCTGCACCACGTCCTCCGCCAGCGCGAGGTCGCGCGTGATCAGGTACGCCGCGCGGAGAGCCTTCACTTGGTGGCGCGCGACAAGGAATTCCAGCCCGCCGATGTCGCCGCTTTTAAGTCGCTGAATCGCTTGTTTTTCGTCCACGGTCATCTATTGAATATATCCGAAACGGGTCAAAAAGGTTGGGTGAACAAAACGCGCGCAAGCCGCCGTCCTCGCCAAATAGGAGATTGCTTCGTTAGGCTAAAGCCTTCCTCGCAATGACATGAGGCTGTTTTATTGACGATTCCCCGCCGTGCGTGGTATCATTCGCCCGCTCAATACCGGCCATCGGCTGGTCGTCCGTTTTGAAACGAGGAGATAATCT
>WBZO01004326.1_pt1 | contig 15452 bp, 15 predicted proteins | sample 5204261 | NCBI WGS metagenome assembly WBZO01 (sample SAMN12412400, study PRJNA552823) | activated sludge metagenome | isolation source: activated sludge from anammox sidestream of wastewater treatment plant... | place: USA: North Carolina | collected 2017-09 | reverse complement strand
CAAGGCCTTCATGATCATCTCCGGCGGCGTCAACATCTACCCGCAGGAGGCGGAGAACCTTCTCGTCCTGCATCCGAAGGTCGCGGACGTCGCGGTGATTGGCGTGCCCAACGAGGATTTCGGCGAAGAGGTGAAGGCGGTCGTTCAGCCCGTGGACTGGAAGGATGCCGGCCCCGCGCTCGAGGCCGAGCTTCTGGAGTTCTGCCGGAGCCAGCTTTCGGCCATCAAATGTCCGCGCTCGATCGATTTCGAGGAGCAACTGCCGCGGCATGCGACCGGCAAGCTCTACAAGCGCCTCATCCGCGACCGCTACTGGGGCAACAAGGACTCCAAGATCGTCTGACGCACGGCGGCGGCCGGCGCGGGACTTGTGCTATTATGGAACCTGCGAATCTCGCGGGGGCTCATATGAAAATCGCACGTCTCGCGCTGGCCGCCACCGGCCTTGCAGCTGCATCCTTGTTCCTGGTGGCCGACTACACCCAGATGGCGCAAGCCGCGGAAGTCTCGACCTATGGCGGGCGGTGCCGCAACAATCCGGGCGCCGGCCGCGCCTTCACGCAGGACTACTACGTCTACTTCGATACCAATTCGAGCCGCATCAGGCCGGACGGGCATGAGCGCATCTCCTATGTGCACGGGCTCGCCAAGGGCAAGCAGGCCGGCCAGCTCTGCCTCTTCGGCAAGTCGAGCAAGACCGGCAATGCGGCGGCGAATGTCCGGCTGTCGCGCAAGCGCGCCGAAAACGTGGCTCACGCCTTCGAGGCGCTGGGCTGGCCAAGCAGCAAGATCGTGATCGTGACGGAAGGCGAAGCCTGGGGCTGGCTCGAAGAGGCGTTGACATCCGATTCAGAGGATGACCGCCGGGTCCGCATGAGGCTGTCCTTCTGAGCGCGGCAAGGTGCGCGCCACGATCGGCGATCCCGATTACGGGTTGGCGCTCCCCTGCCCCACGGGCTAGTTTAACCGTCAAAGGCCCCTTGCCGGGCCTCCAGACTTCATCACTCCCAAAGCACGACGGAGACTTGCGGATGCGCACTTTCAACACGGTTGCCGAATATATTGCCGAAAAGGGCAAGGAAATCGGCGTCAGCGACTGGGTCCAGATCGATCAGGACCGGATCAACAAGTTTGCCGATGCGACGGGCGACCACCAGTGGATCCATATCGATCCGGAGCGGACGCAGAAGGAACTCGGCATGCCGACCATCGCGCATGGCTATCTCACGCTTTCGCTCCTGCCCTTCCTCATGGGCAAGGTGAGCACGATCAAGAGCGTGACGCGCGGCATCAATTACGGCTCGAACCAGGTGCGCTTCACCAATATGGTGCCCGTCGGCTCCAAGGTCCGCGCGCGCGTGAAGCTGAAGGACGCCCAGCCGAAGTCGGGCGGCTATCAGCTCACCAATGAAGTGACGATGGAAATCGAAGGCCAGGAGCGGCCGGCCATGGTTGCCGAGACGCTGAGCCTCGTTTTCGAATAAGACGGCTTTTCCCCGCGCCTTCATCGCGGAGGCGCGGGGCTTCACCACAGGAGGCGGCTCATGTCCGAAACATCGCGCCCGAAGATTGTCAAAAGCGATGCGGAATGGCGCGCCGAACTGACGCCCGAGCAATACAGGGTCACGCGCCAGTGCGGAACTGAGCGTGCCTTTACCGGGCCTTGGCTCGACGAGCATCGCAAGGGAACCTTCCATTGCGTCGCCTGCGGCGCCCCGCTCTTCCGCTCCGAAACCAAGTATGAAAGCGGCTCCGGCTGGCCGAGCTTCTTCGCGCCGATCGAGGCCGGTCTGATCGAGGAGCGCGAGGACGTCTCGCATGGCATGCGCCGCGTCGAGGCGCTCTGCGCCACCTGCGAGGCGCATCTCGGCCACGTCTTCCCCGACGGACCACGCCCGACGGGCCTGCGCTTCTGCATGAACGGCACCGCACTCGATTTCCGCCCGGACGACGAGCCGGAAGCTCCGTGACACCCGATCCATGAAACTGACACCTCCGGCGCAGGCGCCGAAAGCCGACGCCCGCCCGCAATCCGACACGCATCACGGCATCACGCGAACGGACGATTATGCCTGGCTTCGCGATCCCGACTGGCGCGAGGTGATGCGTGCGCCCAAAAAGCTGGCGCCCGACATCCGCTCCTATATCGAGGCGGAGAACGCCTATACGGACGAGGCGCTGGCTCCGCTCGCCGCGCTGCGCGAGACGCTCTTTGTCGAGATGAAGGGACGCATCAAGGAAGAGGACAGCTCCGTTCCCGCGCCCGATGGCGCCTATGCCTATTTCACGCGCTACCGGGAAGGCGCGCAGCAGCCGATCTTCGCGCGGAGGCAGCCGGACGGCACGGAGGAAACGCTTCTCGACTGCAACGCCGAAGCCGAGGGCGAAGCCTATTTCCGCATCGGCGATGCCGATCATTCGCCCGACCACCGTCTCCTCGCATGGTCGGCCGATCGCAAGGGTTCAGAATATTTCAGCCTGCGCCTGCGCGATCTTTCGACGGGCAAGGACCTCGCCGACGAGGTGCCCGACACATCGCCCGGCATTGCCTGGGACGCGGCGGGCAAGAGCTTTCTCTATGTGCATGTGGACGAGGAGCACCGGCCGCTCAAGGTCTTCCGCCACATCGTCGGCACGCCCGCAGCCGAAGACCAGCTCGTCTATGAGGAAAGCGATATCGGCTTTTATGTCGGCGTCGGGAAGACGCAGAGCGGGCGCTATCTCGTCATCGACACGCATGACCACCAGACGAGCGAGCTTCGCCTCATCCCGGCCGATGCGCCCGACACGCCGCCTCGGCTCGTCAGCGCGCGGGAGCATGGCGTCGAATACGACATCGAGCATGACGAGGCACGCGGGCGCTTTCTCATTCTCACCAATGCCAATGGCGCGGAGGACTTCAAGCTCGTCGAAGCGCCCGTAGCGGCGCCGGAGCGGGCGAACTGGCGCGATGTGGTGGCGCATCGCCCCGGAACGCTCATCCTCTCGCATGTCGCCTATCGCGACCACCATGCGCGCATGGAACGGCGCGACGGGCTTCAGCGCATCGTCATCCGGCGCCTCGCCGATGGAAGCGAGCACGAGATCGCCTTCGACGAGGAAGCCTACGATCTCAATCTCGCGCCCGGCTATGAATACGACACGGCGACGACGCGCTTTTCCTACAACTCCATGACGACGCCGTCCGAAGTCCATGACTACGACATGGAGACGCGGGCGCGCGTGCTGCGGAAGCGGCAGGAAGTGCCCTCCGGCCACAACCCCGCCGACTATGTGACGCGGCGCATCTTCGCCACGGCGGCGGATGGCGAGCGGGTACCGATCTCGCTTCTCTACGCCCGGACGACGAAGCTCGACGGCAGCGCGCCATGCCTTCTCTACGGCTATGGCTCCTACGGCATCAGCATACCCTCATCCTTCTCGGTCACGGCGCTCTCGCTCGTCGATCGCGGCTTCGTCTATGCGATCGCGCATATTCGCGGCGGGATGGAAAAGGGCTATCGCTGGTACACGGACGGAAAGCTGCTGAAGAAGCGCAACACCTTCGCCGACTTCATCGCCGCGGGCGAGCATCTCGCGAAGGAAGGCTTCACCGCGCGCGGCAGGATCGTCGGCCATGGCGGCAGCGCGGGCGGCATGCTCATGGGCGCGGTCGCCAATATGGCGCCCGATCTCTTCAACGGCATCATCGCGGAAGTGCCCTTCGTCGATGTGCTGGCGACGATGCTGGATGCCTCGCTGCCGCTCACGCCGCCCGAATGGCACGAATGGGGCAACCCCATCGAGAACGAGGAAGCCTATCGCTACATGGCCTCCTACAGCCCCTATGACAATGTGCGGGCGCAAGCCTATCCGCACATATTCGCGCTTGGCGGCCTCACCGATCCGCGCGTCACCTATTGGGAGCCCGCCAAATGGGCGGCGAAGCTCCGCGCGTTGCGCACCGATGCGCGGCTCACACTACTCCGCATCAACATGGAAGCGGGACATGGCGGCGCATCGGGCCGTTTTGAAAGGCTGAAGGAAGTCGCGCTCGTCTATGCCTTCGCGTTGGGCATTTCCGAGCGCGCCTGAGCGCGCCTGATCGCGCCGCTCGTCCGCGCTCACCCCTCGAAGGGCGCGCATGTCGCCTTCTTCCGCACTTCGTCGAGCGCGGGAAAAGCCTCAGGGCTTTCCACGACGCGGCGGACGAGGACGAGCCCGTTCTCCGTCGGCGCCTCGATCACTTCGACACCGGCGGGCACGGAGGCGGGCTTCGCCGCGCCCGGCGCGACGACGATGGCATCGAGATCCCTGCCTTCGAGTTCGCGGTCGTTGCGGACGAAGTAATTGTCGGTCGCGGATGAATAGAACGCCACCGACGTGTAGGGCGCCGTCAGCGGCACATGCACGCGCACCGGCGTCTTCTGAAGGTCGAGCACACAGATCGAATATGCGAGATCGGGGCTCGGACGCACGACCGCCCGCGCGGTTGCGTCGGAAAGCGGCGGCTCGAGCATGAGGTTCGCTTGCGCATTGCCCGCTATTTTCGTCATGGCCTTCGACATGATGAAGCGCGGCAGTTCCCAGACTGTGGCCACATGGACAGCCGCCGCAACCGCGAGGGTCGCGAGCACGAAGATCGATAGACGCTTCATTTGCAGCTCTCCTTCACGATGCGCGGCAGCTCTGCGGCGGCGGGATTGGCGTAGACGGAGGCTTCCGGATTGTAGAAGCGCGCGGTGAGATCGAATTTCTCGCCCGCCTTCACGGGGAGCCAGTTGCCCTCCTGCTTCTCCGGCGAAACGCGGATGATGTAGCTTCCGTCCGCTTCGCGCTTCACCGTCGTCTGTGCATAGGAATAGATGTTCGCCTCATTGGGAATGAGGAAACTGTCCGGCCCATAGGCCGTGATGCTCCACCAGCGCGTGGCGAGATCCTTGCCCTCGACGCGGTAGGTGCAGCTTCCCGAAAGCTCGCCACCGTCGCTGTCGTGCAGCGCGGTGTAGTACATCGTCTCCTTCTTATCGAGCGCGAGGAGGCCGAAGAGCGCGACGCGGGCGCGCGTGTACATATCGGCCTCGGCGCTGCCGAAGCTCGTGCCCGTGCCCCAGGGCCCGACAGCGACGTTTCCGCTGAGCGCGCCATTTTTCAGCGTGTAGAAGGCGGAGCCGACACCGAGCACGAGGCCCAGAGCCAGAACGCCGCCCCAGAAGGCGATGGCTTTCATGTTCAACATTCTCCCCGGACGCGGCCGGATAGCGATCAACCTGCCGTATTTCCATGCCGTACATCCGGCAGAATCGGCACCTGTCGCAAACCTAGCGCCACCTGCCGCAGAGGCAGATCGAAACTTTAGGAAATTCCGCGATACGGAATTAGACTTCCGCTGACACCGGGAGGAAAGACAGAATGAATGGCAGCGCGACGGACAAGGCGCCCATCGAACCCGTGATCCGGGCGTTGCGGCTTCTCGAAGCGCTGAACGGGGAAACGGTGATGCCGCTCGGCAGGCTCCATGAAGAAACGGGCCTGCCGAAGCCGACGCTCGTGCGGCTGCTCGATACGCTGATCGCGGCCGGCTATGTGCGCCGTGTGTCGCGGCGGGCGGGCTACAGCCTCGCCGAGCGCGTGCTGCGCCTTTCGGGCGGTTTCCGCCACACCGACAGGGTGGTGGAGGCGGCGCGCCCCTTCCTCTATGCGCTCACCGCGAGGCACAAATGGCCGGTCGCACTCGCCACATTCGATGGCGACGCCATGATCGTGCGCGCGGGCACGCGGCATGCGAGCCCCTTCAGCACCGATCCCGACTATCTCGACACGAGGCTTCCCATGCTCGTCTCGGCGCTGGGACGGGCCTATCTCGCCTTCTGCCCCGACGAGGAGCGGGAGACGATCCTCGCCATGCTGCGCGCCTCCCCTGCCCGCGCCGACCGGACGGCGCGGGACGAGCGCGCGGTCATGCGCCTCCTTGCAACCATCCGTGCGCGCGGCTTCGCATCGACGGCGCCACTGCGCGGCGATCCCGCCACGGGGCTCGCGGTTCCCGTCATGCAGGGGCCGAATGTCGTCGCCTGCATGACCATGCGCTATTTCGGTTCCGCCATGAGCGAGGAAGAAGCGGCACGGCGCTACCTCGGCTCGATGCGCGACGCGGCGGCCGCCATCGCCTCGACGCTCGACGAAAAGCCCGCCTAGAGCCGCGTGATCGTGATCCCGACCTTGCCCGGCACGTCGGCATGGACAAGCACGGACTGGTTCTCATCCCGGCGCGTGACGTCGCCGCCTTCGACCTCGATCGCAAAGCCGTTCGGATATTGCAGCTTCGGCACGAAGATTTCCGTCTCGCCCTCGCCCGTCGCCTCATAGACGAAGCGGAAGGCGCCTGTCTCGCGCTTGAACTTCATCTTGAGCGGGCGGCCGGCAATGGCGCGGGCATAGGGGCGCACGAAGCCTTCGAGCGCGCGGCCGCCGCTGTTGATGTCGTTCGAGTTGCCGCGCTGGTCGACCGAGTAGATGGAGAGATCCTCCTGGTTCCAGCCATCGCCGACCGCCTGATCGTTGCGGTTCGACGCCGTGTAGTTCCACTGCGTCGAGGAGATGAGCAGCGTGTCGAGCGCGTTGTACATGAGGTCGAGCGCGATGACATGGCGCTCCCAGGGCTTCGGGCCATGATCGCCGGCCGCCCATGCCTTGTAGGCTGCGGCGTGATCGAGATCGAAGGGGATACCGAATTCGCCGATGAGCGTCGGCGCGCCGGTGCCGTCATTGAGCGTCTTCGCCGTCTCCTTGATGAAGCCGAGCTGGCGCGTATAGGCACCCTCGATCGCTTCAGCACCCTCGAGCGTGCGGCCCGAATAGGGGTTCACCCAGACCGGAAAATTGAACTCCTTCGTCGAGAGCGTGACAACGTCATACCAGTGGCTCGCATTGACGGTGCCGCGCGGCGCGTCCGCCGGAAAGCCGTGGCCGACCCGCGCCGCGTCGAGTTCGGCAAAGAGCAGCCAGTCGGGATCGATGGCGCGGATGCGCTCGGCAACGCGGTGGAAGAAGGGCGACATGAAATCATGCTCCATATCGACCTTGCGTCCGTTCCGCATGACGAAGAATTCCTCGTCCACGGCCTCGATGCTGTCGCCCGAGAGCCTGTAGGCGCCCGCGCGCTCGAAGGGGCACTCACGGCGCGCGAGCCAGATCGGCACGCGCCCTTCATTCACCCGCACATCGCCCGCGGGCACGACCTTCCCCTGCCGCCTGTCGACCTTGAGATCGGGAATGTCGCGCGTAAGGCCGCGCGCGACGGCGAGCCCGTCGAGCGCCGACCAGGCAAGGCCGGGGCGCGGCGGAAAGCGGTTGAACTCGCTCGGCGCGACATGGCGGTAGCTCAGGCGCTGTTCGACATAGCCCGAGCCCGGCTCGTTGAGGGAGTCGAAGCCCATGACATTGCTCATCCCCTTCAGGCGATGGGCCACGGCCTCCATGGCGCCGAGATAGTGCTCCTGGAGGAAGTCCTGCACGTTCCGCCCCTCGACCATGAAGTCGGGGCAGAAGGTCCGGCCGGCGAAGAAGAAGGTCCACATCAGCGCATTGGCCGGGTAGCGGTAGTTCTGCGACCAGGTCATCGTCGGATAGCGCTCTTCCTGCCTGCCGCCCCGTGCGAAATCATATTTGTGCTGCATCACATGGGCGGCGCCCGCCGCATGGAACTTCGTGAAGTCGAGGCCCACCGCCTCGAAAAGCCAGCCCGGCGCCCCGTCGCCGCCCGTCATCCGGCTCCAGACGTCCTGATGGAAATCGACGAAGACGAACATTCCATGGTCGTCGGCCATGCGGCAGAGCGTGGCGAAATAATCGAGATAGGCCTCGTCATATTGTACGGGCCCGGCATGTTCCACGGCTTCCCAGGTGGTGAGCAGGCGCAGGCAGTTGAAGCCCCATGCCTTCAGCCGGGCGAAGTGCTCCGCCGCCTCGTCGAGCGGAAACGGGCGGCCGATGAAGGAAACCGTGCGGTGGTCGGAGAAGTCCGTGGGGAGATTGGTGTGGCCGTTCGGCGTGAAAGGCACCTTGCAGTCGCCGCCCAGATTGACCCCGCGCAGGATATGCGTCCGGCGATCCTCGCCTACGAACCATTCCCCGTCGATCTGCAATCTCGGCAACGTCATGTGATCCCTCCCCGGTTATCTCCGTTCAGGATAACCTCATGGGCCGTCAGCACAACGGGCGGCCGCGATGCCTGTCGGCCATGACCGGGCGAAACTTATCCACAGGTGCGGCGATGCGTCGATTCGGCCACCAACGGCAAAAATGTGCCGCAACGGTTCGACCTGGCGGGACGGCTGCACTAGACTGCGCCCCTCACCAATTTACGAGAGCGTATGAGCAGTCTTCCGCCGCTTCCGGCGCAGCCTTCGGGCACACCCTGGCCCACGGACGAATGGCCCATCGGCGATCTCCCTGCGAACGCCGACAAGGCGAAGCTCGCCCGGCTCGTCGATCACGCTTTTGCCGCCACGCCCCCTGAGGATCTCGGCGAAACGCAGGCGCTCGTCGTTATCCAGCACGGAAGGCTCGTTCTGGAGCGCTACGGGGCCGGATACGGGCCCGATGTCACCTGCCATTCCTGGTCGATGGCCAAGAGCATCACGCAGGCGCTGGTGGGCTTTCTCGTCGACGAGGGTAAACTCGACATCATGCAACCTGCGGATGTGCGGGAATGGCGCGAACGGGCCGGCGATCCGCGCCGTGCCATCACGCTCGACCTTTTGCTGCGCATGTCGAGCGGCCTTGCCTTTGTCGAGGATTATGCGCCGGACCACCCCTCGGACGTGATCGAGATGCTCTGGGGCAAGGGCAAGGACGATGTGGCCCATTTCGCCTCTTCCTTCCCGCTCGCTCATGCGCCGGGGAGCTTTTTTTCCTATTCCAGCGGCACGACGAACATCGTCAGCCGCTGCGCCTCGCAGGCTGCCGACGCTTTCGGGCCGGATTTCGAGGCTTTCATGCGCCGGCGGCTCCTCGATCCGCTCGGAATGAGGTCCGCGAGGCCCAAATTCGACAAGGCGGGCACTTTTATCGGCTCTTCCTTCTGTTTTGCGACCCCCCGGGACTTCGCCCGCTTCGGCCTTCTCTACCTCAGAGGCGGGGTTTGGGAGGGAAAAAGGTTGCTTCCCGGCCGCTGGATCGACTATGCACGAACGCCCACCTGGCAGCAGCCGACTGAGGATGGGCCCTACGGTGCGCATTGGTGGCTCGGCCTGGCGGGTCCGGGTTCCTTCTCCGCGCAAGGCTACGACGGGCAATACATCGTCCTCGTGCCGCAACTCGACATGGTCCTCGTGCGTAACGGCAAGACACCCGCCGCGATGAAGAACAATGTCAAACGCTGGCTTGCCGACATCGCTGATTGTTTCCGAAACTGAACAAGTGAAATTGAATGATGGCAGAGAGTGAGTTTGAACGCGCATTGCAACGGCTGGACGAAGCGGCGCGCCATGTGGAAATTTCTCCCGATACGATGGAGCGGCTCCGACTGCCGCGCGAGCTGTTGCAGGCTCGCCTCACCATCCGCATGGATGACGGCTCGCTGAAATCGTTCGAAGCCTGGCGCTGCCGCTACGACGATTCCTGCGGCCCGACCAAGGGCGGCATTCGCTTTCATCATCTCTCCACGGCCGACGAGGTCGAGGCGCTGGCCTTCTGGATGACCGTCAAATGCGCCGTGGCCGGACTTCCCTATGGCGGCGGCAAGGGCGCCGTCCGGGTCGATCCGCGCGATCTTTCGGTGACGGAACTCGAGCGCCTGTCTCGCGCCTATATCCGCGCCTTCGCCCGCTTCATCGGGCCGGACCGCGACATTCCGGCGCCGGACGTGGCGACGAATGCCACGATCATGGGCTGGATGGCCGATGAATATAACCAGATCGTCGGCCAGGTTGTGCCCGGCGTCATCACCGGCAAGCCGCTCGCGCTGGGCGGCTCGCTCGGCCGCGACGACGCGACGGCCCGCGGCGGCTTCAACCTTCTGGAGCATCTTTGCGGCCGTCTCGACCTCGACAACGGTCCGCGCCGCGCGGTGATCCAGGGCTTCGGCAATGCCGGCGCGCATATGGCGCGGCTTCTCGTCGACAGCGGCTGGACCATCGTCGCCGCCAGCGATTCGGGCGGCGCGATCTTCAATCCGCAGGGCCTCGATGTCGCGGCGCTGGAGAAGCTCAAGGCGTCCGGCATGTCGGTCCGCAACGGCGCGACCGGCGCGACGCGCCAGATCGACCCCGACGAGATGCTGAGCGTCGATTGCGAGCTGCTGGTGCCCGCGGCCTTCCAGGACCTCATCCATGAGGGCAATGCCGAACGCATCCGCGCCAAGGTCGTTCTCGAACTCGCCAACGGCCCGGTCACGCCGGAAGCCGACGCGCTTCTGCACAAGGCGGGCGTCACCGTCATTCCGGACATTCTCGCCAATTCCGGCGGCGTCACCGTTTCCTATTTCGAGTGGGTGCAGAACCGCCAGGGCGAGCGCTGGACGCTGGAGCGCGTGCACCGCGAACTCGAAAACCGGATGAACGCCCAGGGCGACATCGTCTGGAAGGTGGCGGAGACGCGCAAGGTGCCGCTCCGCACGGCCGCCTATATCGTCGGCCTCGGCCGCCTGACCTCCGCCATCGAAGCGACGACGGCGGTGATCTCGCCGGTCGCCGAGACGGCGGGCCGCCGGGCTGCCGTCTGAATGGCTTCGGCCGGGGAGATGTGAGGTTGGACAACGTTCTCCCCTTCCCGGCCGACCTCGTGACCGGGCACGACCGCCGCAGGCTCATGGCCGCGGCGGACGGCTCTCCCCTCGATCTCGAATTTCGCCATGACGCGGCGCATGGGTTCAGCGTGCTCGTGCTGCGTTGCGGGCAGTTCGATCCTTGCTACCGGCTGAAAAAGACTGGCGAGGGCTGGGAAGCGATCGACCTTGCGCCCGGCGCGGGCGAAGCAGTTGCCTTCGAGGCAAGGCGGCCGGACGATCTCTTCCGCCTCATCGCCCTGAGCCGATAGCGCGGCCTCCTTCCGGGCCCGGCAATTCACGCAGGCGGTTTTTCTAAATCCGCCCTATGCTTTCTCCACCATATGCGGAGGAGGAATGCCGATGAACGTCGCTGCGAAGATCGCCCGGCCGGAAGATGTGGGACTGAGTTCCGCACGCCTTGCCGCCATTCCCGACTATTTCGGCTCCTATGTTGCGAAGGGAAAAGTCGCGGGCATCTCGACGCTCGTCGCGCGTCATGGCGAGATCGCGCATTTCGAAACGATCGGGCAGCGGGACAGCGAAAGCGGGCTGCCGCTCGAACGCGACTCGATCTTCCGCATCTATTCGATGACGAAGCCGATCACGAGCCTCGCGCTGATGATGCTCTATGAGGAGGGGCATTTTCAGCTCAACCATGCCGTCTCGCGCTACATCCCCGAATTCAAGGGCCTCCGCGTCTGGGCGGGCGGCACGCATGAGAAATACGAGACGAAGCCCGCCGGGCGCGAAATGACGATCCGCGATCTCCTCACCCACACATCGGGCCTCACCTATGGCTTCATGCCCGGGCATCCGGTGGCAAAGCTCTATCGCCAGCGCGGCATCGACGGCGCGGCGACCGGAGACATCACGCTCAAGGAAATGGTGGCGCGGCTTGCCGAATTGCCGCTTCTCTTCTCGCCCGGCGAACAGTGGAACTATTCCGTCTCGACCGATGTCTGCGGCTATCTCGTCGAAGTGCTCTCCGGCCGCCCGCTCGATGAATTCCTCGCGAGCCGCATTTTCGCGCCGCTCGGCATGAACGATACGGGCTTTCACGTGCCGAAGGAAAAGCTCGGCCGCTTCACCACCAATTACGAGAAGGACTTCAGGACGCGCGCCGTCCGCGCCATCGACCGGGGCGACGAGACGAGCGTCTATGCGCGTCCGCGCAAGTTCCTCTCCGGCGGCGGCGGCCTTGTCTCGACGATGACGGATTATTGGCGCTTCTGTCAGATGATCCTCGATGGCGGCGTCTTCGAGGGCACGCGGCTCGTCTCGCCCAAGACCATCGAATTCATGTCGTTCAACCATCTTCCCGGCGGCAAGACCATGAAGGAGATGTCGACGGCGGCCTTCAGCGAGCTTGCGGGAGACGGCGCGGGCTTCGGGCTCGGATTTCAGGTGATCCTCGATCCGGCCGAGGCACAGGCCGTGGGCTCAGTCGGCAATCTTTCATGGGGCGGCGCCGCCTCCACCTATTTCTGGATCGACCCGGAAGAGGATCTCGTCGCCATTCTGATGACGCAGCTCATGCCGTCGAGCACCTATCCGCTGCGGCCGCAGCTTCAGCAGCTCGTCTATGCGGCGATAGAGGAGTGACGGCGCATCGCTCGTCCCAATCTCTTGCCGTCACCCCGGACTTGCCTGTCCCGGCGCAGGCCGGGATTCCGGGGTCCATGGCGGCAAGGTCGGCGCTAGGTGGCCCCTGGATGCCGGGACGAGCCCGGCATGACAAATAGGGACGAAGCGCTCGACCACGGGCTGACAATGAAAGAAATTCGTTTTCCCTGAATCTCTCCCGAACCTTCCACTCATGCCGCTCTGGATACCGCTTACCATCGCCGCCGCCTTCCTGCAGAACATGCGCTCGACGCTGCAGAAGCAACTCACGGGCGAGCTTTCCGCCATAGCCGCGACCTATGTGCGCTTCGCCTTCGGGCTCCCTATCGCGGTTGTCTATCTCTGGAGCCTTGTGGCAATCACCGGGCATGAACTGCCCGCGCCCAACTGGACCTTCCTCTTCTATTGCATCGTGGGCGGGCTCGGGCAGATCTGGGGCACGGCGCTTCTCGTCGGACTTTTCGCCTATCGCAATTTCGCCGTCGGCACGACCTACTCGAAAACAGAGACGGTGCAGGCTGCGCTTTTCGGCGTCATCGTGCTCGGCGACCGGCCGAGCCTCGGCGCCACCGCGGCGATCCTTGTGAGCCTCGCCGGCGTCATCGCCATCTCGATGGCAAAGTCGCATCTCACGCTTGCGAATTTCCTGCGCACCCTCAGCGACCGCGCGACGCTTATGGGCATCGGCTCGGGCGCGGGCTTCGGCATCGCGGCGGTCGCCTATCGCGCGGCGTCTCTCTCGCTCGGGCGCCCCGATTTCCTGATACCGGCCGGCTTCACGCTCGTCACCGTGCTCGTCATCCAGACCATCGTCATGACGATCTGGCTCAGCTGGCGCGAGCCGGCGCGACTCGCCGGCACGATGCGGAACTGGAAGGTCAGTTCCGGCGTCGGCATTGCGGGCTCGCTTGCCTCGATCGGATGGTTCACGGCGATGACGATCGAGAACGCCGCCTATGTGCGCGCGCTCGGCCAGATCGAACTCGTCTTCACCTTCGCCTCCTCGCATTTTCTCTTTCGCGAAAAGACGGCGCGCCTCGAACTTGCGGGCATAGCGCTGGTGATCGGCGGGCTGCTGCTGTTGCTCTTCCTGCGCTGAACGCCGGCCCGGTCAGACCGGCCGCTCGCCTGCAACCGTCGTGCGGTGCATGACGCGCAGATGGCCGTCATAGCCGCCATCGGCGTAATGAAGCGTGCAGCGATTGTCCCACATGGTGAGCATGTTCTCATGCCACTTGTGGCGATAGACGAATTCGTCCTTCGTCATATGCGTGTAGAGGTAGCCGAGAATGGCGGCGGATTCCTCCCGCTTCATGCCCTCGATGCCGAGCGTATAGACAGGGCTCACGAAGAGCGCCTTGCGGCCCGTCACCGGATGGGTGCGCACCAGCGGATGCGGAAAGGTTTTCTCCGCCTCCTTGCTCACGACGATCTCCATCGTGCGCTTTTCCTTTTCATGCGCGAAAATGCCATCGGTGCCATAGGGCAGCGCCGCCGAATGGATCGCCGTGAGCGTGCCGAGCACGCGCTTCATCTCGTCCGAAAGCGCGTCATAGGCGCGGTAGCAATCGGCATAGAGCGTATCACCGACAGGAGGCACGACCTTGGAATGGAGGATGGTCGCGGCGGGCGGCGTTTCCTGGAAGCTCCAGTCCGAATGCCAGCCGGCGCCGAAATTGCGCGCCTTCTCGTCGGGCTCGCGGCGCAGTTCCAGAATATGCGGGCGGCCTTCCATCGGCTTGATGAAAGGATCGACGCCGAACGGCCCGATCTGAAGCGTGAACGCCTCAAGCTCGTCATGAGTAAGCGGCTGGTCCGGAAACCAGACGACGGAATGGCGCGCCCAGGCATCCTTCACCTCGGTGAGCACATTCGGCGCCAGGGGCTTCGAGAGATCGAGGCCCGTGATCGCCGCGCCAAAGCCGTTCTCGTTCGGCGTGACCGTGATCGCCGCTTTGCCAGCCATCGCTGCCGTCATGACGTCCTCCCTCATGGCCCTTCCTTGCGGGCTTTTGCTGTTGCGAGGCAGTCTGCCATGTACGGACGCGAAGGCAAGCCTGTGAAAGCTCAGCCGAGCGGCACGCCGCCGATGGTGATGCGGTGCAGAAGCCTTCTGCTGCCGTGATAGTCGTTCGCGGCGTAATGCCATGTCGCCCGATTGTCCCAGAAGGCGACCGAGCCCTCGCGCCACTGGAAGCGGCAGGTGAATTCCGGGCGGACCGCATGGGCGTAGAGGAAATCGAGAAGCGGCCTGCTTTCGAGCGGCGTCCAGCCCTCGAAATGCGTCGTGAAGGCCGGGTTCACGTAAAGCGCCTTACGCCCGCTCAGAGGATGGGTGATGATGACGGGATGCACCGCCTGGCCGATGAGGTTCTCGCCCTTGAAGCCGGCGCTCTGGTCGCTGTTCTTGTAGAAGCCGGCCGCGCCGAAGGCCATCGCATTGGAGTGCACGGCCTTGAGGCTTGAAAGCGTCTCTTTCAACCCATCCGACAGCGCCTCATAGGCGGCATACATGTTGGAGAAGAGCGTGTCGCCGCCCTCCTTCGGCAGTTCGCGCGCGACGAGGATCGAGCCCATGGCGGGCGAAGGATCGTAGGAATGATCCGTGTGCCAACCACCGCCGATATTCGTCTTCTGCTCCTTCTCCTTCCGTACCTCGGCGATTTCCGGATACTCGCCATTGGCCGGGAAGAACTTGTTGATGTCGATCTCGCCCCAGCGACGCGCAAAGGCGATGTGACCCTCCGGTGTGAGCTGCTGATCGCGGAAGAAGATGACCCCGTAATCGCGATAGGCGTCGCGGATGACTTCCATATCGCTGTTGCTCGGCTTTCTGAGGTCGACCCCCAGCACCTCCGCGCCACAGCCCGCACTGAGCTTCCTTACCGTCGGCGTCTGGAATGACATCTTCCCGTCTCCTCCCGAATGTGACTCTAGCCGGCTTGAGGTTAGCCCCGAAGCGGGCGAAGATTGTTACCTAGGGAAGGTCTGAACAAGTGACGATTGGCGCGAAGGCTATCATCGGGAGCGAGCGGTCGGTGGTTGAACGTGGTTTTCGTTCGGCCTGGTGGCCGATTTT
>WBZO01004323.1_pt1 | contig 15455 bp, 22 predicted proteins | sample 5204261 | NCBI WGS metagenome assembly WBZO01 (sample SAMN12412400, study PRJNA552823) | activated sludge metagenome | isolation source: activated sludge from anammox sidestream of wastewater treatment plant... | place: USA: North Carolina | collected 2017-09 | reverse complement strand
ATACGTGGCGGACTGCGCGCACTCCGGCGTCTCCACGACACCCTCCCAGAGCCATTTCACCGTCGAGGCCAGTTGCCAGTCGGCCCCCATGACCGCGAAGCCTAGACGAGCGCCCGCGAACCGAACGCTTTCCGCCTCCTCGTCCACGAGCCCCAGGATTTCCGGGGTCACGCCCGAGAGGATCAGCGTCAGTTGATCCGCCACGCCGTTCACCAGTTGGCTCACCGCCGGCACGTTCACGAGGTCGCCAAGGCCGGTGTACGTCGCGCCGCTCGGCTCGATGGTGTCCGCTGGAATGGCGAGGTCGCCGACCCCGGCCCAAATCCGCAGCGGCGTGGGCGTTGTGGCGATCCGCAGCAGCACCGCCGCCCGAACCTGCGCGCCCTCCACGTATGGGCGCTCCGCCCCGCTGAACAGGCTCATGCAAAGGTCTCGACGAAGCTCACGTCCACCTGTCCGTATCGAATGCGGTCGGTGGGCGTCATGCTCAGGACCCGCATCACACAGGCTGGGCCGTTGAAGTCGATGGACGCCCCGGAGGCGGTGGCTTCACGCAGCGGGGTGCGGATCTTGACCACATGGACCGAGCCCGCGCGGCTCACCACTTCGGCCACGACATAGCGGCGCCAGCCCTTGGCAGCGTGGTTGATCCCGAAATGCTCACCGCCGCGGAGCAGGCGCCCGTCCGCGATGTTGATCGACACTTGCGTCGCCCGCAGCGCCGCAGAGGCGGCCAGGGTCGCGACGATGGGGCCCTGCGGCTTGTAGTCCTCCACCGATATCGGGAACGGGTCGGCCACGTACTGCTCAGGCAGCGCCACTGTCAGGGGCACAGGCGCCCGCCGCCCCATCGACTTCGGCACGACAACCGGCGTGACCCCGCCATCCAGCAGCGCTGTCCATGCGTCCCACGCCTGGATCAACTCCCGGCGCAGGAAGATGCCCGACATATCTAGTCGCCACAGGCCGCCCCCGTCCGTGCGGCCGACCTGTTCAATGCCCGAGGCGCTGACGCCGCCCGTCACCGTACGGCCGACGATGGTCGGCGCCACGAAACGCTCGGGCAGGAAGAAGCGGGTTGGCCAAACGTACATTTAGGTCCCCGACCAGGCTTTCTTCTGCATCCGGGCGGGCGTCGCCTTCATCGCCGCAGCGAACGCCTGCGTGGCTCCCTGCCGGGCGGCATCGTTGGCGATCCGCGCGATGGTGGCGTCGCCGTTCGCGCCGGTGAGATCGATCGACATCTTCATGTGGACGTTGTTGCCTCCCGGCCCTTGCGTCGCGGAGACGCGCTGCGCAGCGGCATTGACGCTCGGGATGATCGTCCCGTTGACGTTCGGCACGAACACTTCCGGCCGGCGCTCACCAACGATGTACGGCTGCCCCGCTCGAACCGGGCCACCCAGAGCCCTGAAGCCGAAAACCGACGCGAGGGCGCTCATCCACCCGCCTCCGCCTCCGCCGCCCTTGAAGGCGCTCATCACGATGTCGGCGAGGTTCTCCGCGAGGTTGTCGAGGATGCGGCTGGTAAAGCGGTCGGCGAGACTTTCGAACAGCCCACCCATGTCGCCATCGACGAGGGCCTGAAGGCCATCTCGGATGCCATCCACCAACTCGTCACGCACTTCTCCGGTGACGCCAGCGGTCTCAATCTCTCCGGCCTCGACGGTTGCCTGCGCGCGCGCCGCCTCGCGTCCAAGCTCGGGGCGAAGGCGCAGAAGCTCGTTGATCCGCTCCTCAATCCACAACTCGCGCTCGCGCGCGTTGATCCGCGTGCGGTCGCCTTCAAGTCGCGCGATCTGCGCGGCATAGGACAACCTGTCGAGCAAGAGGTCATTCTCTCGCCTCGCGGCGTCTGCCCGCTCCTCGTCGGCTTTCTTGAGGTCTTCAGCGAGCCGCTTGCGCGCCTCGCCAGCCTGCACGGCTTGAACGTGAGCGGCGGCTTCAGCCTCGGCCGCCTCAACGCCAGCGTCTGCCAGACGCTTGGTCAGGTTGATGGTGTCGAGTTTCGCCTGGAGAGACCGCTCGTCTTCCTCGCGGCCCTCAGCGCGCGCTACCTCGATGGCGTTCTGAAGCCGCAGCAGTTCGCGCTGGGCGGCGAGTTCTTCCGGCGTCGGGCCCGAGGCTTTCTTGTCCTTCTTGCCCGGCCCATCAGCTTTGGCCGCCCTCGTGGGCGCTGGCGTCACCAGCGCCTTGTCGGCGGCAGCGATGGCCTTGTTAGCAGCGTCGATTGCGGCCTGTGCAGCGTCGGCATCGGACCGTGCCTGCCGAAGCGCGCGCGCGTTCTCCGGGCTGATTGGCTGGATGGTGCCAGCTCTATCCCCTCGGAAATTGAATCGCTCAGCCTCGATACGCTGCCGGGCTTCAGCACCGACCAGCGCAATCGTCGCCTTAGCCTCTGCCAACTTTGCAGCGGCCGATTCCCTTGCAGCCAAGGCAAGTTCGCGTTTGCGGGCAGCCGCCTCGCGCGCCGCTTGGGCCTCTTGGCCGGTCGCCACCGCTGCGGCCCGAGCGGCGTCCTCATAGTCTCGCGTCGCTTGTTCCAACGCCGTCGTGACATCGCCGAGGGCCTCGGTTGGCGGAACCGCCTTCTCTGTGTTGAGAGCAAGCAGGGTGACGGCAGCTACAACGCCTGTGATCGCCAACCCTATGGGGCCACCAAAGAACGCCATGGCCCCCCGCAGTCCCGTCATCGCAGCGGTCCCCGCGGCTGCTGCCGCGGAAACCCGACCCAACGCGCCGGCCGCCAGCCCAGACTGGATTTCGAACGCAACAAGCTGCGCATTCGTGAGCGCTAATTGCGCGTTGAAGGCCGTAAAGCTGACGACCGCAGAACCGATGGCCCGCGACGCTAGCGCCGTCCCGATCACTGTGGCGGCGATGACGACGGCGTCACGAACGGTGTCGAGGTTGTTCGCTAAAGCGACAATGGCCTGAGCCAACCGGGCGGTCGCAGAAAGTCCCTCGTCCGCCCGTCCTACATAGCGGCCGATCTCATTGTTCAGGATCGTGAGTGCTTGGCCAACGGTGACGGTCGTGCGCTGGAACGTGGCGTTGATCTGGTCCGACGCGCCAAATAGGGCCTTCACGATGACCTCGGCGGTAATCTTTCCCTCTTTGCCGAGGTCCTTCAGAGCGCCAATGCTGACGCCCATCGAATCCGCGATGGCCTTCGCGACTTGAGGCGCGTTTTCACGGATCGACCGCAGTTCGTCGCCTTGCAGAACGCCCGAGGCCAGGGCCTGGGACAATTGGAGCGCCGCCGATGCGGCCTCCTGCGTGCTAAGTCCACTCGACTGGAACGACTTGTTAAGCAACTCGGTGAGCCGCAGCGTGTCCTGCTGCGACATGCCGAGTTCTGCCGTCGCGATACTCAGGCGCTGATAGAGCGCGATGGTCGCCGCAGCTCCGGTGCGGGTCTCATTGGCGAGGTCCACAAGTTCCGACTGGCGGGCGGCGAGGTCTTCAGTCGCGACGCCGGCAGCCGAAAGCGCATTGCGGCCCGCAGTCCAAGCGTCCGCATACTGCACCACTGCTTGGGCGGAGAACGCAGCAGCAAGCGTGGGCGCCAGCGCGGTCAGGCTGGACCGGAGGCTCTCCACCATGCCGCGGCCCGCCTGGTCCATGATCCGGCTCAGGTTCTTCTGCGATTGCAGAGCGCGCCGCTCGACTTCGTTCAACCGCCGATCTGCGATGTCCCGTGAACGCGCCATTTCCTTCTCGAAGCGGCGGAGGTCCGCCGACATGCGAAGGACGAGGCTTTCGATGTCACGAGCCATGAAGCCTCCAAAGAAAAAGGCGACCCCAGAGGATCGCCTTGCGCTCGCCTACTATGCGAAACCGTCATCCGGGTGGGGCCGGGTCTTGTCGTGACGACAAATGGTCGACCGAGCGGGCTATGACGCTCGCGCCAAAGGCGACCCAGCCGCTCACGAAACACCCAACACCCGAGAGCAGAATCATCGTGCGAACCGCCACGCGGTCGGCGTTAGCCACCCGGCTCGACTGCACGTACTCACTAGCGGGAACGACTACGCCCACGTCGAATTGGAACGCGTAGAGCGCAAGCCCCAAGCCGGCCAAGATCAAGATGCCCCCGAAGAACGCCAGGTTCCCCAGCGGCTTATCGGCGCTCGTCATACTGCCCCCGCTCCGCTCACGCAGGCAGGTTACACAATTAGGCGTACTTGGCCATCAGAGCGTCGTGCTCGGCCTCAGACATGCTCTCCGGCTTTTCCTCGCCGCCGTGGGCCTTGCTCCAGCCCTCTACAGCTGCGCCAAACTCCCACAGCGACATCCGGTCGACATCGCGGGGCGCTATGCCGATAGCGGCTCCCCCGCCATAGAAGCTGGCGAAGCGGAGCTTTCCTCTGGGGAGTGGCTCGCCGCCGCCTCCCCCTCCTGCTCCCCCAGAGGTTCGTCCTCCGCGCCCATGATCGCGGCCATCAGGACCGCCTGCGCGAGCGGAACGTTCGGCAGGATCGGAAGGTCGTCGAAGTTGGTCTGGATCAGGCGGGTCGCGCTCACCTGATCCATCCCGCCGCCCACCAAGCCCTGAAGCAGAGGTTCGCGCACGTCGTCGACGCGCCAGGAGCCAGCCGCCAACCGCCGGATCAGCTCCAGCGGCCCGCAGTCGCACTTCTCCTGGATCGCCCGCAGCCGGCCGATGGGGAGCGCGAACAAGCGCTCCTCACCGCCGAACTCGACAGTGACTTCAGCCGCTCGGCTCATTAGGTCCCGCCGACGTTCGCGCCGAAGGTCGCGTCGATGATGCCGTCAGACGCGAGCGTCATGGTGCTCTGCACCTTCTCGCCGCGGTTGCCGGTCAGGTCGAATTGCGTCAGGTGGAACGCGCCTTCGAAGGTGATGACGTTAGCCGCAACGTCGTCGTCCAGCACGATCTGACAATTGCGGGCTTCCTCGGCTTTCCACCAGTCCCACAGCGTCTTCACGTTCGACTTGTCGGACATGCCGCCGCCGGTGAAGTCTACCGAGAGAGACTGCTTCTCGCGCGCCAAGAAAGCGATGGCTTCAAGGTCTGCGCAGTCCGGCACGGTGGCGTCGTTGGTCTGCGCGTTGAAGGTGATGCCGCGCTCGGCGTTGATCGTGCAGAGAGCGGTAAAGACTTCCGGCGAAGCGCCGTCGCCCACCTTGAGCACGAGCTTGACCCCGCGCGTGTAGTTCACAGCGGCCATAATGGCCTCCTTTTCAGAGAGAGCCGCACTAGGCGGCGGGGGTCTGCTAGGCCGAGGCCGAGGTCAGATAGGTGATGCTGAGCGACCGATGGGCGATCAGCGGGTCGGGGTCGCCGACCTCGCGGTCGTCCTCGAACTGCCAATCGTCGATGACGTGGCCGGTCAGCGTGAGCTTAGCCGTCAGGGCGCGCCGCAAGGCGTTGGAGATGGCCTCCACCCGCTCCGCGCCATCGTTGACGATCGCCTCCTTGGCATAGACATCGGCGGTCAGCGTGACTTCCGACGCCTCGCCGCACTCTGTGTCGTCGCCCACCACGTCGGCGCGAAGGATGACGTGCGGATAGGTCGGGTTCTCCGGTGGGAGCTTGGCGTAGAGGCGAACCGAGCTGGGCGCAAACGCGGCGATTGTCGCCATGTCTGCGCGGGCCGCGGCCTCCGCAGCCTTCCGCACAGCGGTCGCGACGCTCATTTCACGGCCTCGGCGATAGCTTTCTTCGCGGCCCGGGTCATCCGCGCCTTGAACCGGCGACGCTTGAGCCGGTATGCCGGCCAGAAGAACGGCCGCGGCTCGCTATGGCTCGTGCCGAACTCGACCCACGCGGCGTAGGGCGCTGCTCGACTGCCGGCGCTGACCCGTCGCGAGATCTTGGTGCTGTCGGACACGTCCTGCTGGCGGATCGACGCCTGAAGGTCCCCGTCCTGCACGGGCGCAAACCGCTTCTGCGTCTCGACCAGCTCGACGGCGTTCTTCTTCAGCTGCTCTCGCGCCGCCTTCCGCACCTCGACCGGGATCGACTTGAACTTCCGGCGCAGACGGTCGCGGTTGGTGAAGTTCATGGCTTGCTTTCCTCCTCGGCCAGGATCGTCAGGAATGTCCGCCGCTCGTCGGGAGCCACGGCCTGGATGTCGTGCGCCTGTCCGCGCCAGAGAAAGCGCCAGGCGTTGGTGACGTCGCGCGTCTGCGAGGTCAGCCGAATGGTCGCCTCCACGGGCTGGTGGCCCTGGATCCGCTGCTGAAGCGCCGTTTCGCCGCGGGTGCGCGGCACCACGCGCGCCGACACCGTCGCGATATCCGCCCATGGCCCGAGGAGATCGCCGTTGGCGTCCGCCGTTCGGCGTTGGAGCGTGATGCGCTCGCGAAGTTGGCCGGCTCCGGGCATCAGGCTTTCGGGGCTCGCTGCGCCTTAGGGAGGCTTCCGCCCGCTGCGCCGTTGTTGTCGTGGTCGAGGGCCTTAATCTGCGCCGCGGTCAGCTCGCGCTTGGACGGCGTCTCCACCGCGCGAGCGTCGCCGTCCGCGACCATCTCCTCACCCCAGTGGCGCTTCACCAGATAGCGGTTGCCAGCGAGATATCGGACGGTGATGCGGCGCTCTTCACGCGGGGTGAAGTTGCGCGTTCGCTTCATCTCGATCCACATGGACCTTCTCCTGAACAAACGCCTTCAACCGCTTGATCGCGCGCGGGATATCCATCCTCTTGTCGCACTCGTGGCGGTGGCTGAAGCAGCAGCACGGGTTGATCGGCTCAAGCGCCAGGTGCGGCGCCCATCGCGTCCCCGCCGAGAAGCTCCGGCCGTCCTCGTAGCCGCCGAACACCGCCACGGACGGCGTCCCCACGGCCTGGGACAGGATCGGCATGAACCCCGGCGCGGCGAAGGTCAGGGCGGCCATCTTCACCAGCCCGGCCATCGCCTCGAATGTCAGTTGGCCCCGATGGGCCTTGATCTCCGCGTCGAAGTCGCCCCCGACCGTCCACTCCGCCCCAGGCTCAAGGTCCGCCAGCGACACGACGAAGAAGCGGTCGCGGATCTCGCGATAGAGCGCCTCGTATGCCAGCGGGTCGGGGTTGCGCGGTGCGTTCCCGCCCCACTCCTTCCGCTCGACCAGCGGGCGCATGACCATGATCGGCCGTCCGTCCCACTCCCACTTGGAGAGCCAGTTGCGGGCTTCCTTCAGCCACAGATCGGGAACCGGAAGCCGGAAGTCCGTCTCGGTCACCGGAACCTTGCACGTCGCCAGCATGGCCCGCAGGACCGAACCCTGCGCCCGCACGTCGGCCGGGTCGTATCTCACCTGCACGACGGTCGTTCCCATCGGGAGCCGCTCGTTCGTGAAGGCCGCCGCCTCGCGCGCCGCGTTCTTAGCCTGGGTCCGCAGGCGCGAGCCCTTGGAGACCAGGCGCAGCCGGTCTCCGACCAGGTCGTGATAGATGCAGGGCCAGGGCGTTTCGAGCCACACCGTGTGGTCCCGCATCAGGTAGCGAATAGCGGCGCGTTGGTGGAGGTTGTCACCAAGTCCATGCATGCCGCGAACCAGGACCGACCTCACGCGATCAGGGTCCTCGCGATGGTGGCGAAGCCGGCGAGAACCGTCGCGACCGTGCCGTCCAGAAGCTCCACCTCGGCTTCGTGATAGTACACGCCGTCGAGGTCGTCGGTGTCTCCCGCCGCGATCGCGACATCGAAGCGACCTTGGGCGCCGTTGACGATGCTCACCCCGCCCGCGCCCACGGTCGTCTTGGAGACCAGCGCGGGCTCACCAGGCGCCTCGGCGAGTTGCCAGCGGATCGTCGCGCCGGTGACATCCACGACATCGCCCGCCGCGTCGCGGACGGTGACCTCAAGGGCCTTGGTGTCTCCGGCGTAGAGGAGGAAGTCCATCGGCTAGGTGACGGTCCAGGTGACGATGCCGCTCGCGTTCCAGTTGACGTTGAACGGTGTGCCGACATCGGCGGTCTTGTCCTCACCGAAGGCGACGTAGGCCAGCGGATAGGTGCCGTCGTGGATGACCCCGCCGTCCGCGGGGCCGATCGGGCCGCCGGACGCGGTCACCGAGATGTCGGAGCCATCCAGCTTGGAGTCATTGGTGGTGACGACGGTCACCGCCGCGCTGCCGATGGCCTCGCCCCCGGCATCCCAGCCATTGCCGTCGACTTCGGCGGCGCTGGCGTCCGTCAGGTCCGTTTCCGTGGCGTCGAAGCTGTAGCCGTCCGTCAGCATGAACTTGAGGCCGGCGAGCGTGACATCGCCGTTCGCGAACAGCTTGGCGGTGTGGTTGTAGAGCGTGATCGTGACGGCCATCAGGAGACCTTTCGGATGAGCCGGCCTGTCATGGCCTGGGTGGAGCTGAGGTGCGCATCCAGCGCGATTGTGTCGTTGGCCGCGCCGGTCAGGGCGATCCGGCGAAGCGGGTTCGGGGCGCCGACATCGAGGGTCGGCGGGTAAGCGGTGACTTCCAGCGCAGCGGCCGGAACATGGACAATCCCCCGGGCCGTGATGATCTCGGGCGCGACGCCCGCGATGACCAGCACAGCGGCCGGAACCTCGACCACGGCCCCGAGCACAACCGCCGGGGCGTGAGCCTGCACCTCGACCGACGCAGCCGGGACCTGAACCGCAGCGCCGGTGCGAACGTCCGGCGCGTGCGCCGCGAGCCCGATGGTCGCCGCCCCGACGCGTGTGATCGCCATGCGTCAGCCCCAGACGCGGTAGGGCGCGAGCAAAGCCTCCACGTTCGCGCTCATCGGAACCTGCGTCGCGGAGACGCCCAGAGCCGCCGTCTCACGGAACGCGTAGAAGTCGCCGATCATCAGCAGCAGGGCCGAGCGGATCGACGGGGGAAGTTTCTCGTAGCCAGCCCGATATTGGATGCGCAGGCAGCCGCGGCGGCCCGAGACGGACGGCCAAGGCGTTGCTCCCAGGCGCACGACCCCTTCCGGGTCCGCCGCGTAGGCCGACGCGTCCAGCGTCTGCTCGGCGCTGGCCGTGTCGTCGTATTTGATCGACACCACCTCGATCACCGGCGGGCAGCGCAGGCGGATGAAGTCGCACTCGAACCTGTCGAGCCGCATCTCCAGGGTCTGCGGGCCGATGGCGCGGCCGAGCCAGCCCCGCGGGCCGTCGATGTGGTCCACCGAGGCTTGCATGTACGCCTGGATCAGCGCGTTGTGGTCGTGGTGCTCCACTATGAGGTGACGCTTCACCTCATCCAGCGTGAGGACAGGTGCAGGAGGCGTAATCACGGTGACCGTCAAATCACGTCCTCCAGCTTCACGCGGCGATAGGCGGTCAGGGCCGAGACGGGCGAGGCGTTCAACACCTCGACGCCAAGGCTCGCGATCCGCTCGGCCTGATCGTCGAGGACCCGAGCCCATCGGCGGGTGTTGGTCTCGGTGGGATTGTTCATCCCGCGAGGGTGCGCGCCGTGCCAGTGAAGGCCGTTCCGCACCGTCATGTCGTAGCCGACCAAGACGATGCGCCGGGCGCCGAACTGCACCGCCAGGTTCAGGGCGTGGAAGCCGGAGTTTCCGCCCCACCCCAGCACCCCGGCTTCATCGGTCAGGATGCGGTCTGTTCCGTTCCGCAGCTTGACGAGATGCAGGCCGAACTCCCGGGCTGCGTCGTCGTCGTGCGTGATCTTCAGTCCCGCGAACTCAGGCGCCCCGGCGGCTTGCTTCCACCAGACACCGTCGCAGGCGTAGAGGGCCTCGGCCCACGGCGCGAGCCGCCAGCCGTTGTTGATGACGAGCGTCCCTACCCCTTGCGGGAGCCGGACTTCCGCGGCGCTCGGGCCGCCCCCGACGATGACGCAGGTTTGTCCTCGCCAGTCGGGGAACCAGCTAAAGGGGCGTCCGCGGCCTTATTGTCGGCGGTCGCCTTCACAGGGCGCTCCGCGATCACCGGCTCGGCGATCCCCATTTGGACGAACTGGCGGGCCAGATCGTCGGCGAACTCGTAGACCCCCGGCTCGTAGAGCCGGTCGTGGGTCAACGGGCGATTCAGTCTGATCTTCATGGGAAAGGCGGGCGGGGCCGAAGCCCCGCCCTGGCTCCATCAGGTCACGAAGCCGAAGTCGCCGTACACCAGCGAAGCCGAGCGCTTGACCGCGAGGGCCAAACGCTTCTCAGCGCGCAGGGTGTACATGTTCTTCACGAAGTTATCGCCGTGCTCCGAGGAGATAAGCACCTCGGTGTCCATGCGGTCGTAGATCGTGGCGGCCTGCGCGAACGCGCCCACCAGGAACTTATCGACCGAGATCGACTGCGTGGCGACAACCGGCAGGCCCCACAGCGACGGCTGGGCCAGTTGCAGTGGGGTGCTGATCATCAGACGCTTGTCGGCGTCCTTGGTCAGCTCGATGCGCGCCCAATCGGTCGGGTGCAGAACGATGCCCGTCGCGCTGTACTCGTTCAGGGCAACCTGGAGGATCGCCAGACGAAGGTCGTCGATCATCGTCTTGTCGGTCGGCGTGAACGCGGCGCTGTAGGACGTCGCGTTGGTGATCAGGCCGCTCAGATTCTGGCCGGCGCCGGAGCCAGTCAGAAGCTGCGCTTCCTCGGCCAAATCCAGGCCGTAGCGCAGTTCGCCGTCGATCTCGCTCTGGAGTTGGGCGGCGTCGTCCAGGGCCTGACGCGAGACGTGAACGATATGCGCGATGGTGCGCACCGCCGCGTCCGCGCGATCCCAGGCGTACACGCTCTCCGGCTTGGCCTCGCCTTCAGTCACCGGACGAGCGTTGTTCGTGCGGGTGACTTGCTTGGCGTACTCGACCAGGTTGGAGGTCGTGCGGCCCTTGCCGAGCAGATCGCGGATGCGAAGCTGGCGGCGCGGAATGCCGACGATGGCGGTTTCGCGATCCGACCAGATGAGATCGCCAGCCGAGGTGTTGGCCGAGGTGATCGCGTTCTGGACGTTGATCTTCACCGAGCCGGAAGCGCCGTTGGTGACGTACGATTTCACCGCGTCGTGCTCGGCGACGGCCTGACCGAGGCTCTTGACCTCGTCCTTGCCCTTGCCGCGATCTCCGGCTTCCAGCTTCTGCTCCAGTTCGAGCTGACGCGCGGAAAGCTCGTTCTGCTTGGTGAGCAGTTCGTCGGCCTTCTGCTTCAGTTCGCCGGTCAGCTGGCCGGCGTCCTTGGCCTGCTTCAGCGCGTCTTCGGCGGTCGCTTTCACGCCGTCCGAAATGCGGCCGAGTTCGGCCTTCACGTCCTTCAGGACGCTTTCGATGTTTTCCATTTTTCGGGTTCCTTTGGCGCCCTAGAGCGCGCGGAGTTCAGAGAGAAAGCTGTTCAGGGGAGCGGCAGCGTCCGGCTTGCCGTCGCCTTCAGCGCTGGGCTTGAAGGCTTTCAGCGCCGCGAGAAGCTCGCGGACTTCGGAACGGCTCGCCCCAGCGAGACGCCCAAGGTTTTCCGCCTGCCGCTCCGCGCGGAGACGCTCGGTCTCGCGGTTCTGAGCGGTGGCGATCTCGTCGGAGTCCAGCAGGGCGTCGGCGAAGCCGCGGTCCACTGCGGACTGGCCGCCCAGCCAGGTCTCCTTGTCCAGCATGGCCGAAAGCTCGGCCGACTTGATCCCGGAGCGCGCGGCGTAGATGTCCACCGCTGCGGCGTCGAACGGCTCCAGCCAATCGGCCACGTCGCGAAAGGCATTCCGGTCGCCGGCCGCCAGAACCCAGGTGTTGTGGATCATCAGGAACCCGGCACGGGCGATCTGCACCTCGTCCCCGGCCATCGCGATCACCGACGCCGCCGAGGCTGCCAGGCCGACGATCTTCACCGTCACCTTGCCCTTGTGCTCGCGCAGCAGGTTGTAGATCGCGAGGCCCTCGAAATAGTCGCCGCCGGGCGAGTTGACCGTCACGGTCACGTCCTTGTCGCCGATCTGGCGCAGGGCCGCGCCGATGCGCTTTGAGGTGACGCCGCCGCCGGTCCACCAGTCCTCACCGATCACGTCGAGAACCGAGATTGTCCCCGGCTCGTCCTCAGACGCAGCCGCGCGGACGCCCGGATTCCAGCTTTTCAGCGCGCGGTGCGAGCACGCAGCAATGTAGTCCGCCCGCGCAGGGACATGCGCGGCGGGCAAGGCACGAAGCGACATGGCGCCTCCTAGGTTTGCTGGGCCGCGATGCCCGAAAGCTCGTCAATCGGAGCCAGGGCCGTCTGCACGGTCAGGTCATTGGCGCCGGCCTGGGTGCTGGCCGGCAGGTTGAGCTTCGACCGGCCCTCGTTGCGGGTCATCAGGCCGTTTTGCGTCATGGACGAGAGGAACTGCGCCTTGGACTTGGCGTCCATTTGCAGCAGGCCCTCGCGGTTGAACTCTACGTAAAGCCGACCGCGGTCCTTGACCGGGATGAGCTGCTTGCTGATCCGCTGCTCGATGCGGCGGCAGATCGGGTTCAGGCCCAGGGTCAACCACGCCAGCATGATCTGCTCGACGCCGGAGCCCCACATGGTCTGGCCTTGCGCAGCGTGGCCGACGATCATTGGCGGCACGCCGAACCAGCGGCAGATTTCCTCGACGTTGAACCGCCGGGTCTCCAGCATCTGGGCGTCTTCAGGGTTCAGGGCGAAGTCCAGCGGCTTCATCCCGGCCTCAAGGACCATCGTCTTGCCTGCGTTGTCCGAGCCCGCGAAGCGCGAGAACATCTCTCGCAGGTCTTTGCGCTGATCAGGCGTCAGCTTCGCTTGGCCGGAATCGATGAACAGCGGCTGTTGCAGCCCGTTCTCGAAAAGCTTCGCCGCCGTTTCGTCAGCAGAGAATGCGGCCCCCAGCGATTGGGTCCCGAGGCGGATCGGCGAAAGCCCTTCGTCGCCCCCGAAGCTGAACCCCTTGAGGTGCAGAACCTTCTCGCGCGGCAGGTCTTCCGACCGACCGTCACGCCACACCCGATATCGAAGATCGCCGTTGATCCGCATCGGCTGCGCACGCACCGGCGTCAGCGCCGACAAATATCCAGCGGTCTCAGTCTTCAGCGCGTAGGCGTTCCCGCGCGCCGCGTAGCAGCCGACCATCGACTCCCAGAACTCAAGCTCGGTCTGGTCCAGGTTCGGATCTCGGCAGATCACCGCCGCGAGGCTGTCTTCAACCTCTTCCCGACCCGTCGAGGTCTTCACATAGAGCTTCTTCGGCAGCGACGCGACCGCCATGGCCGTCAGCCGAATGCACGCCCAGGCCGTGGCCAGTTGCAGCGCCTGATCACCGTCTCCAGGCAGCACCCAGCGCGCGCCGGGAAGGCCGGTGTAGAAGGTTTCGGGGCGCTCGACCGCTTGCTGCGGCTTCCGGCCGAAGGGCCAGAGCTTCAAGCGATCATCACCGCATTTCGGAGGAAGTCGTCGATATCCACCGTCTCCTCCGCGCGTTCGCGTGACTTCAGCCCCAGGGCCATGGCCAACGCCACGGCGCCGTCGATCCGGAACCGCGCCTTCGCCTTATCGAGCTTGCGCCCGCCCGCCGGGTCCATGGTCGCCACCGCGTTCCCCATGTTCCAGGTCAGGACCGGGTTGCCCCCGTGGACCAGCTCGTCGTGCAGGACCGCCGTTTCCAGCGCGTCGATGGCTGGCGACATGTCCTTGAACCCCTGACCCCACGGGACCAGGCGCAGCCCGTCGCCCTTCTCGCCGTCCTTGTGGGCCTGAAGGCCCACGCCGTCGAACTCACGGAGCAGGTTCTCGATGCCCCAGCGGTCGTACGCCAATCCAAGCACGCGGTACTGATCGCACAACTCTGCGATCCGCTGCGCCACCGCTCGCGGGTGGATGCTCCGCCCCTCTACGGCCTCGATGTAATCCGCCGACCATTGCCGGTATGGGACGCGGTCGCGGCGCTCGTGCTCCTCAAGCAGATCGGCCGGCTTCCAGAACCACGCCTGGACGCGGCTCTTGTCGTGCGCCGACACGCCCACCAGGGCGGTAAGGTCAGTCTTGGCCGAGAGGTCGAGCGCGAGATAGATCTCCTCGCCGTCTTCCCAGGCCGCATCGCCCTTGCACTTCAGCCAATCGACCTTGGCGATCAGCGGGGCAGACGGCGACACGCGTTGGTTCAGGTACAGGTTCCTGAACTTCGGCTCCTCGGCAGGCATGCGCTTCGCCTTGTGCGCCAGCACCCGCAGGTCTTCCAGGGAGCGGAAGTCGTCGAGCGCCGGGTTCGCCGCACGCCAGCCCGCCTCGTCCAGCAGGCCGCAGTCTTCCTCCGCGGCGTACAGGTGGCAGACCGTCGTCTCGTCCTGGCTGCTCAGACCGTCGTCGATCAGCTTCGACAGGATGTGCTCAGGGTCGTTCGATTGCGTCGAGATGGCCACGAACAGCGGCTCGGCGCGCGCGCCCATCGACGTGTCGAGCACGTCGTACAGTTCGCGGTTCTTCGCCTGCGCAAGCTCGTCGTAGATGACGAAGGTCGGATTCAGGCCGTGCTTGGTCCCCGCTTCCGCCGAGATTGCGCGATAGAGGCTCCCGTTCGCCTTGCAGACCAGCGTCTTCGTGGAAGGCACGACCGTCACCAGGCCGCCCTGGCTCGCGTCCAGCTCCGGGTCGGCCTCGACGATCTGCCGAGCGACCTTGAACACCTGCGCCGCCTGCTCACGGTCGTTCGCAGCGCTGTAGATTTCCCCGTTCGCCTCGGCCTCTGGGCCGACGAGATGCGCCAGCACCAGCGCGGCGATGAGCGCCGTCTTCCCGTTCTTCCGCGCAATCGACAGGATTGCCCGGCGCACCTTCCGGCGCAAGTTCGGGTAGCAGGGCGAGTAGATCGCCCGAATGAAGTCCTTCTGCCAGTCCCGCAGCAGGAACGGGCCTCCCTGCCCTTCACCGCTCGGAACCGTCAGGCACTCGATGAACTGGATTACGCGCTCGGCGCGCTCCTCGTTCAGTGGGCCTTTGAGGCGCGCCCCGTAAGGCCGGCGAACTTCGACACCGGCTTTTCGGCGGGCATCGCCAGCGCGGCGCGCGCCTTGGGATCTAGCCCCAGACGGTCGCCGAGCGACGCCATCAGCTTGGCTTGCTCGTTGAGGATTTTGACCCATGGACTCGGTTGCAGGCCGCGGGCGCCTTCGACGACGTACTGACCCGTCGCCCTCAGCTCCTCCACCGCCTTCTTGTGAAGCGCCCATGCCGTCGCGAAGCTCGCGAGGATGAAGCTATCGACCTTCCGGTACAGACCGGGAGGCATCGAGTTCTTGACCATCTCCACGCAGGCGATGGCGTCGCTGTGCAGATGCTCCGGTGCGAAGGCGTCGCCATCGGCCTGAACGCCTGACGGAGGGAGCTTCCGCTTCCCAGGATTGCCCTTCAGCGCCTTCAGTTCAGGCAGCTCGGGGCGTGGGCCACGAGCACCCATCGATCACCTCTTTGACGTGTTTGAAAACTTGCGGCGTCATGCGCGCGATTGGGGGCGCGGTGTCCGCTCGCGCGGCTCTGGACTTTCGAACTACCCCCCGGGGGCGTCTCCGGCCCTAGGCCAGCGGCCATCCGTCCTCATCGACCCCTTTGGCG
>WBZO01004322.1_pt1 | contig 15457 bp, 16 predicted proteins | sample 5204261 | NCBI WGS metagenome assembly WBZO01 (sample SAMN12412400, study PRJNA552823) | activated sludge metagenome | isolation source: activated sludge from anammox sidestream of wastewater treatment plant... | place: USA: North Carolina | collected 2017-09 | reverse complement strand
TCGGAATATTTCTCGGCGCGATTGCCGGCGGCGACCAAGAGGGACTGCAGCGCCGGCGAAGCCGCCGGCCGCACTTCATCCGCTGCGGATTTGCCGAGTTTGGAGAGTTCGTCCGCCAGGAGCGCTTCGAAGTACTCCGGTTTCTTGCCGAGTTGTTTCATCAGGGCGGCCAGTTCGCCGCCTTCGTCCCGCAGCAGGGTCAAAAACAGGTGCTGAGGGCGGATTTCCGCGTGGTAGTAACTTTTGGCCAGTTCCTGCGAACGCCGAATAGCGTTCTGCAGGGTCGTTGAAAACGATCCTAAATCCATACTCTCTTCACGTTGGGGGTACGAAATTTCCCGTTACTGATGCGCTAAACTCAAAAACTAACTTCCAACCTATTCCCTGTCAAGGCGATAATTCATCCTCAAGGTCGCCGATGGAAGTTTGAGGACTTCATCGCCCCACAATCTTCCACCCTTCCGGTTCTTCCATTCCTGGCGTTCGGTCCGGCGCCACGTTGCGCCCCCGCTTGTGCCCTTATCCGCCGAACAATCGATCAATAATAGTTTTTTTACGCGTGCGCTCAACTCGAAAAGTGCCCGCGCGCAAAAAATCGGCCAGTGTCCGCCCGTGTTCGTCGTAGCCGGCAGATGCAAAGTACTTGGCCAACCACCCCTCTAGATCGGCTACGGTGGCTGGACGCTTATCTGCGGCAAACGCGGTCATCTTACCGATAATCTCGCCGAGATCCTTCAGGCAGCTTCGCGTATCGGCATCGCGATACTGCGGATAAAGTGACTCCAGTTTTACCCCGCGTCCCTCGCGGATGTTCTGCCGAGCTTCAAAAATATTGTGACCAACGAACGGATGTTGTGCCGTTGCCATTTCCAGCATGATCAGGCCGAGCGAGTAGATATCTGAGCGCCGGTCAGCGTAACCGGACTTCAAGAGCTGCTCGGGTGACTCGTAAACCTGAGGCGTATAGGGCAACTCAATTTGCTGACGGTCAGCAAAATAGCAGAACGGCAGCATATCGATGTCCAAAAGCAGAACGCGGCCATCCGGTGTCAGCAGGACATTTTCCGGCTTCAGATTGCGATGCAGCGGAATGAGATTCCCCAGCCCCGGCGACGGCCGCATCCCGTGAATCTGCGTCAGGGCTTCGCCGATCCCGAGTCCGATCAATCCGACCAAGTCCGGATGCAAGGGGGCGTGTTCGTCGATTACTCGTCGCAAGCTGACGCCGTCGACCAGATCGTATTCGAGGAACTGTATCCCTGCATGTTGACCGGCGCCGCGAAACGGCAGCAGCGCCTCGCCGCGAAATTCGCGCAAGTAGCGCACCTGCCGCTGCAGAATCTCGCTGATTCCGGTGTGCTCGGACAATCGGCGCCGCAGCACTTTGAGGCGAACGGCTTGCTGATTGTCGGTGCGGCGGGCGCGATAGCAGAAGCTGACTGCGCCTTCCCCAATCGGATTCTTGTCGAGAATGTATGTCTGAAATCGTTCCGGCAGATCGGGGTTGTCCACTGCCGCGAACTGGGCAAATCGTCCGTGAGTGTTGCTCGACATCATCCAACTTCAGCCCCCAATCGTGATCACGCAGAGATGTTTATAGTCCAAAACTGGGATTGGCTCCCAGGTTGCGCTCGTCTTCCACCGTGAAGCGGATCACGGTTTGCATCCCAACTTTGATTAAGTCGTTGCTTTTCAACAAGGTTTGATCGGCGCGCACGCCGTTAATCGAGGAGCCGTTACGCGAGAGATTCATAAACAGGAATGTATCTCCGCGCCGAATCACGGCAAAATGCTCGCGGCTAATAGCTGGATCTTCATCCGAGAGCACAAAATCGCATCTGTCGGACGAGCGACCGACGCGGAATTGTACGGCGTCGGTAGTGAATTGCCGTCCGCGATCAGGACCCTCTTCAACAACCATCAGCGGCCTAAGTGACATAGGTTTAACAAGTAAATCGGTTGTGCCGTCAAAATCAATAGAATTGTACCGCAGTGGAACCAAGAAGGAAGTGAAATCGGTACTGAGTGAGGGAATTCTTTGAGTCCACAGAATATTGGCCATATGCCACAATGGCGCAGTGCTACGCCAGAATGACATCAATTGCACATGGTGTCTCCTGTTGACCTTTTGCTTGCGCGCTGGATTCAATTCGAGAACTTGGCTACATCATGTTTCTTGGTCATTACGGAGTAGCGTTGGCTTCCAAGCGAATCGCTCCAAGGATTTCACTTGGGAGTCTGGTATTCGCTTCGCTCTTCATCGATTTGATCTGGCCGATATTCCTTCTGGCCGGGATCGAGCACGTAACGATTGCACCGGGAATTACGGTGATTACGCCGCTGGACTTCCAAGACTACCCGATCAGTCACAGCTTGCTGGCAGTCTTTCTCTGGGGCGGGTTGCTCGGAATGATCTACTACATTGTGAGGCGGTCGAAAGGCGGGGCGTTTCTGATTGGGGTCTTGGTAGTGAGCCACTGGGGGCTTGATCTGTTGGTGCATCGTCCGGATTTACCGTTGACGCCGTTGGGGGGCGAGAAGTACGGGCTCGGCCTGTGGAATTCCCACGCCGCTACCTTAGCGCTTGAGTACGGGCTGTTGGCGGTGGGGGCGATCGTATATGCAACTACAACACGAGCGCGGGATTGGATCGGACGATGGGTGTTTTGGGGAACGCTGCTGATTCTGGCGGCGATCTATGTGGCAAACCTTGTGGGGCCGCCACCGCCGGGGATGACGGCGTTGGCGGTGGTGGCACTGGCGCAATGGCTGTTTGTGCTGCTGTTTGTCTGGATTGACCGGCATCGGCGGAATGCGTTGAATCGGGCGTATTGATTGAAGCGAGACATCGGGTTTGGTTAACGTCCGGGCAAGCTGAAGAGGCGATCCGGATGAGAGTTCGGATCATGAGATGCCGGGATAGAGATCCCGACGGCCCGCCGACGTGGTCCCGGGCACACAGGGCTCGATCCGCTCGACTGATACTTATATGCTGCCGAGGCTGCCGGCAAGCGCGATCAGACCGACGATCAGAGCCGCGTCAATCACGGCACCGATGGCCAGCCCAGTCATTCCGGCATTGCTTGATTTCCATGCCACCACGTTTGTGACATCGCTGACGGCGATGCGATGATGATAAGGCGTTCCCAGCGGTGACGAAAATTCGAGTTGGGAGAGATCCGAAGCTTGAATCACAGATCGCGTACCCAAGGGATCACGACCAACGATTTTTTGACTTTCACGATAGTAACGGCCTCCATCATCGTCGAAGGTGAGCATCGTACCGTCCTGCCGACGCAGGCTGAGCACGCGCGCACGGGCGATTTCGTCCGCTCGGGCGTCGAGTTCCGAAGCGGAAACGGTGTCTGAGGCGGTGGGCGCCAGGTCGAGCACCATGTAATGGAGACTGGGCAAGATTCCCCGATTCATCAGGGCGGCGAGCTCTTTGGGGTCGATCGAGTCACCGGCGGCGGTCGAAATCTGAAGCAACCCGCTGAGCAGCACGTGGGCGCTATCTTCTTCATTAGTCTGAAGGACAATGCACTCCGGCAGGCTGGAGGTGCCAGCGGCGAAGTCGAAGCCGACCAGCCGGCCGAGTAGCGCCTGACCATTGCGAAGGTTTAAAGTCAGGGGCTGACCAAGCGAGGGCACCCGGCCGCTCAGCGAATCGGGGACGAAGTAACGGTCACGATACTCAGACTCTGAGAACTTAGCAGAGCCCTGGAAGCGACCGCGGATAGTCACACCTGAAGTCGTCTGGAGAGCAACATAGCTTCCCGGAGAGATCAGTCGGTGATCGGATTTGACGACGGTGTGCTTCTTTTCGGCGTGGCCTTCCGACAACTTGCCGATGGCCATGCCAGTGACCGAACAGCCGCTGACGGTAAGGACGGCCAACACCGCGATTGCTGCAACCAACACTCCGGACCGAATCTTCTCAAACATGCTCCGCCTCCGAATCGATGTGACGTGTAAGTTCGCCTGCAAGGCGAAACGACCAAGTGAGCCGTCTGAGCGAGAGTTAAGTCTTAAAAATAGGTAATGTCAAGCAATTTTGACTTCTTTAGCCACCTCGGGATGGGAGCGGTTACTGAGATGGATGCTGATTGGCCAAAGGGATTCCTGACCAGACGGTACTGCGTACCGTCTGGTAATGCAGTTTAGGCAACGACAGGGAGCGGTGCGCTTGACGCGCAGTTGGCAGAGGAGCTACGAGAAGGGAAATCACTTTGCGGGGAACAGCGATGGTCGTATACTTGATAATATGGGGGCAAACGGTGTTGGATCGATAGCTGGAGTGAGGATCGCAAATGGCAGATTCGAAGGCGCAACAGCCTCATTCGCATGAAGAAAACGCCGGCGGTTTGGCCGGGGTCAAGAACATAATCGCGATTGCCTCGGGCAAGGGCGGGGTGGGCAAATCGACGGTCTCAGCCAATCTTGCCGTAGCCTTGAAGCAGACTGGCGCCAAGGTCGGATTGATGGATGCCGACATTTACGGGCCGAGTCAGCCGGGAATGCTGGGGGCACGACAGGCGAAGCCGGGGATCAGGGGGGATCTGTTGGAGCCGGTAGAGCGCTTCGGGGTGAGTTTCGTGTCGATGGGGCTTCTGATCGATAACGATGGGCCGGTAATCTGGCGGGCGCCGATGGCGATGAAGATCATCCACCAGTTTATCGGGAATGTTGATTGGGGGAAGCTCGATTACCTTCTGATTGACCTGCCGCCGGGCACGGGAGACGTGCAGCTGACTTTGGCGCAGCAGGCGCAATTGAGCGGCGCGGTAATTGTGACGACGCCGCAGCAGGTAGCGCTGGGTGTAGCGGCCAAGGGGCTGCGGATGTTCGAACAGGTGAATGTGCCGATCGTCGGCGTGATCGAGAACATGAGCGGCTTCACCTGCAAGCATTGCGGGAAGACGACGGAGATTTTCAAGAGCGGTGGCGGTGAAGCGCTGGCCAAGCACGCGGGGGTGCCGTATCTGGGCGCGATTCCTCTCGATCCGGAGATCATGATGAGCGGCGATACGGGAGTGCCGCTGGTGGAGAACGGCGCGGGCAGCCCGGGGGCTCAGGCATTCCTGGCGGTGGCGCGGAATCTGCAGGCGCAGGTGGCGCGACTGGCGGCAGTTGTCGGCGCGGATGAGCCGGAGCAGATCGAACTGCGGCAAACGGGGGAGTTGGTGGTGACGTGGCAGGACAACAGCCAGAGCCAGTACAACCCGTTCACGCTGCGGATCAACTGCCCGTGCGCCTCGTGCGTGGATGAGAATTCGGGGCGGCGGACGCTTGATCCGAAACGGGTGCCGCTGGATATCAAGGTGACCGGCTTCGACATGATTGGGCGGTATGCGGTGGCGTTGCATTTCTCCGACGGGCACTCGACGGGGTTGTACGCGTTTAAGTTATTGAGGGAGTTGCCGGAGATCGGTGACAGCGGGGCGTTTGAAGTGTAGGCCCTCGGCCATCGGTGACGTGGTGGTGAAGAGTAGCGCTCACCCCCGGCTACGTATAGTGCGGTGGTGGAAGGAAGCCCCCACCCCCGGCCCCTCTCCCAAAGGGAGAGGGCAGGAAATTGCGGCGGAGTGGCGATGATTGCCGGAGCGGACCCACCGCAATCCGTCGTTCCTCGGGACGCTGCGCAGGCGGTAGGGCGCCGAGTGATTGGTGAGAGAGAAATCCCACCGCAAGCGGTGGGGCACCTCTCCCGCAACAAGTGAGATGCGAAGCGCGAAGATGAGTGAATTGTGAAAGGATAGATGAGATGAGTGAACAGGAAATCAAGATAACGGCGCAGCTCTTCCCTGACCCGGATGTGTGCATCTTTCGAGTCGATCGGCCGGTGTTTCCGGGCGGGGCGTACGACTGCAAGACGCGAGAGATGGCGGAAGGCTCGCCGCTGCTGGAGGCGTTGTTTGCGCTGAAGGGAATTCGCGAGGTGTTCGTCACGGGCGACAGCCTGACGATTTCGAAGGATTCGGACGAGGACTGGCAGGTGCTGGGACGCGAAGTCGGCAAGACAATCCGCATGGCGATTAGCTCGGGCAAGCCGCTAATGGCGGAAAATCTGAAGCAGCCGATACCGCCGGATGATGAGATTCGCAAGATCGTGACGGAGATGCTGGAAGAGCAGATCAATCCGGCGATCGCCTCGCACGGCGGGTTTGTGGATGTGGTGGATGTCAAGGAGGGGCGGATTTATATGCGGATGAGCGGCGGGTGCCAGGGGTGCGCGTCCTCATCGATGACGCTGCGTTATGGGATTGAGCGGATGATTCGCGAGCGGATCCCGCAGATCGTGGATATCGTCGATGTGACGGATCATGAGGCGGGAGTGAATCCGTATTACTGATTCTCGTAAAGAGAGGGACTGCCAACATACGTCAGCAGGCCCTCTCAGTTCCGGCAGTTAGTTCAATAATTGTAACAGATGCCCGGGGCTGGTCCGCCGGCGTAGATGTAGTTGATCAGGAACACGGCATCGCTGATTGACAGCGAACCGCTGCAGTCGGTATCGCCAGTCAAAGGATTTGGCACCGGCAACGGCCCACCATAGAAGATGTAGGTGATCATGTACACCGCATCAGAGATGCTCACAAGGCCGTTGTTGTCAGCATCGCCTCGAACGACGGCGAGCAGGGCACGCGCTGCATTGAGGCGACCCCAGCCGTAATACTGATCCCAGCCGGGATCGCCCTTATCCTCAGACGAGTGGCGGATGATTTCTTTGATTTGTTCGGTGTTTCCCACGAGGTCGGGACGTCACAGCATAAGCAGGATGGCAACTCCAGTGGTTTGTGCAGCAGCAGCCGACGTACCGCCGAAAACGCAATTGTAATCGAAATCTGAAGGCAAACAGTTCCAGGGCATGTAGGGTCTGTCTATGCCATATCCCCCAACTCGATCGAGCGACCACATGCGACCGACATCCTGCCACTGGCCGGCACCGTAGGTTAGGCGGTTACCCGAAGGAGCCACGATGTCCAATTCTGCGCCATATTGGCTATAGCTCCAGCGCGTGTCTGTACTATCCGAGGCACCGACTGTCAACACTTCGGGAGTATTGGCGGGCCAAGATAATGGAAGCGGTGCAGTATTCCCAGATGAAACAACAACGAGGACGCCGGCGCTGTCTGCCTTACGAATCCAACTTGTGGATTGCGGGTACACTGCTCCACAATTTACACATCCCCAAGACACATTGATCACCCCTGCTCCTTTCTGAACCGCGTCTGAGAAGGCCCTCGCCAATAGCCCGTCACTTGCGAAGTGGGTAGGATCTGGTGCCCAATATTCATCTACGATTTTCAAGCCGAGTATTCTGACGTTATAACGTGTCATTCCGCAAATTCCTGCACCATTCGACTCGGAAGCGACGATGATGCCAAGGACACTCATGCCATGATAGCCATCGCCATGAGGAGCCTCATCACTATTGTTGTAGAAGTAGTCCCAGCCATCCTCTAGTCTGCCAGCGGGAAAATCGGGATGGCCTTCCACTCCGTCGTCCATGAGTGCCGCAACTATCGGCGTTGTGGGCAAGAAGTAATCTCTTGCCTCGTCGAGATCTATATCAGCGTCAGTACTGCCACCTGTCTGTCCTGTGTTTCGAAAATACCATTGTTCGCCCCAGAGTGGGTCGTTTGGAATGGAGTGAAACTCTAACGGCAATACCATGTCTGCTTTGGCCCACCTGACAAGGCCCGACTCGTGCAACCGATTTGCTGTAGAAAGAACGTCAAGCTCAGCGTTCTCCGTCAATGCCAGATGGAGATAGAAGGGATCATCAAATAGAGTCTTTTCGATGGTGACCGCCCAGTGCGATAGGGTCGAATCCAACTCATTCGCTGTGGTGTTTGGATGAAAGTTGCAAAGAAGTGAATTAGTCAATTAGATCGGACTGCCATTGGGGTCCAAATAGCAGTAGTTTGTGATTTGGATTTCTTGAAGTTCTCGAAGGTGTGAGACAACCGAATCCACACTGTAACCGCTTCTGAGTCTTAGTTTGTAGAATCCTTCGGCGATTGGTTCGGGATCTATAGCCGAATTCAATCCAGGCTCGTACTCCCAAATTGATTCCCACGATCGGCCGCGCTCACTGAGCAGTACAGTAACAAGAGAATCCTGAACAACCAGTTGAACCATCGTGCCTTCTTCAGTATAGAAATACTGGTCGCCTGCCTTCAGAAATTGTGGGCTTAAGGTGACGACAATGATTAGCAGCACAATTGACAGTTTCATGATAGTAACCTCCTTATTTTCGTTCTATTGGGTACATTCGTATAAGCCGATTTACGCCTTTGGGTTGATGGAAGACAGCATCGATTTGGTATGTGCTTAAGTCAACTTTGTAGAGCGGGCCGCCAGCGAAGCTGTCGTATCCGCTCATGAATATACCAAAACGACCATCGGGTGTGATTTCCATGGACTCAACACTCAGTCCGAAGGGTACCGAGCCAGGAACTGTGAATTGTGCGCCATCAAGGATCTTTCGGATCAGTAGAGTTGAGAGATCCAGTTCATAGACCGCGCCTTCCAGGGGCGGTTCAATGTCACCTATGTGTCCGTTGACCAAGAAGAGTCTGCGACCATCAGGGTGCACAGCCGCAACCGGGAGCGGGAAGGAATAGTGCGCGATTAGCTCGAAGTCAGACGTTGACAAGACCTGAAGGGACCTGCGCCCTGTTATGAAATCGGCCACGGACATGAAGAGCATCGAACCATCGGCCGACATCGCCGCACTCCTGCCATAAACGGGCTCGCCCTCCTCGTTCCGGAGTGGTATCATGGAATCGACCACCGCGTCTGCACTGATGTGCAAAATCTTCAAGCTGTCGACCTGGTCGATGGGGACGTAGGCGATCCTGCCGAAAGGATGTATTGCGCCTCGAAAGTAGAAATTGGAGTTCTCCTCGTACAGCACGGTCAAATTGGGCATTCCCAAAATCGCCAGTTTGTTGCCAAGGCTTATCATTACAAAGCTGTCATCCGAGGAAATTGTGACTGCGTGTCCTCCAATTCCCACCACGTTCGCCAGCGTGTCACCCGTCACATAATCTGTAAGCCACGTCGAGTGGTATGCACCTGATCCTGATTCAGTGGAGGTGTAACAGGCTGTCAGCCCGGTTGAGGTAAAGTCAACATCCCAAAATGGGAACTCGCCGTAACGAATAGAGTCAGTACTCCTGCCGCTCTTAGTGCTGATCGTGTGTACCCAATATCCGGTGTCGATGTACGAGTAGAGAAATTGGTACTCCTGCTCGGATTCCTCTTCAGGACAGACACTGCATTTATCATTGCTGCAGCCGAAGGGCCCCAGGCACGCATACGTGCAGACAAGCAACAAATTACGGGCGGCCCGCAACACCCGCAGATATCCGGGCGGCGCTTTCAATAGGATTCCTCCTTTCCTGAATTGGATGGGTTTACAAACAACAAACATGTATGCAACCGCAACTGCCGCCGTGGTCTGCTCGAGACGACTACCGTCGTATGGCTCCCTGATTCCCAATTCATCCTAGCCTGATGGGTCGCTCACGGCCCTTTGTGAATCGCGTGTTGTCGTGATTAACTACATTAACGCTAAAGTGCAGACCCGAGGCTGTCAAGCACTTTCGGTGTTAAACTTCAATGGCGACTCCGGCCGACTGTCGCGGCAGGAGCGGTTGAAATCGCGGTGGCAGCAGGGGAAGGTTTTCGTTGCGCGGTGGGGAGAGCGGTCGTATACTACTGCATTAGTATGGACGGCGGCAGCGATATCAGCCGCAATTGCCGGCAGTTTTGGGAGCGGCTGGCGGTGGTTGCCGGCCGGTGCGGGCGCGATCCGGCGGAAATCGGCGTGATTGCGGTCGCCAAGACGAAGCCGCTGGCGGATGTGTTGGCCGCGGTCGGCGCCGGGATGCGGCAGGTCGGCGAGAACAAGGTGCAGGAAGCGCAGGCCAAGTACGGCGGCGCGCAACGGGATTTCAGCCTGCACATGATCGGCCACCTGCAGAGCAACAAGGCGAAGGCGGCGGTCGAGTTGTTCGATGCGATCCAGTCGGTGGACTCGCTCAAGCTGGCGCAGGCGATCGACAAGGAAGCTGAGCGACTCGGTAAAGTGCTGCCGATCATGCTCGAAGTGAACACCAGCCGCGAGACGCAGAAGTTTGGATTGGCGGTGGCGGCAACGAGCGAGGTCTTCGGGCAGGCGCGGGAACTGAAGAATGTGCGCGTGCGGGGGCTGATGACGATTGCGCCGTTTGTCGACGAGGAGGCGCCGGTGCGGGGGGCGTTCCGGGAGCTGCGAGAATTGCTGGAGCGAATCAAGTCGGAATATCCCACGGCGACGGAGTTCAATGAGTTGTCGATGGGAATGTCGGACGATTGGGAATTGGCCGTGGCGGAAGGCGCGACGATGATACGGATCGGGCGCGCGCTGTTTGGAGAAAGGAACTGAGCGATGGCGATTACGCCGGTGGATTTGCGCAATGCCACATTCGAGAAGAAGATGCGCGGCTACAATCCGCTTGATGTGGATGCTGTCATCAACGAGGCCGCCGGTGAGATCGAGCGCTTGATCAATGTGAACAGCGACCTGCAGCGGCAGGTATTGTCGCTGGAGGACAAGCTGGCGACGTTTCAGAATCTGGAGAAGTCGCTGAAGGAAGCGCTGGTGACGGCGCAGCAGGCGGCGGAGGAGCGCAAGCGGACGGCCGACCGCGCGGCGGAAGTGCAGATTCGCGAGACGGAGGCGGCCTGCGCGGAATTGAGGCAGCAGGCGCACAAGGAAGTGGAAACCATGCGCTTCGAGCTGGCGTCATTAAAAATGCAGAAGGTGCGGTTCACGGCGGAATTGAAATCGCTGATTGAAGCGCATCAGAAATTGCTCGACGAGAAGACCGGCGCGGAAAATCTGGCCGAGGTGGCTACACAGGTGCAGCAGATCAGCGCCGACATGAGCCGGGCGGAACAGGAATAGGCGATGCAGCTCTACAATAAGATTGTTGAAGCGACGAATTTCATTCGCACCAAGACGAAGGCCACGCCGGAGGTCGGGATCATTCTCGGCACCGGTCTGGGGCGGCTGGGCGAAAAGATCGAGCGCGAGACGGCGGTGGATTACCAGCAGATTCCGCATTTTGCGGTGTCGACGGTGGAAGGGCATGCCGGTCGGCTGATCTTTGGGAAGCTGAAGGGCAAGTCGGTGGTCGCGATGCAGGGCCGGTTCCATTTCTACGAAGGCTACAACATGGAGCAGGTGACGTTCCCGGTGCGGGTGATGAAGCAACTCGGGATCAAGGTGCTGATCGTGTGCAACGCGGCGGGCGGGTTGAATCCGCAGTTTCGCGTCGGCGAGATGGTGCTGATCACCGACCATATCAATTTCCAGGCGCAGAATCCGCTGATCGGACATAACGACGAGCGGCTGGGGCCGCGATTTCCCGATATGTACAACTGCTACGACAAGGAGTTGGTCGACCTGGCAGAACGGACGGCAATCGACCTAGGGTATCGGGTGATGCGCGGCGTGTATGCGGCGGTTACGGGACCGAACCTGGAGACGGCGGCGGAGTACCGGATGCTGCGGGCGATGACGGCCGACCTCGTCGGCATGTCGACGGTACCGGAGGTGCTGGTGGCGCGGCATCAGGGGACGAAGGTACTGGGGGTGTCGATCGTGACGGACATGGGACTGCCGGATGACTTGCATCCGTGCAGCCACGAGAAGATCCTGGCGGCGGCGAACAAGACGGAGCCGCTGATGACGGAGATGATCGCGAACGTGGTCGAAAGGATGAAGCTTTGAAGTTTGACGAATTAAAGACCACTTTGTCTTTGGCCAAGCTCGAAGAAGAGATCCTGAAATACTGGGATGCGGCGGATACATTCCACGCGGGTCTGCGGCTGCATAAGGGCGCACCGCGGTTCACGTTTTACGAAGGTCCGCCGACGGCAAACGGTTTCCCGGGAATTCACCACGTGATCACGCGCGCCATCAAGGACATGGTCTGTCGCTACAAGCAGATGCAGGGCTACCTGGTCGAGCGCAAGGCGGGCTGGGACACGCACGGGCTGCCGGTCGAGATCGAAGTGGAGAAGCAACTCGGCCTGAAGAACAAAAGCGACGTCGAGAAGTACGGCATCGCGGAATTCAACAAGAAGTGCCGCGAGTCGGTGTTCAAATACAAAGCGGATTGGGACAATCTGACGCGGCGGATCGGGTACTGGCTCGATCTGGACAAACCATACATCACCTGCGAGAATTACTACATCGAGTCGGTGTGGTGGATTCTGGCGCAGTTCTACAAGCGCGGACTGATGTACAAGGGGCACAAGATCCTCCCCTACTGCCCGCGCTGCGGGACGGGACTGTCCTCGCACGAGGTGGCGCAGGGGTACGAAGATATCAAGGATCCATCGATTTTCGTGCGCGCGGAATTGGTCGAAGACCCGGGGACGAAGTTTCTGGTCTGGACGACGACGCCGTGGACGCTGATTTCGAACGTCGCGCTGGCGGTGGCGCCGGAGGCGGAATATGTCAAAGTCAAGCACGGCGACGAGAAGCTGATCCTGGCGGAAGCGCTGGTGGCGAAGGTGTTCGGCGGGCACGAAGTGGAAGTGCTGGAGCGGTTCAAGGGCAAGACCCTGGAGCACAAGCGGTACAAACCGTTCTTCAGCTACTTTGAAAAGAAGTACGACAAGATTTACTATGTGACGCTGGCCGATTTCGTGACGCTGGAAGACGGCACCGGGATCGTGCACATGGCGCCGGCGTTCGGCGCGGATGACTATTCGGTCGGGGTGAAATACGGGTTGCCGGTGATCCAGGCGGTCGAGCCGGACGGGACATTTCCGGCGGAGGTGACCGACTACGCCGGCAAGTTCATCAAGGACGCCGATCCAATCATCATCAAGGATCTGGAGAAGCGCGGCGTACTGTACAAGAAGGAGATTTACGAACACTCGTATCCCTTCTGCTGGCGTTGCCACTCGCCGCTGATTTACTACGCGCGGCGGTCGTGGTACATCAAGACCTCGGAGAACAAGGAGCGGCTGCTGGCGCGCAACGCGGAAATCAACTGGGTGCCGGCAGAGATGGGCAGCGGGCGAATGGGCGAGTGGCTGGCGAACAACGTCGATTGGGCGCTGTCGCGCGAGCGCTACTGGGGCACGCCGCTGAACTTGTGGGTGTGCCAGTCGTGCGAGAAGGTGACGGCGGTGGAGTCGGTGGCGATGCTGCGGCAACTGGCGCCGAATGCGCCGGCGGAGTTGGATCTGCACAAGCCGCACGTCGACGAACTGGAGCTGAAGTGCGAGTGCGGCGGGAAGCTGGTACGCGAACCGGAGGTGATCGACGTGTGGTTTGACTCCGGCGCGATGCCCTACGCGCAGTATCACTATCCGTTCGAGAACCAGGAGACGTTCGAAGCCCACTTCCCGGCGGACTTCATTTCGGAAGCGACGGATCAGACGCGCGGGTGGTTCTATTCCCTGCTGGCGATCAGCACGTTGCTGTTCGACAAGCCGGCGTACAAGAACGTGGCGGTGATCGGGTTTGTGCTCGACAAGAAGGGGAAAAAGATGTCGAAGCACTTGAAGAACACGATCGATCCGTTCGAGGTGGTCGGCAAACACGGAGCGGACGCGTTGCGGTGGTATTTGCTGACGGTGAGCCACCCGTCGCAGTTGACGCGGTTTGACACCGAGGGCGTAGCGGAGACGGAACGGAAGTTCCTCGACACGCTGCGGAATACGTACGCCTTCTTTGCGATCTACGCGAATATCGATGACCTCAAGGAGCGCGCGGCGAAGGAAGCCGGCGGCAACCTGCAGAAGTTTTTGGCGCAGTATGCCGGCGCGCCGACGGAGATCGACCGCTGGTTACAGTCGCGGTTAGAGTCGGTCAAGAAGACGGTAACCGAGGCGATGGACGCCTACGATTTGACGCGCGGGTGCCGGGCGATTGAGGAATTTGTGCTCGACGAATTGTCGAACTGGTATGTGCGCCGCTGCCGGCGCCGGTACTGGGCGTCGGGCGATACACCGGACAAGTTCCGCGCTTACCTGGAGCTGTACGAGGCGCTGGTGAATGTCTGCCTGCTGGCGGCGCCGACGACGCCGTTTCTGACAGAGCGGCTGTATCGCGAACTGGGAGACGGAGCCTCCGTTCATCACCAGGCATTTCCGAAATACGATGCGACCCGGATCGACGCGGCGTTGGAAGAGCGGATGGAGGCGGCGATCAAACTGGTGTCACTGGGACGGGCGGCGCGCAATACCGTGCAAATCAAGGTGCGGCAACCGTTGGCGGAGATGAAAGTGAAGATGCCGGCGGGCGTGGCCGAGGCGAACGTGCAACCGCTGTTGCCGGTGATCGCGGAAGAGATCAACGTCAAGAAGGTGAGTTTCCTGACGGATACGACCGAAGTGGCCGAGTACACGCTACTGCCGAACTTCAAGGAGTTGGGACCGAAGGTCGGGGGTGCGCTCAAGAGTGTTCAGGCGGAGTTGGGCCAGCTCACCGAGGCTGAGATCAAGAAGTTTCTGGTCCTGAAGGAACTCAAGGTGACGGCGGACGGGCGGGTCTTCACGCTGACGAACGACGAAATCCAGGTGCGGCTGGCAGGCAAGAACGGGTATGCGGTAGCGGCGGACGGCGGCTACACGGTGGCGCTGACGACGGAGATCACCGAGGAGTTGCGGGACGAGGGGTTTGCCCGCGAGTTGGTGAACAAGATCCAGAATATGCGCAAGGACGCCGATTTCAACGTGACCGACACGATCACGGTGACGATCAACGGGACGGCGCGGGTGGCGGCAGCGGCCGGAAAGCACCTGGAATATATCAAACAAGAAACGCTGGCGACGCATATCACTTTTGCCGAGCCGAGTGACGGCGTTATCCGCGAGTGGGATATCAACGGCGAGCCGGCGAAGCTGGCGGTGAAGCGATAGTTTTTGATTGTCGAATTGACGCGCCGGCCGTTACTTGAAGAGCAATCAACCCGAACGCCAACGGACGAATCCGGAACGAGATCATGCGTAAACGCGACTTAGAGAAATTCGAAAAGCAGTTGTTGGCGCGCCGCGACGAGTTGCTGAAGGATATGGAGTCGTTCAAGGACATGTCACTGTCGACGACGACGAAGGAAGCAACGGGCGATCATTCGAGTTACTCCTTCCACATGGCCGACCAGGGGACTGACGCCGAGGAGCGCGAGAAGGCCTTCATGCTGGCGTCGAAGACGGGGCGGCTGTTGTATCACATCGACGAGGCGCTGCGCCGGATCAAGGACAACGCCTTCGGCAAGTGCCTGAAGTGCGGCAAGCAGATCTCAGTCGCGCGGCTGCAGGCGGTGCCGCACGCGCGGTACTGTATCGACTGCAAATCGCGCGAAGAGGAAGAGAAGGCGGCGCGGACGATTCCGCGCCACTAAGCCGCATGTCCTGGTCTGACTCGCTACGCTGGACGAAC
>WBZO01004319.1_pt1 | contig 15470 bp, 14 predicted proteins | sample 5204261 | NCBI WGS metagenome assembly WBZO01 (sample SAMN12412400, study PRJNA552823) | activated sludge metagenome | isolation source: activated sludge from anammox sidestream of wastewater treatment plant... | place: USA: North Carolina | collected 2017-09 | reverse complement strand
GTTTTTAGAAGAAATCTTATGCGATCTATCTGCCTGCATAAAACAAGATGGGTCGAAAGGAGAAGAAGAACAGAAGGAAAAAAGAAGTTTGATACCCGACGGCAACGAAGAAAATAGGTAAAAGCAGGGTGCACGATCTTGGCCATGCCTGGCAATTGACAAGCTACGATCAAGCTGCGCTCGTTTTTTCCTCAAGAACTTTAACCAACCTGTAAATCTCTAGATAAGGAGAACACCATGCCCTTACGTAGATTCCTCGCCATAAGCTTGCTGACCGTGTTTGCGCTCGGCATATTGGTCTTCTCAGGCTGCTCATCGCCGGCAGCTCAGGCGCCTGCTGCCGAACCTACCCAGGCCCCTGCCCCCGCTGAGGAAAAGCCCACCCAGCCACCTGCACCTGCTGAAGAAAAGCCCACCCAACCGTCTACGCCGGTCGAAGAGAAAGCCGCTCTCACGCCCGACCGCCTTGTCCCTGAGGTCGTTTTTGTCTTTTCAACGGCGGAACACGATCCTGCGCGAAATGAACTCGGAATTCTATTGACGCAAGAATGGGAAAAGCTTGGGCTGCGGGTGAAAGCTCAGCCAATGGATTATGAAAAACAAGTCGACTTGTATGGCACTGGTGAGGGCTTTAATGCTTTTACCCTTGGCTATAACGGTCGCCCGGAGCGTTTCGATCCGGATGTCCTGCTGCGTAGGATCTACTATACCGGCCTGAATTTCATGGGTTTTTCCGATCCGGAAATCGATGCCCTGATCGACGCGCAGCAGGCTGAGATGGATGTTGACAAGCGTAGAGAGATCGTCTTTAAGATTCAGGACATGCTTGCAAGTCCCGGCTATCTTCCCGCAGTTGTTGCCTGGAACGAGGTTGATGTTGATGCTTATAACAGCGACCTATGGGAGAACATCCAGGTTGCGCCGGGTATGGGCATCTATAATTACTGGACGTTGCTTTCCGCTACCCCCAAGACTGACAAGACCACCTTCAGAGTCGCCAATACGGAACTCCCTCGAAACCTGAATCCTTTCTTTGAGACGACTGGTTCTGATACGGAAATGATGCGCGAACTCTATGACACACTTGCGCGTATCGGTCTGGATAGCCAGCCAGTGCCTTGTGCAGCAGAAAGTTGGGAAGTCATCGATCCGACAACGATCCATGTCGTGTTGCGCCAGGGGATGCAATTCAGTGATGGCGTGCCGGTCACGGCAAAGGATGTGAAATACAGCTACGACATCCAGAAAGAACAGGGTTCGTCCATCTACAAGCCCTTCTTGAAGACCATTGATTCGATTGAGGTTGTCGATGATTACAACCTGATCTTCCACTTGGTCAAGCCGGATGCATCGATCTTCATGGCTACGTTCGCGCAGATCTACATCATCCCCGAGCATATCTGGAGTCAGATCCCCGATCCAAAGGCCGATTATGATAATAATGTAAACCCAATCGGCAGTGGGCCGTACATTCTGAAAGAATGGCGCGCTAACGAAGAATTGTTGACTGCCGCTAACAAAAACTATCAGTTCCCCGTCGGCCCGGAATTCTATTCCGAGGTTATCTATGCCAACCCGGATGCTATTTTCCAGGCTTTGGTAGACCAGGAAGCAGACGTCAACTATGAGCCCTTGAGCGTAATCCAGGCTCAACTGGCCGAAGCAGTTCCGCACCTGACAGTAGAGAGAAAGAATAGTATCTCGATACGTGTTGTCGGGTTCAATGTCCGCGTCGCGCCATTTGACGATCCTGCTTTCCGGGACGCGATTGGTTACACCTTCGATTACGATACGATTGTGAATGTTATCCTGGGTGGCGCTGGGGAGCCGGGCGCAGGTGTGATCGCCCCTGCCAACGAGTTTTGGCATAGCTCCAATCAGTTGGTCCGTGAATTCAATCCAGATAAGGCACGCGAGATTTTAGCTGCTGCTGGCTATGAGTGGGACGCAAGCGGCCTGCTCTACATGCCTGCGGACAACTAATCCCTTTGAGTCCTGGGGTGGGGTGCGCCAAGCGTGCCCCACCCTAATAACTGACTTTCTCGATCCAAGTTTTTCCACAGGAAAACCGCTATGGAAGGCAATAGAGTTGCAATCGTGACTGGTGGAAACCGCGGCATTGGCCACGGGATAAGCGTCAGGCTCGCGGGCGCGAATATGGATATCGCTATCATCTATTATCGGCGCAAAGAAGAAGCCGATCGTGTAGTAGATGAGTTACGAGAAATGGGCCGTAAGGCAACTGCTTATCAGGCGGACGTTTCTCGACCAGATGAGGTGGCTCACACGATTACAGCCGTAGGCAACACCTTCGGTCGGATCGATGTGCTAGTAAATAACGCCGGCCTCGCCTCGAAATCAAGCACGCTCGATCTAGATGAAGAGATGTGGGATCGGGTTATAGACGTTAATCTTAAGGGAACCTATCTTTGTTCCCAAGCCGTTATCCCCTTCATGCAATATGCAGCCTATGGCCGGATCATCAACCTGACATCTATCGCCGGGCAGACCGGAGGAGGGATCGGCCCTCACTACGCTGCCTCAAAAGCCGGCGTTATCGGTCTCACGCGCTTTATGGCCACTGAGCTTGGCCCGCATGGTATTACTGTCAATGCGATCTCTCCATCGGGAGTTCCTACAGATCTATTACTGGACTTGGGTATGCAACCCAGCGCACAACGCCCCGTACGTCGCGTTGGCACGACCGATGATATCGCCGCAGCTGCGGCCTATCTGGCATCTGAATCAGCCGGATACATTACAGGTCAGGTACTGTCCGTCAACGGCGGCAGTTATTTCGGATAGCCGAACTACTTAATCAGGAGTTGTTTTGTGAAAATCAAAGCAGTTGAGATTCAATCACTTCGCCTACCAGTTAATCGCCCCCATCAAATGGCGATTGGCACGACCCATTTTCAGGAAAACGTTGTTGTAAGACTCATTGCTGAAGATGGGAGTTTTGGTTGGGGCGAGGCACCTCACATGGTTGGTCATTCCCAGCTAGGCGAAACCCCCCATACCGTTCGTGTTGTTCTGCGCCATAAGCTCGTCCCGGCCATCCTGGGCAAAAGTTTTATGGATCGAGAAGCGTTGACGATAGCCCTGGACCGGGCAGTGCCGGGGAACGGTCGGGCAAAGGGTGCTTTACTGATGGCCGCCTATGATCTGTCCGGCAAGGCACTGGATACCCCTGTCTATAACCTGATGGGGGGCAAGGTTAGGGATGCCATTCCTCTAAGCTGGTCTCTGCCTATCGTTGAGACTGAAAAAGTCGTCACTGAGGCCCTGCAAATGGTTGAGCGTGGTTGGCGGATCCTCAAGATCAAGGCTGGCCGATCAAATGGGATGGATGATGTCGAGGTCGTGCGCGCCGTGCGCGAAGCTGTGGGCAACGAGATTAGCCTTCGCGTCGATGTTAATCAAGGCTACGATCTGAAGACCGCCTATAGAGTGTTGCAAGCGCTCGAGCCCTATAACCTGGATTTCGTAGAGCAGCCAATCCATGCCGACAATATCGAAGGGATGGTCGAACTGACTCGACGCTCGTCGATTCCGATCATGGCCGATGAGTCGGTCAAATCCTCGATCGGACAGCTGGCGGTCCTGGCCAAGGCGCGCGCCGCCGACGCCATCAGCATCTACATTATCGGCCCCGGCGGACCTGGGAACTCGAAGAAAATGGCTGCCATCGTTCAGACCTTCAATATGCGCGGTTATGTTGGCGGCGCGCTGGAGAGCATCATCGGCGCCTCGGCCGGCCTTCATCTGGCCGCCTCCAGTCCCGCGATTGATCTGGGATGTGAGATGAGCGGTCAATACCTGCTAAAGGAAGATCTAGGCAAAGAGATGATCCCTATGAAGGACGGCGCACTTGTCGTTCCCACTGCGCCGGGCTTGGGCGTGGATATTGACGAAGAAAAATTAATCAAATACCGCGAAGGTGATGTCGAGACTCTATCTGTCTAAGACATGTAGAAAATAAGAAAACAGGTGAGAAGGGATATGGAATTCGGCTTTGGTCATCACTTAACTGAGGATTATCGTGGCCACATAGGATTGGCCCAATTAGGCGAACAATTGGGTTTCGATTTCTTCTGGTTACCCGACCAGACGTTCTTTCCGGACCCCTACATCATGCTGGGTTTGGTTGGGCAGGCTACTCAACGGATTCAGATCGGGCTGGCCGTCACTAACCCTCACACACGCCACCCAGCTACTAGCGCTCGTAGTATTGGAACCCTGGCCCTGACCGCCCCCAATCGCGTACATATTGCGATTGGGGCCGGTAACAATAAGGAAATGCTCACTCCACTTGGCCTGGACGGTTCGCACGCGGGTACCAAGATTCGCGAGATGGTAGAGATCAGTCATGGCCTACTCTCTGGTGAAAAAATTGATTACCACGGTAAATACTTCAAAGTCGCTGGGGTGCGCCTCGATGTTCCTCCTCCTGGTAACGTGCCCATTTACATCGCGGGGCGCGGATCCTATGTCTTGCAGACCGCGGGTGAGGTTGCCGATGGTGTCATTATCGGAGCGATATGTAATCAAAAAGGAATTACCCACGCGATCGACCAGGTGAAAATCGGGGCGGCACGCTCCAACCGTGATATATCACAATTGCGGATCGTGAGTTGGCTGACCGTTATTCTTACTGAAGATCGGGCGAGCGCTCTGCAACAAGTCAGACGTTCGGTTGCACATATTATTGGCGGCGCGCCAAATGAGATACTGCAGAGCGTCGGCATGGATGACGGTTTGGCCCGCAAGATAAAAGATGTCTATTGGACTGAAGGTATTCCACAGGCGGCAAAGCACGTAACGGATGAGTGCGTCGATACCTTTGCAATGGTTGGTGATGCGCAAATGATAATCGAGAGAATAAAAACCCTGAGGGATGCAGGAGTCAACCAGCTTTCTATCAATCTCGGAGATGACCGGGTCGATAATTTCCGGGCACAAATCACCAAATTTGCTGAATCTATCTTCCCGGCATTCGCCTAGAAATATCGGAGGAGGTGATTGTGGGTATCGTCTGCTTTTATTGTATCTGATTGGGTCGCCCCCTTGCGTTGGAAAGATACTTTCCGCAAGTGCCACCCAACACGCAAATACCTGTTTTCTAGATCGCCTTGGATGCACTGCACGAGGGGCACACTCGACGTTGAAGCACATCGCTATCAAGATGACGTTTGGATAGAGTGGCTCACCCGAGGCAACAATCATCATCTGAGGTGTCAGTACTATTCGGGCATTTAGCATCGCGGCAACCACAGCCCGACCAATAGATTAAACGGAAAAGGAATAGTAAATGCGCTCGGTGTGATCCTGCTCACAAACAAGATCTTATTGATGAAAATGCTTGCAAGGCAAATAGGGCGCCCGGATTCTAGAACAACTCATAAGGAGTAAGGATGAAAGGTTATCGCGGGTTTTTATTGCGAAGAGTGCTATTCGGCCTGTTCACGATTTGGGTGATCATCACATTAGTTTTCGTGCTTTTTCGGGTGACCCCAGGGGATCCGACAGTTTTTATGGTCGATTCTACGTTCGATCCGGCTGTGCGCGAGGAAATCTTGCATAAATTCGGCCTGGATAAACCCCTTTGGCAACAATACCTCATCTATATAGGGAATCTCCTAAAGGGAGATATGGGGCGTTCGTTTGTGTCGCATCGGCCTGTCGCTGAGGAATTAGGGGGCGTGCTCCCCAACACAATCATCCTTGCATTCACCTCATTTATCCTCGCCTACGTGTTAGGAGTACTTCTCGGCGCTTTCCTTGCTGCCAAACGGGGTCAATGGCAGGATTCGTTAGGAATCAGTTTGGTGCTTTTCTTCCGTTCCGCTCCAACTTTCTGGATCGGGATGATTTTGTTGATGATATTCTCGTTCAAGCTAGGTTGGTTCCCAAGTGGCAGAATACGAAGCCTTGGCTATGTCACCACGGGCGGCCTGGACAAATACCTGAACCTCGACTTCCTTCATCATCTTATCTTGCCTACTGTGGTGGCGGGATTGTACCTAGTTGCCCTGCCGGTCATGTTGACTCGTAATACCCTCCTGGAGGTATTGAAAGAAGACTATATTGAACTGGCCCGAGCAAAAGGGTTACCGGGGCGGACGATTTTGTTGAAGCATGGCGTCCGCAACGCGATCTTGCCTGTTGTTACTGCGGCTGCTGTTTATATCGGCCTGGCCATCGCCGGCATGGCAGAGATTGAAGTCGTCTTCTCTTGGCCGGGGGTGGGTCAAGCGATCGTGTTGGCGGTTCGTTCACATGACTATCCGGTTGCGCAAGGAGCCTTCCTGCTCTTGGCCATCATGGTTTCAGTGATGAGCCTCGTCGCTGACCTGGCTTATGCTTACCTTGACCCACGAATATCTTACGATTAATGACAGAAGGTTAAATTATGTCAACGTCGTCATCTATTGTTCGAGAACTTCTCAGGGATCGATTAGCGCTATTTGGATTAGTTGTGGTGGCACTTTTCTTCTTTGTTGCGATATTTGCTCCGGCCCTGGCCCCACATGATCCAATGGAAGTGCTTAAGCATCCTGAGACTGGGAAGGCGGCTATTCTGCAGCCACCATCGAGATATTTCCCATTTGGCACGACTAATATGGCTCGAGATGTCTTGAGTCAGGTAATTTATGGTAGCCGGATTGCCTTATTGGTCGGTTTCACGGCTGCTTTCGTGGTAACGTTCATCGGCGCTAACGTCGGTCTGATCGCTGGATTTTATGGGGGCTGGGTTGACACGATCCTGATGCGTATTGTCGATATTGCCTATGCCATCCCCTTTGTCCCATTTGCTATCTTGCTCATTGCGTTACTCAGGCCATCGATTGTTTATTTGATAATGATTGTCGGCCTTCTGATGTGGCGGGCCCCTGCGCGAGTGATTCGTGCCCAAGTGCTGTCTTTGGTTCAGCGCCCGTACGTCAAAGCCGCGCGGGTCACTGGCGCGTCTAATTTACGCATTATGTATGTTCACCTGATGCCCAATATCCTACCTATCGTATTGCTTTACATCCCTCTGTCAGTAGGGTGGGCGATCATGGCCGAAGCCAGCGTCAGTTTCCTCGGCTTTGGCGATCCTCGTATGGTCAGCTGGGGAGGCATGCTGCAATCGGCTTTCGCTACAGGTGCGATGCGGGTCGCTTGGTGGTGGACACTGGCCCCGGGTATCGCCATCGTTTTGATCGTCATTTCGGTTTATTTTATCAACAGGGCTTTCGAGCCAATCGCAAGCCCTAGCATCAGGAAAGAGTAATGGATACACCTTTGCTGGAAGTCAAAGACCTCCAAATCGAATACAAAGGGCGCCGTTCCTTAAAGGCAGTTGACCGAGTCAACTTTGAATTACAGCTTGGCGATAATCTAGGTATCGTGGGTGAGTCTGGTTGCGGTAAAACGACTCTTGCGAAATCGCTCCTCGGCTTGTTGCCTGATAACGGCTCGGTTGTCGGCGGGGCCATCTTGTGGGACAAGACAGATGTCAGCCATTATTCAGAAAACGAATGGAACCGTCTTCGTTGGTCAGATATCGCTCTTGTGCCTCAGAACGCGCTGAGCAGCTTCAATCCCGTCTATCGCTTGCGCGATCAAATCGTTGAAGCTATCCGGGCTCACGAATCGATTTCAGTTGACGACGCGCGCCGGCGAACCGAAAAATTGGCGACAATGGTGGGGATCGATCCACAACGATTGATGGATTTCCCTCATCAGTTAAGTGGCGGCATGAAGCAAAGGCTTGTTATCGCTATGGCGCTGGCACTCAATCCTCGATTGATTATCGCCGATGAACCTACTACAGCCCTGGATGTTGTCGTGCAGGACCGTATCATCAGGCAGATCGTCGAACTGCAAAACGAATTAAAGTTCGCCATGATTTATATCTCGCACGATATCGCCGTGGTGGCAGAAACTTGTCATCTAATTGCAGTTATGTATGCCGGCCAGATAGTTGAATATGGGTTAACGTCGGCTGTGTTAAAAAAGCCTATCCATCCATATACCATGGGATTGAAGAATGCATTCCCTGAGCTAAGGGTAGATAAACCCTTGATCTCGATCCCGGGGCACCCCCCTAACCTGGATCCTCCTCCGACTGGATGTCGCTTTGCTTCGCGTTGTCCGTTTGCCACTGAGCTTTGTCGGCAATCAGAACCTCCAATGGTAGAGTTGCCCTCGGGACAAAAGGCAGCCTGTCATTATGTGGATCGAGCGTTAGAGTTGCGCGAGCTTGCAGCAAAGGCCGAGACCTGGCGCCAGGTCCCGGCAGGTTAGGCTAATGTTGACTCTTGTGTAGAAGGGTCGACCCCAACAATTCTGGATCATGAGTGAGAACATATTACTTTCCACACCTCAAACACCTTTACTATCAGTCGATGATGTCAAGAAATGGTATCCGGTCCGGCAAAGCATGTTCGCAAGCCTCATCCAACCGGATAAGCGTTTCGTCAAGGCTATTGACGGTGTCAGTATTCAGCTGAAGAAGCAAGAAATAATCGGATTAGTAGGCGAAAGTGGCTCCGGAAAAAGCACGCTGGGCGAGCTTGTCACTCTACTGCAAACACCAACCGAAGGGACCATCACCTTCGATGGCGCCGATATTTCCTCGTTACACGGCGACGCGCTCAAGCAGTTTAGAAAGCGTGTGCAGGTTATCTTCCAAGACCCATACGCAACGCTCAACCAGCGATTTACGATCTACCGGACTGTGGTCGAGCCTCTCATCATACACGGCGTTCGTGATAAGGGAGAACGCACCCGGAGAGTAAAACTCGCCTTGACTCGGTCTGGCCTGAAGCCCGAAGACGATCTACTCAATGCCTATCCGCACAACCTGAGCGGTGGGCAGCGACAGAGAGTGTCCATTGCCCGCGCTATCGTTCTGGAACCCGATCTTGTTGTGGCGGATGAACCGGTCTCGATGCTAGATGTGTCGGTCCGTAGTGGCATTCTAAATTTGCTTGCGGAGCTTAGAGACACTATTGGCCTCACGATCATTTTCATCTCGCACGATCTTTCCACTGTGCAGAATCTATGCGATCGAATCGCTGTAATGTACCTGGGCCGAATCGTTGAGATCGGCCCTGTTAAGCAGGTCATCGAGCGCGCCTTTCATCCCTATACGCGCGCGCTGCTGGAAGCAGTGCCGCTGGTAGATCCTGATGTCAAGCGCGAGCGAACTAATATCGATAGTGAACCTCCTAGCGCTATCGATTTACCACCAGGATGCCGCTTCAGCTCGCGTTGTCCTTTTGTCACCCCCGAATGCCTGATAGCTGAACCGGAGCTGGTGGAAATGGCTCCTGGCCACTACGTGCGATGCATCCACCCTCGCCATGAACCCATTTGGTATTGAGAAGCAAAGAATACGAAGAATAGAAAATACGAGTTAGAGAAAATCACCCATGACAATTCAAACTGTTACAACCGACAAGATTCCCCCTTCCCCCAACCCTTTTTCACTTGGCGTTAAAGCGAACGGTTTCCTTTTTGTGTCAGGGCAAATAGGTAAAGAGCCAACCGGCAGGATTGCGGAAGGCTTTCCTGCGCAGGTCCGACAAGCAATGGAGAACCTTAAGATGATTATCGAGGCAGCCGGCTCTTCAATGGATTGGGTGGTAAAGATCACCATCTATGTGACTGATATCACTCGAATGCCCGAACTGAACAGCATCTATCGGGAATATTTTCCTAATGCATTGCCGGCGCGTGCAGCAATGGAAGTCTCAAAGCTTGGCTTGGGTGCCGAGGTTGAGATTGATGCCATCGTTCAAATGAATTGAGACTATGACCAAAGATTATAGGTGGACCCGGCTCATATATGCCGGGGCGAGGGAGCTGTTCGGATGAACCCACCGGCGCAATATGTAATGGAGAAATACAAGAATACAAATGGAAGCCATTGAACGTATCCTGGTTATGGGAGCCGGGCCTGGTGGGTTGGCAAACGCAGCCGTCCTCTCTAAACGGGGATATTCTGTCTGTTTGTATAGTCCCACTGGCTATCCTTCCGATATCGAGCAGATCAGGCATGACAGGAAGATTGAGATCGAGGGAGCTCTGGGGGAAGATACGATCGACATTGCGGCTGTTACGTCTGACCTTGACGAGGCGTTTCGACATAGCCAATTAATCCTCATCTCCGTGCCAGCGTTCGCTCAGCGGGATATGCTGGAAAGAAGCATACCCTATCTCCGGACGGGACATGTCATTCTGTTGATGCCCGGATCTGCCGGCTCACTCGAAGGCGCAGACCTCTTTCGGAAGGCCGGCCTTTCTCTAGATAAGGTGTTGCTCGGGGAGGCTGTTAGCCTGCCGCAAGCGGCGCGACGACTCGGAGAACGGCGTGTCCGGCTGGCGTTACCGGCTAAGCTGCGAGCCGCCGCGTTCCCCGGACGAAATACACCGCAATTGGTCGAGGCCGTCGGCGATGCGATCGAGCTTATCCCCAAAGCAAACGTGCTCGAACCCGGGCTGAATAACCCTAATTTCATTATCCATCCTGGCCCCATGCTCCTCAATTATGCGGCGGTGGAGAGGAGCGATGGGTATCTATCGTTAATGAACGAAGGTATGACAGATGGTGTTTTGCGTTTGATGGATGCAGTAGACGCCGAAAAAATGTCGCTGCAAAAGGCGATGGGGCTAGAGATCATGAATATTGACAGCGTCTATGTCGAGAAGGGGGCCGGCGCCTATGTCTATCGAACAAAAGGCGAGCCGTTTGGAATTCGTGATCGAATCTGGGATCGCTATATCGAAGAAGATGTTCCATATGGCACTGTCTTGTTCGCCTCTCTCGGCGACCTATTGGGTATAGAGACGCCGATTTGTGATGCGATTAATCGCATTTTGTCCGTCGCTAGACGGAAAGATTACCAGGCCGGTGGGCGCAATCTGGTTGCGATGGGGTTAGCTGGAATGTCACCTACGATGTTTCAACATTATCTAGTGACCGGCGAGAGGGAAGCTCTAGATGAAGGCCACGCTACTGCAAGTCTCGCCTAGGATCATGGTTTCGGCATCCTGCAATCGCTCGGCTGTTTATTGTACAAATCATAATAGGAGTAATGCATGACGAAAATTGAACGTGTCCTTGTAATGGGAGCGGGGCCGGCAGGCGTGGCCGCCGCGGCGGCTCTCGCCCGGCGTGGGTTCCATGCCATTCTTTATAATCTGCCTCAGTTTAGTTCGCGGATGCAACCTTTGATCGACCGAGGCGGAGTAGAGATCGAGGGGTCTTTGGGAGAGGAGTTCGTCCCAATACCGGTTATTACGACGGATATCCAGGAGGCAATGCGAGACGTTCAGCTGATCCTGATCGCGGTTCCAGCTTATAGGCAGCGCCTCATGGTAGAAAGTTGTTTACCCTATCTCAAGCCGGGGCACATATTATTGCTTCTGACGGGTTCTTGCGGCACGCTGGAGATGGCGCCCATCCTGAGGCAAGCCGGCTATAGCCTCGATGATATTTTGCTTGGCGAGACGGTAACTATGCCTCAGTCTGCCCGTTTTGTAGCCGACACCAAGATCCGAATCAGATTACCCTCTCTCATCCGAGCCGCTGCATTCCCAGGTCGGAATACGGAACGCTTGGTGGAAACGATAGGGGATACTTTGCGGTTGCTCCCTAAGCCCAATGTGCTTGATCCAGGGATGAACAACCCCAACTTCCTAATCCATCCGGCTCCCATGCTGTTAAACTATGCTGCAATCGAACGCGCCGAAGGCCTGTTGTCTATCATGAATGAGGGGATGACTGATGGCGTCCTGCGCTTGCTGGATGCCGTTGACGCGGAGAAGATGGCATTGCAACAAGCACTGGGATTGGATGTTGTCCCAATCGACGACCTGTATCGGGAGATGGGCAGCGGCCCACATATCTATCGGGTGAAGGGCGAGCCTTTTGACCTTAAGGACAAGATTCACGAGCGTTACATAAAGGAAGATGTGCCTTATGGCACTGTGCTTTATTCCGCGATAGGCCGGGCAGCCGGTATCCCTACGCCTATAAATGATAGCATTACGGCGATCTTCTCCGCGGTTGAACAAACGGATTACTGGGCCTTGGGTCGGAATGCCAAGAATATAGGGATCGATGGATTAGGCCGCGAGGGACTACTTCATTTCATGGAAACCGGGGAGCGTCCCCAAGCCTGATTCCACCCCCTCAGCCAGCAAATTTCATAATCATTTGAGAGATAAAAGATAGAAAAAGGACAAGTAAAATGAGCAATCGTCAACCAGAATACTCACTATTTCCAACTGAGGAGTTCCTGGGGCGCGTCGATAAGGCCCGCCAATTAATGGAGCAAAGGGGTATCGATGCCCTCCTGCTTACCGAGAAACCCAATGTCATCTACTTCTCTGGCCTGCGCACTATTGGTTGGGCGTCCAAGCATCGACCGATGGGTGTCGTCGTCCCCCGAGATAAGGATAAGCCCGTTATCAATGTGATCCCGGAAAATTTATATGAGGTTTCGTACCACTCTTCTTGGGTGGATGAGATATCTGCATATGGTGGCTGGCGGCGCACTGATGTCGCGCCAGATCCCCTGACGGCTTTCCTTAATGCTTGTCGTACGGCATGTGGAGACAAGGGTGTACTCGGCATAGAACTCGGATATGGCACGCGAGTAGGTATGACTCAGGAAGACTTCAAGGGGTTGGAAGCCAAGTTGAAGGGGTATGAGTTGGTCGACGCCGGCCCGCTGCTGTGGGACCTGCGGATGATCAAATCCCCCCTGGAGATCGATGCGCTCCGCAAGGCTTGTGATGCAACCACTAAAGCCTTTGAGCGCGGATTCAGTGCCATGCGCCCAGGCATGACGGAGCGTCAGCTGGCAGGAATCATCATGGCGGAGCTCGCTCTGCAAACCGATGAGATGCCGGGCTTCCTGATGGTGCGTTCAGGACCAATGAAATATGGCATGGTCAATGTCGAACCGTTTGAGAAAACATTGAATCCGGGCGATATCGTTGTCACCGATGTGGGGGCCAATTACAAATATTATTGGTCTGACTTCATGCGCATGGCCTGTATTGGCGAGCCAAGTGCGGACCAAAAGCGGATCTTCGCCGGTGAGCTTGCCGCTCAGCAGGCTGGCGTCGATGTGATTAAGCCGGGTATCAAGCTGCATGAGATCTTTGACGCTTGCTATGACACACTCATCAATTATGGCCTGAAGGAACATGTGCCTGGGCTAGAGCGGGTTGGTCATGGTGTAGGACTTGATATGCATGAGCCGCCCTCGATCGCCAAAGGTAGCGAGGTTATCGTTCAACCCAATATGGTTCTGACAGTCGAGCCGATTTTCTGGGATCAACCCAACCATACAATTGGCAACTTCGCTCTTGAGGATGTTGTCCTGGTGACGGAAACCGGGCATGAGGTCTTGAGCACGTTCCCTAAAGAACTGTATGTGGTAAGGTAACTGTCTCGTAGAATTTGTTTTGTGCGATTTCGTATCGGCAGGTGTGGGATTAATCGGTTGGGCCTTGTCTGAGCCTCCCTATACATGAGGTGTCCCTTAAGCAATCGGGGGCACGTCGATTAGATAGGGCTGGGGCGACGACATGGCCCAACCACTCGAGTGTATTTGAATGGGGTTGGATATGAACAGTCTTGAACAAATCGTTGATCCCAAAGAAACCGCATTACTTATTATCGATATGCAAAATGATTATTGCCATGTAGATGGGGCCTGCGGGCGGGCCGGTAGCGACGCATCCTCGGTAAAGGCGATAGTTTCTCCTCTGAATAGTCTGATTGAGAATGCGCGTCGTGTTAACCTAAAAATCATTTTCATCAGGACGATTCATGATGAATGGACCGACTCAAGCGCCATTCGCTCACTGCCTCGCTATGAGGAATGGTCGAATGAACTCTGCCGACCCGATACATGGGGTGCGGAGTTCTTCGGTGTTTTGCCGCAGCCGGGAGATTACGTCATCACGAAACATCGCAACAGCGCTTTCATCAATACTTCGCTTGATCTGGTATTGCGCTCGATTGGCATGAAAACTATTATTGTCACGGGCGTGTCTACCCATATATGCGTGGAATGTACTGTACGTGACGGGTTTCAGTACGATTACTTTCCCGTCGTCCCGGCAGACTGTACGGATTCAGGGAGATCGGACGTGCAAGTCCTGAATTCTGCTTTGAACAGGATAGATGGGCGCTGGGGAAAGGTTGTGACGTCGGGGGAAATTGCCCAAGCGTGGGGCTTGGTACAAGACTAATGAATCATAGCCTGTTCGCCATGACGCAAGCATTATAGCGCCATATTTGTGTCATACTATGTATTCGTTCGGGTGCCTGACGTATGCCGCTATTCAGTTTATAGCTTGCTAATTACCGCGAAGACTTGCACGATGAAACGGTCGCGATCGCGATTTGCTTTGAGTTCTCTTCAAAATGCCCAATCTTGCTATTTGTCGGATGAGGCGTCTCGTTTGGTCTGGGCCATCAATTCCGATCTTTGGGTGCTCATGGGGTAGCGCATATACTCTTCAAGCACCGATCGCAACATACGCCACTGGCCGCCGATCTTCACTCCCGGAAGTTCATTCATTTTCAACAGACGATAAACTTTTGCCTCTGAAAATTGCAGAAATTCTGCCACTTGCGGCACAGTCATTACCTGATTCTCTTCAATATTGGCGCTCAATCTTTCCTCCCGGTTCGCTAGATCTTGAATGACAAACCTCAAATGAATTAAACGACATCCATATTCTATCTGGATCGGCCAGAATTCATCCAAGTAAATCAAAGGTGTTTTTACCGGCGTGTGTTCGCCCGTGCAAACGTGTTGCGCCCCTGAAACCAAGCGCCACCAAGGCGTGCGCAACAAGTTGTCTACATTGGGATGACAAAGGCCGACGAGTTGACCGTGCTATGAGACTGGTGAGCGTTTTCAAATCCCAAACTGGTTGAACCGCGACCTCACGCCAGGCCGATACGCAAAATTCTACTGAAATTTCAATGTATCTGATGCTATTAACTGAAACTTACCGTAGTATACCGGAATGTGACTAGCGCGCAAGAAAGCATCATGGTTTTCCAATTTCAATTATTCATCCGCACGGACTTTTTGGGAAGCCGCGCCAGGCCAACAGTCATCTTGCCGCGAAAGGCTCACTATGATAGACTGCGTTATGTATACATGTGACATGAATTCATGTCACATAGGTTCATGCCGATAAGCTGGCCGATTGCCGGTTGGGAAGCCGGCGATGACCCGAAACTATTGTGGAGGTTACGCGTGAAACGCATCACATTATTGTCAGCTGTAACGACTCTATTGGCTCTGTTGGCGTTAACCGCGTGTGTGCGGCCCGCGCCGGGCAGCGTGGTTCCGCCGACCTTCACGCCGGTTGCGCCCGGTCAGAGCGAGATGCTCATGCCCCCGGCCGGGGCCACCCCGACGCTCATGCTCGCGCCCACGCTG
>WBZO01004318.1_pt1 | contig 15471 bp, 10 predicted proteins | sample 5204261 | NCBI WGS metagenome assembly WBZO01 (sample SAMN12412400, study PRJNA552823) | activated sludge metagenome | isolation source: activated sludge from anammox sidestream of wastewater treatment plant... | place: USA: North Carolina | collected 2017-09 | reverse complement strand
GCAAAATTGTTGCAGAGCAAAAATTAGGTTATTACGACAGTATTCAGTATCAAGGAAAATGGTACTATAATAATTCACCGGAAGCGGTGTATTCTAAAAGCGATTTAATAGTGTTGCCAAGTGCTACCGTTAAATCGGGATTGAGCATTAACCTAGATGAAAGAAACAATGTGTTTGCCAATTTAGGCTATTTATACAAAGCACCGTTCTATAATTTCGTAATGCCATTAAATGGTTTAAAGATTTCTAAAAATATTAAGAACGAAGAAATTATATCGGTAGAAGTTGGGTATCTTTTTCGCTCACGTTGGCTTGCCATTAACTTAAATGGATACTATACAGAATGGCTGAATAAGCCTTACACCACCACATTCCAAGATCCTAGCGATCCGGATATAAGAGAGTTGGTGTATGTGCCGGGCATTATGGCACGTCACACAGGTGTGGAATTAGACTTTACGGTGAAACCACACAAAATGGTAAGCATAGAAGGATTGCTTTCTTATGGCGATTGGATTTGGAACTCTAAAGTAGATTTTCAATGGCAGTTCGAAAGCGGAACGGTAGCCAATTTGTCTTTTAATCCTAAAGGAGTGCATGTGGGCGGAGTGGCGCAAATGCAAGTAGGTGGCGCTGTGCGCATAGAACCATTAAAGGGACTTTATATTAAACCGCGTATCACTTATTTCGATAAGTTTTATGCAGATTTTAATCCTCAAACGCTTTCAGGCACCAATGCCGGAAGAGATTCGTGGAAACTTCCCGGCTATTATTACTTAGACGTTTCTGCGGGTTATACTTATCAGTTAAAAAAGAAGCTAATTTTTACGGTTAGAACAAACTTCTTTAATATTACCAACGGTTATTATATTCAAGATGCTACCAACAATAATGCATTGGGTACCAATTCTAATTTTCAGCAGTTTGATGCCAGAAGTGCATCGGTGTTTTATGGGCAAGGATTTCGTTGGAATGTGGGGGTAGAAATTAGTTGGATAAACTTTAATAAAGAGCTAAAACATAAAACAGATAATTTTTAAAATTTAATATTTAATACATCTACATGCGTAAACTTTCATTGTTACTTTTTGGCGCTGCAGTATCTGCGGCAGCACTTGCCCAAGTGGCATCGGTGCCTACAAGTTGGGATTGTTCCGGTACTCCGCCTACAGGTTGGAGCCAAGTGCAAACGGGCACTCCGGGTAATCTCAATTATACCTCGCAGGCATTATACACCAGCGCTCCTTCATCTGCCAGATTAGATTTTACGGGTGAATATATTTTAATCAATATCAACGATGCTCCGGGATTGGTAAAATACAATATAAAGGGTTCTGTTGGTAGTGGTTCATGGAGTGGTACATTTAAGTCGCAGTGGTCGGTAGATGGTACTGCATGGACAGATATGCGCATTTACACCACCTTGCCTGTGCTGAGCAATCCATTTGTAAATGCTGTAGATACACCTTCTTCTCAAGCACGTTTTATTCGTTTGTTTTTTGCTACCAAAGATACGGGAAACGTTGCGCTCGATGATATTTCTGTCGAACTGCCTGTGGCGGGTGCTGCACAAGAAATTGATGCTAAGTTTAAAGGTGCTGCGGCTCCACTCGGTAGCACAGTTTGGTTTAGTTCACCGGTAAGTACTCCGGCAGGGCTTAAGCTAAAGGTATATAATCTTGGAAGCGATTCTACGCTTACTTTATCTAATGCTGCCATCACCGGTGCTGCAAGTGCCGATTTTCTTTTAGGAAGCTATCCTTCTTCTATTGCACCTAAAGATAGTGGAGAAGTAAATTTTACATTTAACCCATCTATTGCCGGAACGCGCGTTGCTAAACTTTCATTTAATAACAACGATGCTGATGAAAATCCGTATGAAATAAACTTGAATGGTATTGGTGGCGATTATGCCACAGAGCCATCACAAAATCCTACAGCATTAACGTTTTCAAACGTAAAATCGTATGGTTTCAAAGCAACGGTTGCAGGCAATAATGCCGATGGTTATTTGGTATTGCGTAAGCTCGGTAGTGCTGTTACAGAAACTCCGGTTGATGGAACGGTTTATACCTTAGGCGAAGGTGTTGGCGCTTCAAAAGTTTTTTATGTTGGCAATGCTGCCAATTTTAATGTAAAAGAAGTTAGAGCAGGTTTAACTTATCATTTTGCTGTGTTCTCATTCAATGGAAATGGTAATTATATCAACTATAAACAATTGTCGCCATTGGTAGCTTCGCAAGCCAGCGGCAATGGAGCTCCGGGTTCATATTACACTGCCATAAATAGTTCTGCCTCAACTTTTGTTTCAGATTTGGGCAGTTTAATCAATAATAGAACGCTCCAGTTTTACAGCAGCTACAAGGCCACCATGATTGATGGGTTTTATGCACGCGATACAGCCGATGGTAAAAAAGCTGTAAACTGTGAATACAGCAATGAATTGGTTCAATACACCGAACCGTTTGATTTTACAGGTTTAGATATGGCGCGTGAACACACATTTGCTTCCAGCTGGATGCCTACTTTTGGTAAGGCAGGGCATTCTGAAAGATATGGTTATTCAGATTATCACAATTTACACTTAGCAAACCAAACTAAAGTAAACGACCCAAGAAGTAACTTCGGTTTTGGAGATGTAACAACGGTAACTTCAACTTACTTTGAATCTAAATTGGGAAAAGATGCTACCAATCGCAAAGTATTTCAGCCACGCGATGAAATTAAAGGTGATGTGGCAAGGTCAATTTTTTATATGAGTACTTGTTATCAAAAATTGCCCAATAGAGCTTCTGCATCTTCTAGCTTGCAACCGGTAACCAATGCTTGGCAGTGGGACTCGTTGATAGTACCGGGTGTAGCACCTAATCCTGATTTGCAATTGTATCTGGTGCAAGACGAAGCACTGTTGAAACAATGGAGCCAGGCCGATCCGCCAAGTGCAGAGGAAATTGCCAGAAATGAATTTGTATTCGATTTGCAAGGTAACCGCAATCCGTTTATTGATAATCCTGATTGGGTTTGCTATATCAATTTTAAAAATATGACTTACAATGCCGCAGGCACAGGGCAGTGTTATACTACTTCGGTAAAGGAGGTTGCTCCATTTGCTCAAGTAGAAGTGTATCCAAGCCCGGCTACCAACCTATTGAATGTAACCATGTTGGCTCAGCAAGCACAAACAGCAACAGTGCAATTGGTAGATATGGTAGGTAAAGTAGTATATTCAGCAGAAAAAGAATTAGCTGCAGGCGTTAGCAATTTCAATTTCAGCGTTGCCAATTTTGCAACAGGTAACTATATTTTGAAAGTTTCAGGAAATGGCACTATCCAAAAGAAAATTCAAATTCAAAAGTAGACGCTAGTAAATAGCTTTCTAAAAGCCGTTTTGTTGAAATTCATCACAAAGCGGCTTTTTTTATGTACTTAACTATGGCATCTATTCTTATTTTTGAGGTTTGTATTACATACACGACTTAGATTTGGTAATTAACGAACATGAGTTTCAACGAGGTTTACATTATACAAACAGCACGCTTTTTGCCCAACCATCCGGTTTCTAACGATGAAATAGAAGACTACCTTGGATGTATAAATGGAAAGCCATCGCGCTCGCGTAGAATTGTGTTGCGGAATAATGGCATTAAGCAACGATACTATGCATTAGAAAAAGGGGGCAAAACCACACATACCAATGCTGAAATGGCAGCATTGGCTGTACGTGAATTGTTTGCCAATAGCAATGCGGCACTCGGGCAAATACAAGTGTTGGCGTGCGGCACATCTTCGCCCGACCAAATTATGCCATCGCACGGTATTATGGTGCATGGTTGCTTACCCGAAACAGGCGCTGTTGAAGTAGTTTCACCTTCAGGAAATTGCTGCTCGGGAATGCACGCTCTAAAATTTGCTTACCTAACTGTAAAAACAGGTGAAGCAAACGTAGCCGTAGCCACCGGTTCTGAACGCACTTCGGGCGTTTTGCGTGCTACCGGTTTTGAAGAAGAAGCCAAGCACTTGGCAGCTTTAGAAACCAATCCATATATTGCTTTTGAAAAAGATTTTTTGCGCTGGATGCTCTCCGATGGCGCAGGGGCATTTCTACTTTCTAACCAAAAAAGTACGGCAGGTATAAGTCTAAAAATTGAGTGGATAGAAAGCGCTTCGTATGCACATAAGATAGAAACTTGTATGTATCAAGGCTGCGATAAATTGCCCGATGGTACACTGAAAAGCTACATGGATTTTTCACCCGAAGAAATTGCTGCACACTCCGTGCTAAGCATGAAGCAAGATGTGAAACTATTAGATAAGTACATTGTAGAATTAGGTTACGATAAGCTCCGCGCCATCTGCGATAAAAAGAACTTATCGGTAAATGATATAGATTACTTTTTGCCGCACCTTTCAAGCGAATTTTTTAGAAGTAAAATTGCCGCCAAACTCGAAGAAAATGGAATGGGAATTCCACAAGAAAAATGGTTCTCTAACCTTACCGAAGTTGGCAATGTAGGTGCAGGCTCTGTGTATATTATGATTGATGAATTGGTAAAAAGTGGAAAGCTGGAAGTAGGGCAGAAGATATTGCTCATGGTGCCGGAAAGCTCTCGTTTCTCTTATGTGTACGCGTTACTCACGGTTTGTTGAATATAACTGCCACATAGTTTTATCTTATGAAGAATACCGAAATTCCACAAGACCCCAGTCCTTTAGATAAGTTTACAAAAGAAGTGCTGTATGCCGTAAACGATAAAGGAGAATATACTGCACAGCTTAGCCGCGGTTGGCAAATAAAGGCCGATGCTTTAGGAATTTCGTGGCAAGAAGCAGCCGATAGAATTGCTTATGCCAAGCAGCAGGTAGCCAACGGAGTAGCCAGTCCAATTTTATTTTTTATGGAGCTTAACTTAATGGAGTTATCTATTCTGTCGGATTACACAGGTTTTTGGCGTTGGACAATTAAACGTCATTTAAAGCCATCGGTATTTGAAAAGCTAAGCCAAGCAAAACTTCAAAAGTATGCCGAAGTATTTGGCGTTACAGTAGAGCAATTAAAAAAATGCGAGGTAAGTGAAAATTGATTTCAAACATATACAATCGGCTCACTGCGAAAACGGTGTTACCACCAACTTGCTGCAGCATGCAGGTGTTCAGCAAATTACAGAACCATTGGCGTTTGGTATAGGAGGCGGTATTTTCTATATCCATATACCGTTTATGAAAATAAACAATGGTCCCGCCATTTCGTTTAGAACTGCACCTGGCACTATTTTTCGTAGAACTTGTAATGGGCTGGGCATTAAAATGATTCATAAAACTTTTAGTTCTAAAGAAAAAGCGCAACAATTTTTAGATAGTAAGTTAAGCGAAAACCAGCCGGTGGGCTGTCAGGTAGGAGTATATTTTCTCACCTATTTTCCTAAAGAATATCGTTTTCATTTCAATGCTCATAATTTGGTGGTTTACGGAAAAGAAGGCGATACTTATTTAGTGAGCGATCCCATTATGGAAACCGTTACCACACTAAGTAGTTATGATTTAGAGCGCGTGCGGTTTGCCAAAGGTGCGCTTGCTCCCAACGGGCATATTTACTTTCCGAAAGAAAAGAAAGAAGTAAACAATGCCGTAATAGAGAAAGCCATCGTAAAAGGTATAAAGCATGCCGCATGGTTTATGACCGAAACACCCGTGCCAATTTTAGGTACCAATGGCATTTGCTTTACTGCAAAGCAGGTGTTGAAATGGCGCAATAAGTTGGGCGTAAAAACAGCCGGTGCATATTTGGCTCAGTTGGTGCGCATGCAAGAAGAAATTGGCACAGGTGGCGGAGGATTTAGGTTTGTATATGCTGCTTTTTTACAGCAGGCACATAGGTATATTGCCAATCCTGTTTTGCCGGAAGCCTCAACAAAGTTCTCTGAGGTGGGCGATTTATGGCGCAATGCCGCAGTACAAGCAGCAGGTATTTACCGAGGTAGAAATACAGAGCAGGCAGATTTTAAAATAGTAAGCGATATGCTTATGGAAATTGCCGATAAGGAACATAGGGCATTTAAACAACTATTGAAAGCAACATGGAGGTAGTGCCCGCAATTAAGGTTGCTAATCTTTCTTTTGGTTACGATGTAGAGAGCAGTGCGCTGTTTCAAAACTTCAATTTAAACATTGCTCAAGGTGAGCGTTTTGGATTGCTAGGTCCAAACGGAGCAGGGAAAACCACACTCATGAGTTTGCTTACCGGAGTGTTGCAGCCCAATGCAGGCAGTGTATATATTAAGCAGGTAGATATGGCGGCTCAGCCAATGAAAGCAAAGTCGGTGTTTGGCTTAGTGCCGCAAGCACATTCTTTGTATGCAGAATTAACGGCAATGGAAAACTTGTTGTTTTTTGGTGCGTGGAGCGGCATGGGCACAAAAGAAATTAAAGAGAAAGGCGCATTGTTGCTCCATAAAATGGGGCTTTGGGAGGCAAGAAATAAATTGGTTTCAAAATTTTCTGGTGGCATGAAGAGCCGCTTGAATCTTGCCATAGGAGTAATTCATGCTCCCGAAATTCTCTTTTTAGATGAGCCTACATCGGCAGTTGATGTGCAATCGCGTCATGCCATACTGAGTTTTTTGCATGAGTTGAATACATCAGGAACCACATTGGTTTATACTTCGCATTTGCTGAGCGAAGCGGAGCAACTTTGTACGCAAATTGCATTGATGGATAATGGCAGTATCATGGCTCAAGGTACGGTACAAGAATTGTTGAACAGTAGCGGTAAAGATAATTTAGAGGCCTTGTTTTTATCGCTTACAGGAAGAAACTTTAGAGATAACTGATGCAAAAATTACTGGCAGCCATAAATAAAGATTTAAAAATCCTGTTTAGAGATAAGGCAGGTTTGGCAGTAATGTTTGCCATGCCCATTCTGTTGGTAGTGGTTATTTCTAGCATTCAAAACAGTTCTTTCAAGTTAGTGAACGAAAACAAAGTTCCATTGCTGTTAGTAAATGCCGATAGGGCAGAAGTGAGTATGCAGTTTGTGGAAGCATTGCAAAAAATCGGCATGTTTAAAATTAACTATACCGATTCTGTAATTGCCGTAGTTTCTAAAAGTATGTACGATAGCGATGCTATGGTGGCTGTAGTGATACCTCAGGGATTTTCGGAGCATATTGCCACTAAGGCAAATCGCATTACACATCAAGCATTGCAATCGCTTGGCATGGCAACGGCTGCTGCGTCAGATAGCATGCCTGCTGCAGCGGCTGTAACCTCCACTACTTTAGAAATGGTGTATAATCCCGTAATGGAAGAAAGTTTTAGGCTATCGGTAATAGGCGCATTACAAAGTGCACAGCAGTTTACGGAAAATAGGCAAGTGTTGCAGGCGCTTTACAAGCAGTTGAGCAATAAAAAATTACCCGATTCATTAGAGCAGCAAATTCTTGCTTCAAAATCCAATGTCGTTCAATTTCCTGTAGCAAAAGATGGCAGTCGCGCTATTCCCAATACTTCGCAACACAATGTGCCGGCATGGACCATTTTCGCCATGTTTTTTATTGTAGTAACACTTAGTACCAATATTGTAAAAGAAAAAGTAAGTGGCAGTTTTATTCGCCTAAAAACCTTACCTACCAATTACGCTTGGTTGCTGCTGGCAAAGCAAATTACATTTGTTTTAGTAACCATGTTGCAGGCGCTGGTAATTTTTTCAATCGGTTATGGCATATTCCCACATCTTGGCTTGCCGGCTTTAAATTTTCCTACCAATAAGATTGGATTGATTGTAGTAACATTTTTCTGCGGCTGGAGCGCGGTAAGTTATGGTTTGCTGGTAGGCGTTTTTGCCAAAACTATGGAGCAGGCAATTGGCTTTGGTGCGGTGTCTGTGGTAATTTTAGCTGCCATTGGCGGTGTAATTGTTCCTGCTTTTGCCATGCCGGAGGCATTACAAATGGTAATGAAAATGTCGCCATTGCATTGGTGTATAGAAGCCTATTATGTAATGTTTTTACAAGGTGGAGGCGTAAAAAGTGTTCTAATGAGTATTATTCCGCTACTTTTCTTCATTATTGCAATGCAATTGGTTTCGTGGGTGAAACTGAAAAGCCAAAACTTTGTTTAACCGAGCCGTATGACAAAAGAAGAATTAAAAAGCGACTTAAAAGTAAAGATTATCAAGTACCTGAATTATTTATCTATTTCTCCCGATGAAATTGGAGATGATATGCCGCTATTCGGTACCGGGCTTGGTTTAGATTCTATTGACTCTATTGAATTAGTGGTGATGTTGGAGCGCGAATACGGTATTAAAATAGAAAACCCCAAAGAGGGAAGAAAAATTTTGGTAGATGTAAATACCATAGCCGATTATATTGAAAATCACCGCGCAGGAACTGTTCAGCAATGAGCAAAATAGTAGTTACAGGCATTGGAATAATATCTCCACTAGGCAATTCGCTGCACGAAAATAGAACTGCATTACAGCAAGGGAAATGCGCATTAGGCTCTATGGAATTTACGCCATCGCTTTATGCCAGTAAATTGCCCTTTGGCGAAGTAAAATGGAGCAATGCAGCCTTGGCTCAAAAGCATGGAATTAGCCAATTGGGTATTACCAGAACAACACTGCTGGCATTAGAAGCCTTTGAGCAAGCTGTGAAAGATGCACAACTTTCAACTGCCGAACTTCAAACGGCAGCATTCATAAATGGAACTACTGTGGGCGGTATGTGTGCTTCAGATACACTTTATCAAGATGCGAATTTCAACGAGGTTGGTTCCGATTATCTGAACGCCTACGACTTAGGTTCGGTAGCACTTTTTATTCAAAATAAATATGGAATAAAAGGTATTACCAATACGTTCAATACGGCATGTTCTTCTTCTGCTAATGCTATTATGTATGGCGCACGGTTGTTGCAACACGGCTTGGCAGAGCGCGTGGTGGTGGGTGGAGCCGAGAGCCTTGCAAAGTTTACCATCAATGGTTTTAATTCGCTCAATATCCTTTCCGCAGAAGTTTGCCGCCCTTTCGATGCCGAGCGCAATGGCCTTAATTTAGGTGAAGGTGCCGCTTATTTAGTATTGGAGAAAGAAGAAAACTGCAAGGGGAAAGAAATATACGCACAAGTGTCGGGCTGGGCAAATACCAACGATGCTTTTCATCCTTCATCGCTTTCCGATGAAGGCGAAGGTCCATTCCTTGCCATGCAAAAAGCATTGGCAGTTGCACAATTGGAGCCTGTACAAATAGATTTTGTAAATACACATGGCACGGGTACCGAAAATAATGATGAAGCCGAAAGCAGCGCCATGTTGCGCGTATTTGCCAATGTGCCACCATTTGCTTCGGCAAAATCCAATATAGGGCACACGCTTGGAGCAGCAGGAGCCATAGAAGCCGTTATTTGTTTGCTGAGCATCAAGTATCAAGAAATCTATGCCAGTTTGCATTTTAAAACGCCAATTCCAGCCACAAGGCTTGTTCCTGTACTGCAATACACCAAAGCATCGGTAAGCCATGTAATGTCTAATTCGTTTGGCTTTGGCGGCAATTGCAGCTCATTGGTTTTTTCAAAGTAATTCACGTAGGTTTGAAAAATAATTGAGCCGCACCTTATCAGTATTTCGCCTCGTATCAAACAATATGAAATAATTTAAAGTTGAATAGTTTGAAAGTTACATTACACCAAAACAAAACCGAAGCAGTTCGTAGATTTCACCCTTGGGTATTTTCCGGAGCTATTAAGAATATTGCAGGCAATCCAAACGATGGCGATGTAGTAGAAGTAGCCGATGAAAAAGGAAATTTTTTAGGGTTGGGGCATTATGCCAAAGGCAGTATTGCCGTGCGTATTTTTTCGTTCGCAGCAGAGAAAAATATAGAGAAAATATTTGCACAAAAGATTGAAGCAGCCATTGCTCTGCGCAAGCAAATAGGTTTGTGGCAAAATGATGTTACCAACGCTTTTCGTTTAATACATGGCGAGGGCGATGAATTGCCGGGGTTGATTGTAGATATTTATGGCAATACAGCCGTGCTACAGGCGCATAGTAAAGGCATGTTTCAGCACCGCGCACTTATTGCAGCCTTGTTGCGCAGGCATTCAAAAGGTATAATAGAGAATGTATATTCTAAGAGCGATGCGGCACTTAAACATAAAGAAGCTACCGATGGCTTGCTCGAAGGCAATAGCCTTGCCACCGAGATAAATGAATATAAACTTCGCTTTAAGGTAGAACTCCCAACGGGGCAAAAAACCGGTTTCTTTTTAGATCAGCGCGAAAACCGCAGATTGTTGGCAAGGTATGCCGAAAACAAAAAAGTGCTGAATACATTCTGCTACACAGGCGGTTTTTCGGTATATGCAGCCAAGGCAGGTGCAGCCCTAGTTCATTCTGTAGATAGTTCTGTTAGAGCCATTCAGCTTACCAACGAAAATATGGAGTTAAACGGCTGCAAGCGCCACGAATCTTTTACTACCGATGTGTTCGATTTTATTCACAAGCAAACTCAGGCAGATTTTTACGATATTATAGTACTCGATCCGCCAGCTTTTGCCAAAAATCACGGTGCACGCCACCAAGCCATTCAAGCATACAAAAGACTCAATGCAGCCGCTTTGCAAAAGGTAAAAAAGCAAGGTTTTATATTTACATTTTCGTGCTCACAAGCCGTGAACCAAGAAATGTTTGAAGGTGCCGTTACCGCAGCTTCCATAGAAACAGGGCGAAAAGCAAAAATTATCCATCGCCTCACACAGCCGGCAGACCATCCCGTAAATATATTTCACCCCGAAGGCGAATACTTAAAGGGATTAGTTTTAGCTGTAGAATAACAGTGCTTGCTAGTAAATTTTTTCTTCTTAAAGGAAATTGGCGGCTTACGGTAAGAAATAAAGTGAAATTTGGAAATATGTTGTCTTAATATATCTTTGCGCTTCTCTTTGAGCGAAGTGGGTATTCTTTTAATGGTTTTTTTGGCTTGAAACATAAGCGCAGCAACGGCTTGACGCAAAACTTCACTTGGGCTTCTTTGAGAAGATTTGGAATAAATATAATCTCACATACATGGCAAAAAAAGAAAATCGCCTAAATCCTAATTTTTCTAAAATCACCATTATGTTGGCAAGTCCAGACTCTATTTTGGATAGAAGCCACGGTGAAATTAAAAAACCGGAAACCATCAATTATCGTACTTACAAACCCGAGATGGAAGGTTTGTTTTGCGAAAGAGTATTCGGGCCTACTAAAGATTTTGAATGTTACTGCGGAAAATATAAGCGCATTCGTTACAAAGGAATCGTGTGCGACCGTTGTGGAGTAGAAGTTACTGAAAAGAAAGTGCGCAGAGAGCGCATGGGGCATATTAAATTAACAGTGCCTATTGTGCATATATGGTATTTTAAGAGCCTTCCAAATAAAATCGGCTATTTGCTGGGTATGAGCTCTAAAAAATTAGAGAGTGTTGTTTATTACGAACGTTATGTGGTAATTCAACCGGGTAAGGCAGTAGAAGGTGTTATGCTGCAAACTGAAAAAGGTGAAGAAGAGCGTAAATTAGCTTACTTAGACTTGCTTACAGAGGAAGAGTATCTTTCTGTTTTCGACAACGAAATCATGAAGAATAACTACCAGTTAGAAGATACCGATCCCAACAAATTTGTAGCTAAAATGGGTGCAGAGGCAGTAAAAGAACTGTTGAGTCGCATCAATTTAGATGAGTTAAGCTACCAGTTGCGCCATGCTGCTGCCAACGAAACTTCGCGCCAGCGTAAAAGCGAAGCGCTAAAACGCTTGAGCGTAGTAGAAGCCTTCCGCGAAGCTAATGAGCATGTGGAAAATCGCCCTGAGTGGATGGTGGTTCAGCACTTACCGGTAATACCACCGGAGTTGCGCCCGTTAGTACCTTTAGATGGCGGACGTTTTGCTTCTTCAGACTTAAACGACCTTTACAGAAGAGTAATTATTCGTAACAATCGTTTAAAAAGATTGCTAGAAATTAAAGCCCCTGAAGTGATTTTGCGTAACGAAAAACGCATGCTACAAGAGGCTATAGATTCCTTGTTCGACAACTCACGTAAATCTAATGCCGTTAAAGCAGAAGGTGGTCGCCAATTGAAATCTTTGAGCGATGTATTAAAAGGAAAGCAAGGTCGTTTCCGTCAAAACTTATTAGGAAAGAGGGTGGATTATTCAGGTCGTTCCGTAATTGTGGTAGGTCCTGAATTAAAATTGCACGAATGCGGTTTGCCAAAAGATATGGCTGCGGAATTGTTTAAACCATTTATTATCCGCAAACTTATTGAAAGAGGTATTGTTAAAACCGTAAAGAGCGCCAAAAAACTCGTTGATAAAAAAGAGTCTATCATTTGGGATATTTTGGAAAACGTGTTGAAAGGACATCCGGTATTATTGAACCGTGCTCCTACACTTCACAGATTATCTATTCAAGCATTCTTGCCGAAATTGATAGAAGGAAAAGCCATACAGTTACACCCATTGGTTTGTACGGCTTTCAATGCCGACTTTGATGGTGACCAAATGGCGGTACACGTGCCACTAGGCAATGCTGCAATACTGGAAGCTCAAATGCTCATGTTGGCATCGCACAACATTTTGAACCCGCAAAACGGTACACCAATTACACTTCCTTCGCAAGACATGGTGTTGGGCTTGTACTACATGACCAAGGCTAAGAAAAGTACTGAGGCAGAAAAAATTAAAGGAGAAGGCTTAACTTTCTATGGTGCCGAAGAAGCAATTGTAGCTTTCAACGAAGGCAGAGTAGAATTAAATGCAGTAGTTAAATGCCGTGTAGCCGCTAAAGAAAACGGTGAAATTAAATCCAAAGTATTAGAAACCACTTTAGGTAGAATTATACTCAACCAAGTTGTTCCTGCAAAAGTTGGTTATGTAAACAAATTATTGGGTAAAAAGGAATTGAAGAATGTAATCGGAGATATCCTTACCCAAACAGATATTCCTACCACTGCTAAGTTCTTAGACGATATTAAACGTTTAGGGTTCTTCTACTCGTTTAAAGGAGGTTTGAGCTTTAATTTAGGTGATGTGTTGGTACCTGCCGAAAAAGAGAAGTTGATGGCTCAAGCTCAAGAAAAAATTGATGAAATTACCGAGAGCTACCAAATGGGCTTTATCACAGATAAAGAGCGTTTTAACCAAGTAGTAGATATTTGGACACATACCGATAATCAACTTACTATTAAGTTGATGAACCAAATTACTAAAGATCGCCAAGGATTCAATAGTATTTTCATGATGTTGGATTCTGGAGCAAGGGGTTCTAAGCAGCAGATTAAGCAGCTTTCCGGAATGAGGGGGCTTATGGCAAAACCACGTAAAGCAGGTTCTACCGGAGCAGAGGTTATCGAAAACCCAATTCTGGCTAACTTTAAGGAAGGCTTGAGCGTATTGGAATACTTCATTTCTACGCACGGTGCTCGTAAAGGTCTTTCCGATACGGCTTTAAAAACTGCCGATGCGGGATACCTTACCAGAAGATTGGTAGATGTGGCACAAGATGTAGTAATTACCGAAGAAGATTGTGGAACATTAAGAGGTATTGCAGTTAGTGCCATTAAAAACGGAGATGAAATCGTAGAATCACTTTCCGATAGAATTTTAGGCCGTGTTGCATTGGTAGATATTGTACATCCTGAAACAGATGAACTAATTGTAGCCGCTGCCGAACATATTTATGAAACAGAAGCAAAAGCAGTAGAAGCTGCCGGAATAGAAACGGTAGAAATTCGCTCTGTGCTTACTTGCGAAGCCCGCAAAGGAGTTTGCGTAAAATGCTATGGTAGAAACTTAGCAACCAACCGTGTAGCCGAAGAAGGCGATGCCGTAGGTATTATTGCAGCACAATCTATTGGTGAGCCGGGAACACAGCTTACACTCCGTACCTTCCACGTGGGCGGTATTGCAAGCGTGGGCACTTCAGAATCTAAATTAGTTGCCAAATTTGAAGGCGTACTACAATTAGATGGTGTACGCGTTATTGCTGCAACAGATGAAAATGGAGAAAAGCAAAATATCGTTATCGGAAGAACAGGAGAAATGAGAATTGTGAAGCCTGAAAGCGATAAAGTGCTAATCTCTGCACACGTTCCTTATGGCTCTGTAATCATGTTTAAAGATGGGCAAAAAGTAACCAAAGACGATGTTATCTGTAAATGGGATCCATATAACAACGTTATCATTTCTGAAGTAAGTGGTAAAGTACGTTTCGAAAATATTATTGAAAACGTAACCTACCGCGATGAAATGGATGAGCAAACAGGCCACCACGAAAAGGTAATTACCGAGTCTAAAGATAAAACCAAGGCTCCAACCATTGTGGTAGAAAGCGGTAAGGATTGGAAAAACTACAGCTTGCCGGTGGGTGCACACATTTCTATTGAAAACGGAGATACTTTAAAACCCGGACAAATTATTGCGAAAATTCCTCGCGTAATGGGTAAAGTTAAAGATATCACTGGTGGTCTTCCTCGCGTTACAGAATTGTTTGAAGCTAGAAATCCAAGCAATCCGGCTGCCGTGGCAGAAATAGATGGAGTTGTTCGTTTTGGAGGAATCAAACGTGGTAATAGAGAAGTAATTATCGAGAGCCGCGAGGGTGAAATTGTAAAATACCTTGTACCACTTTCAAAACAAATATTGGTGCAAGAACAAGATTTTGTTCGCGCAGGAACATCTGTTTCTGACGGTGCAATTACACCAGCCGATATTTTGAACATTAAAGGGCCATTTGCCGTTCAAGAATACTTGGTGAACGAAATTCAAGAAGTATATCGCTTACAAGGTATTAAAATCAACGATAAGCATATTGAGGTGATTGTGCGCCAGATGATGAGCAAAATGATTATTGAAGATGCGGGAGATACCAAATTCTTAGAAGGTGAAAGTGTTGAAAAATTTGAATTATTGGATGTAAACGACCAATTGTTTGATAAGAAAGTAGTAACCGAAGCAGGCGATTCTATCAATTTAAAGCCGGGGCAAATTCTTACCCTTCGCAAAATTCGTGAGGAAAACTCGGTGTTGAAACGCAACGATAAAAAAGTAGTAGAATACCGCGATGCTATTCCGGCTACTGCTACACCACAGTTGCAAGGTATCACAAGAGCTTCGTTGAGTACAGGTTCATGGATTTCGGCTGCATCGTTCCAAGAAACTACAAAAGTATTGAGCACATCTTCCATTGCTGCTCGCGAAGACTACTTAGAAGGCTTAAAAGAAAACGTTATTGTAGGACACAGAATTCCTGCAGGAACAGGCTTGCGTAAGTTTTCTAAATTGTTTATTGCCGGAAAAGAAGATATGGAGCGTACAGAAAAGAAAGTACAACAAACTCAAGAAAGCGGAGTAGAACTAATAGGATAGTTTACAACGTTTACTTAATAGCCAAGAGGCTGTTTCTTTATAGAAGCAGCCTCTTTTTTTATGTAAAGC
>WBZO01004315.1_pt1 | contig 15476 bp, 10 predicted proteins | sample 5204261 | NCBI WGS metagenome assembly WBZO01 (sample SAMN12412400, study PRJNA552823) | activated sludge metagenome | isolation source: activated sludge from anammox sidestream of wastewater treatment plant... | place: USA: North Carolina | collected 2017-09 | reverse complement strand
TGACCGGTGTAGGCCTTCACCCCGCCACGAAGCCAGAAGGTAATAGCTGGAACCAGGAGCAATACGAACAAAAGCGTGGTCAACAGGGTTTGCCTGGGCGTTGCAGATCGCCACATCCCGATCAAGCCCACGAGTAGCAGCAGCGAGCCGAACAAGACAGCGGCTGCACGTGAGCCGGCCAGAGGGATAACGATTAGCACCGGTAAGTAAGTGCCGAGCAGACTGCCCAGTGTGGAGATGGCGTAAATCCGGCCGCTAATGCGCCCCGCCTCGGCCACATCACGAACGGCCAGGCGGATAGCAAACGGCGAGAGGCAGCCGAGCAACGTAACGGGCACAACCAGCGCCAAAACAACCAACACCAGAGAGCCAACCAGCGCATTGACGTCCATCACCGCCAGGGCCGACGCCGCTTGCCGCAAGACCGCGCCGGTCAGTAACAGGAAAAAGACAGCGCAGAATCCGGCCAGACTGACCAACACATAGAACACCGATTCGCGCGGGTGCTTGTCGGCGAGGCGGCCGCCAATGAAGTAGCCGGCCGTCAACGACAAAAGAACCAGCCCGATGACGTTGGCCCAAACGATATTGGACGTGCCGTAGACGGTCTGGACCAGGCGGCTGGCGACGAACTCGATAGCCAGGGTACTCATACCAGCCACGAAGACGGTCAGGAAGAGATAGCGGCGATCACCGATGGATTGCGTAATAGGACACCTCTTACCAGCTAAACCACATCATTCGCGGGGCCATTCAAAAGCGGCACGCATTTGCTCAACCGTCAACTTACCTGTATTGCGGAAGATCATGGTCAACGGTTGATCATACACGATAAAGCTTTCATCGGCGCGACCGAAAGAAAATGCGGGCTGTCGAGCGAAATATTCCCCCACGGCCACGGGAGGTCTAAGGCCGGGCCAGCCGAAGGTATCGGCTCTTATCGTCACGCCTAAAAGCGCCGGCGAACGCTCTCCGACCCAGACCAGCTCGTAGCCTAGCGCGCCATCGAAGAGTAGTTGGTGATATTGCCCCGACAAGGGGAAACGCTCAGGCAAACGAGGAACGACCCCATAAACTCGATTGGACAAGACAGTAAGGTAATCAGCCCTGGCCAATAATGCCAGGTTGGTCATCAACTTGTCCTCATTATCGGCCGCGTCGGGAGCCGTTAGCCAGCTTAATTCGGCATTAGGGTATTCACCGCGCGCGCGCCGGCGTCCGTCGACTTCCATCGTGACCGGCAGGTAATCATCCAATTGCTCGCTGAGAATCAAGGTTCCGGGCGGGATATTATCATACACCCAGCGCGAGGCAGCGTTCCAGGGATGCTCCTGAGTGTAGATCGTCATGAAGGCCAGAGCGTAGAACACTCCCGCCACAAGAGCCAGAGCAGCCAGGGCGCGACGGCCGGCGGTTGAACGCCACCGGCAAACCATCGCCGCGCCGAACAGGAGCAAGAAAGGAACGACCGGTTGCATATAGCGCATGAATTTGACGTAGAAGCCGCCGGTCAGAATAAAATAGGGCAACACCCATAGCAAAAGGATGATGACGGGTTGCGCATGCAATCGAGCCAGCACATCGCGCCAGCTACGGGCTCCTTTCAGCGGGTGGCCGGCTTGCCAAACAGCCCACGCCAATCCGACAAACCCTAACAGGCCAAGCACCGGCCCCATACCCCAGCGCAACAACATCTCGATAAAATAGAGGTAGGGCGCGGTGCCGTCGTACTGGCGAGTGAACCCCAGATCGACCTTCCCGTTGACCATCGCGTTTTGGGTCATCGTGTTCTTGATATAGCAGGAGTGCGATAATCCATCCACCACCACGCCAAAAGCTCCGCTCGCTGGCCTCGTCGGGGCACAAGTCCAGTCAAGAACAGCAAATGGGTTCGTGACGGCAAACATGATCGCGGCAACAAACAGGGGCAGCAAGAGAGATCGAATGCGGCGACCACTACCAACCAGCCAGCCGATCCACAGTAAAGGGAAGGCCAACAAGATGGCTGAGAATTTCGACCCCACGGCCAGGCCGGTCATAGCGCCCGCCAGGCCAAGATAAACGAGCGCGCGGCTGGAATCTCCAGCGCCCACATAGTGGTCATGAGCCACCACCAATAAATAGAGGGCGGCCACAACGAAAAAAGTCATATACGGATCGCTGGTGAAGAAATGAGCCAACTGGATATGCAGCACTGTGACGGCCAACAACGCGGATGCCAACAGCCCTACATTCGCGCTAAAAAGGCGGCGGCCAAGTAGAAACACCAGCCACACCGTGCCGACATCGAACAAGGCTGTCAGCGCGCGGCCGACGGCCGCCAGATGGTGAAATTCGATGCGTCCCGCGCCATTGAGCACATCGGCCGTGAATGACCAACCGGAAGGCAGGAGCGGGATAAGCCCCGGCGCGATCCGTTCGGCCAGGCGCGTGGCCATCACCCCAAGATAAAGCGGCACATGACCATAGGCGAAATCGCGCGGTTGATCTTGTAAAACAACAATCCCTTCGCTACTGGCCCCGGGAGGCCAGCGGAAGGGATTGAATGTCGATGTTTCCGGCCGCCATTGCGCGGCCCAGTCAACTGTCAGGATCGAAGGGAATTCGATCGTTGTGGCAACCCACGTGATATAACGTTCGTCCGGGTGGTGATGTTGAAAACCATCCCAATCCAGACCGGTCAAACGCAGAGCAGCCGCCGATAACAGGATGACGACGAGAGCGGCTCTTTGTCTTGAGGTCACGTTCAAAAAAGGATTAGAACTCTTCCTCTTCCTTCTTGCCCTTGGTGATAACTTCCACAGTCCCACCCTCTTCTTCGCCTTCCTCTTCTGTTCCCAGAGCGGCATACTCAAAGCGGGCAATGACGAGATCGGGATCGGACAAGATCTCGATACCCTTGGGCGCGACGAGGTTCTTCACGTGGATAACATCCTCGGGGGTCTGAATCGCAGACAGATCAACGTGAATGGAGGCGACGAGATCGTCGGGGAGACATTCTATTTCCACTTCGTGCAGCATCATCGTGACAACGCCCAAGCCGTCGGCTTCAGGCTGGGCCTCTCCCTCGCCAACCAATTCAACCATCAACGTCAATTTGGCTTTCATGTCAACTTCCATAAAGTCAACATGAACGATGTCGCCGCGGGTGGCGTGCTGCTGAATTTCACGGACTAGAACGGTTCGTGTTCCGCCTTCAAAAGCCAGGTCAGCTAGATGGACTGTGCCGACGACGCGCAAAGCACGACGTAACGCCTTCTGCTCCATCTGCACATTGACAGGGGTCTGGCGGCCATATACGACACCGGGAATCCAGCCTTCGCGCCGCAATTGACCAACACCCTTACCGATAATTTCACGCGGTTCCGCTTCAATAACTATTCTTTCGCTCATTCCTTCTATACCTTATCTGCAGCGGAGCAAAATAGTTTTGCGTGCAATGAAACACGCGCGATCGATCGTTGTGGACGATTCAATTTGATCGCCACCGCCGCTGCGGTTATATTCCTCACTAAACGTCTTGTCGGCTATAATCTGTGATTATCAGATCGAACATCGGAGTATACTGATAAATTATCGCAAGTCAATCCACAGAAAAGGATTTTCATGAGTAATCAGACAACGGCTTTAGACAGTTATTATGAAAATGTGATGCGTCTCGGCAACCTGCGGACGCCCGCCCACGCCGAACGCGTGACCTTTGGCGTTCTTCGTTCCTTGGGGTTCGTCCTGAGCGGCAGCACAAAGAAGAAGTTGGCCAAAGCCCTTCCCGAGGAATGGGCTTTTCACCTCACCCGTGGCTGGCGACTAATCAATATTCGTCACAAGAACCTGACGGTCGATGAATTTGCCAAGGATGTCTCCCTGCATTCTGGTAATACCGATCGTGCGGTTGCCAAAGTGATGACCAAGATCGTATTCGGCCAGATCAAGAGCCAAATCGATCATGGATTGATCCGGGACGTAGCCAAGGACCTTAGCCCCGAAGTCCGTGATTTCTGGAACGCGGCCTAGGTGATTGTCCAACATTGCGACGCCCAACGCGATCGACTTCCGCCTATCAAATAAAGATCGTCTACGCCTTCCTGGGCTGCTGGCTGGCGTTGATGGTTTCCTGCACGACAGTCGGTCGGGACGATAGAGTTCCGGCTGCGCAAGATACGCCCCGTACTGTGACGGTGATAACCGATGGAGAATCGCGGCAGACCGTCACCTCAGCGGCAACCGTCAGCGACGCCCTGGATGAGGCAGGCATCTATATCGGCCCATTCGATGAGGTCGATCCCCCACTGGGCACCCAACTATCCACAAAAGAAGACGGGGCGCCGGTGACGATCACGATCGTGCGCGTGACCGAGAGCCTGGAAGTCATCCCCGAAAATATCCCCTATGCGCGCCGAATCGTACGTAGTGCGGAGATGGACCCCGAAGCTCCGCCACGTATCCTTCAAACGGGTGTAACCGGTCTCAAGGAAACCAGTTATCGCATCGTCTTCCGCGACGGACTGGAGACCGAACGATGGCCCACGACTTCGGCAATCATCGAGCCGGCGGTAGATGAGATCGTCATGATCGGCGTGCGCGAAGATGAACCGGGCATGCAGATCACTGGTCGATTGGCTTATATCAGCGGCGGCCGAGCGATTATCCTGACAGGATCAACCGATTCGGCCCGCCAACTCCCCATCGAAGGACAACTTGACGGGCGCGTCTTCCAGCTATCCCCCGGCGGTCATTACCTGCTCTATACGATCGGCAAGGGGGAAGAAGCAGGTCAGACCGAATTCCGGAACGAGCTATGGATAATCCCCACCACCGAAGGGGGACTGCCGCAGTCGCTTCGGGTCGAGAACGTCTTATGGGCCGGCTGGGATCCGGCTGGATTAGCCCCCCTACGCATCGCTTACACAACGGCTCGTTCTATATCTCTACCGCCAGGTTGGGAGGCCAACAACGACTTGTGGCTCATGGAAGTGGTCCTGAATGATGACCCGCCCGCACCGATACGCTTGATTACGACGATGCCGGCCACATTCGGTTGGTGGGGCGGGACCTTCGCCTGGGCGCCCACAGGCGATCGCTTGGCCTATGCCTTCGCGGATGAAGTCGGCATCCTTGAAATTCCCGAGACGCTCTCCGACGACATAGCTGGCTTCACCAGCGCAATCGAGCCGGAGCGAACCATTCTTCACACATTCCCGGCTTATGAGACCCATGCAGACTGGGCCTGGCTACCCAACCCGGTTTGGTCGGCCGACGGCCAGCTTCTGGCTTTCACAGAAAATACGGACGATGGGAGCGACTTCAACCTGGTTGTGGTCAACCTATCAACCGGCAACGTCATCTGGACGCTCTCGAACGTTGGCATCTGGTCGATCGCACAATGGTCCCCCATGTCCGGCGATGTCGAGCAACTGGCCCTGTCGCGTATTGATGATCCAGCCGGCGAGGAGAACAGCGATTACAGTTTGTGGATGGTCGATAGCAATGGTGAGCAGGCCCGGCGTATCTTCCCTATTGATGAGGAGCGAGGCACGGTTGCTCGCTCTTCCCAATCGATTGCCTGGGGGCCGGACTCGAATCATATCGCGTTCATTTTCAATGATGAGCTGCATATCCTGAATCTGGCGACCGGTGAACTATATCGGGCGGGGTCGGACGACGCAGCCGGCAGTCATCCTACCTGGGCGCCCTATGGCGCCGCCGCTGGCCGCTGAGAAAGCGATCGAACTTGTCCTGTGAATAGTCATCTGCATGTTCCTTCTCATCTCCGGCGTTGGCGGCTGCTCGCGATTGTTGCCCTGGCGCTAGCCGCGGCATGCTTGTTGTCCATTGGCTCGCTGGAAGCTCGGGAAGCTTACCTTCTTCGCGGTATTCCGGCCGGGCTGCCCGACGCGATCCCGAACGGCGGAGCACGCCTGGGCGTTAATGTCTATCTGGATGGGGCCAGCGACGCCGAATTACACACAACCCTGGCTGATATTCGGGCGGCGCGCATCGATCTCGTCAAGCAATCGTTCTATTTCAACGACGCCTTCGATTGGCCAGCGGCCGACCGGCTGGTGGATGCCATAACCTCTGAGGGGTTAACCCTCGTTCCGCTGCTGGATGGCGATCCGGAGGCAGGCTTCTCGCCGCCTGCCGATGTCAACGTCTTCGCAGAATGGGCTGGCGAATTCGCCCGGCGCTACGGCGATCGGCTAACGGCCTACATCATCTGGGACGAGCCGAATCTGACGAGCCATTGGGGTAACCAGCCGGTAAATCCTGGCGAATATGCCGCATTGCTTTCAGCCGCGGCAACTGCGATTCGCCACCACGATCCCGATGCCGTGATCGTCGCCGCCCCTCTGGCTCCCACGAGGGAAACGGGGCCGGACAACCTGGCCGACCCACTCTATCTGGCCGCGCTCTACAAGGCAGGCGCGGCCGGTTCGTTCGATATCGTTGCCGCCAAACCCTACGGCTTCGACACCGGGCCTGAAGATCGCACGGTCAATATCGACCGGCTCAATTTCAGCCGCCCTATCTTGTTGCGCGAAGTGATGATCGATAACGGTGACAGCGACAAGGCAATCTGGGCGGGCAATTGGGGCTGGAACAGCCTGCCCGCAGGGTGGGCGGGCGAACCATCGATCTGGGGCCAGACTAGCGAGGCCCAGCAGGCTGGCCGAACGGTCGCCGGACTGGAACGTGCCCGGCAAGAATGGCCCTGGATGGGCATACTCTTTCTGGAAAACTGGAAGCCGGACGCGCCGGCTGGCGATCCACGCTGGGGGTTCAGCATCGCCGGACGAGCGACGGCTACGGCTCTGACTGCCGCTATCGTAGCTCAATCGCCGGATATCGCCATGCCGGGGTTTCATCCAGCCACCCCCAATGACCCATCGCAAATATTCGAGGGAAACTGGAGGTTTTCGCCGGAATTCGGGGCCGATATCGGCCAATCGGGAGATCGGGTGCGATTGGCGTTCTGGGGAACCGACATCGGCGTCAAGGTCAGACGCGCCGATTTCCGCGCCCGGTTCTATGCCACTATCGACGGCCGGCCGGCCAATGCGTTACCGCGCGATGAAAACGGCGCGGCCCTGGTATTGACCTCGGCCGATCCGGCTGAAGACTATATCACTATCGAGCCAATCGCACGCAACCTCGCGCCAGGCGTTCACGTTCTGGAACTGGAGGCGTCCCGTGGCTGGGATCAGTGGGCGCTCAGTGGCTTCAGTGTCGGTTATCGCCCGTCGGGTTTGTCGCAGCCCTGGCACAGGGCTACTCTAGGCTTATTAGCATTATTCTTCTTCGCCGGCGCCATCTATTCGGCGCGCCGGGCGGATTGGGGCGCTGTTGGCGCCATACTGGCGCGAACATTCAACCGCCTGTCAGATCGTACCCAATTATTGCTGGCAACTTGTGCGGCTGCCCTGGTGACCCTTACCGGCTGGCTAACATGGGGTGAAGGCGCTCTGGGCCTCTACCGGCGGCTAGGTGATGGAGGCCAGTTGGCGGCCACGGCCGCGGCGGCGACGGTATTCTACGTCACGCCGTCGTTCATCCTGTTCTCGCTGGCGTTATTTGGCTTGTATCTCCTGCTCGTCCTGCGTCCAGCGTGGGGCCTGGCTCTTATCGCCCTGACAGCGCCATTCTATGTGCCGCCTCTCACCAAACCGATCCTCGGTTATCGATTCTCTCCGGTAGAGGTATTCACGCTTGTAACGGCCGCCGCGTGGTTCACTCGAACCATACTCGATGCCGGAACAGCGAAACGGCGGGGCTCATTCCAGCTCAAGTGGCCTCGGATAATTCGCGCCGATTGGGCGGTCGCTGCTTTCGTAGCGGTAGCCACGGCATCGCTCTTCTTCACCGAACGGCTGGGCGTCGCTCTATCCGAGTGGCGCGTGGTTATCATCGAGCCGGCGCTGTTTTATCTGCTGTTGCGTGCCATCCGGCCAACCGCGCGTGAAATGTGGGTCGTTCTGGACGGCTTTGTCCTGAGTGGAATCATCGTCGCTGCTTACGGTCTATGGCAATATATCACTGGCCACGACCTGATCACGGCCGAGGGCGGGTTGTTGCGCCTGCGTTCCATTTACGGCTCTCCTAATAACGTGGCGCTTTATCTGGATCGGTTGCTGCCGCTTCTGATCGCGATGGGACTTCTGGGTTCGCGAACGATACACGGTCGCCGGCGCTTGCTCTACGCCGCCGCCATCATACCGGTTGGGGCAGCGTTACTGCTCACGTTCAGCAAGGGCGCGCTGTTTCTAGGCATTCCCGCCTCGTTGCTGTTCGTCTTTTGGGTATGGCAGCGGCGGGCCGGGCGGCGAACATGGCCGTGGGTCCTCGGGGCGGTTGCCGCCGGAGCCGTGACGTTATTGGTCGCCGGACGTATACCAGCCTTAGCCGCGCGACTTGACCTGTTCGGCGAGACAGGTGTATTCCGCATTAATCTATGGCGATCGGCCGCCAACATGTTCATCGACCACCCCTGGCTCGGTGTGGGACTCGATAACTTCCTCTACGCATACCGCGGTCGGTATATCCTCGATGCGGCCTGGCAAGAGCCTAATCTGAATCACCCACACAATATCATTCTTGATCTTGCCACGCGGCTCGGTATTCTGGGTTTACTGGCCGGTGGGTGGATGATCTGGGAAGCTGGTCATAAGCTAATTCGAGCGATCCGGCGAGCAGACATAGAGTGGTTGCCGGTTGTGGCGGGGCTGGGCGGAGCACTGGTTGCCATGCTGGCTCACGGACTGGTCGATCATAGTCTGTTCCTCATCGATCTGGCATTCGTCTTTTCCCTTATTCTGGGAGTGTCCGTCTGGCTGGAAACTCAAGGCCATAGTAGCGCGACCGCGCCAAAAACGTAGGTTCGGAGCGGCGAATCTTCCATTTTTGATCGTCTCCGGCACGTTTTCCCGGCGTTAGAAGTTGCTAAACCAATCAACGCGCTTCTTCCGCCAGCCTCAGCTATGCGCTACAATCCTTCCCGGTCGGCTAACTGACACAGTTGATTAACCGACATCGAAACCGATGAAGAAAAATAGGCTGCTGCTTATCGGCCTGCTGCTGGCAGGGATTCTAATCGTTGGACTGGCGCCGTCCATGTTACGGCTGCTGCCGACGCGTTACGCCATGCGACTGCCCCAACCCCTTCAAGTGATGGCGTTACCGGTCGATACAACACCTCTCTTGCCAACTGTGGCCGCCCCCGGCGCGGCCGCCGGATTGTTAAGCGACGGCCACAAGCCGCCGGTGGTGACAACTATTGAGCCGCCACCCAGTCCAACCCCTTTACCTCTGGCCAGTGATGCCAGCGCTCATGAGGCTCAAACAGAGATTGTGCCAACCAACACACCGGTTCCCTTGCCAACAGCCACGCCATGGCCCGTGCCTGCTTCGGCACGACTGAGCGGTTTCACCCACGTCTACCAGGAGTGGAACAACTGTGGCCCGGCTACGATGGTGATGGCGTTAACCTACTTCGGTCGAGTCCACAGCCAGCGCGACACCGCCGCCGTAATGCGACCCAACCCGGAAGATCGTAATGTAACGCCGAAAGAAATGGCCGATTTCGTGAATTCCCTGGAAGGGCTACGCTCCATCGCCCGCGTTAATGGCGACCTGGACCTGTTGAAGCGACTATTAGCAAATGAGGTTCCCGTCATCATCGAGATCGGTTTCGATCCACCAGGGGAGTATCGCTGGCTAGGCTGGTATGGTCATTATCTGCTGCCGGTAGCCTATGACGACGCCACAAAGCAGATATGGGTCTACGACTCATGGCTAGGGACGAGCGAAGTGCCTCAAACCAACGCCGATCCTAACGGGCGAGTACTGACCTATGCCGAACTGGACAACTACTGGTCGGAGTTTAACTGGTCCTACATCGTGCTATACGAACCAGAACAGGAAACAATGGTTGGAGAATTACTAGGCAATGCGTTGAACGACGACGTCATGTGGCAAACAAGCCTGGAACGAGCGCAAGACACGGCCGCCAAACAACCGGATAACGCTTTCTATTGGTTCAACCTGGGCACAAGCTACAATGCGCTCGGTGAATACGAGAAAGCGGCCGTGGCATTTGACCAGGCTCGAGCCATCGGCCTGCCATGGCGGATGCTATGGTATCAATTCGGGCCGTATGAAGCTTATTATCAAGTGGGTCGGTATGACGACATGGTTCTTCTGGCCGATACGACTTTAAAAGATCGGCCTTATTTCGAAGAATCCTTCTACTATCTAGGGTTGGCGCAAGCAGCGCTAGGCGACCCTGCTTCGGCACGCAAGAACCTTGAAGCCGCCATCGCCTTCAATCCGCATTTCACGCCGGCCTCAGAAGCGTTATCAAACCTGTTCTCTCCAAACGGCTAATTTCGGAAGAACAGGGGACGGAGTTACACTAATTACTATGCGCAACAGAACGAAAGGGATTATCCTGTTTATCGCAGTCAGTCAGGTCATCATTATATTGGGTTTGCTGGCGCTGCCGCCAGTTGTCCAGGCGATTCCCGGCCGCTATCGGGTCTGGCTGCAAGAAAACCATCCGGCGCTGGGCGCGATATCTGAAGAGGTAATCGCCCAGGTAGCCCCGGTAGCGACGGCGCTGCCTGCGGCCCAACAAGTATCCGAAACCCAGATCGATATCTCGGCGCTCATCGCTCAGCCGGTCGACACCGTGGCCAGTGAAGGGGCCGGCGATGTGACCCTCAACGTAACACAAGAAGCGGCCCCTGTACAAGAGGTCGAAGCGGCCGAAGAATCAGCAGTTCCGGCCGCAACACCTACCCTCGCGGCGACAGAAACCCCCGCCCCTACTCCAACACCGATGCCTCTACCGAAACGGGTGATGCTGGATGGGATGGGCGTTGTCAAGCAATCGTTCAATAATTGCGGCCCAGCCAATCTGACCCAGGTCTTGAACTGGTACGGCTCGCCAATCACCCAGGAAGATGTGGCTTCCTACCTAAAGCCCAACCCGGAAGACCGCAACGTAAGTCCGTGGCAGATATCTGATTATGTCAACGAGCGGATGCCGGGCTACAGCGCGCTCACCCGCAGCGGCGGCGATCTGGACCTTCTCAAGCGGTTCCTGGCCGCAGGGTTCCCGGTCGTGATTGAGAAAGGCTACGAATTACCTGAATCAGGCTGGTGGGGACATTATCTTACCCTCTACGGTTATGACGATGATCTGCAGGAGCTTTATAGTCAGGACACCTACCTCGGCCCATTCGACGGCAGCGGCCGCGTCGATTCCTATCGCGAATTCCTGCCCTACTGGCAAGAATTTAACAATACTTTTTATGTCGTCTACAAGCCTGAACAGGAAGCGACGGTCAAATCCCTGATGGGCGAGGAAATGTTCGACGACTTCAAGATGTGGCAAATGGTCGCCAGGATCGCCGAACAAGAGACGGTTGACAGACCTGATGATGTATTTTCCTGGTTCAATCTGGGCACGGCCCTCACTCGCATGGGTGGCCTGACCGGAGAGGCGCAATATTACCAGGGTGGCGTACAAGCCTTTGACCGAGCTCGTGAGATCGGTTTGCCGCCCCGAATGTTGTGGTATCAGTTCGAGCCATACCTCGCTTACCTGCGCACGGATCGTTATCAAGACATCATCGACCTTGCGAATGCGACACTAGAGACGCAAGGCGGCCGCAATGTCGAGGAAACGTTCTGGTATAAGGGTCATGCATTGGCTTACCTGGGCGATATTCCCGGAGCGATCGCTGCTTATAAGGCGGCATTAGGCGTCAACAAGAATTTCTATCCCGCGCAGATTTCACTGGATTCGCTCGGCGGCTAACAACAGCAACTAATCCGGCCGCGCAAACGACGAAGCGCTGGGTCATGAGACTATCATTTGTTCTCGTAACCCAGCGCTTTTTTTATTTCATTTGGCGCTCGCCGGCGCTTTGAACTGTCAGGTCGATCAGGCTATAATAAAGGTTGGCGGAACCTTCATCCAAGATCAGCGCAGGCTCCTGCCTGTTCATTTCCACAAAATCCCACAATACCAGTCTGAGGAGATATTCATGACCCAGGAACAAAAATTCAAGGTTACCTATTCAACGCTGTCAAGCCCTGATCCTGAGCTGCACCGGCGATTCGAGGAGGCCGTAGCTGCTTTCCGCGCCAACGCGGGCCAGACCTATCCTATGTATATCAACGGCGAAGAACGTTACACCGATCAGACTTTCGCCAAAGTCAGCCCAGCCGACACTAGCTTGACGATGGCCTATTTCCAGAAGGGCACCGAACAGGATGCCAACGACGCTGTGGCCGCTGCCAAGGCTGCTTATCCCGGCTGGCGTGACACACCCTGGCAAGAGCGCGTGGCAATTATGCGGCGTGCGGCCGATCTCCTCAGCGAGCGACTCTTCGAGATCGCCGCGGTGATGAGCCTGGAAGTCGGCAAGAATCGTCTCGAATCGCTGGGCGACGTCGAAGAGACAGCCGACCTGATCCGCTATAACTGCGACGCGATGGAAGCTAACAATGGCTTCTCCAAGCCATTAAAGAACGAGAGCGACAAGCATCACAATCGCAGCGTCCTGAAACCCTATGGCGTTTGGGTGGTTATTTCACCGTTCAACTTCCCCGGGGCGCTGGCCGGCGGCCCGAGCGGCGCAGCCCTTATCGCGGGGAACACTGTCGTCTTCAAGCCTGCGACGGATACGCCTTATACCGGCTGGCTGCTGACGGAAGCTTTCCGCGATGCGGGAGTTCCAGCCGGAGTATTTAATTTCGTGACAGGCGGCGGCCGCACAGTGGGCCAGACGCTCGTCGATCATCCCGATGTTGCGGGTATCACTTTCACCGGCAGCTATGATGTCGGTATGGGCATCATCCGCTCCTTCACTTCCGGCAAGTACCCGCGACCCTGCGTGGCTGAAATGGGCGGCAAGAACCCGACCATTGTCAGCAACAAAGCCGATCTGGACAAAGCGGCCGTGGGCGCCATGCGCTCGGCCTTTGGTCTGCAAGGTCAGAAGTGTTCAGCGCTCTCGCGGCTCTATGTGCACAAGGATGTCAAGGACGAGTTTATGAAGAAGTTCGTCGATCTGACTTCCAAGATCCGCGTCGGCGACCCCACCGATCTGGATAATTGGATGGGGCCGGTCATCAACAAGAAAGCCATGGAAGATTATCAGGGCTTCGTGGATGATTTGCGCGAGCACGGAGACATCGTATACGGAGGCAAGGTATTGGGCGGCAATGGCTACTATGTCGAGCCGACCATCGTCGATAACGTCCCGGAAGATCACAAGTTGTGGAAACAGGAAATGTTCCTGCCCATCGTTATGGTCGAGGAATTCGATGATTTTGATGAGGTCATGGAGAAGGCCAACGATGTCGATTATGGCCTGACAGCCGGTTTCTTCAGCGAAGACGAAGATGAGATCGACTGGTTCCTGGATAACATCGAAGCAGGCGTGCTGTATGTGAACCGAACCGCAGGAGCGACCACCGGCGCGTGGCCGGGCTACCAATCCTTCGGCGGCTGGAAGGGCAGTGGCTCCACGGGCAAGGCCGCGGGTAGCTTCTACTACATTCAGCAGTACATGAAAGAACAAAGTCACACAGTCGTTGACTAGGTGTTGATCTAATGAGGCCGGACGGTAGAAATCGTCCGGCCTCTTCTCATTTCACGAGGTTGAACGCCTATGACTGCCACCAGTAAGCTCATTACCATGCGCGAAGCCGTCGAACAGTACGTCGAAGACGGCAGCACACTGGCTATCGAAGGTTTTACTGCTTTCATATGTTTCGCGGCCGCCCATGAGATCATTCGCCAACGCAAGCGCGATCTGGTGCTATGTCGCCTGACGCCCGATCTGATCTACGATCAGATGATCGCCGCAGGCGTCGCCGCCAAGCTGGTCTTCAGTTATTTGGGGAACCCGGGCGTAGGCAGCCTGCATTGCATCCGGCGCGCCGTGGAAAAAGGCATCCCTCGGCCATTGGAAATCGAGGAGTACTCGCACTTCGGCATGGTCGGACGATATACAGCCGGCGCGGCCGATTTACCGTTTTTCCCGTTGCGCAGTTATCTGGGGAGCGATATGCCGGCAGCCAACGACCGGATACAGTTCGTCGATAATCCTTATGGCGAGGGGCAAATCGCCGTCGTACCGCCTCTGAAGCCTGATATCACATTTGTCCACGCTCAGCGGGCCGACATCCACGGCAACACACACTTGTGGGGCCTGCTAGGCACGCAGAAAGAAGTAGCTTTCGCCTCGAAGAAGGTCGTTGTCGTAGTGGAAGAGATCGTCGATGAGGATATGATCCGGCGCGATCCGAACCGGACGCTCATCCCCGGCCTCATCGTCGACGCGGTTGTTCACGAACCGTACGGCGCCCACCCCAGCTACGTACAAGGCTACTACGACCGCGACAACGATTTCTATCTGAAGTGGGACGAGTGGTCGCGCGACCAGGAGACCACAGAAGCCTGGCTGGAGGAATGGGTCTACGCCCTGCCCGACCGCGCGGCCTACCTGGATAAACTGGGACGTGAAACGCTCGAACGGCTGGCGCCGGGACGGTTTGAGGCCGACCCTATCAACTATGGTCGCTACGGATAAGAAGTCATGGACGATACGCAAAAAATCACCCCGTCCGAATTGATGATCATAACCGCCTCGCGCGCGCTGCAAGGCAACCGCACGGTCTTCGTCGGCGTTGGCCTGCCCAACATCGCCTGCAACCTGGCTCGTCGCAGCCATTCGCCGGAGATGGAGCTGGTATACGAGAGCGGCGTTTTCGGCGCGCAGCCGGCCCGCCTGCCTCTGTCGATCGGCGACCCGACATTGGTCAGCGGCGCTACATCCGTCGTCAGCATGGCAGACCTGTTCATGCTGTACTTGCAAGGTGGCCTCATCGATGTCGCGCTGCTCGGCGGGGCACAGATCGACCGATTCGGCAATCTGAACACCACCGTCATTGGTGACTACCAGTCGCCCAGGACACGCCTGCCCGGCTCGGGCGGCGCGTGCGAGATCGCCATTAACGCCAAGCGCATCTTCATGATTATGCGCCTATCAAAGCGGGCGTTCGTGCCCAAGCTCGACTTTCTGACAAGTCCGGGCCACCTGGATGGCGGAGATGCCCGACAACGGCTAGGGATGCCCGGCTACGGTCCTGATCAGGTTATCACTGACAAGGCGCTGTTCACCTTCGACAATCCCGAACGGGAGATGATGCTGGTCGAACTGGCCCCAGGCGAGACGGTGGAGAGCGTACAGGCAGTCGTCGGCTGGCCGATCCGCGTGGCCGATGAACTGCGGGAGATGACGCCGCCCACGGCCGAAGAGCTAGCCATTATCCGGGAGCAACTCGACCCACAGGGGCTTTATCGCTAGATTTAGCCTGCCAAACAAAATTAACCAGTGATTGACCCGGAGGTTGTCCGGGCTGGAGTATTCCTATGCTATATTCCCACCCCCACGGCAACGTAT
>WBZO01004314.1_pt1 | contig 15477 bp, 13 predicted proteins | sample 5204261 | NCBI WGS metagenome assembly WBZO01 (sample SAMN12412400, study PRJNA552823) | activated sludge metagenome | isolation source: activated sludge from anammox sidestream of wastewater treatment plant... | place: USA: North Carolina | collected 2017-09 | reverse complement strand
CCGGATCCGCGGGGATCGCGTCGGCGGCGACCACGCCGTGGAAGTCGGCCGAGGTCTCGCCGTCCGGCACCCTCTCGTCGACACCGCGGGTGTTCGCGTCGGCCTCCACGCTGGGCGACGGCTCCCGCGCCGTGCTCTACGGGGGCGGCGTCCCCGACGCCGGACCGGCGTACGCCGACACCTGGGTCTTCGACGGCCATGGGTGGACGCGGGCCTGCGGCGACCCGGCCGCACCGGCCGACGCCTGCGGACCCGACGGCCGGTTGATCACCGGACTGGCCGACACGCCGGCCGGAGCCGTCCTCTACGGCGGCGGCCCGTCGTTCGACGACCTCACCGACGCGATGGCCGACGAATGGTCGTTCGACGCATCCACCGGCGAGTGGACCCCGATCTGCGGGACGGGCGCGCTTCCGGACTGCGCGCCGGGCCCCCGGGTCATGCACTCGACGGCGGGCCACGGCGGCCGCGTGGTGCTCTTCGGCGGCACGGCCGGCGAGGACCCCCTGGGCGACACCTGGGTCTCCGACGACTCCGGCGTGACCTGGACCCAGACCTGCGGAGGTGCGCTGCCGGCCTGTGGGCCGGAGCCCCGGGGCGGCGCGGCGATGGCGTGGGACGGCGCCCGCTTCGTCCTCTTCGGCGGCATGATCCCGAACGCGAGGGGCAGCACCCTCCTGGCCGACACCTGGACGTTCGACGGCAAGACCTGGACGCCGGTGTGCGGAACCGGCGCGCTGCCCGCCTGCGGCCCGGAGGGCCGCCCGTTCGCGGCGTTCTCGGGGATCGGCACGCCCGACGCCGGCCGACCCCGAGCGCTGCTCGTCGGGGGCATCGACATGTTCAACGAGACCGGGACCACCATTTTCAAGGACGCCTGGCTCTGGGACGGCGCCACGTGGACCGGCCAGCCGGTGCCGTGGGACGACGCCGCGGTCTCCTTCGCACGCGACGCCGCACCCCCGGTCGGCCCGGATCCGCTCGTGGTGGCGGCAGGCGGGGTCGACTGCCGGGTGGCCGTGACCGGCCCCGTCGTGACCGGTGGCGAGGACTTCTTCGGCACCCAGCGGACGTTCCTCTTCGGCGAGGACCCGTCCGGGTGCCCGACCACCCCACCGCCCGCCGCCGCCCCGGCCACCGCGGTGCCCACCGCCCAGCTCGCCTACACCGGGCGGTCGTCGACGGCCGCGATGCTGGCCGGCTTCGCCGCCCTCCTCGCGGGCGCCGCCCTCGTCGCCGCCTCCCGCCGTAGCCCCGGGCTCGGGGCGGACCGACCCGGGCCCGCACGCGGCTAGCGCGTAGGGATCGAGACCCCCCGCACGGCTCGCGCGACGGGCACCGCGACGCGGCCCCGCCGGAACGGTCGCCGGAGGTGCCATGGGGGCCTACCCCCCCTCGGCAACCCGCGATGCCGCGCCGGGCGCCACGCGCCCTCGGTGCGGTATCCACCCGCGGCCGGCCCGCGGCTGTCATGCTGCGCCGGTTTCGGAGAAGGTCGGAAAGGTGAAGACATGAGGCGGATGGCCCACAAGCGTGCGAGAACACCGCTGCTGGCCGCGGCGGGTGCACTGCTCGTCGTGCTCGGCCCGGCCGGGGTGGCGGCCGCCGCGCCCACACCGTGGGAGGTCGCCGACGTCAGCCCGTCGGGCGACCTGGCCGACAACCCGCGGGCCTTCCCGACGGCCTCCACGCTGGGCGCCGGCGACTCCGCGGTTCTCTTCGGGGGTCTGCTCCCCGAGAGCGAGTACGCGTTCGCCGACACCTGGGTCTTCGACGGCGAGCAGTGGCAGCGGATCTGCGGCGACCCCGACGCGGATCCCGCCGACCCGTGCGGCCCCGACGGGCGCATGGCCGGCGGCCTGGCCGACACGCCGGCCGGTGCCGTCCTCTACGGGGGGCAGAGGTCCTTCGAGGGCTCCGCCCTGGCCGACCAGTGGAACTTCGACGCCTCGACCGGCCAGTGGACCGCGGTCTGCGGCACGGGAGCCCTCCCCGCCTGCGCCCCGGGCTCCCGGACGATGCACGCCATGGCCGGCCACGGCGGCCGGGTGGTGCTCTTCGGTGGTCTCGCGGGCCGGTCGGTCCTGGCCGACACGTGGGTGTCCTCCGACTCGGGCGCCACCTGGACCCAGGTCTGCGGCGGGCCGTCCCAGCCGGCCTGCGGCCCCGCGGTGCGCATGGGGGCGTCGCTGACGTGGGACGGCGCCCGGTTCGTGCTCTTCGGGGGCACGGCACCCGGCGACCCCGCCACCCTCCTCGCCGACACCTGGACCTTCGACGGCGCCACCTGGACCGCGGAGTGCGGTACGGGAGCCCTCCCCGCCTGCGGCCCGGGCGGACGGGCGCTCGCCGGGTTCTCCGGCGTGGGCTACGGGAAGGCCGACCAGCCCCGGGCGTTGCTGGCCGGGGGCGCCGACATGACCGCGAGCGGCAGCACGACGCTGTTCAAGGACGCCTGGCTCTGGGACGGCACGGGGTGGACCACCCAGGCCGTGCCGTGGGACACCGCCGCCGTCACGTTCGGTGGCGACGAGTTCCCGCCGCCCGGCCCCGACCCGCTCGTCGTGGTCGCGGGCGGGGTCGACTGCCGGGTCGTGCTCACCGGCCCCAACGTCGCCGACGGCCCCAGCGGGCCCGACTTCGGCTCACAGCGCACGTTCCTCGCCGGCGAGGACCCGTCCGGGTGCCCGACCACCCCACCGCCCGCCGCCGCCCCGGCCACCGCGGTACCCACCGCGGAGCTCGCCTACACCGGGCGGTCGTCGACACCGACGGCCCTCGCCGGCCTCACCGCCCTCCTCGCCGGCGCCGCCCTCGTCGCCGCCTCCCGCCGCCGCCCCCGGCTCGCGGCCGACCGACCGGACCCCGGGCCCGGCTAGGAGCCGCTCCACGGGCGGGCTCAGGGCTCGGCGGGCCGTTCGTCGGCGCCCACGAGGGCACCGTGGTGGACGACGAGGCGCCAGCGGCTGCCGTCGTGCACGAACACGTTGACCGCGGCCACCCGGGCTCCCGAGAGCTCGGAGACGTCTTCGCCCCCGTCGCGTGAGCCGGCCCCCTGGAGGATGTTCTCCTCGAGGGTCACCCACGCGGTCGCACCCTCGACGGAGACCGCCTCGTCGGTGCAGAGGAACTGGATGAACGGGGTGTTGCGGAAGATCAGCTCCCACGACGCCCGCACCCTCGCCCAACCCCGGACCGGAGGCCACCCCGGGTGCATCACCGCCGCCCGGTCGGAGTGCTCCCACAACTCGACCATCGCGTCGAGGTCGAGACCCTCGAACGCCTCGTAGAACGCGGCGTTCGCGGCGCGCACCTCGTCGGACCGGTCGGGCACGGTGCCAATGATGGCCCACCGGCGCTCCGCCGACCCGCGATCCCACGCGCCGCCCGCACGGGGAGCCGCGCGCCCACCGTGTGGGATCCACCCGGGGCACCGGCGCGGCGGCAATGCTGCTCCGGTTCCGGAAGTGGTCGGAAAGGTGGGGACATGGGTCGGATGGCGCGGAGTGGTCCAAGAAGATCGCTGCTGGCCTCGGCAGGTGCTCTGCTCGCCGTGCTCGGCACGGCCGGGGTGGCGGCCGCGGCGCCCACGCCGTGGGAGGTCGCGGAGGTCAGCCCGTCGGGCGACCTGGCCGACAGCCCCCGGGCGTTCGCGGCCGTCTCCACGCTGGGCGCCGGGGATTCCACCGTCCTCTTCGGCGGCCTCTTGCCCCCGACCGACGACGCGTTGGGAGACACCCTGATCTTCGACGGCGAGCAGTGGCAGCGGGTCTGCGGCGATCCCGACGCGGTTCCCGCGGACCCGTGCGGCCCGGACGCGCGCGTCGCCGGAGGCCTCGCCGACACCCCGACGGGCGCCGTCCTCTACGGGGGTGAGGAGAACCTGGGCAACCTCGGCCTGACCGACCAGTGGAGCTTCGACGCGTCGACGGGCGAGTGGACCGCGGTCTGCGGCACCGGCGCGCTACCGGCCTGCGCGCCCGGAGCGCGCGGGATGCACGCCATGGCCGGCCACGGCGGGCGGGTCGTGATGTTCGGAGGACTCGGGGCCGCGGGGCCCCTCGGCGACACGTGGGTGTCCTCCGACTCGGGCGCCACCTGGACCCAGGTCTGCGGCGGGCCGTCCCAGCCGGCCTGCGGCCCCGCGGCGCGCATCGGAGCGTCGATGGCGTGGGACGGCGCGCGGTTCGTCCTCTTCGGAGGCGGCGCCCCCGACGACCCCCCCACCCTGTTCACCGACACGTGGACCTTCGACGGCGCCAAGTGGACACCGGTGTGCGGTACCGGAGCCCTCCCCGCCTGCGGCCCCGGCGGGCGGATCCTGCCCGGCTTCTCCGGCGTCGGCTACGGGAAGGCCGACCAGCCCCGGGCGTTGCTGGCCGGCGGCCTCGAGATGTGGGACGACGACGACGACGACATGACGCTGTTCAGAGACGCCTGGCTCTGGGACGGCGCGGGGTGGACCGCCCAGGCCGTGCCGTGGGATTCCGCCGCCGTGACGTTCGCCGGCGAGGATTTCCCGCCGCCCGGCCCCGACCCGCTGGTGGCGGTCGCGGGTGGGGTCGACTGCCGGGTCGTCGTGACGGGTGCGGTCGTCGAGGACCTGCCCGGCGGGCCGGGCTTCGGCTCGCAGCGCACGTTCCTGGCCGGTGAGGACCCGGCCGGCTGCCCGACCACCCCACCGCCCGCCGCCGCCCCGGCCACCGCCGTGCCCACCGCGCAGCTCGCCTACACCGGGCGGTCGTCGACGCCGGTGGCCCTCGCCGGCCTCACCGCCCTCCTCGCGGGCGCCGCCCTCGCCGCCGCCTCACGCCAACGCCCCCGGCCCGTGGCGCGCCGACCGGACGCCGGGCCCGGCTAGGGGCCGCCGGCACCCCGCAGCAGGCACCCCTCGCCGGACCGGCCGGGCGCGGTGCCATGATGGCGCACCGTGACGCCGCCGAACCGTGATCTCCAACCGGACCCGCTCCCACCGGCCGACCGGCCCGGCTCGGGCGCCGCGGCGCCGCGGCGGGTGGTGGCGACCCACCGGTTCACACCGCCGGGTGGCCCGGCGCTCGCCGTGCACGCCTGGGGCGGCGACGGGCCACCCGTGCTGCTCGCTCACCCGACGGGGTTCCACGGGGTGGTGTGGGCTCCGGTCGCATCCGCCCTCGTCGACGCCGGGCGCCATGTGTGGTCGTTCGACTTCCGTGGCCACGGCGACTCCGACCCCGCCCCCGGCGGCGACTACGACTGGGCCGGCTTCGGCGCCGACGTGGGCGCGGTGGTCGACCACCTCGACCTGGCCGGGCAGCCGGGGCTGCTCGGGGTCGGCCACTCCAAGGGCGGCGCCGCCCTGCTCCAGGCCGAGGCCGACCGGCCCGGCACCTTCGAGCGCCTCTACTGCTTCGAGCCGATCGTCTTCCCAACCGACGACCCGCCGCCGCCCGACCCCGCCAACCCGATGTCGGCCGCCGCCCGCCGCCGGCGCGCGGTGTGGCCCGACCGCGACGCGGCCTTCGAGTCCTACTCCTCGCGCCCGCCGCTCTCCGTCCTCGACCCCGAGGCGCTCCGCGCCTACGTCGACCACGGCCTCCGGGACCGACCCGACGGCACCGTCGAGCTGAAGTGCACCCCCGAGCACGAGGCCCGGGTGTACGAGACCGGCGGCCGCAACGGCATGTACTCCCGCCTCGGGGCGATCCGTTGCCCGGTGGTCGTCGCCTGCGGCGCCCCCACCGACGCGATCAACGAGGCCGTGGCGGGGATGCTCGCGGCGCGCCTGCCCCGGGGCCGGGTCGAGGTGTTCGAGGGCCTCGGCCACTTCGGGCCGCTCCAGGATCCCGAACGCTTCGCGACCGCGGTGCTCCGCTTCGCCGACGCCCCGGACGACCCGGCCCACGACCCGGGCGGCCCGGCGTGACCCCGCCCGGCCCCCCCGAGGCGCCGCCGCCCGACGCGCCCATCGCCCGCTCCACCCGGTCGCACGACGATCTGGCCCGGCGCCTCGAGGCCTGGCTGCGCGACGGCCCGCCCGGCCTCGAGGGTGCGGCCGTGACCGGCCTCAGCGTCCCCGAGACCGGCGGGATGTCGTCGGAGACCCTTCTCTTCGACCTGACCTGGACCGAGGAGGGCCGGACCCGCCGGGCGCGACGCGTCGCCCGCGTCGAGCCCGATCCCGGCGACATGCCCGTGTTCCCGCGCTACGACCTCGCCGCCCAGGCCCGGGTCATGCGCCTCGTCGCCGAGCACACCGCGGTACCGGTACCGGCTGTCGTCGCGGTCGAAGAAGACCCGGCCGTGCTCGGAACCCCGTTCATCGTCATGGAGCGGGTGGACGGGCGCGTCCCCCCCGACGTGATGCCGTACACCATGGAGGGCTGGCTCCGCGACTCACCGGAGGCCGACCGGCGGGCCCTCCAGGACGCCACCGTCCGGGTGCTCGCCGCCCTGCACGCCGTCGGCCCCGCGACCTGCGATCTGTCGTTCCTCACCTACGACGCCCCGGGCGACACCCCGCTGCGTCGCCACGTGGAGCACTGGCGCCGCTACTACGACTGGGTGCGTGCCGACATCCGGTTCCCGCTCCTCGACGCGGCGTTCGCGCGCCTCGACGACACGTGGCCCGCCGAGGAGGGACCGGCCGCCCTGAGCTGGGGCGACGCCCGGATCGGCAACGTTATCTACCGCGACCACGAGCCGGCGGCCGTCCTCGACTGGGAGATGGCCGGAGTGGCCCCGCCCGGGGTGGACCTCGGGTGGTTCGTGGTGCTCCACCGCTTCTTCGACGGCATTGCCGAGATGCTGGGCGTGGAGGGCCTGCCTACGTTCGCCCGACGCGCCGACGTGATCGACGCGTACGCGCGGGCCGGGGGGCAGGTCCCCGGCGATCCCGACTTCTTCGAGCTCTACGCCGCGCTCCGGCACGGGATCGTGATGGCGCGCGTCCACGCGCGCCGGGTCCACTTCGGCGAGGCGGCGTGGCCCGACGACCCCGACGACGCCATCATGCACCGCCCGATGCTGGAGTCGATGCTCGACGGATCGTGACGCCCCACCCCCGCCGACGGCCGCGAGGCGCCGCCGGTCAGGACTCCTCGTGGAAGCCGGCCAGCATCGCGGCCCAGCGCGGCGCGTCGACCTCGTAGGGCGCGTAGACGGCGAGCCGGTCCACGACGTCGCCGTAGCGCCTGCGCAGCAGGCCCGGGATCGCCTCGTAAGAGCCGGACACGGCGAAGGTGGCCAGCATCTCCTCGTCGATCAGCTCTCCCATCTCGACCCACCGGCCCTCCTTGGAGAGCCGGTTCAGCTCCGCCGAGAGGTCGCCCCAGCCGTGCAGCTCCAGCACCGGCCGGTACGCGGGGGTCGAGCCGTAGAACGCGATCTGCTGCTTCACGGCCCGCGCCGCGTTCTCGGTCTCCTCGTCGGTCCGGCCCGTCACCACGAACAGCGGCCCGGTGATCTGGAACGAGGCACGCGACCGACCGCCGGCCGCGAAGCCGCGCTCGAGAGCCGGGAGGGTCACCTCGCGCACGTAGCGCTCGGTGGTGAACCCGTGGAGGATGACGCCGTCGGCGACCTCGCCGGCCACCTCGGTCATCCGCTCGCCCACCGCGGCGAGGAGCACCTTCGGGGGTCCGTGCGGGTTGGGGCCCGGATCGAAGAACGGGGTCATGAGGGTGTGCCGGTAGAACTCACCCCGGAAGTCGAGCTTCTCGCGGTCGTTCCACGCCGCCCAGACGGCCCTCATGGCGAGGATGAACTCCCGCATCCTCGCCGCCGGGTGGCTCCACGGCATCGAGAACCGCTTCTCGACGTGGGCCCGCACCTGGCTCCCGAGGCCGAGCAGGAGGCGACCGCGCGACGCCGCCTGGACGTCGTTGGCGACCTGCGCCATCGTCATGGGGTTGCGGGCGAACGCCACCGCGATGCTCGTGCCGAGCTCGATGCGCTCCGTGTGCTCGGCCGCGATCGCCAGCGGGAGGAAGGGATCGTGGCTCGTCTCCACGCTGAGGAGGCCGTCGTAGCCGGCCTCCTCGAGCTCCCTCGCCCGGGCCGGGACGTCGGCGAGCGACGACACCAGCAGTCCCCCGTCCACCTTCATCTGCGCCTCCTCGCGCCGTGCGCCCGTCGGCCGGCGGCCCCGGAGATCGAACCCGTGCCGCGAGCGGGCTGCTCCCCGACCGCCGGTCGCCCCGCGGCCGGTCGGCCTCGTGGTGCGCCCCGGGCCGGCCGGGCGGCAGGCTAACGGCACCATGCGACCCGCGCCGCGCGCCACACCGAGCGACCCGTCCGTACCGGGCGGGTGGGAGGTCGTCGCCCGCCGGCTCGACGTCCATCCCGACCCCGAGGCGGTCTTCGACCGGCTCGTCGCCGGGCGGCCGTCGCCGTTCTGGCTCGACACCGCCGCGCCCGGACCCGACCACCGCTTCTCCTACCTCGGTGCGGGCGACGGCCCGCACGCCGAGCTGCTCACCGCCGACGCCGCGGCCGGGAGCGTGACCGTGCGGAGCGGAGACGGGTGCACCACCCGTCCCGGGGGCCTCCTCGACACCCTCCGGCAACGCCTCTCCACCTGGGCGGAGCGCCTGGGGCCCGCCGGCGGGCCCGGGGGCCCCGAGCTGCCGCCGTTCCGCCTCGGCTACGTCGGGTACCTCGGCTACGGCCTGGCCGGCGAGTGCGGGCTCCGGCTGCGCCACCGGGCCGACCCGCCCGACGGGGCGCTGCTGCTCGCGGACCGGGCCGTCGCCGTCGACCACCGGCGGCGGGTCACGTGGCTCCTGGCCCTGTCCGCCCCGGGTGAGCGCGCCCGCACCGCTTCGGACCTCGAGGAGACCGCCGACCGGCTGGACGGCTGCCCGCCGGCGCCGGCCGGCCCTCCGCGCGCGGACGCCCCGTGGCGCCCCCCCGACCCGTTCCCGCTGCCGGTCGTGCTGCGCGACCCGCCCGCCCGGTACCGGGAGCTCGTCGCCGCGTGCCGGGAGCACATCGCCGCCGGCGACTCCTACGAGCTGTGCCTGACCACCGCGCTCACGGTGCCCGGCCCGGTCGACGCCCGGGCCGTCTACCACCACCTGCGCCGCGTGAGCCCCGCGCCGTACGCCGCCTTCCTCGGGTCGGGCGAGCGCTCGGTGCTGTGCTCGTCGCCGGAGCGGTTCCTGCGCGTCCATGCCGACGGGCGGGTCGAGACCCGGCCCATCAAGGGCACCCGACCCCGGTCGGCCGATCCGGCCGACGACGCGCGCCTGGCCGCCGAGCTGGCCGCCAGCGCCAAGGACCGGGCCGAGAACCTGATGATCGTCGACCTGGCCCGATCCGACCTCTCGCGGGTGTGCGCTCCGGGAAGCGTCGAGGCGACGCGGCGGTTCGAGGTCGAGGGCTTCGCCACCGTCCACCAGCTCGTGAGCACCGTCACCGGCCACCTGGCGGAGGGGCGGACCGCGGTCGACGCGGTCCGGGCCGCCTTCCCCCCGGCCTCCATGACGGGCGCACCCAAGGCCCGGAGCGTCGAGATCCTCGACCGCCTCGAAGGGTCGGCGCGGGGCGTCTACTCCGGCGCGCTGGGTTGGTTCTCGCTCGACGGGGCCGCCGACCTCGCCGTGGTCATACGCACCGTGGTAGTGGAGTCGGACCGGGCGACGCTGGGGGTCGGGGGCGCGGTCGTGTGGGACTCCGACCCCGCCGGCGAGTGGCACGAGGCGCTGGTCAAGGCGGTCCCCGGCATCGGGGCGCTCACCCGGGCCCGGAGCAGTGGCGCCCGCGAGCGCCCCTGACGGCGCCGGGCGGGCGTGGCCGGTCGGGCCCCTCCCGACCGGTGGCCCGGGCCACCCGGGTTCCCCGCCCGTGTCACAGGAGCCGGATACCCTCGGGCTCATGGGCCTCACGCGGCCGTCGTCGCTCTCACCCAGCTCGATCTCGACGTTCACGAGCTGCCCGCTCTCGTTCCGCTTCGCCTACATCGACCGCCTGCCGCAACCGCCCTCGCCGTGGACGGTCAAGGGCACGCTCGTGCACCGGGCCCTGGAGCTGCTGCACAACCGCCCGCCCTCCGACCGTGACCTGGGAGCGGCCCTCGCCGACCTGGCGACGGCCGGGGCCGAGCTCGCCGGCGAGCCCGAGATGGCCCTGCTCGGGCTCTCGGCCGAGGAGGAGGCGGCGTTCCGTGCCGACGCCGAGGCGCTCGTGCGCCGGTACTTCGAGCTCGAGGACCCGTCGACCGTGCGGGCCATCGGCCTGGAGCTGAAGCTGAGGGCCCGCCTCCACGACGAACCCGGCGCGCCCGAGCTCCGCGGGGTCATCGACCGCCTCGAGCTCGACGCCGCCGGGGAGCTCGTGATCACCGACTACAAGACGGGATCGGTGCCCCGGGAGCACAACGAGCAGTCACGCCTCACCGGCGTCCGGCTGTACGCGCTGCTCTGCGAGCGGGTCTTCGGCCGGCGACCGGCCCGGGTCCAGCTCCTGTACCTGTCGGAACCGGTCGCGATCATCGCCACCCCGTCGGAGCAGTCCGTCAGGGGTTCGGCCCGCAAGGCCACCGCGCTCTGGTCGGCGGTGGAGCGGGCGTGCGACCGCGACGACTTCCGGCCGCACCCGAGCCGCCTGTGCGACTTCTGCGCCTTCCGCGCCTACTGCCCCGCCTTCGGGGGCGACCCGGCCGCCGCCGAGGAGCTGCGCCGCGCCGTCGCACCGGCCGGTCCGGCGCCCGGCGCCGAACCCCGCCCCTACGCTCTTCCGGAGCCGTCCGGGGCGGCCCGGCCGGCCCTCCCCGTCGCCGGCGCCTGAGGTGGCCCGGCTCCGGGGTGGCGCGCTGGACGCCGCCGACGCCAAGGTCGACCGGTGGGTCGAGGCCGTCCGCCGCCCCACGCTGGACCACGCGTTCTTCGGCCTGTCCAGTGCCGCCGACCACGGTCTCCTGTGGCTGTCGATCGGCGCGGTGCGCGCGGCTCGCCGGGGGGATCCGGCCGCGGCGGTGCGCCTGGGCGTGGCGATGGGGATCGAGTCGGCCGTCACCAACGGGATCGTCAAGAGCCTGTTCCGGCGGGTGAGGCCGGCGCCTCCCGCGCCCGACGCCCGGGGGCGGCTGCCCTACGGGATGCACCGGCCGCTCACCAGTTCGTTCCCGTCGGGGCACGCCACGTCGGCCTTCACCGCCGCCACCTTCCTCGCCGACGGCCGGGGCGCGGCCGGCGCGCCCTGGTACGCCCTGGCGGCCGCGGTCGCCTTCAGCCGCGTCTACGTGCGCATGCACCACGCCTCCGACGTCGTGGTGGGCGCCGCCCTCGGCCTCGCCTTCGGGAGGGTCCTGTGCCGCGCCCTCCCGCGCGGCGCTCCGCCGGTACCGGATCCAGGGATATGATCGTTGCCATAGCAACGATTTCCCGATCTGAGACCACCCGGAGGTCGCCATGGCCTACCGCTACGAAGTCACCTTCGACTACCGCTGCCCCTTCGCCCGCAACGCCAACCTGGCGGTCGTCGAGGCCGTCCGCCGAGGTCGCGGGCACGAGGTGGGCTTCCGCCCGTTCTCGCTCGACCAGGCCCACGTCGCGGAGGGCGAGCCCCCGATCTGGGAGCGACCGCCGGGCGAGCGCGGGCGCGGCACCCGAGCACTGCTCTACGCGCTCGCGGTGCGCGACCACTTCCCCGAGCACTTCCTCGACTGGCACGCCGGAGCCTTCCTGGCCCGCCACACGGAGGCCCGCGACCTCTCCGACGACGCCGTGCTCCGCGACGTAGCCGCCTCGGCCGGGCTCGACCCCGACGCCGTGGCCGTCGTCGCCGACGACCCCGCGACCGTCGCCCAGCTCGCGTCGGAGCACGTCGAGGCCGTGAAGCGCTGGGACGTGTTCGGCGTACCCACCTTCATCGTCGGCGACGAAGCCGTGTTCGTCCGCCTGATGGAGCCCGGACGGGTCGACGACCTCGAGCGGGCACTCGACCTCGTCCCCTGGTCCCGGTTCAACGAGTTCAAGCGGACCCGCATCCCCAACTAGCCCGTCGGCGACCGCCGCGGCCCGCCCGGGACCGGTTCCACGGCCCGGGCCACTCCGCCCGGGCGAACACGTCGAGGCTTGCGCGGCCGGCCCGCCGACGGCGACCCTGGACCCGTGCGGATGAGCGACCTCGAAGCGCTGATGTGGGCCCTCGACAAGGACCCGGCGCTGCGCTCCGACTTCACCAACGTCACGATCCTCGACCGACCACCGGACCCGGCGCGGCTGCGCCGGACCATGTCGGCGGCGCTGGAGGTGATGCCGAGGCTGGGCCGGCGGGTGGTACCCGCCCCCCTTCGCCTGGCCTCCCCGGCCTGGGAGCCGGACCCGACCATCGATCTCGACTACCACCTACGCCGGGCCGCGGTGCCGCCACCCGGCGACGAGCGCGCCTTCCTCGACCTGGTCGCCGAGTTCTCCTCCACCCCGCTCGACCGGTCGCGCCCGCTCTGGGAGTTCCTGACCGTCGACGGCCTGCCCGGCGGCCGGGCCGCGCTGATCCAGAAGGTGCACCACACGATCACCGACGGCGTCGGCGGGCTGCGGCTCTCCCTGTCGATGCTCGACCTGGAGCGCGACCCGCCGGCCGACGACCGGAACCGTTCCCAACCCCGCCGGAGCGGTCGCGCCTCCTCGGCGACACCCGGCGAGGCGTCCGGCCCGGCCGGCGACGACGGCGACGAGACGGGCGACGGCGGGGCGACCACGCGGTCGTCGCCGCTCGGGATCCTCGCCGACGCCGCCGCGTTCGTGGCCGGCCGGCCGATCGAGTGGGTCCGCCGGGGTGCCTCCACCGCCGGCGACGCCCTGACCCACCCGGCCGAGCTCCCGCACCGGGCCGCGGAGGCCGCCTCCCTCGTGGCGTCGCTCCGCCGGCAGCTCGTGGTGACCGAACAGGCCCGGTCACCGCTGATGGCCGAGCGGTCGCTGGGGCGGCGCTTCGAGATCTTCAGCGTCCCGCTCGCCGACGTGAAGGCGGCGGCCCGGCGCTTCGACGCGACGGTCAACGACGTGTACGTGGCCGCGATCGCCGGCGCCCTCGACCGCTACCACCGTGACGCCGGGATCGAGCTCGACGAGCTGCGCGTGGCGATGCCGGTGAGCCTGCGCGGTGGTCCCGAGGGGACGGCGAACCACTTCGCGCCCGCCCGGGTCCTGCTGCCCGTCGACGGTCACCCGCCCGCCGAGCGGGTCGCCGTCATCCACGATCGGCTGCACCGGGCCCGCGGCGAACCGATCCTACGGGCCGCCGACTCGCTCGCCGGCCTCCTCATGTTCGCCCCGACCGCGCTGCTCGTGTCGGTGACGCGCGCCCAGGCGCGGGCCGTCGACTTCGTCGCGTCGAACCTGCGCGGCAGCCCCGTCGAGCTGTTCGTGGCCGGAGCACGGATCGAGTCGCTCCACGCCATGGGACCCCGGCTGGGAGCGGCCGTGAACGTGACCGTGATCTCCTACCTCGGGCAGATGCACATGGGCCTCAACATCGACCCGGCCGCGGTCCACGACCCGGGCCGCCTCGTGGCCGCGCTCTCCGAGTCGTTCGCCGAGCTGACGGCGGCCCCGGGCGCTCGGCGCGCCGCCAAGGCGGGCCCAGCCAAGGGGTAGGGGCGAATCGAGGCGGGCGGGAGCCGGGGCGGGTCAGCGGCGCGGCGGGCTCTCGCGCTCCTGCTCGGCGACGACGTCGGCCCACTCCTCGAAGCCCGGGTCGCGCCACCGCGGGTGCGAGCACCTCCGCTCCCGGTCCATCACGTAGACGTGCAGGGTGGGGGCGTCGTCGGCCAGTTCGACGAGCGACACCGACGACGGGAGCGGGGGCGCCGCCTCGAGCAGGTCCACCAGCGCCACGACCGCCACCACCCGGCTCCGGCAGTCGGGACAGGCGGAGACGGTGGCGGCGTCGAGGGAGCCCGCGAGGGCCATCAGCGACTCGGCCTCCGGGGCGTCGAGCTCGACCCGGTGACCGTCGTCGTCGACGAAGGCCAGTGCCGCCGTTCCCATGACCGGAACCCTAACGTCGGCCCGCCGCGCCCGGCCCTGAAACCCGGCTCAGCCGATGTCGACGACGACCCGGGGCGGGTCGGTGGCCGCCTGGACGCGGAAGGGGCGCGACTCGTCGAGCCCCACGGCCCACTTCACATAGCCCTCGAAGGCGTCGAAGAGCGCGACCTGCCGCACGAAGTCGAGACCGTCCGGCTCGATCGAGCGCGGGCCGGAGTACGTGAGGGGCGCGCTCTCCTGGTCGAGGTCGGCGATCGCGGCCGGGTGGAGCTCCACCTCCAGGAATCGGTTGCCGAGCACCACGGTCTCCCGACCGGCGCCGGAGTCGCGGAACGGGGGGTCCTCGTACTCCACCTCGTACGGGGGCGTGGCATCCGGGGCGCCGGCCACCGGGCGGAACTCGAACACGATCCGGTCCTTGCCGTCGCATCGGGAGGTGCGAACGTCGGTCAGCAGCCAGACGGGCGGGGCCGGCCGGTCGGCGCTCTCCTGGTCGCGGGTGCTCCCCGGCGCGTCGCACGCGACGTCGGCGTCGGGGGAACCCGCCGGCGCGGTGGTGCCGGTGGACGAACCGGTGGTGCCGCCACCGGTGGTCGAGGTCGAGGGACGCGTCGTCGAGGCCGTCGACGGGGCGGCGGTCGACGACGTCGCCGGGGAATCGCCACCCCCGTTGCACGCGGCGAGGACCAGGGCCGCGAGCACGGCGGCCGTGAGGAGCGCGAGCGGCGCCGGGGGCCGGATGCCCGACCGGCGGCGACCTCCGGCCGCGCCGGGGGCGGCGCCGACGGCCGTGGACCTACGAGCGGGACCGCGCTCGCTCATGTTCCCCACCTCCAGGGGCGGCCGGCGGATGGATCCGGCCGGGGCGCCTGATCGTACCCAGCCCCCGGCCGGGATCGGCGGCACCCCCCGCCGGCGGCGCGGTCCGCGGCACATCGGCCGGCGGCGCGGTCCGCGGCACGTCGGCCGGCGGCGACCGGCCCGGCGGCCCGGCGGCCCGGGCCACGATCGCGGTGCGGGTCGCGTAACCTCGGCGACCGTGACCGAACTGGCGGAGCGACTCGGCTACCCGGCCGGCGCCAAGCTCCTCGTCATCAACTGCGACGACCTCGGCTCCACCCGGTCGGCCAACGTGGCCGCCTACGAGTCGCTGCGCCAGGGGCTCGCCACCACCGCCACGCTCATGGTGCCCTGCCCGTGGGCACGCGACGCCGCCGCCGGGTACCGCGGCGAGGACGTCGGCGTGCACCTCACCCTCAACGCCGAGTGGGAGACGTACCGGTGGGGGCCCATCACCCACTCCCCCAGCCTCCTCGACGGCGACGGCGGCTTCCCCCGCACCGTCGCCGACGTCTGGGACCACGCCGACGTCGAGGAGGTGCGCAAGGAGTGCCGGGCCCAGATCGAGCGGGCGATCTACTGGGGGTTCGACGTCAGCCACCTCGACAGCCACATGGGCACCCTCCAGCTCCGCCCCGAGTTCTTCGACGTCTACGTCGAG
>WBZO01004313.1_pt1 | contig 15482 bp, 12 predicted proteins | sample 5204261 | NCBI WGS metagenome assembly WBZO01 (sample SAMN12412400, study PRJNA552823) | activated sludge metagenome | isolation source: activated sludge from anammox sidestream of wastewater treatment plant... | place: USA: North Carolina | collected 2017-09 | reverse complement strand
TATACCACATGCCCTGACCGGAGACATGACTGGTACCTGCGCGCCAAGGAACTCGAAGTCGATAATTCGAAAGAAGTCGGTACCGCAAAGCATGTCAGTGTCGTGTTCAAAGATGTGCCGATTCTTTATTCGCCGTGGATAAACTTTTCCTACAGCGGAAAGCGGAAAACCGGATTGCTGTCGCCGGTAGTGGGTTATAACGCCAAAACCGGTTTTGACGTGGGACTGCCCATCTACTTGAATATCGCACCCAATATCGATGCCACGATAACACCGCGGCTGATGACAATGCGCGGATTCTTGTTGAGCAACGAACTGCGCTATATCGGCAATAACAATATGAACGGTCATTTGCTGTTCGATATTCTGCCGGTGGATATCAATACCGACCGGACCCGCTGGGGGGTGTTATATACGCATACACAGGATTTCGGCAGAGGCTGGCAAGGTTTTCTCAATTACAACCAGGTTTCCGACGATTTGTATTTCCGTCAACTGACACCCAATCTGGCGCAAACCAGCTTGACCAACTTGTCGCAACAAGGCGGTGTGGCCTATAACGGCCGCTGGGGCAGGGATGGCGCATTGCAATTCACCGGATTCGCGCAGCGCTTCCAAACCATACAGGATCCGCTCGCGCTGTTTGTTTCTCCCTACGAGCGTTTGCCGCATTTTTCTTTGAATGCGGTGAAATATAACGTGGGAAAAATGGATTTTGAATTGAAGAGCAGCTGGACCAATTTTTATCATCCGACGCTCACGGACGGCAACCGCTTGATCATCTATCCGAACATCAGCTTGCCGTTACGCAACGAATTCGGCTACATCACGCCTAAAATCGGTTTGCACTACACGCATTACAATCTGGACAAACCGGCCGGTGACAAAGGGGATGTCGCCGACCGCACCGTTCCCATTTTCAGCTGGGACAGCGGTGTTGCATTTGACCGGCAACTTGAAATCGGCGGTAAGAATTTTATCCAGACACTGGAGCCGCGGTTATTTTATGTGTACGCGCCCTACCGCAATCAAGATTATTTGCCGAACTTCGATTCCGCGGTCAATGACTTCAGTTTCGCCCAGATACTGACGGAAAACCGCTTCAGCGGCGGTGACCGCATCAATGACGCCAATCGCGCCGTGACTGCCGTGACAACGCGCTTTGTTGAACAGGGAACAGGAATCGAATATTTACGGCTTGCGGTCGGGCAGCAGATTAGCTTCAACGATCCGCAAGTGCGCTTGCCGCTTCCGCAAGTAACCAGCGGCCGGTCGGATTTCATTGCAGCCATATCGGGAAGGCTGTCGCAGAGTGTCAGTACCGATTCCAATATTCAGATGGATGAATCCAATCTCTGGATTGAAAAAGTCCGCACCGGTATCAGTTACCAGCCGGAAACCGGTAAAGTGCTTAATTTGGGTTACCGCTTCACCCGGGGGGTGCTGGAGCAAGTCGATACGTCGATGCAATGGCCGCTCGGCGGGAATTGGCACGGCGTTACCCGGGTCAATTATTCATTGCTCGATGATAAAATTCTGGCCGGATTGGCGGGGCTCGAATATAACTCGTGCTGCTGGGCTTTGCGCCTGGTGCTGCAACGGTTGACGACGGCGACGCATACGACCACTACGGCGTTTTTTGTGCAACTTGAATTGAAGGGATTGATGGGAATCGGTAACAATCCGCTGCAAGTATTGCAGCAAAGTATCCCGGGTTATACCAGTATTCATTGATCGTTGATTATTCCTAGGGAAATTTGGAAAAGGAAACGAACGATGATGACCAAGCAGGGCGAAATCAGGTGAAAAAACGTAATCTACGAGTGAACAAAGCGCATCTTAAATCTGATTTCAATGCGGCATGGCCGGAAGCGGCAGCTTCTCAGAACTTTGCCGGCGCATTTATCCGGTTGTGTCGTTCAATGCATAGCAGCAACTGTTTTTGCATCATCTGTGCGCTGATCGCATTACTGTCGAATCCTCTGGCGGCGCAAGAGTTGCGGTTTGTTCCCGCTGCAAAACCGATCGATCATATCGTGGCTGTTGTCAACGAGGATGTCATTACGCGCCAGGAGCTGGACGATGCGGTCAAATTGGCTGTCAGCCGCTTGCAGCAGCAGGGTGTTCAAGTGCCGGATCAACACACGCTGGAGAGACAGGTGCTGGAGTCGGTCGTCATGAAGCACATTCAACTGCAACACGCCAAGGAAGTCGGATTGGCCGTCAGTCAAAGCGAGCTGGACGAGACCATACAACGGATTGCCGCGGATAATAAATTGTCGCTGCCGGAGTTCCATGCGGTGTTGGAAAGGGATGGAATCCACTACGGCAAATTTCGCGATGAAATTCGCGAAGAAATGATTATGGCGCGGCTTAAGGAGCGGGAAATCAAGCATCAAGTCAATGTGACCGAAGGGGAAGTCGATAATTACCTGCATACGCAAAAAACGACTTCCGAGGGACAGGACGAATACCGTCTTGCGCATGTTCTGATACTGGTACCGGAAAATACCGCTCCCAGTCAGATTCAGCAAAGAGCCGAGCGGGCGAAACTGGCTTACGAAAAAATCAAGCAAGGCGTGGAGTTTTCCCAGGTCGTGACGGAGTTTTCCGATGCGCCCGATGCCAAGACCGGCGGCATCATCGAATGGCGACCGATCACACAAATGGGGCCGACCTTCGCGGAATTACTGCAACCGATGCAGCCCGGCGATGTGACGCCGGTGGTGCAGAGTCCGAGCGGTTTTCATATTTTCAAGCTGCTCGGCAGGCGTGCTCAGGAAACACAAACCGTCATCATCGACCAGACGCACGCGCGCCATATTCTGATCAAGATTAACGAATTGACTTCGGAAAACGAGGGTAAGCAGAAGATTCTTCAAATTAAGGAGCGGTTGGATCGCGGAGAAAGTTTTGAAGAAGTCGCGAAACTGTATTCCGAAGATACCAGTGCGTCGTCCGGCGGCGATCTCGGCTGGCTCTCACCGGGCGATACCGTACCCGATTTTGAGCGGGCGATGAACGCACTGTTGCCGGGCCAGATCAGCGATCCTGTGCGGACGCAATTCGGCTGGCATTTGATTCAAGTGCTGGAACGCCGTTCGCAGGACATCAGTCAAGACCGGCGGCGTCAGGCGGCAAGACAAGCGATACGGTCACGCAAGGCCGATGTGGTGGTACAGGAATGGTTGCGGCAACTGCGCGATCAGGCGTATGTGGAATACCGGTTGGATGATGAACATGAGCACTAGATTTTTTCCGGCGTTGGCACTGACACTCGGCGAGCCTGCCGGGATCGGCCCCGATTTATGTGTACAGATCGCGCAGCATCCGCTGTCGTGCCAGTTGATCGTCATCGCGAACGGCGAGTTGTTGCTGGCGCGGGCGCGGCAGTTGAAATTGCCGCTGAAGCTGATCGATGTTTCCGTTGCCGCGCCTGATCTGCACAAGCCGGGCAGTTTGCAATTCATCCATGTTCCCATGGCGCAACCGGCTGTTCCGGGAACGCTCAATCCGGCGAATGCGCAGTATGTGCTGGAAACTTTGCGTTTCGCGGTTACTGCCTGCCAATCCGGGCGGTTCCACGGCATGGTCACGGCCCCGGTGCACAAAGGCGTGATCAATGACGCCGGTATTCCTTTTACCGGCCATACCGAGTATTTGTCGGAGCTGCTGCACAGTCCGGTGGTTATGATGCTGACCGGCGGCAATATGCGGGTGACACTGGCGACCACGCATTTACCGCTGAAGGATGTGGCTGCGGCGATCACGGCGGATAGAATCGAAAGCAAATTACGTATCATCCAGCGTGATCTGATCACGCGCTTCCTGCTGGAACAACCGCGCATCGCCGTTGCCGGGCTTAATCCGCATGCCGGTGAATCCGGTCATCTGGGGCGGGAGGAAATCGACATCATCATTCCCGTGCTGAATAAACTGCGCGCGGAGGGCATGCAACTGATCGGTCCGGTGCCGGCGGATACTTTGTTCAGTCCGGCGCAGCTCAAGCAGTACGATTGTATTTTTACCATGTATCATGACCAGGGATTACCGGTTCTGAAGCACGCCAGTTTTGGCGGCGGCGTGAATATTACGCTAGGACTTCCGATCATCCGTACTTCGGTAGATCACGGCACCGCGCTGGAGCTGGCCGCAACAGGCCGCGCGAATCCGGGCAGTTTATTGACGGCCATTGAAATGGCCATGCAGTTGACCAAGAATCAAGCGCAATTCTTCCGCCATGCGCCATAATCCGCGCAAGCGTTTCGGCCAGAATTTTCTGGTTGACCAGCACATGATTGCGCAAATCATCACTGAAATTCGTCCGCAAAAAAGCGACCGGTTGATTGAAATCGGCCCCGGCCTGGGCGCATTGACGCGTCCATTGCGGCAAACCGCCGGCCATATGCATGTCGTCGAAATCGACCGCGATATCGTGGCGCGGCTGGAAAAGGAGTTCACACCGGATCAGTTGACCATTCACGCCACCGATGCGCTGAAATTCGATTTTTCCGCGCTGGGCGGCAAGCTGCGCATCGTCGGTAATTTACCTTACAACATTTCAACACCCTTGCTGTTTCATCTGAGCCAATTCTCCGGTCATATTCTCGATATGCATTTCATGTTGCAGAAGGAAGTCGTGGATCGCATGGTCGGTGCGCCCGCCACGTCCGATTACGGACGGCTTTCAGTCATGCTGCAATACCGCTTCGATATGGAATATGTGTTCAGCGTTCCGGCGGAATCGTTCCGTCCCGTGCCGAAGGTTGAATCGGCCATTGTTCGTATGATTCCACGTGATGCATCAACGCGGATCGTCAAAGATGAAGCGGTATTCTCGCAAATTGTCACGGCGGCATTTTCGCAGCGTCGCAAAACGCTTCGCAATACCTTGCAACAGCATTTGACGAGTGATGATTTCAGCGCATTGGGTATCGATCCGGGACTGCGCGCCGAAAATTTATCGGTGAGTGAATTCGCCGCGATCGCAAATTTCTTGTCCTGAGAGTTGGCATTGCATTCCTGCTGATTCCAATTGATTAACCCGGTTTTCCGTCAACTAAAGCACAGCAGGTTTATTGGCAAGCTCATTGGTATCTCGCGCGGAATCAAACGGAAAATATTTCTGCAAGTGTGCGCCGATAGCATCGATACCCGCGATGACACCGGCTTCGAACCGCTGCTGTTGAAATGCCGATTGCATCGTGCGGCAAATGCTCTGCCATTCCGCCTCCGGGACTTTGGCATGAATGCCGCGATCGGCGATGATCTCTACCGTGCGATCGGCTAATAACAAATAGATGAGCACGCCGTTATTGTGTTCGGTATCCCAGATCCGCAGTTGCGAAAATACTTCAAGGGCGCGTTCCCGGGCGCTCTGATTTCTGAGCAGCGGGACCGTATTCAGCGCCGCTTCCACGGCGAAACAAATTTCCCCGCCGTGTTTCATTTCCGATTGCATAATCGCTTGCTCGATAGCGGCAAGCGATACAGCCGGGAAAGCGCGGCGTTGCGTCCATTGACCGGTTAACAGATGACGCAGAATACGCGCAAAATCCATTTACCACCTCCCCGACGCGCCGCCGCCGCCGAAACCGCCACCGAATCCTCCGCCAAAACCGCCGCCGCGGTCAAAGCCGCCGGAGCGGTAGTAACCGTGACCCGGCCAGCTGCTGCGGCCGCCGCGATAGTAGCCGCTGCCGCCATTTAAAAAGAGATTGATGACGAACGCCACGACGGCGATAAGCACGGCAGCCGCTATGGACGAAAAAGACAGCCAGCCGATGAATCCGACACCGAAACCGGTAACCGTTGCGCCAATCAGGCGGCCAAGAAATACTTGCAAGACTCTTCCCAAAATAAGTGAACCGATCAGGATGGAAATGAAATTTTCTAACGGAGAATGTGATTCTGCAGCGCCAGCACCACTTCGCGTATTTTTGGGCAATGGCAGCGGTTCGCCTTGAATCAGCTTGATGATGGCATCGATACCGGCATCGATGCCCTCGGCAAAATGGCCTTGCTTGAATCGCGGCGTGATGATTTCCGCGATAATCCGTTTCGCCATCGCATCCGGCACCGCGCCTTCCAGGCCATAGCCTACTTCGATGCGCAATGCCCGGTCATTTTTGGCGATGAGCAGCAAAATACCGTCGTCCACGCCTTTGCGCCCCAGTTGCCAGGCTTCCGCAACACGTATCGAATACTGTTCGATGGTTTCGGGCTGCGTCGCCGGGACGATCAGCACCGCAATCTGACTGCCTTTGGTTTTTTCAAACGCCGCTAATTTTTGCTCCAGAAACGCGCTTTCGCTGGCGGAAAGGGTTGCAGTCAGGTCGGTGACATGCGCTTTTAGCGGCGGAATAGCAGTATCGGCCATCACCGCAGCCGGAAAGACAGACAGCATGGCCATTAGTAACCATGTCGAAATCTTCAACCGGATCGTTTGGGCGGGCGTCATGATGATTTATTGTGCTGCTGGGCTGGGTGCGCCAAAATCCACTTTGGGCGCGGCGGAGATTGCTTGCTCATTTTCCACGGTGAAGCTGGGTTTGGTTTGATAGCCGAACAGCATCGCCGTCAGATTGCTGGGGAAGGAGCGCACCACGATATTGTATTCCTGCACGGCTTTAATGTAGCGATTGCGCGCCACGGTGATGCGGTTTTCAGTACCTTCCAGCTGTGCCTGCAGATCGCGGAAATTGGCATCGGATTTTAATTCGGGATAATTTTCAGTGACCACCAGCAGCCTGGCGAGCGCGCTCGATAATTCGCCCTGCGCATTCTGGAATTTGGCGAACGCTTCCGGGTTATCGATCAATTCCGGGGTTGCCTGAATACCACCGACTCTGGAGCGGGCGTTGGTGACGCCCAGCAACACATCTTTTTCCTGGGCGGCGAATCCTTTGACCGTATTGACCAGATTCGGCACCAAATCAGCGCGGCGTTTATATTGATTCAACACCTCCGCCCAGCTGGCTTTGATTTGCTCGTCAGTGGTTTGCAATGTGTTGTAACCGCAACCGCTCAGGGACAGCGTATAAACCATCAGTGTGAGTATTCCTAAATTGCGCATAAATTTTCTCCCAAAGTTACCAATATTGCTTTATTACATGGAGATTAAAGTAGCAATTACAATAATACTTGCCGTCAGGCATATTCGGCTTCCGTCAACGATAAATAGCTGCGCTATGCTATCAATTCCATCGATCAAATTCCGTTGATAAGCTTCTATTTATTGCAAAGAGAAATGAATCATGTACAGTCTGACAAAGCTTGTTGCATTGCTGTCGATGACCGGTATATTGTGCTTAAGTGGTATGGCGAATGCAACTCCTGACAATCCTGCGGCAGATATGCGCAGCGCAGTTGAGTATGGATTTGGCGGCGCTGAAAATCATCCGGGCACCAATGAGAATCCGGCAAGAGACAAGAAACCAATCGCTGAGAAAGCGGTTTTGAGCGAGAAAAATTCTCATCCTAAACCTGAGCTTACTGGCGTTTATGTAAATGATCACTCAGCGTCTTCCGTGCCGGAGCCGGAAATCTACGCCATGCTGGTAGCCGGGCTGAGTTTGTTGGGTTATATCGCGCGCCGGAAGAATAACGAATAATTGTTGAATTTCATGATACATAAAATAAACCCGCTCAAGCAGCGGGTTTATTATTGATCGAACAGGCGGTTGCGCGAACCAAAATCAGAAACTCAACAAGTTTCGCAGGCAATCGAGTATTCCCGAAGAATCGGAGCGGTGGCAGAAGAAAAAAACGCTGCCGGTAAACGCGATGATCGACAAAAGAAACAATCCGATAGAAATTTTTAAGCCTTTCTGATCGTATTTTGCTTTAATGACTCGCGCAATATCGTCATAGGATTGCCCGGATATATCGATTTTTTCTCGCGGAATACCGGGAATTTCGTTGGCAACTTCTCGAGTTGCTTTTTGTTCGGGTTCGCTGACACGCGGTGGAACTGTCTGGTTTTTTTCCGGCATTGGCGGCGAGACTGGCGGAACCAATGGCGCCGGTTCTTGAGCCGGGCTAGCGGTTGCCGGATCAGATTCGGTGCTTTTTCTTTCCTGATTGTTCAGCAGAATAATGTAATGAAATACATCGGTAATCATGCCCATGCGCTGTGTGGCTTCATACACATCCTTGGCGTCAACAATTGCCTTGTCGCGTTCATATGCCACATTGAACGACCGGTCACACAGTGAATTGATTGTCCGGGGTGTTCCGCCCGAGCCGAATGCAATCGAGAGCGCTTCCCACCCGGTATCCGAAATGAGTTTGGGCGAACCGCCGGCCACCTGGAGGCGATGCGTGATGTAGTTCATCACCCGGTCGACATTCATTTTTCCCAATGTTTCCAGCGCGGCGATGCGTTGCTTGAATGGCGCCATTTCCGGCCGGTTGATTTTTTCCATCAATTCTTCCTGCCCAAGCAGTAATAACTGAATGAGTTTGGTCGATCCTTCTTCAAGATTGTTCAGCAGGCGGATGCCGTTGATGACATCCTCCGTCATCAGATGGGATTCGTCGATGATGACTAAACACTTTTTTCCTTCCGCGTTGATTTTTAGCAGCGCATTACGGATATCCCGCATGACGAAGGTTTTTTCCGCTGAAGTTGGCTGAACACCGAGTTCTTGCGCAAGAAATAAATAAAGATCGGCGCTGCTGGCAGGTGGTTCCGCCATCCAAATGAGTTTGATATTTTCGGGAAAATCGGATTTGATCATTTGGCTCAGCGTGGTTTTACCGGATCCGATCGGACCGGTGACTACGATCAAACCCCGGCCGCTGAGCAACGAACCGGATATCTGTTTGCGTATCCGGGCGTGATCTCCATGATCATAAAAGAATAATGGATCCGGCACATTTTCGAATGGAAGCAGGTTGAGGCTGAAGTGCTGCGCGTACATATGCATTAATGGGCTCCCTCTTGCGGCAAAAGTTTTACTTCGACTCGGCGGTTCTTGGCTCTACCTTCTTCGGTATTGTTGGAATGTATCGGTTGTGTGTCGCCATAACCGGTCACCGATATGCGGTCTTTCGCTATACCGTGTAAAACCAGTATGTTGGCGATCGCTTTTGCGCGGCGCAAAGATAGATCCATATTGTCGCTGCCGGATTTTCCGGTTGGCACGTTGTCGGTATGACCTTCGATAAGAATTCGGCTGTTCGGGGAGGCAGCTATTTCTTTTACTAATTTTTCGATGGTCGAATAAGCGACATCCTGGATGACATCTTGCCCGGACCGGAAAGTCTTACCGCCGAATACGGTCAGGGTTTGCGGTTGAGTGCTCGTGCTCGTACTCGTACTGGGTGAGGTAACGCTGGTTATCGTCTCTTCCGTTGCGGCCAGCTTATTTTCGAGTTGCGTGATGGTTTTTTTCATATCTTCGGCAAAAGCTTTGCCGGCATCGGATTCACCGGCCGGTTGATTTGAGCCGTCGGTTGCCTCGGGCATTGCAGGTGCTGGCGGAATTGCAGGCGCCGCGAGCGTAGGCGCGGGTGCGAGTGCTATTTCCGGGCGATTATCCCAATAAGAAGCAGACGTGGCATAAACGGGAGGAGGATTTAGAGCCTTATACGTAACAAGCGCGGATAAGGAGAAAAAAATCACAGACATTCCAATGAAAATTGAACGCATAACAAGATTCTCGATTAATTTAATATGTTTCGGGTTTAGGCGAATATTAACGGACTTAAGCGGAAATATTTTAGTGCATTGAAGGCATCTTCGCTTGCATGCAGGGATTTGATCAATATATGCGCATTTCCTCAGTTCTCAATAGATTACTGTTAATTTCATTGGATTGCATGAATTTTTTGTTACTTAGTATGATGTTTCTGACATAACTATTTACAAAATCATGTTATGTTAGCAGATATCAATAGCCAGCAATGTTTTGGGTTTGACGGTAAGAATTTATCGATACCAGCGGCATTGATCAAGCGATTGATATAGTGAGGATAATAATCAGCCAACGGAATACAAAAAAAGGATCAAGCAACCGCCTTTGGGAATAAGCTGGTTTTGACTTGCTGTTTTGTCGGTCAACCTTAGTCAAAAACTAATAGGAGGCACGTATGTTACTCAAGTTTACGAGCGGGTTTGAAGGCAAACCCGAAACGGAATTAACAGTTGTTGCATATGTTTTTGATCAACGCGGCGCACTGATTGCCAGTGCACCGGTCAAGAAAAACCAAGTTCAAATCGAGATAAAAGACGACGGACCGCGTCCTTCGCGTTTATTTTTTGCATCGCCGTCGCCATCCGTTCCAGCCAGCCGCGATAAATCCATTACGCTCGACGATATGGAGCGGTTGCGCGCCTATGAGCCGATGTGGAGCTTCGATCCGAAACGAAGCGATTATGAGCTGTTGCCGATTCCGGAAATCCATTGGAAATGGTGGTTGTGGTGTTCATGCCGGGTGCGCGGCACGGTGGTTCGTCCGGTTGTCATCGGAGGCGAACATCATGAAATGCCGGTTTGCCATGCCCGCGTGCATGTGTGCGAGGTGGACCGTCTGTATTTACTGATTCCCCGCTTACCCGATGACATCATTCGCCGCATCCGGGACGAACTGCTCGAACTGATCGAGCTTCCGATTCCACGGCCGCCCGAGCCCGATCCGCCGCCTTTCCGCTTTAATGCCGCGATCCGTGATCTTTCAGCACGCAATGTCGCGAAGATGCAAACGGCTGCGATGGCGCCGCAAGCCCGATTGCTGCAAGCGGGCGCGCGCGTAATGCTGAATCCGCAACCGCTGCCGCCCAAGGCCGCGCTGACGGATGCGCCGTTTGCCTTGAAGACCGGCTTGGCATCCGCATCGGTAAATATCATTCGCCAGACGCTGCTCGACAATCTTGTGCTGATCCGGCCGTATCTGTGTTACTGGCCTTGGCTCTGGCCTTATTTTTACCGCTGCGACGAAGTGGCGGTGATCGATACCGACAGTCAGGGGCGATTCGATACCACCATCTGGTATCTGTGCGCGGGCGATCATCCCGATCTTTATTTCTGGGTGGAATACAGCATAGGCGGGATGTGGACTACCGTGTACCATCCGCCGATGCGATGCAACACTTACTGGGATTACGCCTGCGGCAGTGAGGTCACGATCCGTGTGACCGATCCGCGCGTGCCGTGGTGCGGCGATCCCAATCCGTTACCGGGCAAGCAAGTCGCCGTGATGTTAATCGGTAACGGTGTCAGTATGCCGGAAATTCAGCGCGCCAGCGCCGGTGTCGATGAAGGTTTAACGTCGGCGGGCGAACCGTTCGGCGGCAGTTTGGAACCGCATGTGTGGTTCGGCGACGCGCTGATCGCCAGCGGCATCACGCATTACCGCTGGTCGTACCGGCGCTTGACGCTGGCGGATGGGGTGACGGCGTCCGTTGGCGGTTGGCACGCGATGGATAAAGATGTGGTGCGTCATTACGCGGAAGTGCTTGCGGACAGCACGTTATCGTTCAAGCCATTCCTGCTCGGGCCCGATCCCGCTTTTGCCGGGCAGAATCTGTTCAAAATCCGTCCGGTCAGTCCGCCGCTAAATCCTGGTGCAGTTTCCTCGTCGTGGGCGCCGGAAGTCGATGCGCGCGAAAATACCGCGAGCGCCTTTTTCCTGTCGCATCTGCTCGACGGCGGCAATCCCGAAACCGGTGCAGGCAAATACGAGCTCAAATTGGAACTGTTCAAAAGTGATGGTTCGGCGGTGAATTTGAGCACCGAAGGCGTATTGCTCAAAGTACCGACCAGCGCCGGACCGTTCGGTCCCGGCACGGTCAACACGGAGCTGGTTGCGCATAGCCCAGCATTGCCGGGGGATATGGAAGATCGTGTGATTCGCGACGGCGCCGGTAAAATCGTCGCATTCCGTCTGGTGCTGCGTGTCGATAACAACCATTGCGAAGCGGAAATCTATCCGGTCAGCGTCGATGGGCATGCGGCGGACGATTGCGGTTTTACCCAATATCACGATAAAACATCGTCGGATGCCTATGTAAGCTTTAAGGCGCGCCATCCCAACAACTTTGCCACGTTCAGCTTCACCATTGCGCGTGGCAGTATGGGTGTGGTGGAAACCGCGAGCGGATCGGTCAGCAGCAATCCCAGCACGGTCGGCGGGTATGCGCGGAGTGCCGCGAGCGTATACAGCAACAATGTGCCGGTAGCGGATCTGCTGGGTACTTGCAGCAAAGCGGCGTTTGCGGAAAATCTGCACGTTGACGCGCTGGCAACGGATGGTTGGTACACGCTGGATTATCTGGACGCCGATGCCGTGCCGGTCGCTTTCGCGCTGGAACCGGAGCCGCCCGCCAAGTAGGCGTGTTTCAGTTGTAGATTCTGCTTTCGGTCAGCGGAAATTCTGGAATTTTTTTGATCGGTCCGTTCCAGGTTTTCGCTGATTGCACGCGCTCGTAATTGCGGTGATTCACGCTTGAACCCAGCGATTGCTGGTTTTTGGCCGGTATTGAATCATCGCTGTATTTTGTCAGCAATCGCTCAATAAAAAGGAAATGAATGTGAATCAGAAATCAGGCAGCAGTGCAATCGGCACCGGCGAGCGAATTATTTCCGGCAACAACGGATGGCTGATGTTGATGGTCTTGTTGCCGGCTTTATTGTTTGCGGTTTTTTTGGTGGCGACGCCGGGTGGTCCTGTCAAATTAATGGCCGGTGCAGCGTTGCTGGTGGTGACACTCTTTTGCTGTAAAGGATTGTTCACACTCGAGCCCAACCAGGCAGCGGTGATGATTTTTTTCGGCAGTTATGCCGGAACGGTCAATGCAAGCGGTTTTTTCTGGGTGAATCCGTTTTATAACCGCACCCGGGTATCGTTGCGGATCAATAATTGGAATACGCCGGTTCTCAAGGTCAACGATGAACGCGGCAGCCCGATTGAAATTGCCGCAGTGATCGCTTGGCGCGTGCAAGATACCGCGCGGGCGGTATTTGATGTTGAAAGCACGTTGAATTACCTGCAAATTCAAAGTGAATCGGCCGTACGTCAAGTTGCCAGCAGCCATGCGTACGATAATGTGGAGGGCGGGCAGCGCAAGAGCTTGCGTACCGATTTGGACGCCATCGCCGGATTGTTGCGTGATTCCATTCAGCAACACGTCGATGTCGCCGGTATCGTCATCGAAGAAGCCAAAATCGCCCATCTGGCCTACGCGCCGGAAATCGCCAGTGCCATGTTGCGGCGGCAGCAAGCCGAAGCAGTGGTGATGGCGCGGCAGAAGCTGGTTGACGGTGCGGTCGGGATGGTCGAAGCGGCCTTGAAAAATCTCGAGGAAAAGCAGATTGTCTCGTTAACGCCCGATCAGCGGGCAGTTCTGGTTACCAACCTGATGACTGTATTGGTGTCGGAAACAGGCGCACAACCGGTGATTCAGATGGCGCAATCGCCGCAGTGAAATCGATTTGCCCCCCGGGAATACTGGTCACCATGCCGATTGGTGCTGCGGATTAATGCGATTATTCAGATAAGATAAAGAATTAGGGTGCGCAATTCATGTTTGACTTTAACTTGCGATACCTTTATATAGGCAACGGTAGTACTGATTCAAAGCGGTAGGGTAGTAATGCGAGTTTACCTATGGAAGCGCTGATTATTTCGGCGAACGAGACGAAGCGATTCGCTCGTGCAGTCAATTAATCAATGTTTCCCTACAATACTAAGGAGATTAACAGCATGTCAGCAACCACAACTTCATCGTTTCACGGCGTTAAAACGAATCATCGAATCGGCAAATTACTGCTATGGGGCATGCTAATTGCGCCGCTTCTGATTTCGGGGTGCAGCATCGGCGATAAAATCGACAAAGCAACCGATAAAGTAAGCGATATCGCCGGAGATACCGTTGCTACACTGGATAACGCAATCGATGCGCTTGACCGGAATTCCTCATCATGGCAAGCGGTGTTGCAAGATACTACGTCAAAACTCACCAAAGATGCGCAATCCACGGTACGTAACGAAGTTTCCGATCTGCTCAACCGCAGCGTCGCGGCAACCGGTGATGAATTGCGTTGCAATATGGATTTTATCGGTACCCGCGTGCGCCAAGCGCTGGCGAGAATCCGTGCGCGCTTGATGCACCAAGCGGTGCCGCCCGTCGAGCCGGCGCTGTGCCATGTAGTGCCGGCTGCTGTGGATATGGCGTTGGATCCGGGGCGCCGCAACAAGTTGGAATTTTTTGGTTACGATTTCGATACCACGCCGATTAAAGTGACACTGCACGATACGTCGCGCACGCAGGATGTTTCCGCCGAACTGGACCGGTTAACGCACTATCACATGACGCTCAATCTCGGTGCGAATGGTGTTCCGCTATCGAAAGCGAGCGACAAGCTTACCTTGGAATGGCAGAATCGCCCCATTTCCAGTATCGCGGTCATTCAACCCGCAACACCGGTATGCCGGGAAAAAATCGATACTTACGCGCGTGATACCTATTTATCCTTTACACCGCCGCATACCCGGGGCGATAAGGAATTCGCCGGTCACGGCCCTGAAGTATGGGCTAGGGCGAACTGGAGCAGCGATGGTACGCATGTCAAATTAAAACTTTGGATGAAAGCGCGAGAAACACGCAGTGATTGGACCACCGCCGAGGGTGAGCGCAATGAAACATACTATACGGCGCCGCCAGGCTGGCGCATCGACAGCATCGTCAGCGGTCTGGAGAGTTCAGCGCATTATGTCGATACGGATCACAATGACGATCGCCAAGGCGGCGGCCCAAATGGACCGGTCAAGGAATTTAAATTCCGCGGCGATCATGATGGCGATGATGCCGGCAGCTACACGGGGGTGGATGTGACCTTCAATCCGCTGGTGGTTAAATTGGTCGAAGTAGCTAACTGCGCGCCAGCATCGGCGGTGAAATCTCTGCAAGTGAAGGATCTGATTGCTCCCGCCACGATCAAGCGCCTGCAACCGATGATGCTGAAGCTGCAAGCTCCGAAACCGTAACGATACGAAGAATAAATCCTACTCATGCAATATGGGTAGCTGATACAAAAAAAGGTCAAATGGATATCGCTATCCATTTGACCGGGAGGTGTCTTCAGCTTTGCAGGCGGAAAGTTGAAGGACATGGCAGAAGCAGGAGAGAGGGAGATTTTAGGAAGCTCTGAAAAAGATAGCGTGCGCCGGTCAGGCAAGGCGAAATCAGATGAAAAAGCGTAGTTTACAAGATGTAAATGAGCATTTTGAGTCTGATTTCAACACAGTATGATCAAGCACAGTAGTTTTTCAGAGATTCCTTAAGTTCTGCTGATGTCAGCCACAGTATCCGCTAATCGTGTCGCTATGTATGTGACTTTAGTCACAATAAAATGCGATAAAGTGTAGTTTCGCAAGACTAACATGCTCGATGAGGCGATATTGGAATCGGACTCAAGACGCTTTGTCTATTGATAAACTGCGTTTGTTCGCTTGATTTCGTCTTATCTGTAGTAGTT
>WBZO01004311.1_pt1 | contig 15488 bp, 13 predicted proteins | sample 5204261 | NCBI WGS metagenome assembly WBZO01 (sample SAMN12412400, study PRJNA552823) | activated sludge metagenome | isolation source: activated sludge from anammox sidestream of wastewater treatment plant... | place: USA: North Carolina | collected 2017-09 | reverse complement strand
ATCGGTCTTCACGATGGCGGGCGCCGCTGCGCCGCTGCTCGACGCGCTCCTCCGGCTTGCTGAGGCCGCCATTGCGCGCGTGGATCTCCGTGTGCACCGCGGCGTGCATCCGAGGATTGGCGCGGTGGACGTCGTGCCGCTCATTCCCCTGGGTGGGTCGACCATGGCTGCCTGCGTGGACCTGTCGCATCAGCTCGCCCGGGCGCTGGCCGACCGGTTCGGGCTCCCCGTGTACCTCTACGAACACTCGGCGTCCCGCCCCACGCGCCGGCGGCTCGAGGTCATCAGGCGCGGGCACTTCGAAGGGCTCGCGGAAAAGATGAAGCGCCCCGAGTGGGCGCCCGACTACGGCCCGGCCGTCCCCCACCCAACGGCGGGAGCCACGGTCGTCGGCGCGCGGATGCCGCTCATCGCGTACAACGTGAACCTCGACTCGACGGATCTGGAGGTGGCACGCGCGGTTGCGCTGGCCGTGCGCGAGAGCAGCGGCGGCCTGCCCTGTGTGAAGGCGCTCGGGCTTCCGCTCCTGCACCGGGGCGTGGCGCAGGTATCCATGAACCTGACCGACTTCACGCGGACGTCGGTACAGGAGGCGTTCGACGCCGTGGTGCGCGAGGCCGGAGCCAGGGGTGTGGGCGTGCTCGAGTCCGAGCTGATCGGGTTGATTCCGGAAGCGGCACTGGTCGGCACCAGCGCGGAACGGCTCAGGCTGACCGGGTTCACGCGCGCACAGATCCTGGAGGAGCGGATCGCGCAGCGGCTCGCCGAGCGCCCGACGCGGCCGTGAGCTACGCCGGCTCCTCGTCCACGTCGGCACGTCGCGCGGGGGCAATCCCGAACCCGCGCATCTTCCGGTAGAGGTTGCTCCGCTCGACGCCGAGCACCTCCGCCGTGCGCGACATGTTGCCCTGCTGCTCGGCCAGTGTGCGAAGGATGAGGTCGCGCTCGAACCGCTCGCGTGCCTCATGCAGCGTGAGTCGACCCGCCACCGCGGCCTCCGCCTCCGTCGGCGGCGCAGGGCCGTGCCCGAGAAAGGCAAGGTCGTCGGCCGAGATCGTGTCGCCAGGCACCATGATGACGAGCCGCTCGATGACGTTCCTGAGCTCACGGACATTGCCGGGCCACGGGTAGTGCTGCAGCATCGACAGCGCCCCGGCGTCGAAGCGCTTGGCCCGACGGCCGTACTCATGCGCGAGTTCCGCCATGAAGTGATCGGCGAGCAGCGGGATGTCCTCCTGGCGCTCGCGCAGCGGGGGCACGAAGACCGGGATCACGTTCAGGCGGAAGTACAGGTCCTCGCGGAAATGGCCGGCCCGGATCTCGGCCTGCAGGTCCTTGTTCGTGGCGGCGAGCACCCGCGCGTCCACCCTGATCCGCGTGGTGCCACCCACCTGCTCCATCGTCTGCTCCTGGAGCACGCGGAGCACCTTGGCCTGCGTCTTGAGGCTCATGTCGGCGATCTCATCGAGGAAGATCGTGCCGCCGTCAGCCATCTCGAAGCGCCCGCGGCGGTCGGCCACCGCGCCGGTGAAGGCGCCGCGCACGTGCCCGAAGAGCTCGCTTTCGATCAGTTCCTCGGGAATCGCGGCGCAGTTCACCTCGACGAACGGGCCGTTGCGGCGGCGACTGAGCGAGTGCACGGTGCGCGCGACGAGCTCCTTGCCGGTGCCGTTCTCGCCGTAGATGAGCACGCGCCCGTTGCTCGGCGCGGCCATGGCCACCTGCTCCCGCAACTGCCGCATCGCATGGCTCTCGCCCACCATGGTCCGGGTCCGGTCCACGCGTGCGCGCAGCGCCCGGTTCTCGTCCTCGAGCGATCGCTGGCGCAGGGCGTTCCGCACCACCAGCAGCGTCTTGTCGATCGAGAGCGGCTTCTCCACGAAATCGAAGGCCCCGAGCTTGATGGCCTTCACCGCCGACTCGATGCTGCCGTGCCCGGAGATGAGCACCACCGGCGTGTCGACCTGCCGCTCCCGCAGCTTCTGCAGGGTGGACAGCCCGTCCATCCCCGGCATCCACACGTCGAGGAGGATCAGGTCGACCGGAGCCCGAGTGACCCGGTCCAGGCAGGCCTCACCGGTCGACACCGCCTCCACGCTGTACCCCTCGTCGCGGAGCACCCCACTCAGCGAGCTCCGCACGCCCGGTTCGTCGTCGACGATGAGGATGGTGGGTTTCAACAGGGCAACTCGATCGTGAACCGCGTGCCGGTGGGTTCGTTGTCGCTGGCGTCGATCGTACCACCGTGCTCGGCAATGATGCGCCGCACGATCGCCAGCCCGAGGCCGCTGCCGCGGCGCTTGGTCGAATAGTACGGCAGGAACAGCTTCTCGCGCTCACCCGGCGGTATGCCGGGGCCGTTGTCGGCGATCACGAGGCGGACCAGATGATTCGGCTGGTCGTGACCGGTTTCGACCACGATGCGACCCTGCCGGTCCATCGCCTCGATGGCGTTGTCCACCACATTGATGATCACGCGGCGGATCTGCTCCGGGTCGAGGCGCACCACCGGCACGTCTGGGCCGTACTGCCGGACGAACGTCACGTCGGCAAAGAGGCCGTCGTAGAGCGACAGCGTGCCGTCGATCAACCCGTGCAGGTCGGTCGGGGCGGTGCGGGGCGTGGGCATCCGCGCGAACTGGGAGAACTCGTCCACGAGCCCCTTGAGCGACTCCACCTCGCCCACGATCGTGCCCGTGCACTCGTCGACCAGGGCGCGCGCCCCGGAAGGGGCATCCGCGAAGTGCCGCTTGAGCCGCTCGGCGGAGAGTTGGATCGGCGTGAGCGGGTTCTTGATCTCGTGGGCCAGCCGCCGCGCGACCTCCCGCCAGGCGGCAACCTTCTGCGCACGGATGAGCGGGCTGACGTCGTCCAGCACCAGGATCTGTCCTTCGAGCACGCCGGTGTCTCCCGCGAGCGGGGTCGCGACCACCGTCAGGTGCGCCTCGTGCCCCTCCCGGGCAAGCGTCACCTCCCGTTCCACACCGGCGCCGCGCCCGGCACTGCCCGGGCGGAGCAGGACCGAGAACGGCTCGAGGTCGGGCCGGTCGAACACCGCGAGCGCGGGCTGCCCGATGACGGATCGGGGAACGCCGAGCAGGCGCGCGGCCGCACCGTTGATGGTCGTCACGACGCCGGCCGCATTGATGGAGACCACGCCGGTGGTAATCCGTTCGAGGATCGTCTCCACGTAGCGACGCCGTTGCTCCAGGGCGAGCGTCGTCTGCTCCACCTTGAGGCGGCTCGACGCCAGTTCGCCGGCCATGGCGTTGAACGCCTCGGTCAGCGCGCCGAACTCATCGTCACTCTGCGGCTCGAGGCGCTGGTCGAGATGTCCGGCGCCGATCTCCCGTGCCGCGTGCGCGAGCATCTGCACCGGCCTGGTGATGCGCTTGGCCAGGTACAGCCCCATCCAGGTGGCACCGACGAGAATCATCAGCGTCACCATGAGGAAGAACAGCAGGTAGACGCCGGTCAGCGGGCGGCTGAAGACGCGAAGCTGGTTGTAGTTCTCGAAGGCCTGCGTCATCTCCCGCGAACGCGCTCCGATACTCCCCTCCAGGTGCCCGGTGGCGACGACGACACCGGTCACGCGCTGATTGGCGTCTCGCACCAGGACCGCCGCGTGCAGCAGGTCGCCCTGCGCCCCGAGGACATCGACCGAACTCCGGTCGGCGCCGGCCTCGAGTGCCTGGCGGGCCAGGTCGGCGGCCGCCTCACGACGGTACTGGGCCGGAATCGCCGGGGCCGCCACCTCGATCAGCGGCAGCGGCTGGCTCCCGCCGTCGCTCCGATAGACCTGCACGACCTGCACCCGGTTGCCGCTCGTCTCGGGCTCGATCGACGGACGCAACGCCTCCGGGTCGGCCGATGCCAGGTCGGCGCCCGCGAGCTGGCGCGCCACGCGTGCGGCGTGCTCGCTCACGAGCAGCCGGCGCTCCTGGTAGTAGTCGGCGGCAATCGCATTGGCCGAGGACAGGATCTGGTCCATCGGCACGTTGAACCAGCGGCCCACACTCGTACGAATCAGCTCGCTGCCGACCGCCAGCACCAGCATGGCGGGCACCAGTGTCATCCCGATGAGCAGCGCGACCAGCTTGGCGCGGAACCGCGCGAACGGCCCGCCCCGCCTCCGCTCGACCACAAGCTTGACGATGTTGCGGGCGAGGACGAAGACGAGTGCCACGACCATGGTCAGGTCGGCGGCGATGAGGGCGTAGAGGACGAACTCGGCGAGGTAGTCGGGCGACAGGCCGGGCGAGCGATTGGCCACCGCGAGGATGGCGATGAGCAGGGCGACGAGGATGCCGATCCCGGTGAGGATCAGGCGCGGGTTGTCACGGAAGGGCGGGCGCGTCTCGGCAGCACCGCGAGGCGGCCCGCTGTCCGGGGAGATTGACGGCACCGTTCCGGCCACGCCTACTGCTTCTCGACGCTCAGCAGGCCCTTGAGTTCATCCATGAACTCACCGATGTCCCGGAAGTGGCGGTACACGGATGCAAACCGGACGTACGCCACTTTGTCGAGTTTCTTGAGTTCTTCCATGACGTAGGCGCCGACTTCGGCGGTGCCGATTTCGCGCTCCGGGCGCTCCTGGAGCATCGACTCGATCCGGTCCGCCACCGCCTCCACCGACTTGAGGCTGACGGGCCGCTTCTCGCACGCTTTCAGCAGCCCGTTGACCAGCTTCTGCCGGTCGAAGCGTTCGCGCGTGCCGTCCTTCTTCACCACCATGTAGGGGATCTCGTCGATCCGCTCGTAGCTGGTGAAGCGCTTGCCGCATTCCAGGCACTCGCGACGGCGGCGGATGACCTCGCCCTCCTTGCTCTCCCGTGAATCGACGACCTTGTCCCCGAGAGTCCCGCAGTATGGACACTTCATGGCTGGGCGGTTTCCTTCGTGTCGGCCTGATCCGCCAGCGTCCGCATCCGGGAAAGGTTGAGGCCTTCCTGGGCGGCGAAGAGCAATCCGAGGAGCAGGCTGGGTCCAACAGTGAACAGGTGCAGCACAATCGCCGCGCCGACCGCGGCATCATCGGGGGCGCCGAAGAAGGTGGTGGCCGCAAAGCGGAAGAACGCGTGAAAACCGCCGACCGCCCCGGGGGTCGGCACCGCGACGCCCACCACGAGCAGGGCGATGACGAGGAACGAGCCCACGAAGGACACCGCGAGCTTGAACGCGACCGCCACCGCCCAGATGCCGGCCGCGATCGACAGCCACAGCGGGAAGGACAGGAGCAGCGCCACCAGCAGGCGGCCGGGACGGCGGACGATGCCGAGTCCCGTGGCGAACTTCTCGGCCACCGTCGCCAGGAGGCCGGCAAGCTTCGAGGGCAGCACCCGCTCCAGGCGCGCCAGGCTCTGGGCGAGACGGGCCGGGTTGCCCGCGAGCAGGAACAGGACGACGAGCGCGGCCACTGCCCCGGCCGCGGCGGTCAGTCCGGCCACCTTGACGGTTTCGAAGGCGAGCCGGTTGGATTCGGTGGTGACAGGCGGGAAGAAGACGACGTAGCAGGCGAGCAGCACGACAACCGTGATCATGTCGAGCAGGCGCTCGAGGATGACCGTTGCGAAGGCGCCGGTCGCGCTGATCCGGCCATCCTGGCGGGACAGGAAGTACGGTCGGATGACCTCGCCCGCCCGCGCGGGCAGCACCGTGCTCGCGGCAAACCCCACGGCGGTCGCGCGGAACGAGGGCAGGAACGCCGGCCGGCCGAGCGGCTCGAGCAGGTACTGCCACCGCCACGCCCGGACGGCCAGGTTGACGATCATGGTCAGCAGCGAGAAGGCGAGCCATCCGACGTGCGCGTGGACAATCTGGCTCGCCACGCCGCGCAGGTCGACGTTGTAGAGAAAGAGCGCCAGCAACGCAGCGCTGAGGGCCAGGACGATGACGGCTCGCAGGGACGAACGCATGAGGGCTGCCAGAGGCTCCCCTACTATACCGCTCTAGCTGCGCGGTCGACGGTCAACGCTACATGTTGTTGTTGATAGCGCCGGGGGCTACCGGTAACATCCGGGGTTTCCCGACCCCCGAGGTCCACGTGCCGCTCCCAGCCCCCATTCTGCAGACCGCCATCGCCCGCCGCGCCCCCGATCGCCAGGGGAAGGTGCGGGATATCTACGACTTCGGCGATCGACTCCTGATCGTCGCCACCGATCGCATTTCCGCCTTCGACTACGTGCTCGGGTCGGGCATCCCCGACAAGGGCAAGGTGCTGACGCAGATCTCGGCCTTCTGGTTCGAGCGCACGCGAGCCATCGTCGACAACCACCTCATTTCGATGCGGGTGAGCGACTATCCCAAGGAGACGCGCACGGAACTCGGCGTGCTCAACGGGCGGTCGATGCTGGTGCGCCGGACCGAGCCCCTGCCGATCGAGTGTGTCGCGCGCGGCTACCTGTCGGGTTCGGGCTGGAAGGACTACCAAGCGACCGGTGCGGTCTGCGGCATCACGCTGCCGGCCGGCCTGCGGGAATCGGATCGCCTGCCGGAGCCGATCTTCACCCCGGCGACCAAGGCCGCGAGCGGCCACGACATCAACATCAGCGAGGCCGAGGCCGCCGCGCTGGTCGATCCGGAGGTGCTGGCCCGGGCCAAGGCGCTCACGCTCCGGTTGTACGCGGAGGGTGCGGCCCACGCGGAGTCGTGCGGCATCATCGTTGCGGATACCAAGTTCGAGTTCGGCCTGCTGCCCGACGACGGGCGGCCGGCACCGGAGCGCCTCATCCTGATCGATGAAGCCCTGACGCCCGACTCCTCGCGCTTCTGGCCCAAGGACGGCTATGCGCCCGGCGGACCACAGCCAAGCTTCGACAAGCAGTTCGTGCGGGACTACCTCGAAGCCATCAAGTGGAACAAGCAGCCCCCGGTGCCGTCGCTGCCGGAGGACGTGGTGATGAAGACCCGCGAGAAGTACGTGGAAGCCTACCGTCGCCTCACGGGCAGGGACCTGGCGTGATCTCGGATCGCCTGGACAAGCTGGTCGAGGAGATGGTGGACAAGGGGGTCCAGTTCGAGGATGCGGTCCACGAGTTCGAGAAGCGCTTCATCGCCCGCGTGCTTGGCTCCCAGGACGGGTCGCTGACGCGCACCGCGGATGCCCTGGGCATCCACCGCAACACGCTCACCCGCAAGATGGGCGCATACAAGCTCAAGAAGCGCGCCTGAGGGGCCCCCTTCTCAGCACGCTCCTTCTTAGCACTCTCCACTTGACACTGCCAATCAGGGCTGGCTACATTAGCACTCGGCCACAGCGAGTGCTAGCAGCCGGACTGCACGAGTGCTCGCCGCCAACCACTCAACCGGCGGGGCAGCCAGCCCCTCAACTACCGACGGAGCACAGAGCATGAAACCGTTGCACGACCGCATCATCGTTCGACGCATCGAGGAAGGCGAACAGAAGATCGGCGGGATCATCATCCCGGACAGCGCCAAGGAGAAGCCGCAGCAGGGCAAGGTCATCGCCGTGGGCGCGGGCAAGGTGAAGGAAGACGGCAAGCGGATCCCGCTCGACGTCAAGGAAGGCGACACCATCCTCTTCGGCAAGTACTCCGGCCAGGAAATCAAGATCAACGGCGAAGAGCACCTGATCATGCGCGAGGACGAAGTGCTCGCGATCGTCGACTAAGGAGACTCGAGAATCATGGCAAAACAGATTGTCTACGGCGAGCAGTCGCGCCAGGCTGTCCTGCGCGGCGTGAACCAGCTGGCCGACGCGGTGAAGGTGACCCTCGGCCCCAAGGGCCGCAACGTGGTGCTCGACAAGAAGTTCGGCTCGCCCACGATCACCAAGGACGGCGTCACCGTCGCCAAGGAGATCGACCTGAAGGACCCGCTCGAGAACATGGGCGCCCAGATGGTCCGCGAGGTCGCCAGCAAGACCTCCGACACCGCGGGTGACGGCACCACGACGGCCACCGTGCTCGCGCAGGCCATCTACCGCGAGGGCGCGAAGAACGTCGTCGCCGGCGCGAACCCGATGGAGATCAAGCGCGGCATCGAGAAGGCGGTCGAGGCGATCACCGGCGAGCTGAAGAAGATGGCGCGTCCCGTGAGCGGCAACATGGTGGCCCAGGTCGGCACCATCTCGGCGAACAACGACCCGGAGATCGGCCAGATCATCGCCAATGCGATGGACAAGGTCGGCAAGGACGGCGTCATCACCGTCGAAGAGGCGAAGACGCTCGAGACCTCGCTCGAGGTCGTCGAGGGCATGCAGTTCGACCGCGGCTACCTCTCGCCCTACTTCGTGACCGATCCCGAGCGCATGGAAGTCGCGCTCGACAACGCGGTCATCCTGATCCACGAGAAGAAGATCAGCTCGATGAAGGACCTGCTGCCGGTCCTCGAGCAGGTGGCCCGCCTCGGCAAGCCGCTGCTGATCATCGCGGAGGACATCGAGGGCGAGGCCCTGGCGACGCTCGTCGTCAACAAGCTGCGCGGCACGCTGCACGTCGCGGCCGTCAAGGCCCCGGGCTTCGGCGATCGCCGCAAGGCGATGCTGGAGGACATCGCGGTGCTCACCGGTGGCCGCGCCATCACCGAGGACCTCGGCATCAAGCTCGAGAACATCAAGCTGGATGATCTCGGCAACGCCAAGAAGGTCACCATCGACAAGGACAACACGACCATCGTCGAGGGCGCCGGGTCGTCGGCGAACATCGAGGGTCGCGTGAAGCAGATCCGTGCGCAGATCGAGGACACCACCTCGGACTACGACCGGGAGAAGCTGCAGGAGCGCCTCGCCAAGCTGGTCGGCGGCGTGGCCGTCATCAAGGTCGGTGCCGCCACCGAAACCGAGATGAAGGAGAAGAAGGCGCGCGTCGAGGACGCAATGCACGCCACCAAGGCGGCCGTCGAGGAAGGCATCGTTCCGGGCGGCGGCGTCGCACTGGTCCGCGCGGGTCGCGCACTGCCCGGACTCAAGCTCCACGGCGACCAGCAGATTGGCGTCAACATCGTGGCGCGCGCCATCGAGGAGCCGATGCGCTGGATCGCCACCAACGCCGGCCACGAGGGCTCGATCGTCGTCCAGAAGGTTCGCGACATGAAGGACGATGAAGGCTTCAACGCCCTCACCGACACCTACGAGAATCTGGTCCAGGCCGGCGTCATCGACCCCGCGAAGGTCGTCCGCAACGCCCTGCAGAACTCGTCGTCCATCGCGTCGCTCCTCCTCACCACGGAAGCCCTCATCTGCGAGATTCCGGAAGAGAAGAAGGAAGCGCCGGCCATGCCGGGCGGCGGTGGCGGCATGGGCGGCATGTACTAGAAGTCAGAAGTTAGAACTCAGAAGTGGAGACACGTCTGGGTCGACGACAAGAAGGCGCGTGGGCCACCTGGCTCACGCGCCTTTTCTCTTGTGGGCGTGTCTCAGTTCTGACCTCCAAGTTCCCTAGAACCGCCATTCCATGCCAATCAACGGGAAGACGCCGAGCTGGTCGGAGGCGTCGACGGCACCGGTCGCCCGGTTCCACGTCTGCTGCGAGAAGTTCTTCCGGTTCGTGATGTTCTGTGCGCCGGCGAAGACGAGCAGGGGCGTCCCGGCCACGGTGAACGTACGGTCGACGCGCAGGTCCGCCCGGAAGTAGTACGGGGCACGCAGGCCGTTCACCTGCGCGAGGTCGAAGACGCCACGCCGCTGCAACCTCGAGGCCGCCTCGTCGAACGGCGTGAACGGTCGACCCGACAGGTAGGCCACGCGCCCGGCCAGTTCCCACTTCGAGCCGAGCCTCAGTCCGCCCGTGGCGTTGAACACGACCGGGTAGTCGAACGAGCCCGGGCGCAGGATGCCGTCGAGTCCGGCATGGCGGGCGCGCGAGATCGCCAGGTTGGCCTGGCCGTACCACCGGCCGCTCCCCTTCCGCTCGGCGTAGAACTCCACGCCGGTCGCACGGCCCTCGCCCTGGCTGACCAGGGGGAAGAGGACCTCCCGCACATTGAAGGTGTCGCCCAGGTTCGCGAGCGAGAGCTGCGGGTAGTCGCGCGCCACCGGATAGTCGGAGTAGCGCTTGTGATACGCCTCCACCGTGAGGCGCGTCGACGCCGAGGGCTGGATGGTGATGCCGCCCACATAGTGGTCGGCCCGCAACGGTACCAGCGACCGGTTCTCGGGGAACACGGTGACGAACAGGAACGGCGGCTGCTGGTAGTAGGAACCGGTTGCCGCGCGTGCCGACAGGACGCTGTTGATCGTGTAGTTGAGGCCAACGCGCGGGCTGACCCGCGTCTGGCCCAGCAGCGCGTAGTGATCCACCCGCCCGCCGGCCGTCAGGTTCAGCGTCCGGGACGCGGCCAGCGTCGTCTGGAGATAGGCGCCCGGCTGGGCGGTGGTCAGCGAGGTGGTGAGGAAGAACGGGTCCGAGTCGCCACGAGGCGAGTACGGGTTGTCGGCCCCGAAGGGCGACGCCGTGTCGTACCGGACACGGAAGACCTTCATCGCGGCGCCGGCCTGCACCTTCCCGAATCGCGCCGTGGAAATCGTCGCGTCGTACTTCACCGTGGTCTCGTCCTCCCCGGAATCCTCGCTGAACACGACCGGGCTCTGGGAGATCAGCGCATCAGCAGGCAGATTGGACGGACCGCTGCGCAGGAGGTCCTTCACCGTGGACCGGACCCGGGCACTCGACTGCGTCACCCCCAAAAGCCCTACCGCGCGCCCGCCGAACGCGTGCTGCCAGTTGAACCCGGTGGCACTGCGCCAGCCGCGATACCGGATGTCGAAGTTGAACACCTCGTCCGGCTCCTCCTCCGCCGATGCCGCGGTGCGGCCCAGGCGGATCCGGTCGATGCCGGAGATGTTGACCGCCCAGATCCGGTCCTGCTGGTTGATGTCGTAGACGAACTTCGAGTTCAGCGTGTACAGCACCGGCACGCCGCCGAACCCCACGTCGTCGGTGAAGATGTCGAGGAAGCTGCGGCGCGCAGAGACGATCCAGGAGCCGCGCCCACCTGCCAGCGGCCCCTCGGCGATGCCCCCGACTCCAGCGAAGCCGAGCGTGGCGCGCCGCTGCACCTTTTCGCGACTGCCCTCGCGCTGCGCGATCTGCAGCACGCTCGACGCACGGTTGGTGAACGGCGCCGGGTACGCCCCCGTCAGGAAGGTGACATCGCGGATCATCGCGGAGTCGAGGATGCTCACGGTGCCGCCCGCCGAGGCGAAGTTGGCGAACGTGTTGATGTTCGGCACCTCCACGTTGTCCACGATGAACAGGTTCTCGAGCGGGCTCCCGCCGCGCACGATGATGTCGTTCCGGAAGTCGGTGGATCCGATGACGACGCCGGGCAGCGACTGGACGTAGCGCGACACGTCCTGCAACGCACCGGCGTCCTTGGCAATCTGCCTGGGCTCGAGCAGGTAGCCCGACGTCTTCAGTTCCTCGGGAATGGCCGCCACGTTCCCACCACCGTGATTTCCCGCTCCAGGGCGGATGACGGCGGCAGCACCACCTCCACCCGCACCTCGAGGCCCGCGCGCAGCGTGACCGGATCGGTGACGATGGGCGGCTGTCCTGGCGCGGCCACTTCGAGCCGGTACTCACCGGCGCGCACGTCCTGGAACCGGAACTCCCCGGCGTCATTCGACAGTTCGCATCGGGTGCCGGTCACGCACACCGTGACGAACGGGGCCGGGGTCTTCTGCTCCGTCAGCACCACCCCGACGAGGATGCCGGTCCCGGTGGTGTCCTGTGCAGGCGCGACGGAAGGATGTACGAGGAAAGCCGCAATGGCGGCAAGGAGGATCGACGGACGACGGTTGGTCACGCCTAGGGGTAACCCTCTGCACCCGGCTTTTATTCCTGCCTGCGTGAAGAGGGCGCGGCCGCGAGACCGGATGTGTTCAGCGAAGCGTGAAGGTCAGCTCGATCGTGATCTGCACCGGCACGGCCTGTCCCATGCGGGTGCCTGGCGCGAAGCGCCACTGGCGGGCGGCCTTGATCGCCTCCTGATCGAGACCGAAGACCGAGTCGAGCGAGCGAACGACCTGTACGTCGCTGACCGATCCGTCCGGGCGCACCACGCACTGCAACAGCACCGCGCCCTGGATCTTGGCGCGCATGGCATCCGACGTGTACGCCGGCTTCACTTCACGCAGGATGCGCGGGAGGGTGACGCCGTTGCCCGGCTGATAGACGCCCCCGCCTGTGCCGCCGCCGCTGCCCGGCCCGAGGCCGGACCCCGACCCCGACCCGATGCCGGTGCCCGCACCGCTGCCCGCGCCGCCACCGGTACCAGCCCCCTGCGAGGGCGTCGGCGGACCCGAGGGAGCGTCGATGATGCCCGGCATCGATTCCGCCCCGGCCGACAGCGTGACGGCAGGGATGTTCACCTGCTCCATGGGATTCGGCTCGACCTTGGCCTGCTTCGGCGGCTCGATCGGACGCGGCTTCTCGGCCGGCACGGTGATCTTGTCCTTGCCCGGCAGTTCCGCCTGCTTCGGCGGTTCCTTCATCTGGTTGCCGCCACCACCACCGCCGCCGCCCGGACCGGGATCGCTCAACCAGACGATGCGATCGCTGATGTCTTCCGGGATGACCGGTTCCGTGAGCTGGATGCTGGGGCCGAAGCGGGCGAGCAGCACGAACAGCGTGACCACGGCGACCTGGAGCACCAGCGCCGCCCCGAATGCCGGCACGAGGCGCTGGTTGCGCTGCTCGAACGAGAAGATGATCTCGGGCGGATGCGCGCCTTCGACGCGGACCGACAGGTGCCCGGCCGATGCGTTGACGTGCGGTTCCCCCGACGGCGTGCGCTCAGCCATGGGCAACGGAATGTGACTCGCAGACGTATTTTGGCGCACGGGTTTTGCCGCTGCAACTGCAAATCGGGTGCCTCACGCGGCCCCGCTGCTCACGCTTTGGACGCCCCGACAGTGCCTGCGGCCTGCCCGCAGCCCGTTCGGTCGAGAGGACACAGCCGTGTCCCCTCACTAGACGCGGGCCCGGCATCGGCGGTTGCGACCGCACCATCCTGACGGCGGCGCGATGGGCTGGCAGGCGGTCACCGTGCGAAGTAGCCATCACGCGCACGCACGCGAAGTCCGGGCCGGGTCACCCGGACCCGAATCGACCGCCACTCGTTGCGCTCGCCAGCCCTGCCTGGCGCATAGCCCAGCAAGTACTGCTGCCGCAGTTCGGCTGCCACCGACGCCAGCGCGGCCGGCAACCGGTCCAGCCGAGGCTCGGCCGTCGCTCGCCCACCGGTCAGTGCAGCGAGCTCCGTGAACACCGGAGGGACCGCCTTCGTGAGCAGGACCGGATAGACGAGCACGTCGTTGCGTCGTGCGAATGCGAGCAGGTCGGCACGGGTGGCCTCGCTGTAGCGGTCGTCGCCATCGGTCACGAGGATCAGTGCGCGACGGCCGGCAGCCCCCTGGATGGCCGTGATCGACTGCCTGACCGCATCGAACAGGGGCGTGGTGCCCCACGGTTCGAGCCCCCGCAGCGCGTCGTAGGCCGCCCGATGGTCGGTCGACAGCGGCGTCAGCGGATCGACCGTGCTTCCGATTGCCAGCACGATCGCCCGGTCGTCTGGGCGCAGCTGGCCCAGCAGGCCCTGCACCGCGTACACCACCTGGGTGAGGCGGACCTGCGGCACGCTGAAGCTCCTGTCGACGGCCACGGCCAGCGACAGGGGGAAACGCCCGGCCGTGAACACCTGCACGTCCTGGGGCCGGCCGTCCTCCTCGACAATGAACTCGTCGCGGGCAAGGCCGTCCACGGACCTGCCCTGTGCGTCGACGACAGTGGCGTACACCTCGACAAGGTCGACGCCGGATGCGAACTGGGCGGTGGCCCGCGCAGCTATCGCACTGACTGCCAACAACATAAGCAAAAGGCCGAGGCGTGGGCCGGACCGTGTTGGTGGTACAATCGCAGGCGTTCCCCGTCCGGCCGCGCGCCACACGTCACCGGCGCGCCGCTTCGTTTCGGGGAGGAGTCTCAACATGGGCAAGATCGGACTGCCAGAACTCCTGATCATTCTGGCCATCATCATCGTGATTTTCGGGGCCAACCGCCTTCCCGGACTCGGCAAGGGCATTGGCAGTGCGATCCGCAACTTCAAGGACGGCATGAAGGACGAGACCGCCGAGCACAAGAGCTAGCGCCGGCGTTTCGGTCCCTTCTTCATCGCCCGCTCACGTCGCCCGGGCCGGTTGCTCTTCGCGCCCGGGCGTCGTTCCACCTTCGGCCGCGCCTGCGAGCGCCGGCTCCCCCGTTCTCCGTCGCGCACCCGCTCCAGCACGTCGACCAGGCCGAGATCGATCTGTCGCGCGTCCATGTTGACCCGCAGCACGCGCACGTGCACCTTGTCGCCCAGCCGGTAGCTCCGCTGCGCATTCTCGCCGCGCAGCATGTGCGCCGCCTCCACGAACCGGTAGTAGTCGTCGGCCATCGTCGAGATGTGCACCATACCCTCGACGTAGTGCTCGACCAGCTCGACGAACAGCCCGAAGGCCGCCACGCCCGTGACGTAGCCCTCGAACTCCTCGCCGACCTTGTCGCGCATGAACTTCACCTTCTTCCACTGGAGCAGTTCGCGCTCGGCGTCGTCGGCCCGCCGTTCCATCTCGCTCGTGTGGCGTGCCACCTCCGGCAGTTCCTCGCGCGCGACCTCGAGCTGATCGGCTGACAGCGTCCGGTGCCGCGCGGCCCTGAGTGCCCGGTGCACGACCAGGTCGGGGTATCGGCGGATGGGCGACGTGAAGTGGGTGTAGCTCGGCGTGGCCAGCCCGAAGTGGCCGCTGTTCTCGGGTGCGTACCGCGCCTTCTGCATCGTCCGCAGCATGAGGAACGCGATCGGCTTCTCCTCGGGGCGGCCGGCCACCCGTTCGATCAGCTTCTGGAAGTGCCTCGGGCGCAGGGCCGCCAGCGGCGCGCCGAGCCCGAGGTCGAAGGTGGAGAGGAACTCCTCGAACTTCGCCACCTTGAGCAGGTCGGGCTCCTCGTGGATACGGTACAGGGCTGGCGCCTCCACCGATTCGAGGTAGGTGGCAACCGTCTCGTTGGCGAGGAGCATGAACTCCTCGATGAGGCGATGGGCCACGTTCCGCTCCAGGGCCACAATCGCCTCGACCATGCCGCCGGAGTCCATGATGAGCTCGGTCTCGTTCAGGTCGAAGTCGATCGCCCCCCTGCGGTGCCGCGCGGCGTTCAGGATGGCGAACAGGTCGCGCATCCGCTCGAACATGGGCACGAGGGGCGCGTAGCGATCGAGCAGGTCCGGATCCCGGTCGGTGAGGATGCCGTTCACGGCGGTGTATGTCATCCGCTCGTCGCTGTTGATGACGCCATCGTGGAACTCGGAGCGGACCACCTCACCGCGGCGGTTCACCTCCATGAAGCAGCTCTGGACCAGCCGGTCGACGCGGGGGTTGAGGCTGCACAGGCCCGTTGCCAGTTCCGACGGGAACATGTGGACCGCGCGCTCTGGGAAGTAGACCGATGTCCCGCGCTCGAAGGCCTCCTGGTCGAGCGCGCTGCCCT
>WBZO01003233.1_pt4 | contig 15490 bp, 18 predicted proteins | sample 5204261 | NCBI WGS metagenome assembly WBZO01 (sample SAMN12412400, study PRJNA552823) | activated sludge metagenome | isolation source: activated sludge from anammox sidestream of wastewater treatment plant... | place: USA: North Carolina | collected 2017-09 | reverse complement strand
CCTGGTGCCGCTGCTCCTCACGGTCGCCGGCCTCCTGTCTGTCGACCTGCCGAGGCTCCGCTCGTGACCCGCTTCGTCGACCAGGCCATCCCCTACCCCGCCGCCAAGGACTACGGCTCGCGCAGCAAGTGGCCGACGCTCGCGGTGGTCTGGCACATGGGCGAGGGGAAGAACGTCGCCCAGTACCTCTCGCGTGACCCGCTGCGGGGCGTGTCCGTCCACTACACCGTCGAGCAGGAGACCGACCATTGGCAGGACGGCGAGGTCGTGCGCTGCCTGCCCGAGGACCGCATCAGCGGGTCGATCAACCCGCGGACGATCAGACGTGGCGATGACCCGGACGGCTACTACGGCGCCAGCCATGCGAAGGCCGCCCTCGGCTCGTGGTGGCCGGAGACGAGCCCGAACTGCCTGGTCATCAGCGTCGAGGTCGCCGGGTTCGCCAAGGACGGACCGACCGAGGCGCAGCAGCGCTCGATGGTCGCCCTCTGGGACGAGTTGAAGGCTCGCTACTCGAAGGTGATCCCGCTCGGGCACCGCGACTGGCAGGAAGTCAAGGCGTGCCCCGGACGGACGGCCGGCATGAAGGCCGCGTTCGCGGCCATGGGTGGCCACGGGGCCAGCTACTCGGAAGTGCGCGACGTGTCCACCCGCGACTACGCCAGTGGACGGATCTGCACCGCCCGGGATGGCAGCAAGCTCTTCGATTACCCCGGTGGTCTGTCCATCGGGACGGTGGACCCGCCCCGGGAGCGCGACTACCTGGGCGTCGACCGGAGCGGCGAGTACGCCCTCGTCAGCTCCGAGCTCGACGGGAAGCGTCGAACCGCCTGGGTGCGCGCGAAGGCTGTCTCGGATATCCGGACGGCCCCGTTCCCCTCGCTCGACTGCACGGACGCGGTGGCCGCGGAGCGCGAGCGCATCGCGACCGCGGTGCTCGCCGTGATCAGGGACTGAGGACCACTGGTGGATCGCTTCCTGCGATACACCACGCAGAAGGAACCGGCCCTCACCGCGAGCTTCCGGGCCGCGGTCCTGCTGGCGATAGGCGCGCGCTACCTGAACCTGACCGATGACGACCTCGTCATCCTCGGGCCGATCGCGTGAGTCATCGCGGGCGTCGTCATCCGCGCCGGCGTGTTCGCACCGGCCACCGTCGAGCGGTTGCTCGACGGCGAGGACGCCGAAGGGTCGTGACCACGCACCCCTGCCCGGGCTGCCTGCGGGTCACGTCCCGCTCGGGGCGTTGCGTCGCCTGCGGGGGCGGGACGACCACGCAGCGTGGGTACGGCTCGGACTGGCGGAGGCGTCGGGCCCAGCAGCTGCTACGGCACCCGTCTTGCCAGTGGAGGCCTGCGGCTGCGGCGGGGACGTGTGGTCGTCCCGCGACGGACGTCGACCACATCGTGCCCAAGGTCCACGGCGGGGGCGACGACGCGGCCAATCTCCAGAGCCTCTGCGCTCTGCACCATCGGCGGAAGACCGCGACGCAGGACCGTCGGTCGGGCCTCGAGGCCGTGGCAGGGCCGACTCCGGTCTCGTTGCAGACCCTTGACCGACCCCGCCCCGACGGCCGATACAGGCGCGACACGGGGGACGCGGGGGACCGACGGAGGGGACACGATGATCGCGACGCTCAGCCTCGACATCGCGCGGCCGCCGACGAGCGTCTACGCGACCCTCGTCGACCAGGACACCTGGGCGGCGCTCGACCCCGCCTTCTCGAGATCACGCCCCGCGGTTCGGTGGCGGTGGGGATGAGCGGGACCATGAGGCGGCGGGTCGCCGGCATGCGCGTGACCAACGGCTGGACGGTGACGGAGCTGGAGCCGGGGATGCGGGTCGGAATGCGCCTGACGGGCGCCGGCTACGAGCTGATCGAGACGACGACACTCGAGGCGACCGCTGGGGGAACCCGGGCGACGATCGAGGACACGCTCCGGCCCACGTCGCTGGGCGGCCGCCTGTTCGTGGCGGTCTCGGGGCTGTTCATCCGCCGCGACCTCCGCGCCAGGTCCGATCGGCTCAAGGCGCTCCTCGAGGCGACGCCCGGGAGCTGACCCACGCGCCCGTAAAGGGCGCGACCGTGAACGCGGAGGGCTCGGGTACCCACATCGAGCAGCCCGTCGTCCCCGCTGACGCCGCGGGTAGCGTGCGCGCGCGGACGAGTTTTCCTCTTTTTCCCGGTTCGGCACCCAGCGTGATCGCCGAGAGTGCGCCCTACCGCCCCGTCCCCGATCAGTCGGGATCCGCGAGTGGTGAACGGACCCAGGTCGAGCGCTCGGTCAGCGGCCTCATCGTGTCGACCTCGATGACAGGGACGGTCTCTCCCGCCATGAACCGGCCGAGTCCGGCGCCGCGCTCCAGGACCAGGGCGCGGATGGGCGGCGCCAACGGCTCGAACAGGAGCACGCGCACATGGCGCGGTGCACCGTCGTGCCAGTCCCAGACGCCGGCGACGCGACCATCGACGAGGATGACCGAGGTCGAGTTACCGCCCCGATCGAAGACGTACCCGGCATGCCGCGGATCCATGAACCGCGAGCGGTCCCGGTACCCCATGAGGTACGGATCGAGCATCGGCAGGAACGACACCCATCCGTGCGGCTCGGATGGCCGGCGGCTCGTCAAGAGGGCGTCGTGATCAACGAGGTGTCGCTCGCCCAGGCCGGTGATGCCGACGGCGATGACCGCGTCGCCCAGTCGTGCCAGCGCGGCGCGAAGGCGCTGCCGATCGAGACCGCTCCACCAGCCGAGGTCGGTCTCGGTGACCGGGCCGTAGCGGCGGATGTAGAGCTCGGCCAGGCGAGCGATGGCGTCCTCTTCACCCCACCTGTCGAGGTCGACCTCGGGCAGCGCCTCCGAGAACAGGCGGTACGTGGACGTCGAGTCCCGACGGCCGCCGGCGGGTCGCCAGCGGACGATCCTGCCCTCATCGCACATCACGTGCAACGCGACAGTGAGCGAGCGCTGGTCTCCCAGCTCGTCACGCAGCTCTCGCGCGGTCAGCGCCCGTCCGGCAAGGGTCGCCTCGATCCACTCGGCCAGCCGACCGTATCCCTCCCTCGTGAGGCCATCGCTCTCCAGGTAGCGGTCCAGCCCGCGCATCCGGACCCGCATCGTCGCTGCGAAGAGGGGCGGGAGGAGGTCCCTCGTTTCCAGGAACAGGGTCGCCCGCATCGCGTTGACCCTCGCGAGGCGCGGCTCCTCGTACAGCAGCCGGTCGAGCGTCGCTGGCTCGAAGCGGTCCATCCGGGCCCACAGCTGGAGATACGGACCGAAGGGTTCGGTCGCATGCAGTCCCAGCAGGTCGCGCGTCACCACGACAGGATCGTGAGCGGCCGTGTCGGGAGCGAGGTGATGTCTCTCGAGGGCCAGTGCGACCGCGGACGCTCGATCGAGCTGCTCGTCCACGCAGGGCAGGGTACCGGTGGCGAGCGTGCCGCGTTGTGCCGTGTGCGAGCGGGCGGGGACCGCGATGCTTCCCGGTCGTGTCGGATACGCGCCGTAGGCGCCACAGGGCGCCCGTGTGGCGCCACGTCCGGGCGGTCGCGCATGGATGCCACCGGACGGACGACGGCCCCGGACGTTCGCCCGGGGCCCGTCGTGCGGCGGAAGGGCGAGCTACCCCGCGACCGCCTCCGGCTCGGGCGCGGCCTTGGCTCGGCGTCCGTTGCGCGGGGTCGCGGCCTCGGGCTCGACGACCGGCTCGGGCGCGAGCTCCACCGCCTTCTTCGCCATCGAGGCCTTCCGGAGCGCCCGGGTGTATGCGATCCAGTGCAAGCGGCACATCCGCCCAAGGCCGTCCTTGGCGCTGGCCTGGACGGGGTAGTCGTCGACCGGCGCCTCGTGGGCCTCGATGCCGAACGTCGCGCTGCCGATGCAGCGGCGCATCCCGCTGGTGGTCTGGGTGGTGGCGTCCTTCTTGGTGGCCATCGTGGTGCTCCTGGTAGGTCCCCTGCCTCGTCAGCGCCGGGCGGGGTCTCCGGCGGACCGGGCCTGCGCCCGGTTTCGGCGTCAGGCGGCGTGGTCCTCGAGGCGTCGTCCGCACCGGGCGCAGGCGCCCCACGCGTTCCCGCCCGTGAACCCGTCGCAGGCGGTCTCGTCAGAACCCGCGGCGGCGAGGAGCGCCTCGGCGAGCGCGATCGCCTGGCGGCGCGTCAGGCGGCTCGGGGCGGAGAGTGTGATCTCGACCGGCCAGCCGTCCGCGCGCCGGTCGGCCTTGACGGTGGCGGTGTCCCAGCCCTGGCCGTCGTCGCGGCGGACCTCCCAGCGGGGGACGTCGCGGTAGACCGGGCCGTCCGTGGTCCAGGTCTCGAGGGCCTGCTCGTCGGCGCGGACCGCGGTCCACGCGACCCCGTCGAGCTCGTGGGCCTCGACCCGCGCGGCCTCCATGCGGACCGCGTCCGCCTCCCGCTTCGCGGTGCGCTCGGCCTCCCGCCGCGCCTTCGCATCGGCCTGGCGGGTGGTGATCGCGTCGACGACCTCGGGCGTCAGGTCGACCAGGGAACCGCCCGGCCAGCGGGTGCGCTTGATGATCCCGGCGTGCTTCGCGCAGCGGGCCTCGATGCGCTCCTTCCCGTCGTGGGTGGTGGTCTTGAAGGCGGCGGTCGCGGGGGCGCCGCAGGCGTGGGCCCGGGTGCTGTACCGCCCGCTCGTGTCGGCCTCGCAGGTCAGGGTCGTCGGGGTCGTCGGCATGGTCATGGCGAGTCTCCTTCTGTGGCTGGTGGCGGGTCAGTGGGCGGTGCGGTAATGCCGGTCGAGGTCGGGGCTCGTCCCGAACGTCGCGGGGCAGCGAAGGCAGGCGACCTCGGCGTACTCGCCCTCGGAGAACAGGCGGTCGCTGATCTCCTGCAGCTCCCGGCGCGTCGTGGCGATGTCGCCCACGTGGCCCCACGTGATGTCGGTGTCGGGGTCCTCGACCGGGGCGTCGTCGTGGTTGGCGATCGCCTCCGTGATGCGCGCCAGGAGGGCGAGGGCGGCGGCGTGGTGCTCCATGTAGGCGTCGAGCGCGGTCCGGGTGTCGTGGGGTCGGCTGGTCATTGGGGTGGCTCCGTCCGTGGTGGCGATGCGGGTGTGCATGCATCCATCACTCACTCGGGTCGCGCCGTGATGCAAGGCGTGTGGGCGCGATGACACCGATCGGAGCCTTTGTGTTCGGATCCGTTCGGAAGGCTCGGCCGTGAGCGCCACCGCGGTCCCCTGGCGTTCTCGGATCGTCGGCTCGGGGGAGGAGGCGCCCGACCAGCTCCTGGCCAACCCGGAGCCGACGTGGCGGCCGATCCCCAGCCTCGACGGCACCTACGAGGCGAGCGACGCCGGGACGATCCGGAGGGCACTCGGCGGCCGCGGCACGCGGGCCGGCCGCCCGCTGTCCCGGCAGCGCATGCCGTCGGGCTACCTCACGTGCAGCGTCTGGATCGGCAACCGGGGTCGGAGCCGCCTGATCCATCGGCTCGTGGCCGAGGCGTTCCTCGGGCCCTGCCCCGAGGGCCACGAGGTCAACCACCGGAACGGCTTCAAGGTCGACAACCGGCCCGTCAACCTCGAGTACGTCACGCGCTCCGCCAACCTGCCCCATCGCTCCCTGGACGGGGTGGGCAGGGGCACCGACAACGCGTGCTCCCGCCTGACCGAGCAGGCGGTCCGTGCCATCCGTCGTCGACACGCGGCCGGCGAGGGCTACAAGCGTCTGGGCGCCGCCTACGGCGTGACCTGGGCACCGTCCGCGCCGTGGTCAAGCGGCGGACGTGGGCGTGGCTGCCATGACCCGCGAGACCGCTCCCTGGCGCGATAGGATCGTGGGGCAGGGTCATGAGTCGCCCGGCGACCTGATCCCCAACGAGCGCAACTGGCGGACCCATCCGAAGGCGCAGCGGCAGGCGCTCGCCGGCGTCCTGGACCAGGTCGGCATCGTCTCGGCCGTGATGGTCAACCGCCGGACCGGGCGCCTCGTCGACGGCCATCTGCGGGTCGAGCTCGCCATCGCCCGGGGCGAGCCGACCGTCCCCGTGAGCTACGTCGACCTCTCGCCCGAGGAGGAGGCAATCGTCCTCGCATCCCTGGACCCGCTCGCCGCGATGGCCGGCGCCGACGACGAGAAGCTGCGGGCGCTGCTCGCGGACGTGTCGGTCGACTCCGAGGCGCTCGCCGCGATGCTGTCCGGCATCGCGCCGGCGGGGACCAGGGCCGGCCAGACCGACCCCGACGACATCCCGGAGCAGCCCGATGAGGCGACGACGAAGCCCGGCGACCTGTGGATCCTCGGCGACCACCGCCTACTGTGCGGCGACGCCGGCAGCGTGGCTGACCTCGACTGGCTGCTCGACGGCACCACGGTGGCGCTGCTGGCGACCGACCCGCCCTACAACGTCAAGGTCGAGCCGCGCTCCAACAACGCGATCGCCGCGGGCCCGTCGTCGTTCCGCCCGTCGACGACGCACCACCAGGCGCTCGACCTCGCCCGGCACCCGGAGAAGGCGCAGCCGACGCATCGGAAGCTGCGCGCCAAGGACCGTCCGCTCACGAACGACTTCGTGACCGACGGCGAGTTCGCCGCGCTGCTCGCCGCCTGGTTCGGCAATGCGTCGCGGGTGCTGCGTCCCGGCGGTGGCTTCTACGTCTGGGGTGGCTACGCCAACGTCGCCAACTACCCGCCCGCCCTGGCGGGTGCCGGGCTGTACTTCAGCCAGGCGGTCATCTGGGTCAAGGAGCACCCGGTCCTGACGCGAAGGACTTCATGGGCAACCACGAGTGGTGCTTCTACGGCTGGCGGGAGGGCGCCGCCCACCGCTTCCTCGGGCCCGCCAACGTGCCCGACGTCTGGTCGGTCAAGAAGGTCAGCCCAAACGCGATGGTCCACCTGACCGAGAAGCCGGTGGAGCTGTCGCGCCTGGCGATCGGGTACTCCTCGCTGCCGGGCGAGGCGGTGCTGGACCCGTTCGCGGGATCGGGCTCCACGCTCGTCGCCGCCGAGCAGACCGGCCGCCGCGGCTTCGGCATGGAGCTCGACCCGCTCTACTGCGACGTCATCGTCGAGCGCTGGGAGGCGTTCACCGGGCGCACGGCCACCCGCGTGCCCGCCGCCGACGTGGAGGCCGCCAGATGGGCCGCCGCGGACCCGCGCCCACGCCGACCGGGGTGAGGCTCCGCCAGGGCGAGACCCGCCCCTCGCGCGTCAACCGGATGGAGCCGCTGCCGCGCCGTGGCGCGCCGCAGATGCCGCGCGGCATGGACCGGGAGGCGCAGAGGGTCTGGCGCCGGGTCGTGCGCGAGATGTGCGGCTCGGACGTGATCGTGGGCGCCGACGCCGACGTGCTCCGCTGCTACTGCGAGGCGGTCAGCCGGTACGCCCAGGCCGCGGAGCTGTACGCCGCGTCCAGCCCTCTGATGCGTCGGGACGGCGAGCTGGTGAAGAACCCGCTCCACCAGGAGGTCCGCGACAACGCCGACGCGGTCCGCCTGCTCGCCCGGGAGCTGGGCCTCTCGCCCTCCGCCCGGGCCGGGCTCCACGTCCAGCACCAGGGGGACCTCGTCCTTGACGCCGGCTTCGTGCGCATCCGCAGGACGAAGACCTCGGTCCGCGCCGTGCCCGTCAGCGACGACGCGGTCGAGGCGCTCCGCGAGGCCCTCCGGATCGCGCCTCGGGTGGGTCCCGACGAGCCGGTGTTCTTCATGCCGCGGCTGGCCCGTCGGCAGCGCGTCCGGGACCGCCTGCGCGTTGACGTGGTGACCCACGCTCTCCCCTACCTGCTCGGGAAGAAGGGCCTGCCCCGCCTGACCCCGCACAAGCTGCGCCACGGCGCCGCCACGCTGATGCTCGCGGATGGGACGCCGATGCGGATCATCGCCGAGCAGCTCGGCCACCGCAACCCGGCGCTGACGGCGCGGGTCTACGCCCACGTCGTGCCCGAGGCCCAGCGCGCGGCTGTGCGTGCCCTCGAGCCAAGACGCGTCGCGCGATAGGCAGCCGCCCGTAAAGCCTCGGTCCGCGCCACTGGGTAGGCGCGGGCGAATCACCACCGTCGCCATCTCATCGGCGAACCTCCACAGGTGAGGGAGGCGCTGGGAACCCGCATTCGGAGTTTGCCAGTGTCGACGAGCATGACCGTCGCTATCGTGGCCCTGTGACGGTGAACGATGACCACGGCGTGCTGCCCGCCCACGCAGCCCGCCTGATCTCGCACCTCGACGGGCAGAACGGCATGAGCACAGTCGGCGGCACGATGCATATGCACCACGTCGACTTCGCGAAGCGTGTCCGCCAGCTCGGCAATCATCTCGGGGCGGCGATGGCGCTGTCGAGCGACGGGTGCTACCCAAGCGCATTCGTCGTCATCCGCGCCGCGCTGGAGCACCACCTCATGGACCGGCTCCTGTTCCTCGCCCGGCACTATCTGGTGACCTATCACGGCATCGGCAAGGACACGGTCGAGGCCGAGTACGCCCGCCTGGCCGCGCTGAAGTCGGGCGACCGACCCGACATCGCCCGGTACTGGTGGGACGACTCGGGCATGAACGTCGTGGTCCGCGGGCTCCACAGCGACCGCTCGAAGAAGGGTCGTGGTCGCATTCTGTCGCCGTACTACTTCTACATCGATGAGTTCGACCCGTTCACGGGCGGGAAGACCTACGCCGCGGAACTTGCTGGTGGGTTCTGGACGCGAGAGGATCGCGAAGCGTGGGCGGCCGGTGCGGCCTCGTCGTGGCGCACACACTTCCGCCACGACAAGGTCGTGAAGGCGCTCCGGGCCAACCGCCTCCTGCCCGGCGCGGAGCACATCCAGGTGGACGTTCACTACGGCTTCCTGAGTGGCTTCTCGCACCCGTCCAAGCGCGGCTACGAGGCCGTGTGGGGACGCAACACGCCCGATCGCATGGGGTCGTTCGATCACTACTCGAGCGAGCTCGTCCTGCTCTACGTGATCACCCTCGCTGCCTGCGAGCTTGACGCCTTCAGCCGCATGGCGGCACGCGACCCGCAGCTCGGGCTCAGCCGCTGGGATCACGTGCAGCAAGACGTCCGCGATGCGCGAGCCGACTCGGCCTACTTCTGGTTCCTCGGCGGCGAGCCGACGCTGTTCGATCGCATCGAGACAGTCCACACGCCCCCGGGCAATCGTCGGCCGAAGTGGGGTCGCCCGCGATACGACCCTCGGGCGATCAAGCACGTCCGCTACTACGCCGACCCGATGGATCGCCTCGTGCGGCTCCATTCCAGCTTCCAGGAACTGTCGAGCGGGCTGACATATCAATCGCCGTTCGAGCGGCCCGACGCGCGCCTCCGGTAGCCGGAGCGGCTCCTCGGCTGGCTCGTGCCTGGTCGTGTCGTTAAGACGTGACCGCCCGGAATCGGCCGGCTGATGTCGCCTAGTCGCGGACCCGAGTGCCAAGGCCGCTCCTCTTCGTGGATCTCGGCGCCTCCGAACACGCGTGATCCGGGCTGGTTGTGGCTCCGAAGGTTACGGGTTCAAGCCCCGTAGGCCACCCCATCCCCCACGTGCCTCGGGGCGACGGGTCCGCGTGTCCGCCGCTCCCACGGCGCCGCGGTGACCGATCCGAGGCCCGTCGTCCGTGTGCTACAGCGGGGGTCGTGGACCGCATCCCCGTGCGGGAGCTCCGGAACCAGGCGAGTCGCGTCGTCCGACGCGCCCGCAGCGGCGAGCGGATCGTCATCACGCTCGACGGCGTGCCCGTCGCCCAGATCGTCCCGCTCGACCCCACGCCCAATGAGCCCAGCATCGAGGAGCTCGTGGCATCTGGGCGACTCATCGCGCCGCTGACGAACGCTCCGCCTGACGACCCCGCTCCCATCCTCCTGGAGGGGGTGGGCCCGCTCTCTGACATCGTGGTGGGGCAGCGCGACTGGTGACCCTGTTCCTGGACACCTCCGCCCTCGTCAAGCGGTATCGGGCAGAGCGTGGCACGGATGCGGTGCTCACCGCGATGCGCCGCGATCGCCAGTGGGTGGTGTCCGCCCTCTCCGCCGCAGAGGCGCGGATCGCCTTCTGTGCCGCGTGGGGCGGGCCGGTCCCGGCGGATGTCCCTGATCGCCTGGCCTCGGACCTCGCGCGGTGCCTCGTCGTCCCGGTGGACCCAGAGTGCCTCGCGCGTGCCGCGGAGCTCGGTTGCGCCCTGGGGCTGCGCACGCTGGACGCGATTCACCTGGCAGCCGCCGATCGCCAGCCCCGCCCGCGGGCGTTCCTCGCGTTCGACAGGCGGCAGTCGGACGCTGCCGTCACGCTCGGTCACACGGTCATCCCTGCCCCTCCGCACCGGGGTGCGGGCTGACATCGGGATCGAGGTCGCGGCACTGGCAGCGGCGCCCGCTCGGGGGCTACCGTCATGGAGTCGAGCCGACGGTCGGCGGTCGAGCGTGAGGGCGACCCACGTGCGCGCGCCACCGACGCCCCACGGAGCGGGCATCATCGACTGATGCTCGCGCTCCATGCCGTCTGGTCAGCGTCTCACCTCCACCTGTGGGCCGAGGACGATGCGCTCCCGCCTCGCCCGCTGGGCCGGCGCCCTGCCGGGGCCATCGGGCGCCACCCCATGGCGGCGGAACCGGCCGTCATCGGGGAGGCAGTCGGCATCTGGGCCGCACACGGAGCCGGATCCCAGGCCACCCTCCTCCTGCCCACGACGGCGGGTCGGCCGCGACTGTCGCCCCTGGTCGGGCCGTGGTCGACGCGGACGGCTCGCAGCCGACCCAGCCCATCCGCGCGGCTGACCCCGTGGCGCGTGCCGACGCTCGCCCTGGGCGTCGAGGATGCCATCAAAGTCCTGCCGACCCTCGCCGGGCGGCCGAGGCCGGCGGATGGTCTGGCGGTGGGTCCGTCCGTGCATGGCCTCGCCCGCGCCGTCGACCTGGCGCTCCACCTCGCGGCGCGTGGGCGGTTCCTGCCCGGCATCGTGCGGGACGAGGACGGGCGACCCTGCGCACGATGGTTGGCGGCGCCGGACCCGGATGCCACCGAGCGTATCGCCCAACTCGCGCGATCGCTGCCACCGGCCTGTCGCGCCGAGTGGCGCGAGACCGCCCCGGATGGGCGCGACCCGGGTGACGTCGTCGCCGAGCTGGCGGGCGCGGTCATCGACCACGTCGCGCGGATCGCCCTCCGGGGACAGGTGCCGATCCCGGCCACCACCAGCCGCCGCCACGGCTCGGTGCCGCCTTCCGACGCATTCCTGAGCGCGCTGATGGCCGAGGACCCGCACCTGGCGGGGGACGAGACGGAGGTCGCGACGCTCGCGCAGGCGCTCTCCGAGTGGCACGCCTCGGGCATCCGCCAGACGGGGCCCGTGCGCACGACGTTCCGGGTCGTGGCGCCACCCGATGGGCCGGGACCGGACCCGGCCATCCGCGACACGGTCGGGGGCGGTCCCCTGCCGGACCCGTGGCGCATCGAGTTCCTGCTCCAGTCCCGGGAGGATCCCAGCCTGCTCGTGCCCGCCGAGCGAATCTGGCGGACCAGGGACCGGGTGGCCGTCCTGGGTGGGCTGGTCGAGCATCCGCGAGAGCGTCTCTTGACCGACCTGGGTCACGCCAGCCGGCTCTATCCCGAGCTCGAGGGCGCGTTGGAGACCGCGCACCCGACCGCGCTCACCACGGACGCCTCGGGCGCCCATCGCTTCCTGTCCGAGGCGGCCCCGCTGCTCGAGGGGGCGGGCTTCGGTGTGCTCGTGCCACCCTGGTGGCGATCCCGTGCGGCCCGCCTGGGCGTGCGTGTTCACGCCCGACCCTCGAAGTCGGCGGCCGCGGTGCCCGGGACGGGCCTGCTCGGACTTGAGGGTCTGGTCGACTACCGCTACGAGGTGGCCCTGGGCGAGGACGTGCTGGACGCCGCCGAGCTACGGCAACTGGCCGAGCTCAAGGTCCCGCTGGTGCGCGTCAAGGGCGCATGGGTGGAGCTCCGCACCGACGAGATCGACGCTGCCCTCCGCGCCCTCGAGCGCGGTGCCGGTGGTGCCCAGGCGACGGCCGGCGACGTGCTCCGCGAGGCTCTCGGCCTCGGCCCGGCCGCACCCGATCTGCCCGTCCTGGAGGTCACGGGGGAGGGATGGCTGGGTGAGCTGCTGGCCGTCGACCAGCGTCTCGAGCCGATGGTCGCGCCGCACGGCTTCCGGGGGTCGCTCCGACCCTACCAGGAGCGCGGCCTGGCCTGGCTGGCGTTCCTGGAGCGCATCGGCCTGGGCGGGATCCTGGCCGACGACATGGGCCTGGGCAAGACCGTCCAGGTGCTGGCGCTCCTGCTCACCGGACGCGACGCACCGGACGGGAGGGGCCGCACGCGCCGCACCGCATCCACGCGGCCCGGGCCCACGCTGCTCGTCTGCCCGATGTCCGTGGTGGGCAACTGGCAGCGCGAGGCCGAGCGGTTCGCGCCGAGCCTCCGCGCGTACGTCCACCATGGCGGCGAGCGGCTGACCGGACGGACGTTCGCCCGGACCGCGAGATCGTCGGACCTCGTCATCACCACCTACGGTCTGGTCGTGCGCGATGCCGAGGCGCTCGCGGGCGTGCGCTGGAGGCGGATCGTGGTGGACGAGGCCCAGAGCATCAAGAACGCGGAGACCCGCCAGAGCCGCGCCGTCCGCTCTCTGCCCGCCACCAGCCGCCTGGCCCTCACGGGCACCCCGGTCGAGAACCGGCTCGCCGAGCTGTGGTCGATCATGGAGTTCTGCGACCCCGGCCTGCTGGGCTCGGCACGAGCCTTCCGCGAGCGGTTCGCGGTGCCTGTCGAGCGCTACGGCGACGAAGAGGCGGCGGCGCGACTCAAGCGCGTCATCGGACCGTTCGTCCTCCGACGACTCAAGACCGACCGCTCCATCATCGCCGACCTGCCGGACAAGCTCGAGATGAAGGTGTTCTGCAACCTCACCCGCGAGCAGGCGGCCCTCTACCAGGCCGTGGTGGACGACATGCTGGCGAGGATCGAGGCCAGCGAGGGCATCGAGCGCCGGGGCCTGGTGCTGGCGACGATGACCAAGCTCAAGCAGGTCTGCAACCACCCGGCCCACCTGCTGGCCGACGGCTCGCGACTGGATGGTCGCTCGGGCAAGCTGGCGCGACTCGACGAGATCCTGGAGGAGGCCCTGGCGGAGGGCGACCGCGCGCTCTGCTTCACGCAGTTCGCCGAGATGGGCCACCTGCTGCGCGACCATCTCCAACACACGTTGGGCGTGGAGGTGCCGTTCCTGCACGGCGGGGTGGCCAAGCCCGCGCGGGATGCGATGGTCGCTCGGTTCGCGGCGGCGGACGGGCCGCCCGTCCTGCTGCTCTCGCTCAAGGCGGGGGGCGTGGGCCTCAACCTGACCGCCGCCAACCACGTCATCCACTTCGACCGCTGGTGGAACCCGGCGGTGGAGGACCAGGCCACCGACCGGGCCTTCCGCATCGGGCAGCGTCGTGACGTGCAGGTTCGCAAGTTCGTGTGCGTGGGTACCCTGGAGGAACGGATCGACCGCATGATCGAGGACAAGCGCGCGCTGGCGGAGCGCATCGTGGGCACCGGCGAAGCTTGGCTGACCGAGCTCTCGACGGACCGCATCCGCGAGCTGGTGGCCCTCACAGCCGACGCCGTGGCGGAGGCGTAGGGATGGGCGCGGACATGCCGCCGAGGCGCCGGACGTGCCGCCGCCGGACGACCCGTGGCGGCCGGTCCGCGCGCGGGCGCTCGTACGACGACTGGGATCGGCCGCCATCAACGCCCCTGCCGGCCGACGGCATCCGCGCGCGAAGCCAGCGGGGCGACATCGGCCAGACCTGGTGGTCGAAGCGGTTCATCGGCATCCTCGAGTCGTTCGACCTGGGGGCTCGACTGGTTCGGGGACGGCGCTACGCGCGCGCCGGGCAGGTCCTGGACCTGTCCGTCACGCCGGGGGAGGTGACGGCCCGCGTGCAGGGATCGCGCCCGAAGCCCTACGAGGTGCGCATCGGCATGCTGACGCTCTCCGCGAAGGACTGGGGCCGTGTCGAGGCGGTCATGGCATCCCGCGCGGTGTTCCTCGCGAAGCTGCTCGCGAGGGAGATGCCGCGCGACGTCGAGGAGGCCTTCACCGAGTCGCGACTGTCGCTCTTCCCGGCCGCCGCGCATGACCTCTCGAGCGACTGCTCATGCCCCGACTGGGCGAACCCCTGCAAGCACATCGCCGCGACGTACTACCTGCTCGCGGAAGCCTTCGACGCCGACCCATTCCTCATCTTCCGTTGGCGCGGCCGCGACCGCGACGAGCTGCTGGCGAGCCTGGGGGCGCGACCGACCGCGGACCAGGCTCACGCTCAGGCCCACGCGCTCTGGGATGTGCCGTCACCGGACGTGCCGCCGCTTGCGGAGACGCTCGACAGCTTCTGGGAGGCCGGGCTCGGGGCAGCCCCAGAGGCAGCCGTCCGTCCGGGGCTCGCCGCCATCCCTGACGCCATCCTGCGTGGCCTCGACCCCAGGCTCGTCGAGGTCCGTGGACAGTCGCTGGCCACGGTGCTGGCACCTGCCTACGCCATGATCTCCGCCGAGGCCGAGCGCCTCCGTTCGCGCAGCCAGTCTGCGCTCGATGCAGGCCCGTGACCGTTCCGCGCTCATCGGCTCTCACAGGATCTCGTGCCTCAGGGAACCGTTCGGCGCCCTCGACCCCACATGTAGTCTGAGCGCGGTCATGTCGGCCGCGCCGCAGTGGTGGTGGTCGTGCAGCGAGTGCTCGTGGAACGGGCCATCGGGGGTGATTACGAGGCGTTCTCCAGCCTGGTGAGAGCGTCCGTGTCGCGCCAGTACGCCATCGCCACCCTCATCCTGCGTGACGGGGACCGCGCCCAGGACGCGGTCCAGGAGGCGCTCGTGTCCGCCTGGAAGGGCATGCGCGCGCTCCGTGACCCCGATGCGTGGGACGCCTGGCTCCATCGACTCACGGTCCGTGCCTGCTACCAGGCGGCCCGGCGCGAGCGACGGCGAGACCTGGTCGAGTTGCACGTGACGCCCGACCAGGAACCGGCCGGGGCGCCGGACACATCCGTGATCCACGCGGAGCGCGACCGTCTCGAGCGGTTGCTGGGACGCCTGCCCATCGATCAACGCGCAGTCATCGTGCTGCATTTCTACGTCGGACTGCCTCTCACGGAGGCGGCCGACGCGCTCGGCATCCCCCACGGGACGGCCAAGTCCCGACTCAACCGCGGCCTCGTGGCCCTGCGTTCGAGCATGGCCACCGAGCCAGACACTGCCCTGTCCCTGCTCGGGGAGCGACCGGCATGACCAGCGACGACCGATTCGAGGCACTGCTGGCCGATGTGCTCGTCGATGTCGCGCCGACGCGCGAACCCGACCGGCTGGTCCCCGAGATTCTCCGAGCCGCGCGCCGCGAGCGTCGCCGGCCGCGCTGGCTCGCCCTCATCAAGGAGCCTCCCATGCGCATCCACTCCCACGTCGCGGTCGGTTCGCCGATCGCGCGAGTCGCCGTCCTGCTCCTCCTCACCCTGCTGATGGCGGTGCTCGCCACG
>WBZO01004307.1_pt1 | contig 15498 bp, 11 predicted proteins | sample 5204261 | NCBI WGS metagenome assembly WBZO01 (sample SAMN12412400, study PRJNA552823) | activated sludge metagenome | isolation source: activated sludge from anammox sidestream of wastewater treatment plant... | place: USA: North Carolina | collected 2017-09 | reverse complement strand
AACCATGTCGGTACCCGCATAACGCTTCGTCTTCGACTGAAGCAGGTCAGCCAAACCCAGCCGCTGCAACAGTGCCTCGACGTAAAGGCCGCTCGATGCCCGATTGTAGACCACCGAATCGGCGTCGAAGAGCGCGCGCTTGAGCGCTTCCGTGGTTGAGACATCGGGTTTCGGCGCACCGGCGCGGATCACCACTCCGACGCCAACCCGGCCCACCGGCACCCGCGCTGCACCGTCGACTTTGCCGGAACTTGTGAGCTCGTCGATGAGCGCAGGCGGCGCAATCAACACGTCAGGGGTTTCACCCGCTCCCATACGCCTGCGCATCTCGGGCGTCGTGGCAAACGTAATCCTGATATTATTGCCGGTCTGCTTGCGGAAGGCTTCGGCAGCCACGATCAAGCCGGCTTCGACGGCGGCGCCACTCATCACATGGACCTCTGTGGCGAGCGCCGAAGAAACCGCCGCCGCCAGCGCCGGCAATGCCAGTACGACAACTTGCCTGAGCATCACGCTTTTCACTCCGTCGTGCGACGGTAAGGAAGACTTCGTCGGCTGTGATCCGGATTTACCGGATTTAATGAGCCATGTTCCAGAAGCGAGTCAATGATGGGCGCAACGGGTTCCACCTTCAGACCTTTGAGCGCGCCAGTTGATCGAACATGGTTCGCCCGGCCGCCAAGGTGCTATTTGAAAAATCACAAAAATGGCGGAAGATGCCGAGGATAAAGGAGCTTCTCTGACCATGCCCTCGACCCTGCCGGAATACCAACTGTTCGCGGTTCGCTATGCCACGCGCAACGCGCAGCGCCGCGACCACTTCATCGGCGGGGATCCACACGATGGCCCGATGCCGATGGACTACTATTTGTGGGTTGCCGTTTCGGGCGACCGAACGTTCGTCATCGACTGCGGATTCACCGCCGAAGTTGCGGCAAAAAGAAAGCGCACATTTCTTCGCTGCCCGATCGACGCGCTGCAGCTTCTCAACATCGACGCCGAGCGGGTCCGCGACGTGATCCTCACCCACCTCCACTATGACCATGTGGGTAATTTTCATCGGTTTCCCCAGGCGCGTTTCCATTTGCAGGAACCGGAAATTCACTATGCGACCGGACGCTATATGAGCTATCCGCGGCTCTCGCATTCTTTCGAGGTGGAGGATATCTGCGGAATTGTTCGCCTGAACTTCGCCCAACGTATCGTCTTTTATAACGGTCCTTCCGAACTCGTTCCGGGTATTTCCGTTCACGCGGTCGGCGGACATTCGGCAGGACTGCAATTTGTCCGCGTGCACACCGCGCGCGGTTGGGTTGTCGTCGCTTCCGACGTCACGCATTTCTACGAAAATCTCGAAAGCGGCAGACCGTTCGTCACCGCATTCCACGTTGGGCAGATGCTCGAAGGTTTTGATGTCCTGAAGGCGCACGCACCGACGCCTCATCATATCGTCCCCGGTCATGATCCGCTGGTGATGAAGCGCTATCCGCCTCCGAGCCGAGAACTCGAAGGCATCGCGGTTCGCCTCGACGTCATGCCCAATATCTCAAACTGAGCTGGCTTTCGCCGCGACGTCAAATAGCTACCGGCCTCTCCTGCGTCGCTTCGGGAGGCTGGCACGCTCAAGTTTGACCTGCGCAAGATCTTTTTGCAGAAGGTTCATGTAGTGAACCAACGCAACGCGGTCGTCGAAACTAAAATTCTCGGCCGCCTGTTCATAAAATTCGCCGATCCGCTCGACCGTCTCGGCCCAGTACCGTTGTCCCCGCAGCGTCAATTGTACGAGACGAGAACGTCTGTCGTTATCGTCGCTCACACGCTGGACGAGCCCGTCGCGCTCGAGCCGCTTCAGTACTCCGTCGAGGTTCTGGCGGGTCACGAGCAGATATTCCCCCAAATCGCTGAGCGGGATACCGGCCGAGAACCTCGGCTGAGATAGGGCGCCGAGCACGGCCCATTGCACCGTCGTGATGCCAAGTTGCTGGACCGCCTGCCGTTGCAGTTGGTTCCCGAGTTGAAAGAGGCGAAAGAAGATTCGATTGTTGAGTTGATAGGCCGTGATATTGCGGCGCACGGCTCTCGTCGCCGGCAAAAAAGCGAAATCTTTCAGGTCAGCCCGAGGCGGCTCTCGGCGCGCGACAGCACCGTCCGAAGCATCGCGCGGCGGCGCCCCGCCCCTAGTTCTCTTGGCGACGGTGCCCACATTCAAATCCTTCCCTGACCCATCCCACCATAACCAATCGCCGACGTTCGCTGGCCATTGCGACAAGGTGGTATCGCAACGAGCCGTGCCGGGCAATGAGTTGCACGGCCGACACAACGCCTGCCATCCAAGCCGCTGGATATCACATCAACATGTTGATCTAATATCATATCCGTACGCATCCATAACCGTGACCTACGGGAAGCGATCTAGGTATATACGTCAATATATTGACGTAGTAGCCCTGCCGAATTAGACTGGTAATCAGTCGTGGTTCGCTGCAGGAGAGCGCAGATGTCGAGCTATCCCAACCTTCTCAGCCCTCTCCGAATTGCGGGCGTCACGCTGCCCAATCGTATGGTAATGGGCGCGATGCATACGCGCATCGAAACGATGGATCGGCCGATCGAGCGGCTCGCCGCATTCTATGCGACACGAGCCAAAGGCGAGATCGGCCTCATCCTGACTGGCGGCTATTCGCCTGTTCCCGAGGGCGTGATGGACGAGGGCGGTCTCGTTCTCGACAGCGAGGACCAGCTCGACGAGCACAAGCGGATCACGGCCGCCATCGCGAAGGCGGGTGGTCTTATCGTCCTGCAGATCCTACACGCCGGACGCTATGCGAAGGTGCCGACCTGTGTGGCACCTTCATCGCTCAAGGCCCGCATCAACGTGTTTCCCCCGCGCGAGCTCAGCACCGACGAGGTCTGGAAGACGATCGCCGCCTTTGCCAATACTGCGGCACTGGCCGAGCGGGCCGGCTACGCAGGCGTCGAGATCATGGGCTCGGAAGGCTACCTGATCACCGAGTTCACCGCTGCGCTCACCAACCATCGGAACGACGAGTTCGGGGGCGACTTCGAAAAACGCATCCGACTGCCGGTCGAAATCGTGAAGGCAGTGCGCGGTCGTGTCGGGCGCGACTTCATGGTGATCTACCGCATCTCTTCTATCGATCTGATGGACGGCGGTATGACTGGCGCGGAGGTTGCGCAGCTTGCGCGGTGCATCGAGGCGGCCGGCGCCGACATGATCAATACCGGCATCGGCTGGCACGAGTCCGGCGTGCCGACAATGGCGGCCCCGGTGCCACGCGCAGCGTGGATCGATGCGATCCGCAATGTGAAGCAGGCCGTGTCAATCCCCGTCATGGCCTCGAACCGAATCAATACGCCGGAAGTCGCGGAGGCGGTCATCGCCTCAGGCGCCGCAGACCTCGTATCCATGGCTCGCCCGCTCCTTGCCGATCCGGAATTCGCAAGAAAGACGCGACTTGGCCGCATCGACGAGATCAACACCTGCATCGCCTGCAATCAGGCATGCCTCGACCACATATTCACCGGCCAGGTCGCGACTTGCCTCGTCAATCCGAGAGCCGGCCGCGAAATCGATTTCCGCGTTGCGGCCCCGGCGCAGTCGAAGCGTTTTGCCGTCGTCGGCGGCGGACCGGCAGGTATGGCCTTCGCGATCGAGGCCGCCACACGCGGACACCGGATAACGCTGTTCGAAGCGGGCGCCGAACTCGGCGGTCAGCTCAACATGGCGAAAAAGGTGCCGGGCAAGAACGAGTTCAACGAGATGCTGCGGCATTTCCGTGTCGCACTCGAACGAGCGGGCGTCACGGTGCATCTCGGCACGAATGTGACGGCAGACGATCTTGCAAGTCGGGTTCGTGCCGGCGAGTTCAACGAGATCGTGCTGGCTACCGGGGTCATGCCGCGCCAGCCTGACATCAAGGGACTGAACCACCCCAAGGTCGTGAGCTATGTCGATGTGCTCGCGCGCGGCGCGCCGGTCGGCGCGAAAGTTGCCATTATCGGCGCAGGCGGCGTAGGGTTCGATGTTGCCGAATACCTGGTCGACAGCGCCGAAGAATCGCTCGACGCCAAGGTATTTATGGATGCCTGGGGCGTCGATGTGACGCTTCGATTGGCCGGAGGGTTGAAGCCGGCCGCGCGGCACAAGCCCGCGCGCTCCGTGCACATGTTCCAGCGCAAGAACGAGACACTCGGCAAGAACCTCGGCAAGTCGACCGGGTGGATCCTCAAAGCCAAGCTGCGCAGGGCGAATGTGGCAATGACTGGCGGAGTGAGCTACGACGCCGTCGATGACCGAGGTCTGCACATCACCGTGAACGGCGAGCGCCGCGTGATCGAAGCCGACACTGTCGTACTCTGCGCCGGGCAGCTGCCGAACCGAGCACTCCACACCGAGTTGGCAGAGCGCGGCGTCAACGCGCATTTGATCGGCGGTGCCGATGTTGCAGCGGAACTCGATGCGCAGCGCGCCATCGCTCAGGCGACGCGGCTCGGCGTCTCCGTCTAAAGGCCTAAGCAAATTCCGTGGAGGCATTTCATGCCGGGCAAGTTCGACGTTGGGCTCGACAAGTGCGCCGCCAACTTCCAGCCGATGACGCCGTTGCGGTTTCTGGACCGTGCAACGGATGTCTTTCCGAACCGGACGGCCGTCATCCACGGAGATGTCCGTTACACCTGGGCTGAGCATGCAGATCGCTGTCGGCGTTTGGCACGCGCGCTCGTGTCGGCGGGGGTCGAGCGTGGCGATACCGTGGCGATTATAGCTTCGAATATTCCGGCAATGCTCGAGGCCCAGTTTGGCGTGCCGCTCAGCGGCGCTGTGCTGAACTGCATCAACGTACGGCTCGAACCAACGGCAATGGCGTTCATCCTGCAGCATTCGGAGGCGCGCGTGCTGCTGATCGACCAGATGTTCGCCGATGTCGCGCGAGAAGCGGTCAGGTTATCGGGCATGATGATCGAGATCGTCGACATTCGCGGCGCCGATGTACCCGATGCCGCGCCCGTTGGCGATATTGACTACGAGGAGTTCCTGTCGAGGGGGCGAGCCGACGCCGAGTTGCGCTATCCTCAAGACGAATGGGATGCGATTGCACTGAATTACACGTCGGGCACGACGGGCAACCCCAAGGGCGTCGTCTATCACCATCGCGGCGCCTATCTGAATGCACTCGGCACGGTGATCTACGCCGGCCTCAGCAACGGTACGATTCCGGTCTATCTGTGGACGCTGCCGCTCTTCCACTGCAACGGCTGGTGCTATCCGTGGGCATTGGCAGCCGTCGGAGGCACGCACGTCTGCTTGCGCAAGGTCGCCCCCGAAGAAATCTTTAACGCAATCGAACGGCATGGCGTCACCTATTTCTGCGGTGCGCCCACAGTGTTGGCTTCACTCGCCGCGGGCAAGCCGCCAACGTGGCGCCCCCCTTCGACACCCATAACAATCGCCTGCGCCGGCGCGTCGCCGCCCGCGTCGGTCATCAAACGGACGCAAGACCTCGGATTTCGAGTGTTGCATGTCTACGGCATGACCGAGCAGCACGGCGTGAATACAGTGTGCGTGCCGCAGGAGGCGTGGGACGAACTCTCCGCAGATGAACGGTTGGCGCAGATGGGACGCCAGGGTGTTCGCATTGCCGTCGCGGACGAAATGATCGTCGCCGACCAGAATACGTTCAAGCCGGTGCCGCGCGACGGCAAGGTCATCGGTGAAGTGCTCTTTCGCAGCAACCTCGGCATGAAGGGCTATCTTAAGAACCCCGAGGCGACCGCGGAGGCCTTCGCCGGCGGTTGGCATCATAGCGGCGACTTGGCCGTCGTCCACAAGAACGGTTACATCGAGATCAAGGATCGCTTGAAGGACATCATCATCTCGGGCGGCGAGAACGTCTCCTCACTCGAGGTCGAAGAGGTTCTTTACACTCACCCGGCAGTCCTGAATGCGGCAGTCGTCGCCGTCCCCGACGAGAAGTGGGGTGAGGCCGTCTGCGCGGTAGTTGAACTCAAGCCGGAAGCGACCGGTACCCTCACGCACGACGATATCATCAAGTTCTGTCGCGCGCGTCTCGCCGGTTTCAAGTCACCACGACATGTCATTTTCGAACCGATCGTTCGTACGGCGACGGGCAAGCTGCAGAAGTTCAAGTTGCGTGATCATGCAGCCAGGATTGTCGCAGAGCGTCTCCGCGAAACGCCTTAGATCGCAGCAACGCAACCACAGCATCGTCAAAACGAGCGGACGCGCGTGGATCGTCCAACACCGTCATGATCATCACAGGCATCGGCGGAGCGACTTGCCGCCGTTTCGATCAGGCCGGTGCAGAGGTTTTGCCAATCGCCGCCCGAACCGGGGCTGCCGGAACCACGAGTTGCATGATCTCGGAAAGGTTCGGCAGCGCCTCGATGTGCCCGACCCGCTCGATCAAAGTCGTCACGTTATCGCGGCCGATGATCTCGTCACCCAGCATATGGGCCTTGTTGCTCATGTCTTCCGACGACATTGGATTTTCGATCGAACCGCGCGGGTGATCGACCTGCGACTTGAGCTCGGCGCCGCCGGTTGTCCTCAGGGTCATCAGGCACGACACGCCGCGCGGCAAGCTGTCATCCGGCACAACCTTGATCATCTGTGACAGCCGCAAAATCTCGGGGTTGTCGAGCTTCTCGTCCTGATATTGCGGCAAGAGCGCGTTGCCTTCGATCAATGCCACGGCGGTCGAATACGGCAAGCTGACCTGCGCTTCATGATAGGTCTTTGGCCGCGTGTTGAGATGATAGTTGGCCCAGGCGGGATGGCGCTGCATCGTTATTGCGGCGATATTGGCAATCGGCTCCTTCAGCTGCTTACGAATATTGAGGGCACAGTCGATCGCGTTGTGGATGGGGCGCGCGCAGGAATAGGCCTTGTATTCCATGTAAACCGGGTAGTCCTTGCCCAATCCCTTGGTCAGCTCGCTGAGATCGAACCTGTCGGTGAATGCCCGCAGGAACCCGCGCTCGCCATCAAAGATGGTCGCAGCCCCGGTGAACCCGAGCTTCGCCATCAGCGCGGCGGTCACGCCGTTGCGCGCGGCGGGGCCGGGGTTGAAGCGCTTTTGCATCGACGGTCCGTACATTTCCATCAAGCCCGACGACTGCGCACCGGCGAGTCCCAGCGCCGACACCACCTGATCGCGATCAAGCTTGAGCAACCGCGCCGCGGCGATGGCGGCGCCGAACACGCCACAGGTCGGTGTCGTGTGATACCCGCGATCGCGCAGCGAATTGTTAGCCGCCGCACTGGCGCGCGCCATCATTTCGCAGCCGAGCGCGACTGCCGCGATGAAATCCTCGCCGCTTGATCTTTCCCGTTCGGCCACCGCGAGCGCGGCGGAGACGACCGGCGGGCTGAAGTGGAACAGCGCCAGCACGTCCACATCGTCGAGCTCGATGCTATGCGAGGAGATGGCATTGGCAAACGCGGCATGCACCGCCGGAACGCGGCCGGCGTGTCCGACCAGGCCGGCTTCCGCCTGCCCGCCGATCTCGTTGGCGAAGCGGGCGGCAATGACGCCACTCTCGGTCTGGCTGCCCGCGACGGCCACGCCGAGGTAATCGGCCACAAGCGTCTTCGCATCCGCGATCAGCTTGGGCGGCAGGTCGCGGAACGAGATTGTTGTGAAGTGATCGGCAAGAAGCTCGCTTGGCGTTTTGGCAGCGGTGGACATGATGTCTCTCGTATGACTCGGCATGGCTTTCGCGTGGTCTCGCTACGACGTTGCGGTCAAGCGGCGCTGACGAAACGTTTCTCCAGGGCGTCGAGCTGATCCTTCTGGGTGACGCGGGCGCGCTCTTCCATGGTGATCATCTCGTCCAGAATGCTCGTGGAATCGCCAGCGTCGCGAAGATGTGCAAGACTCTTCTGAACCGCCTTGGCGCTCGATCGCAGCACCAGGTTGGCATAGATAGCGAGGCGGAAGCCCATCTCCTTGAGTTCCCTGGCCGGGACAATCGGCGTGTGACCGCCTTCGACGATGTTGGCAATCTTGATGCCCGGGAGGCTGCGGCCGATTTCCACCATCTGCTCGCGCGAGCGGGGCGCCTCGACAAATAACGCATCCGCCCCTGCCTCGAAATAGGCGCGCGCGCGGCGCATTGCCTCCTCAAAACCCTCCACCGCAATGGCGTCGGTACGCGCGATCAACACCATGTTGCTTTCGCCGCGCGCTTCCACGGCGGCCTTGATCTTGAGGACCGCTTCGTCGAACGGGATGATCTGTTTGCCGGTAAAGTGACCGCATTTCTTCGGAATGACCTGGTCTTCGATCTGCACCGCGGCAACGCCTGCGCGCTGAAATTCCTTGACGGTCCGATAGAGATTCAGCGCATTGCCGTAACCGGTGTCGATATCGGCGATGATCGGCACGTCGACGGCTCCAACCATCCTGCGGACCTGCTCCAGCATTTCCGTCATGGTGACGAGACCCATGTCCGCGAGCCCGAGCTGGGAATTGGAGATGCCGGCACCGGTTGCATAGACCACCGGAAAACCGGCATCCGCAACAAGCCGCGCCGTCAGGGCGTCATAGGCTCCGGGAGCGATGATCAGCTCATCGCGACTGAGAACGTGTCGAAGTTGATCAATTGTGGACATGTTCTGTTTCGGTCAATGGGCAAGGCTTCGTCGCGACGACGCCCGCCGGTCATTCAGGGCGAGAACCGTCATCGACGCGTCGCGGATGGCGTTGAGAAAGTCGCCCGGTTGATTGCAGTCGCCGACCAGCACGCTCGGTAGGCCGGTTTCTTCGATGACGGAGACGATATCGCGATTAGGCTTCGATCCAATAGCGAGAACGATGGCATCGCCCGGATTATGACGCATGCGCTCCCCGTTGCGCAGCAGCACGAGTTCGCCGTCGACGACGCCCTCGATCTGCGTCTCGGTCAGAAGACGGACATTGTGCTGTTCCAGACGCGCGAGGACGTCGAAGCGATTATTGCGCGCCATGTCGCGCGCGACCGTCGGCAGGAGCTCGATCACCGTCACCGCGCAACCGCGCGCGCCGAGCACTTCGGCGGTTTCGATGCCGACCATGCCGCCGCCGATCATCGTGATCTTGGCACCCGGCGCGACCGCCGAAGCGTCGAGCAGGACGTCCCAGGCTTGCAGCACCGGAACGCGGACGTCGAGCGGTATGGGAAACTCGCGCGGGCGCGAGCCGGTCGCAACGATGATGAAATCCGGCGCGAATTTTTGCAATTCCTCGGCGGTAACCTTCACGCCGAGCCTGACCGCGACCTTGAACCGCTCGATTTCCTCCACGCGATAGGTCCAGATACCGGCCACGTCTTCCTTGTCGGGCGCGGCAATCGCGAGCGGAACCTGTCCGCCGGATTGCGGCGCGGTATCCCAGATCTCGACCGAGTGACCGAGGGCGGACGCCATGCGCGCGGCCTCGACGCCGGCGACGCCGGCACCGAGAACCAGGATGCGTTGGCGTTTTTCCGTCGCGGTCCCGTGCGCCAGCTGCGGTTCGAGGAATTCCAGCGCCTCGAACTCCGTTCCCACCAACGGATTTTGCACGCAGGCCACGTCACGTTCGAGCGTCAGCCGCTCGAAACATACGTTGCAGGAGATGCACGGCCTGATCGGGGCCGGCACGCTCCCGAACGCCTTGTTGCACCAGTGCGGATCGGCGATGAGTGCGCGGCCGAGCGAGATGAAATCGGCGCTTTCGGCCTGCAGCACCGCCTCGGCATCTTCCGGCGCAATGATGCGCCCGGCGATGATCACCGGAATTTTCAGCGCCTGTTTCAGCGGGCGCGCGTGCGGCTCGAGGCAGCGGCGCGGGAACGACGGCGGCTGGATGCAATAGCGTGACAGCAGCGGGTTCTCGTTGGTGCCCCCCGACAAGTCGATGGCCGAGACGCCGGCTTTTTCCAACGCCTGGACGAGAGCGACAGCCTCGTCTTGCGTATAGCCGCCGTCAACGTATTCGGTGGCGCTGATCCGCACGAACAACGGAAAATCGGGAAATTCGTCGCGGATGAGGCTGACTGTTTCCAGCAGCAGCCGCATGCGGTTTTCCAGCGATCCGCCGTATTGGTCGCTGCGCCGGTTGAACCGCGGCGTAAAGAATTGCTGGAACAGGTATCCGTTCGCGGCGTGGATTTCGACCGCGTCGTAGCCGGCGCGCCAGAGCCGCCGGGTGGCGTCGAGGAAATCGCGTTGAATGGCGCGTATTTCGTCCACGCGAAGCGCGCGTACGGGCTCGCCCGTGTTGGGATGCGTGCCGTCGGTCGGACCGACCGGCTCCATGCCGAGCACCGACCGTTTCAACAACTGTCCGCGGTGATTGATCTGCGCGACGGCAAGCGCGCCGTTTTCCTGGATGGCGCGCACCACCGCGCTGACGCCCGGAATGAACTGATCGTGGTAGATACAAAGCGAGTTATTGTGATTGCGCGCGCCGGCGGAAATATTCATCGCCTCGGTCACGATCATGGCGACGCCGCCCTTGGCGCGCTCGGCGTAATAGAGCTTGTCGCGCTCGGTCGAAAACCCATCCGTAGTACCGTAATTGGTTCCCATCGGGCCCATGATCACGCGATTCTTCAACCGCAACGGGCCGATCATACCGGGCTGGCGCAGCAGCTTCGGCTGAAAAGGAGCTTGTTCGCGCGCTTGCAGCCGGCTGAATTGCAGCTCGCTGTCGGCCTTCATGAATGCGCCTCAAGCGCGGCGCCGCTGTCGGCAATTGCACCGGGAAATACATAGCCCTCCATGATCCGCCGCGCGGTGCGGCCGAGCGTGGCCCGGCGCACCACGTAGTCGTTTCCCTTCAGTTCCACGCGCGTTTCGGTGCTGATCACGCCGGCCGGATGGCCGATGCGAACGGCCTCATTACCGAGCGTCTCGGGGCGGGCCATTTCGTGGACGATGGTGCCAGGAATCCGGGCTGCAACGCCCGTGCACACCGTGCTGGTGCCGGCGTAGGTCTTGTGCATCTGCTGCATGAACATCAGCCGGGAAACGAGATCGACCTCACCAGCCATCACGGTGCTGCGGCCAATGTCGTTGCGATAGTCCGCCGGTGGACTGATCATGCCGAGGATCGGGGTGGCCGGACTGTCCTGCTTCGATCGGGCGGGGTCGCCGATCATCTTCATGCGGTGGGCGGCGACACCGCGGATGCGCTCCAACAGATCGCGCAGATCGCCCTTGGCATCGATTTCAGCGGCCGTTTCGGTCCCCGTCAGGCCGACATCGCGCGCGCGAATGAAAACATGGGCATTGCCGATGTCGACCAGGGAGGCCTCGATCGTCTTGAAACCCGCGATTTCGAGGCGATCGACGGGATTGCCGGTCGGCAGCAGGGCGCCGCACGTAGCCCCCGCCGTATCGGCGAAATCGACCAGAATACGCGCGCCCGACCCCGGCACGCCCGGCACCACGAAGTCGCCGCGCTCGAGCGGCCTGGTGCCCTCAACGGGCACTTCGATATTGAGCACCCTATTCAGGTTGGTGTTGAAGGCCCGCACCGTAGTGATTGGCGCCGTCGGTTGGACCATGCCCTCGTAAACGGCGAATGCGCCGACCGCCGAACTGATATTCCCGCAAAGACTCAGGAAGTCAATTTCCGGCTCTTCGATCTCAACCTGGCCGAAGGTGTAGGTCAGATGCGTGCCGGCAGCGCGCGGGTCGGTGAGCGGAGGGCCGATGATGGCAAGCTTGCTGGTCAGAGGATCGGCTCCGCCGAGACCGTCGATCTGGCGCCGATCGGGCGAGCCGAAAATGCCGAGGATGACGTTCTTGCGCTGAAGGGGATCGGTCGGCAGGTCATTTTCCTTCAGGAAAACCGCCTTGCTGGTGCCGCCGCGCATGATCACGCAACGAATTGGACCGGCCATGTGGAATTTGCCTCTGGCTGCCGCAGCCCCGCGGATTGTCAACAGTTGAATTGTCGCAGCGCGGGAAGCGGAAGTCAATTGAAGAGCCAAGGGTGCGGACAAGGATGGTCGCATTTGACGGGTGGCGCACGGTTGGGCGGCCTGGTCGTACCGGGACGCAGAGTCTCGCAACAGCCGGTCATAGAATTTCATTGTGCCAACCTGAAACTGTTCGGAATCGCGCACCCCACGAACACCAGAGCCGAAACCTGATCACTCGCAAGTGCCGCATGCGGCGTCGGTGAGCCGCTGCACCAAACCCGATGTTACGTCGCGCCCGGGTAGAGATGCGCACCGTATGATTGTCGGATATCCGCGAGGAGATTGCCCGACGGCGGCGCATACATCATGCGCTTGCTCGTGAAGGTACCGGTCAGGCGCCTGACCTGCACGGCGAGTTCCGCAATCTTGAGCAAGGCGATCAAACCGTTGACCACAGGCGCCCGATCGACTGCAAAGATGCCAGCGTGTGCGAGAATGGTCATGACGATCCCGCCGGCCGGGATGATAACCTCCGCCCCCTTGGCGGCGCCCTGGCGTGCTGCGGTCATGAACTGGTCTATAATCTTGGCACGCACCGCATCGTCTTCAAATGCTCGATCCAGGACCTGGCCGCGTTCAATCTGCATCTCATCGATGGAGACAAGACGGCTTGACAGTCCGGTTGCTGCAATATTTTCAACGATGCGGCGGGTAAATTTCGGATTGACGTTTACGATCGAGAAGCTCGCTCCCATCAAGCACGCCAGATGCACCGACGATTCACACAGGCCCAATACCGGGATATTGAGCGCTTCCCGCAATGCATGCAGCCCCGGTTCGAAAACATTGCCGATCAAGAATGCATCGTAGCCGTCGCGCTCGGCGCGCAATCCGTTCTCAAGGATTTCCTGCGTGTCGAGAATTTCGAGAAAACGATACTGGTCTGCGATCGCTTTGCCCGGGCCAAGCCCGCGTACGCAAATGGTTGTGCCGGGCGCCGCGGAGTTCTGCAAAATCTTCGCCAGGATTTGCGCGTAGAGACCGGATTCGGAGCGCCGTGCGACGCCCATGCTCTGGTAAAGCAGATTCACCGCAATCCTCGCTGCTATTTGCGGACAAACGATCCGCGCATTCATCCAGGGTGTCAAGCGATCCGCACAATATCGCGCGCCCATTCGGGCTTGCCGTTCCCACGCTCAAGCTGCACCGGGAAGGGACCGCCGGCTGCTTTGCACCGCGGCGCAACGCGCCGTGCAACGTATATCGGATTGATGCTCGGCTGCACGAGCAAGCTTCTTAAGTTGGGATCATCCTTTCGTAGAGCCAGCGCGCGCCGGCGCGTGATGCCCATCGTCGGAGTCGACAATTTCGCTTGATCGGCTTTCCAAAGCTGCCATTCTGTTGTCAACATGAAACATATCACCCCCCCATCCTTGACCGGTGGAACGTTTGCCGATCGCGCTTTTGAATGGCTGGAAGAGGCCATCATCAAGGGCGACCTGCCGCCTCAAACGAAGCTCGACGAAGTGAATTTGGCAAAGGCCTTCGGCATCAGCCGCGGGCCGGTCCGCGAGGCGATTCGGCGTTTGGAAGGAAAGAAGCTAGTCGAACGCGTGCCACACATCGGGGCACGCGTTGCGACTTTTTCGAAGAACGACTTGCGAGAAATCTTGTACGTCCGCGAAGCTCTGGAGGGGATGGCCTGCCGATTGGCAACCGAGCGGATTTCCGACGCGGAAATGGACGAATTGGAAAATCTGTTGGAAGATCATTCCAAGGAAGGAGCGATGAAAGCCGGCGAATACTACTTTCAGCGGCCTGGCGATTACGATTTCCATTATCGCATCATCAAAGGTAGCGGCAACAAGAAGCTCGTCGAGATGCTGATCGACGATCTCTACCATCTTCTGAGAATCTTTCGCTACCGATCGAGTTCCCGCAAGGGACGCGCGCACGAAGCGCTGCAGGAGCACCGCCGGATCGTCGCGGCCATGCGCGCGCGCGATGCGGATACCGCGGAAGAATTGATGCGCAAACATTTGTCGCGCGCCAGGCTTTCAGTCGAGCAATCCGATTAATCGGCTGCGAGCAAGGACCTGGTTCGACTCACGGGGTTTCCCGGATTGATGGGAGCAAGGACTTTCGCGGAGCCGCGTTTAACTGTTGACAATCCTCCTGCCCAGTGGCTTAGAGAAGGCCAATCTGCAGGCTCTGCTCGCGCAAGAAATGAAGGGGCTCGTCCCGTGATTCCATTCGACCTCGCCGAGCCCGAGTCGCTGCGTGACGCCGTTTCGCTGCTCGATCCCGACGATCCGGGAGTGCGGCCGATCGCGGGCGGAACCGCCCTCATGCTGATGATGAAGGCCGGTGTCTTTCAGCCGTCGCGCCTGATCAGCCTGGAGAAGATCGAGGAGCAATTTTCGACGATTTCCGTCAACGACGGCGAGTTGCACATCGGAGCGATGACGCCACTCTCGATGCTCGAATATTCGCCCGAGGTGAAGAAGGCCTTTCCGGCAATCTCGGACACACTGCGCGCCGTGGCCAATATCCGGGTGCGCAATGTGGCGCGCGTGGGCGGCGCGCTGGCGCACGGAGATCCGCATATGGACTTGCCGCCCCTGCTGGCGGCGCTTGGCGCCAGGGCCGTAGTGGTCGGTCCCGGCGGGTCGCGGGAGATCACCGTCGAGCATCTGTATTCCGGCTATTACACGACCGTGCTCGACCGCAATGAGTTGATCGCCGAGGTGGTCGTGCCGCCCCAGGATGCGCGCCGCGCCGCCTATTTGAAATATACCACGCGCACGGCGGACGATTGGCCCGCTCTCGGGGTTGCCGTTTCGCTAAACACCGACGGGCGTATGATCCGCGACGCACGCCTGGTGATCAGCGCCGCGACCGAAAAGGTCACCCGCCTGGCGCAGGCCGAGCGAGTATTGGCCGGCGCGGCAATTGATGATGCGACACTGCAGCAAGCCGGTGAAGCCGCAGTCGGCGAGACGACACTGGTTGCCGACGCGCGCGGTTCTGCGGCCTATAAGCGGCAACTCTTGCGGGTGTGCCTCGGCCGGGCGGTTCGCATGGCGGTCGCGAATGGTGTCGGACGATGAGTGTGAACGACCGAAGCATGGCCCATTCTTTCGGCAGTTCGCCGCCGCGGCTGGAATCGGCCGGAAAGGTGACGGGGCGCGCGGAATATACCCACAATTTCCGCCTTCCGAATATGCTGCATGGCAAGATCTTTCGCAGCAGCGTCGCGCATGGCCGCATTCGGAGCATCGATATCGACGCGGCCAAAGCATTGCCGGGCGTCCACAGTGTCTTTACCGGCGCCGACATCTGCAAGATCGTTCCCAGCCCCTATTACGGCCCGGCGTTTCACGACCAACCGATCCTGGCGCTCGACAAGGTACGCTATGTCGGCGAGGCTGTCGCCATCGTGCTCGCGGATGATCCGCACATTGCCGAGCAGGCCGCTCAGCTCATCGTTGCCGATTATGAAGAATTGCCCGCCGTCTTCGACGAAGTCGAAGCAGTTACGTCCTCGACATTCGTGCATGACGAATT
>WBZO01004306.1_pt1 | contig 15499 bp, 17 predicted proteins | sample 5204261 | NCBI WGS metagenome assembly WBZO01 (sample SAMN12412400, study PRJNA552823) | activated sludge metagenome | isolation source: activated sludge from anammox sidestream of wastewater treatment plant... | place: USA: North Carolina | collected 2017-09 | reverse complement strand
CTGAAGGGCAGGCAGGTTGGGGCACCCCTGATCCGGGAATGTCTGGCGAACATCGAATGCAGGGTCATCGACATCGTTAAAAGGCACGATATCGTCGTGCTCGAAGGCGTGGCGGCGTACTTCGACGGTTCACGGAAGGAGCGGCGGACGCTGCACGCCGTCGGCGACGGCACCTTCATCGTGGACGGGCGCCGGCTGGATCGCCGGAAGGCCATGAAATCGAAGCTCCCGGTGGGCGTTTAGTCCGGCGATACCGAGGCCGGCACTTCTGATGCTGGGCGCCTCGACGATATCGGTTCCTGGTGTTACGTTAAGCCTGATATCTGCAACACACGACTCATACGGAGGGCGCCATGTCCGAACCGCATCCGCTCGAGAAGGTCATCGCCGCCTACGGCGAGGCGTGGAACAATCACGACGTGGCGGCCATCCTCGCGCTGCATGCGGAGGATTCCGTTTTTGAGAACCACACGAGCGGCGGCAAGGGTATCGGCAAGGACGCGATACGCGAGATCCTGAAGGGTGTCTTCTCCACGTTCCCGGACATTCGTTTCGAGGCGCGCCGGACCTATGTCCGGGACAGTCTGGTCATCCAGGAGTGGACCGCCACGGGCACCCTGGCGGTTCCATACACCCGGGGTTCGGATACCGTGTATCCCACGGGGGAGAAGATTGCATGGAACGGCGTCGATGTGATGCCGTTCATCGGCGCGCTGGTCGCGCGCAAGGACGTCTATGTCGATTCCATGAGTTTTCTGCGGGCATTGGGTTTCACGCGTCTCACCCTGTGACGGCCGCGTTGTCCCCGGCGATCATGTTTATCGGGATCGGCCTTGGGCCCGTGCGTTAATGTCTTCCTGGTGTTTCCGTATCTCCTCTGGCCAGCCCGTAGGTTGGGCTGAGCACCGCGAAGCCCAACGAGAGCATATTGCTATCCACCCTGTTGGGCTTCACGTTGTTCAGCCCAACCTACGAACTAATTCAGAATAAATGGGGTCTGTCCCCGATTTAGGTCATGATGGAGTCTGACCCCATTGATGGGTTTCTTCCGGGAACCCCATCCCGCTAAAATAATCGGCTCATCGGACGTGAGGACGACCTCACCTTTCCGTTTCGTTCGGGGACGACCCCGCATTGTGGTGAGGTAATCATGAACTGGTTCATTCTCGTTGTCGCCGGTCTGCTCGAGACCGGCTGGGCGATCGGTCTCAAGTACACGGACGGCTTCACCCGGCTGTGGCCGACGGTGTGGACGGCGCTCGCGATGGTCGTCAGCCTGGGTCTGCTCGGCCTCGCGATGAAGTCGCTGCCGGTGGGGACCGCCTACGCGGTCTGGGTCGGCATAGGGGCTGTCGGTACGGCCGTGCTCGGCATCGTCCTGCTGGGCGACTCGGCGCAGCCCGCCCGGCTGCTGAGCCTGGGGCTGATCCTCGCGGGGGTGATCGGGCTCAAGCTGACGACCCCGGCGTAAGCATATTCCCTTTCCGGTGCCGGTTCCCGCGGGGGTTGGTGCCGCGGGGCGGGCGCGGTACAGTATCCCTGTTCCACCCGAGGTCGGCGGCGGTTTTCCTCACGGCAGAACGGAGGGTAGGCCCATGGCGGTGTATGTCTGCGAGAAATGCGGCATGTCGATCGGCAGCATGACATGCGGCAAGTGCGGCAAGGAACTCAAACACAGCACGATCACCACGGCGGACGGCAAGTCCGTGCATGTCTCGGAATGTCCCGGCGGTCACGGCAAGGTGAAGTCGCCGATGTGCTGCGGCCAGGACATGGCGTGTACGGTGTGAGTCCGTAGCTTGGGCTGAGCATCGCGAGGCCCGACGAGGGCACATTTGCTGTCTGTTCTGTCGGGCTTCACGTTATTCAGCCCGACCTGCAAACTCTCCCCTGCCGGCGGGCGGGGGAGAGGGGCGATCATTTCTGCTCGCGCAGCCCCAGCGGGTCTTCCGGGTCGATGCCGTCCTTGAACGGCAGCTTGCGGTCGTGGTGGGTGACCTCGTAGACCTTGCCGATCCAGTTGTCGAGCACGCCTTCGGCGGTGTCGTGCCAGGTGTTGTGCAGCGCCTCCCGGAGGTGGTCCTCCGGGAATTCCGGCGCCGGCTCGCCCCTGGCCAGGGCGGCGTCGAGCCGATCCTGGTGTTCCTCGAGGATGGCCTGGGATTTCCAGGTGAAATAGTGTTCCGGGAACGGCGGGTAGTTCGTGCGCTGGCCCTGGGCGTAGCGCTTCACCTCGCGCTTGTATTCCTTGAGCAGGCTGATGGTGTCGTATTCCGGGTGCCCCTGGAAATAGACGAAGCGGAACAGGTCCTCGCTCACCGCCAGGTGCACGCCGGCGACGTCGCTTTCCACCAGCACCTGCAGCCCGGCGGCCTCGAACTGGTCGCGCCCGATCTCGTTGAAGCGCGAGTGCGGCACGTCGAACAGCGTGTTGACGTCGGCCACCAGCGGGTGGCGCGCGTTGACGACGCGGTGCGGGTATACGCCCCAGCGCTTGGCCGGCAGGCGGCGGCGGTGCTGGCCGTGGCGGAACTGCAGCACGGCGTGGGTCGCCAGGCAGGAGCACAGGATGGAGGTGACGTGCTCGGCGGCCCAGTCGATGACCTCGATCAGCGGCCGCCAGAACGGCTCGGCCGCGAGGTCGGGCTGGGTGACGTTGGCGCCGGTGATGATCAGCGCATCGAGCCCGTCCGCCTTGAGCTGGGCAAAGGAATCGTAATAGGTGTCGATGTACTCCTGCGTCGGCGCGCCGCGCGTGAGCTCCTTCAGCGTGAACGGGTGCATGAAGAACTGCGCGATCTGGTTGCTCTCGCCGACGAGGCGGAAGAACTGGCGCTCGGTGGCCTGCAGCGCCGCGTCCGGCATCATGTTGAGCAGGCCGATATGCAGTTCGCGGATGTCCTGCCGCCGCGCCTCCTCGCCGGTCAGGATGCGCGCGCCTTCCCGCTTCAGGTAATCGAAGGTGGGCAGATTGGATTTGGCGACCAGCGGCATGGGGCTTAGCGTATCCAGAAAGATAACGTAGGTTGGGCTGAGCAGCGCGAAGCCCAACGGAGTGCCCGCCAGGCCGGTATTCGTTGGGCTTCACTCCGTTCAGCCCAACCTACGGGATTTGACGGGGAGTTCTTCATTTTTCGGGTGTCCTCAGGCGCCGCGCGCGACGGCCTGCTCGACCAGGCGCAGGAAGCTCGCCGCGTCGCGTACGGTCGCCAGTTCCTCGGTGGTGACGGTATAGCCGTATTCGGCGGCGATGCGCTCGTAGCGCGGGAGGCGCGCGTAGAACAGGCGGGGGAAGGCCCAGCGCACGAAATCGTCGGGGACGATCTCCGCCACGTATTCGGCGCCCTTTTCCCGCATGTATTCCGCGAGCTGCTCGTCGAGAAAGGCCTCGCGGTAATAGAGCGGCTTGGGGTCGCTGACCGCGCGCCGGATCAGGTGCTCCTCGTCGTGGGCACTGGCCTTGATGTAGAGGATCAGCGTGTGGCGGCTCAGCACCTCGATGACGTCGCTGTTGTCGAGCTCGCACAGGCTGCCGCCGGCGTCGTTGATGAAATGCTCGTAGCCATAGATGATCTGCGCCTTGCGGATGAAGTCCGGCACGTCCTTCATGGCGGAGATCTCGGCCAGGCGGTGCAGCTCCTGGCGGCGCTTGAACTCCTTCAGCGGCAGTCCGCCCAGCTCAGGGTCGCCGAGCTTGCCGAGGAAGCTCGATACCGGCTGCAGGTTGTGCACCGAGATGTTGTTCTTGATGTAGATCGAGTCGGTGCGCAGCAGGTCGCGCAGGAACGGGACCTCCATCGCCATGAGCTTGATGTTGTCGAGGATCGCCTCGTCCAGGTAGCGGGTGCCGATGCGGTAGTCGCCCGAGTAGTGGAACCAGTGATCCTTCATCAGCAGATTGGACAGGTGGGTCTTGCCCACGCCGGACATGCCGAGCAGGGTGATCGATTTGTTTTCCCAGGACTTGAAGTCCGCCGCACTGAATTTCATTGAAGGTTCCTTTCGGTCGTGCGGGTATTCTACCGCAGACTCATCCCTTCTGCCGAGGCGGCCGCCGGTCGCGCGCCCGGTTTCTGGTATCATCGCCGGAGCGTAAACGGGGGGCGGAGATCGGGCCATGAGCGAGGACGGGGGATTCTTCCCGCGGCGAGCGACGGGCGTCCCGGCGCGGGCACTTTATCTCGGCGCGCGCCTCCGGGTGCGGGCGCTGGAGCGGCGCGCTGCGCTCGCGCTGGCGCCGTTGACGCTGCGCGTGGGCGAGGCCGGCTGCGCCGTGGTATTCCGTTACGGGGCGGTCGTGTTTTTCGGTGCATCGGACGCGGAGGAAGCGGCCTTTCTCGACGAGCTGCGGCCGTATCTGGTCGAGCCGCGCCCGCGGCCGGAGCACGAGGAGACCCTGCTTCGGGTCGACGGCGAACGGGCGGATACCGTGCAGGGCGGCGAGGTGTTCCTGGCCGGACTCGACCTGCGGCGCCTGCAGCTCGTCGCCGAGGTGCTCGCCAGGAGCGTGGTGCTCGAGTATTACGAGTCGCGCACGGCGCGCAGTTTCGACCTGGTCGAGCCGTTCGCGCGGCGCCTGGTGCGGCCGCGGGTGCGCTGGGTCCGGCCGGGCGAGCTGCTCGTGCACATCGGCGAGGTGTTGCTCAACCAGCAGGAGATGGTCGGCCGCATCGAGATCGGCGAGAAGCCCGATCTGCTGTGGGAGCATCCGGGGCTCGAGCGACTCTATGCCCGGCTCGAGACGGAGTACGAACTGCGCGAACGGCATCGCGCGCTGGAACGCAAGCTGGAGCTCATCGCGCGCACCGCCGAGACGGTGCTCGAGATCCTGCAGGCGCGGCGCAACCTGCGCGTCGAGTGGTACATCGTGATCCTGATCGTGGTCGAGATCCTGCTTTCATTGTATGAGATGTTTTTTTTCACCCAGGCGTAGGCGCTCCCGGAGGCATTCGTGGACGGTGTGATAAGGAAATCCATGCGGGCCGGGCTCAGCTTCGGGCTGACCTCCGGCGTGATCACCACGCTCGGATTGATGATGGGGCTGCACGCGAGCACCGGTTCGAGGGCGGCCCTGGTCGGGGGCATCATCACCATCGCGATCGCCGACGCCCTGTCCGACGCCCTCGGCATCCATATCTCGGAGGAATCGCGCAACAGCGATTCCGGGCGCGGGATCTGGGCCGCCACGGTGACCACGTTCCTGGCCAAGTTCTTCATGGCGATGAGCTTCCTGGCGCCAGTCCTGCTGCTCGATCCGGACCCGGCGATGGTGGTCAGCCTGGTGTGGGGGGCGGGGGTGATCTGCGCGCTGAGCTATCTCATCGCGCGGGAACAGGGGAGCCCGGCCTGGAAGGTGATCGGCGAGCACCTGGTCATCGCGCTGCTCGTGGTCGTGCTGACCTTCGCGGTCGGCCGCTGGATCGGGCGTGTCTTTTCCTGAGGCGATCCTTCAGGCCACGCCGCGCTTGCGCAGGCAGTCGAGGTAGGCCGCCTCATCGGGCATCGCGCCGGTGCGCTGCGCCTGCCACAGGGCCTCCGCCAGGCAGTCCATCATGCGGTGTTCCGCGTCATGGGCCGAGGCCGCGTCGCGCAGGATGGCCCGGTGCAGCTCGACGACGCCGGGCGGGCGGGCGCTCGCGATCTGCTCGCGCAGCGCGATGTGCATGCCCATGTGCAGGAACGGGTTGGCGGCGCCGGATTCGGGCGGATAGTCGCGGTCGATCCGCCCGGGGTCCAGCAGCGCGTGGTATTCGGGGTGCTCCGCGATGACCCGCGCCACCCGGTCTTCCAGCGGGGAGAGCGGAAGGCCCTCCAGGTGCTTGCGCCATGAATCGAGGTACACCTGCCGCAGTTGTTCCCGGTCGTTTCCGTACAGCATGGGATGCGCTCCGGTCTCAGGCCCGCCGCGCCGCGCGGCCCACGGCGGCGGGCGCGCCCATTTCCTTGTGCGGGTATTCGCACAGGTCCGCGATGATGCACTCCGCGCAGTGCGGGCGGCGGGCGGTGCACACGTAGCGGCCGTGCAGGATGAGCCAGTGGTGGGCGTCCTGGCGGAATTCGGGCGGGACCGCGCGCAGCAGGGCCTTTTCCACCTCCAGTACGTTCTTGCCGGGCGCGAGGCCGGTGCGGTTGGCGAGCCGGAAGATATGCGTGTCGACGGCGATGGTGGGTTCGCCGAAGGCGGTGTTGAGGATCACGTTGGCGGTCTTGCGGCCGACGCCGGGCAGGGCCTCCAGCGCCGCGCGGTCGCGCGGCACCTCGCCGCCGTGTTTCTCCACCAGCAGGCGGCAGGTCTCGAGGATGTTGCGCGCCTTGGTGTTGAAGAGCCCGATGGTCTTGATGTATTGCTTCAGCCCGTCCTCGCCCAGCGCCAGCATGGCGGCCGGCGTGGGGGCGGCGCGGAACAGCGCGGGGGTGGCCTTGTTAACGCCCTTGTCGGTCGCCTGCGCAGACAGGATCACCGCGATCAGCAACTGGAACGGCGAGGCGTACTCGAGCTCGGTGGTGGGGCGCGGGTTGGCCTCCCTGAGGCGCGTGAACAGGGCGCGTCGCTGCCGGGCGTTCATGAAATCAAATGAATCAAAATCAAAGGGGTCAGAGTCGATTGATCGATACCTGCGCGGACGTACCGGTAATTCCTGGTCAATCGACTCTGACCCCTTTGATTCTCAGGCGGTATGCGGAACCGGCTCCGTGACGACGGCGGGCTCGGTCTTGCGTTCCTTGCGGCGGCGGTCGATCACGTTCTTGAGCGCGATGAGGATGCCGAGCGCCATGAACGCCCCGGGCGGCAGGATGCCGAGCAGCATGCCCTTGTAGTCGCCCAGGTGGAGCGTGAGGCCGCGCGCCGCCTCGCCGAACATCAGGTGGGCGTTGGCGAACAGGGTGCCGGAACCGAACATCTCGCGCATGGCGCCCAGCGCGACCAGCACCAGCGTGAAGCCCAGGCCCATCATCAGGCCGTCGAACATGGCGGGCAGGACCCGATGCTTGGCGGCGAACTCCGCCCGCGCGAGCACGTTGCAGTTGGTGACGATGAGGGCGATGAAGATGCCGAGCACCTGGTAGAGCTCGTGGAAGAAGGCGTTCATCGCCAGCTCGATCACGGTGACGATGCAGGCGATGACGAGCATGAACACCGGGATGCGGATCTCGGAGGTGACCCAGTTGCGGATCAGCGACACGGCGCCGTTGGAGATCACGAAGGTCATCATGGTGGCGAGGCCCATGCCGAGGCCGTTGACCGTCGAGTTGGTCACCGCCATCAGCGGGCACAGGCCGAGGATCTGCACCAGGGCCGGGTTGTTGGTCCACAGGCCGTCGCGGGCGATGGTCAGGTATTCGTTCTGCCCCGCGGCCAGTTCGGGAACGGGTGCGCCGTGGCCGTGAGAGTGGACAGCCGCTTCATTCTGAGCCATGGGTGGTTTCTCCTTCCGCCGGGGCGCCGTCTGCCGCCCTGAACAGTTCGTCTCTATGAAGGTGGTAGTATTTTAAGCCCTTATGCACCGCTTTGACCACCGCCCGCGGGGTAATGGTGGCGCCCGTGAACTGGTCGAAGATGCCGCCGTCCTTCTCCACCCGCCAGCCCAGCTCGTCGGGATTGGACAGGGAGAGATTCGCGAAGCGTGTGATCCAGTCGGAGCGCTCCACCTCGATCCAGTCGCCCAGGCCGGGGGTCTCGTGGTGCTCGACTACCCGCACACCGAGCAGGGTTTCATCCGCGTCGCGCACGGCGATCAGCAGGTTGATCGATCCGGTGTAGCCGTCCGGGGCGACCGCGCTGAACACGGCGGCGACCGGCTCGCCGCCCCTGCGGGCGCGATATACCGTCACCGGCTTGGGCGTGCCCAGCAGCTCCTTGGAGCTGACCTTCAGGGTATCGGCCGCGAGGTCATTGTCGTATAGATCGTGCGGGATCACCTCGTTCAGCTTGCGCTGCAGGGAGATCTGTTCGTTTTTCTCGATCGCCTCCTTGGTGTCCCACTCGGTGAGTGCGACCAGGGCGGTGCCGGCGATGGCGAATCCGCCCAGGATAGCGCCGGTCAGGGCCATGTGGCGCAGCAGCACGGCGCTCATTTTCCGCCGTGCCCGAAGACGCGGGGCTTGAAATGGTCGTCGATCAGCGGCACGGCCATGTTCATCAGCAGCACGGCGAAGGCGATGCTGTCCGGGTAGCCGCCCCAGGCACGGATGATATAGATCAGCAGGCCGATCCCGACCCCGTAGATCAGACGGCCCGGACCGCTCGCGGCGGCGGTGACCGGGTCGGTGGCGATGAAGAAGGCGCCCAGCATCACCGCGCCGCTGAACAGGTGGAACAGCGGCGTGGCGTAGTGCTCGGGGTTGTACGCGTTGAAGAGGCCGGAGATCAGCGCCAGGCTGGCCAGCATGGCCACCGGGATCTGCCAGCCGATGATCTTGCGGTAGATCAGCCACAGGCCGCCGAGCAGGAATCCGGCGTTCACCCACTCCCAGCCCTTGCCGCCGATCATGCCGAAGATGGGGGTGACGCTGAGCAGCAGGCTGGTGACGTCGTCGAGGCCGAGCTGGGCGCGGATCTCGCTCACGGTGTTGCCCTGGCCCAGGTTGTTCTTCAGCGTGTCGAGCGGGGAGGCCTCCGTGAGCGCGTCGAAGGTGATGCCGGCCGGGAGATGGCCGCCGAAGATGAACGCGGCGGATTCCGCGAAGCCGAGATCGTAGCTGCGGAAGTCGCTGATCGGGAGCCAACTGGTCATCTCGACCGGGAACGAGACCAGCAGGACGACGTAGCCCACCATGGCCGGATTGAAGGGGTTGTAACCCAGGCCGCCGTAGAGCTGCTTGGCCACCACGATGGCGAAGAACACCCCGATGACGGTGATCCACCAGGGGGAGAGCGGCGGCAGCGCCAGCGCCAGCAGCACGGCCGTTACCACGGCGCTGAGATCCCACAGATACTGTCCGACCGGCTGCTTGCGGATGCGCAGCATGACGGTCTCCGCGATGAGCGCCGCGACCACCGCGATGCCGATGTTGATCACCACCCCCCAGCCGAAGAACCATACATAGGCGATGAGCCCCGGGATCAGCGCGAGGAGGACCTGCAGCATGACGGTGGTGACGGAGACGGGCGCCTGGACGTGCGGGGAGGTCGGAGTGAGCAGGGGCATGAGTATTATTTTTATGCAGGGGCTGCGTGTTGTCGTTGTTGTAGAGGCGTCTGCCGCCTATTCCGCGTCGCCGTTCCGGGGCTCGGCCGGCTCCGTCGGGGGCCGTGGCCGGCCTTCGGTACGGTGTTTCTCCGCCTCCCGCAGCGCGGCGTCGCGGCGCGCCTCGGCGCGCTGCATGGCGGCGGCGGCCTCAGACTGGCCCTTTTCGGCCATGGCGGCGGGGTCGACCGCGGATTTCTTCTGCTGGCGTTTCGCCTCGCGCTCCGCCTTTTCGCGTTCCAGCCGTTTCTGGCGGCTCTCGTGCCGGCGGCGCGCGATCTCGGATTTTTCCTTTTCCCGCTCGCGTGTCCACACGTCGCCCTTGGCGTAGCGGAAATACTGCACCAGCGGGATGTTGCTCGGGCAGACGTAGGAGCAGGCGCCGCACTCGATGCAGTCGAACAGGTTGTATTCCTGCGCCTTTTCCACGTCCTTGGTCTTGGCGAACCAGTAGAGCTGCTGGGGCAGCAGGTTGGCCGGGCAGGCGTCGGAGCAGGCGCCGCAGCGTATGCAGGGCATGACCGGGCGCGGCGGCTGCAATTCCGCCGCGGTGGCGGCGATGATGCAGTTGGTGGTCTTGATGATCGGCAGATCGGCGCGATGCAACGCGAAACCCATCATCGGTCCGCCCATGATCAGGCGCTCGATCCGGCTCACGTTGCCGTCGCACTGCCGGATCAGCTCGTCCATCGGCGTGCCGATCAGCGCCTCCACGTTGCAGGCCTGGTCCACCGCCTTGCCGGTCACCGTGACGATGCGCGAGATGAGGGGCTCGCCATGGTGGATGGCGCGATGCACCGCGTAGACGGTGCCGACGTTGACGCAGGTCAGGCCGATGTGGATGCTCAGCTTGTCGCTGGGGACCTCCTTGCCGGTGACGATCTTCGCCAGCAGCTTGGAGTCGCCCGAGGGGTACATGGTCGGCACCTGGACCACGCTCATGCCGGGGATGTCCTTGCAGGCCTCCTGCATGGCGTGGAAGGCCTCCGGCTTGTTGTCCTCGATGGCGATGACCGATTCGCGCGCCTGCAGCGCGTGGGCGACGATCTCAAGCCCGCTCACGATCTCCGCCGCCCGTTCCCGCATGAGCACGTCGTCGCAGGTGATGTAGGGCTCGCATTCGACGCCGTTGAGGATCAGGGTGTCGATCGCCTTGGCGTGTCCGGGGTTGAGCTTGATGTAGGTGGGGAAGCCCGCGCCGCCCAGGCCGACGATACCGGCCTCGCGGATGATGTTGCGCAGCGCGCTCGGCGCGAGCTCGCGGTAATTCTCCACCGGGCCGTGTTCGATCCAGCGATCCTCGCCGTCGGGCTCGATGACGATGCAGGGGGCGGTCAGGCCCGACGGGTGCGGGATCGGCGCCTCGCCGATCTCGACCACCGTGCCCGAGGTCGGGGCGTGCACCGGCGCGCTGACGTAGCCGCTCGCATGGGCGACCGCCTGGCCCTTCAGCACGTGGTCGCCGACTTTGACCACGATGTCCGCCGGCTCCCCGATGTGCTGGTGCAGCGGCAGGACGATGCGCCGCGGCAGACGCGGCCGCTGGATCGGCCGCTCGGTCGAGACGTGCTTGTGCTGTACCGGGTGGACCCCGCCGTGGAAGGCCCACAGCCGGCGCCGGATCGCCTGCATCATAGGGCCTGGCCCACCACCTTCTGATCAGGATAGGGCCACTTCCATACCTGGATATCCTGTTTGACCGGCACCATCGCGATGCAGTCCACCGGGCAGGGCGGCAGGCACAGGTTGCAGCCCGTGCATTCCTCCGCGACCACGGTGTGCATGTGCTTCGCCGCCCCGACGATGGCGTCGACGGGGCAGGCCTGGATGCACAGCGTGCAGCCGATGCAGCGCAGCTCGTCGATGACGGCGACGGACTTGGGTTTCTCCACCCCGTTGTCCGGGTTGAGCGGCTTGGGTTCGCGGTCGAGCAGGTCGGCGAGCGCGAGGATGGTGGCCTCGCCGCCGGGGGCGCACTGGTTGATGTCCGCCTTGCCCGCGATAATCCCCTCCGCGTATGGGCGGCAACCGGGGAAGCCGCACTGGCCGCACTGCGTCTGCGGCAGCAGCGCGTCGATGCGGTCCACCATCGGGTCGCCCTCGACCTTGAAGCGGATGGCGGCGAAGCCGAGGATGACGCCGAAGACGGCCGCGAGCACGGTCAACGCGATGATGGCGGCGAGCATGCGGCGCTATCCCCTGATCAGGCCGGTGAAGCCCATGAAGGCCAGCGCCATCAGGCCCGCGGTGACGAGCGCGATGGGCGGGCCGCGGAACGAGATCGGCACGTCGCCGGCGGTGATGCGCTCACGCATGGAGGCGAACAGGATCAGCACCAGCGAGAAGCCGACCGAGGCGCCGAAGCCGTAGAAGGCGGATTCCAGAAAACCGTATTCCTGCTTGACGTTCAGCAGCGCGACGCCCAGCACCGCGCAGTTGGTGGTGATCAGCGGCAGGAAGATGCCGAGCACCTGATACAGCACCGGGCTGGTCTTGTGGATCACCATCTCGGTGAACTGCACCACCGCAGCGATCACCAGGATGAAGGTGATGGTGCGCAGGTATTCGAGCCCGAACGGCGCGAGGATGTAATGGTCCGTCAGGTAGCTGCAGATCGAGGACAGCGTCAGCACGAAGGTGGTCGCGAGGCCCATGCCGACGGCGGTCTCCAGTTTGCGCGATACCCCCATGAACGGGCACAGGCCGAGGAATTTGGTCAGGACGAAATTGTTGACCAGAATGGTGCTGACGAGGATCAGGATGTATTCGGTCATGGCGGCAGGCGTCCGGGATAGGGGGTCGGGGGTCGGTCGATACGGCGTATATTAAGTGATTTCCTGGTTTTGAGTGGGCATAACTATCGCCAAAGTCTTCACAAGCTTCTTCCCGCGGGTGTCCCGGCCGGGCGCACGCCGCACGCAGAGTTCCCGTCGGTCTATTTGACCCGCATCCCGGCCTCCGCCCCGGCCTCGGGCTGGATCAGCCACAGGTCCCGGCCGCCCGGTCCCGCCGCCAGCACCATGCCCTCGGAGACCCCGAAACGCATCTTGCGGGGGGTGAGGTTGGCCACCACGACGGTATGGCGCCCTATCAGTTCGGCCGCCGAGTACTTTCCCTTGATCCCCGCGAAGACCTGCCGTGTCTCGCCGCCGCCGATGTCGAGCGTCAGGCGCAGCAGTTTGTCGGCGCCCTCGACGTCCTCCGCGGCCAGCACCCGGGCCACCCGCAGGTCGATGCGGGAGAAGTCCTCGATGCCGATTGTCTCGCTGGAGGGAGGGTTATTCTCTTGCGCGGCCGTTCCATGACCGGTCTTGTCCTGCGGCCCTCCCCCCGTGACCGCCAACTGCGCCCTGTTTTCTCCGATCAGGGCGTCGATTTGTGCGCGCTCGACCCGTTTGGCGAGATGCGTATACGGTTTGATGACGTGCCCCGACAGAAGTTCCGCCGCATCGCGCCAGGCGAGCGGGGGAATGGCGAGAAACGCCTCCACCGCGGCGGCTATGCGGGGCAGGATCGGCTTGAGGTACAGGGTCAGCAGACGGAAGGCGTTGATGCCGGCGCTGCAGACCTCCTGGGCGTGCGCGAGCGAGGACGGATCCCGGGCCAGGCGCCAGGGCTGGCGGTCGTTGATATAGGCGTTGGCCTGGTCCGCCAGCTCCATGATCGTGCGTACGGCCTCGCCGTAGCGGCGTTCCTCGTAGGCGCGGGCGATGTCGTCCGCGGCGCCCTGCATGCGCGCGAGCAGGACCGCGCCGTCGGCGTCCGGCCGCGCGGCGAGCGCGCCGCCGAAGCGGTCGCTGATGAAGCCGGCGGTGCGGCTCGCGATGTTGACGTACTTGCCGATCAGGTCGCTGTTCACGCGCGCGCTGAAGTCGTCGAAGTTGAGGTCGAGGTCCTCGATGCGCTCGTTCAGCTTGGCGGCGAAGTAATAGCGCAGATACTCGGGATCGACGTGGTTCAGGAACGAGCGCGCGGTGATGAAGGTGCCGCGCGACTTGGACATCTTCTGCCCGTTCACGGTGAGGAATCCGTGCACGAAGATGCGGTCCGGCGTGCGGTAGCCGGAGAAGTGCAGGGTCGCCGGCCAGAACAGGGCGTGGAAGTAGAGGATGTCCTTGCCGATGAAGTGATACAGCTCCGCCGCGCTGTCCGGCGCCCAGAATTCGTCGAAGTTCAGGCCCCGGTGCGTGCACAGGTGCTTGAAGCTGGCCATGTAGCCGATCGGCGCGTCGAGCCAGACGTAGAGGAACTTGCCCGGCGCGTCGGGGATCTCGAAGCCGAAGTAGGGCGCGTCGCGCGAGATGTCCCAGTCCCGGAGGCCGGCGTCGAACCACTCCTCCAGTTTGTTCTGGGCCTCGTCCTGCAGCGGCGGCGCGCCGCGGCGGCGCCCGTGGCGGACCCAGTCCTGCAGGAACTCGCGGCACTCGCTCAGCCGGAAGAAGTGGTGCTCCGATTGCCGGCGCACCGGGGCGGCCCCCGAGATCGCCGACACCGGATGGATCAGCTCGGTCGGGTCGTAGGTGGCGCCGCAGCGTTCGCAGGCGTCGCCGTACTGGTCCGGGGCGTGGCAGCGCGGACATTCGCCCTTGATGTAGCGGTCGGGCAGGAACATCTCCTTCACCGGGTCGTAGAACTGCTCGATAGCGCGCACCTCGATCAGGCCCTTCTGTTTCAGGCGGCGATAGATGTCCTGCGACAGTTCCCGGTTTTCCTCCGAGTTGGTCGAGTAGTAATTGTCGAAGGCGATGTGGAAATCGGTGAAGTCGCGCAGGTGCTCCTCCTGCATGCGCGCGATGAGCTGTTCCGGCGCGATCCCCTCCTGTTCGGCGCGCAGCATCACCGGCGTGCCGTGGGTGTCGTCCGCGCACACGTAGTAGCACTCGTGGCCGCGCATCTTCTGGAACCGGACCCAGAGGTCGGTCTGGACGTACTCGACCAGATGGCCGAGGTGGATCGAACCGTTGGCGTAGGGCAGCGCGCTGGTGACGAGGATCCTGCGCGGGGAGGGCTGGGGTATCTGGCTGGACATGTGGGGTTTTTTGCCTGTTCCGGGCCGGGGCCGGCGATAAATCGCGCTATTATAACCCAGTTGTCCGCGGGAGGGTCAGCTCCGGCGGGGGTATCCGCGGGCGCGATGGTGTAGAATGCAGCGCCTGGTTTTCCCCCGCGCGCGATCGCCGCGCCGGACGCAGAGGAGGTACCACCATGCAAACGCCGGAAGCACAGGTCGAGGCCGCGCTGAAGGAATATATCGACCCGTATTTCAAACGGGACCTGGTCGCCGCCGCGGTCGTGAAGCACATCGCCGTGCGCGACGGCCGGGCGGAGATCCGCCTCGAGCTCGGCTATCCCGCGCGCGGCTACGAGGCCGCGCTGGCGCAGGCCGTGCGCGAGCGCGTCGCGGCGGTGCCCGGGATCGCAACGGTGGACGTCGAGGTCCGCACCCGGGTCATCACGCACGCCGTACAGAAGGGCGTCAAGCCGCTCAGGAACATCAAGAACATCATCGCCGTCGCCTCCGGCAAGGGCGGCGTCGGCAAGTCCACCACCGCCGTCAATCTCGCGCTGGCGCTGGCGGCGGAGGGGGCGAGCGCCGGCATCCTGGACGCCGACATCTACGGGCCGAGCCAGCCGCGCATGCTGGGCGCGCGCGAGCAGCCCAAGTCGCGCGACGGCAAGTCGATGGAGCCCATCATCGCCCACGGCATCCAGTCCATGTCGATCGGCTACCTGATCGACGAAGAGACCCCGATGATCTGGCGCGGACCGATGGTGACGCAGGCGCTGGAGCAGTTGCTGCGCGACACCAACTGGCAGCCCATGGATTACCTGGTCATCGACCTGCCGCCCGGCACCGGCGACACCCAGCTCACGCTGGCGCAGAAGATCCCGGTGAGCGGCGCGGTGATCGTGACGACGCCGCAGGACATCGCCCTGCTGGACGCGCGCAAGGCGCTCAAGATGTTCGAGAAGGTGGACGTGCCCGTGCTCGGCGTCATCGAGAACATGAGCACCTATGTGTGCGGCCACTGCGGACACGAGGAGGCGATCTTCGGCTCCGGCGGCGGCGCGCGCATGGCCGAGCAGTACCACGTGGATCTGCTCGGGCAACTGCCGCTCGACCCGCGCATCCGCGCGGAGGCGGACGACGGCAACCCCAGCGTCGCCACCGATCCGGAAGGGCGCATCGCGCAGGCCTACCGCGAGATCGCCCGTCGGGTGGGCGCCAAGCTGTCGCTGCAGGCCAAGGACTACAGCGCGAAGATCCCCAACATCGTCGTTGAACAGAACTGATACGAAACCGGAGAGCA